>ENA-UENT01000031-UENT01000031.1-marine-metagenome-genome-assembly--contig:-NODE-31-length-115331-cov-5.732571_pt1 | contig 115331 bp, 93 predicted proteins | sample MGYA00237879_ERZ529330 | MGnify/ENA primary metagenome ERZ529330 (study PRJEB26372, sample SAMN05368345) | marine metagenome | biome: cultured habitat; feature: ocean water; material: water; isolation... | reverse complement strand
TTTGGCAACGACGTTTGTGGCAAAAAGACCAAGACTTGGGTGTCAAGGATTTATGTAACTGACCACTAGGATTCGTAAAGTCTGGCCAATGTTACGGGAATGGCGCGGCCAGCAAATCCAACACAAGCCGCAGTGCCTCTGGTGCTGCGGCTTTGTTGCTTACTCATGAACATGAAGTAATCCTACCGCCATTACGAGTCCGTTTCAACTACCTTGAGCCTTAGAAGAAAATACATCCTACACACCTTCTACCCTCTACCTTGTACTTTCCACCTTCCACCTTCTACTCTTTACACACTGCGTTGATGCCCAAAACGTACTTCTCTACCACGCCTATTGCCGTAGCTACCTCCGAGCCCTCAAAACCATCTATCTCTTGATCGCTCAGCGCTGTTCGGGCCAGCTCGGTCAGTTGGCGGGCGGCAGGTAAGTAACTCCAATGCCACTTTTCTTCATTGTAGCCATGTGGTCGGTCTTCTCCTTTAGGCGAGTACGGCTGGCAGAAGCCAAAACTAGCCGCGTTGGCGGTCATCCACTCATACACTTTTAGCCCCTCTCCACTTTCGAAGTAATCATTGGTCAAGCGGTTAATATCCATATCCGTACCCCAATGGTGGCGGCTAGTTCCTGGCATGGAACTCCAGCGCAAGATGGCCAGTGCGCGGTCTACGGGTTCTGGGTATGCCTCCGGAGCACTTTCGCGTCCTTCTAACAGTCGTGAGCCAAACCACTTGGCCTCCCAGATACTCTTCTGCCGGTTAAAGTTTCGTGTAGCCGAAATGATCGTCAGACGCACCGTGTCAGCAGCAGCGGCAGCGTGCATTTTTTTAAATGCCTCGTAAGTGTCTTTTCTTAGATAGTAGGTTCCGTCACCATCCGTGTATTTGCCGTCCACGGCCGTAAAATCTGGATGAGTAGCTGGATTGAAGCGACCTCTCACATAGTCAAGCGTGAAGGAGCTATCAATTACAATGGGTTCCGCTTCCTTTTCTACAGGCGCGTCTACTACGTCATCCGTGGTGGGCTCGTCATTGGAAGGGGTGCCTGTACAGGCCAGAAAAATCAGAAATAGCGTACCAACAGTCAGTTTCACCAGTAGGGATGGGCGATTCATATATCTATTTTTTGAGGGATTGCAAGATACACGAATTTGTTGGGGGCTCCGCTTTACGGTCCTTCGGCCTGGCGGCCTATGGCCACTAGCGTCGGGCTCTCCAGCACGCATCCGCGTACCTACTATCCCTAGCCCTTGCGCACTACCGTGCCCCGAGCTCACCTAGTCGGCTCGCATCTGTTCCATCGCGTTCGTTCCTGAGCGTCCCCCATGTTCCTGAGCGTCCCCCGACGCGAAGGGAGTCCTCCGCCCCTTCATGCTATATTGGGTCCCCCGACGCGAAGAAAATCACCCCTTACTCCTTAATCCTAAACAACAACTTATACATCACCGGCACAAAAAGCAAGGTGATCACGGTGGCAAAGAGTAAGCCAATCATAATAGCTACCGCCATCGGCTCCCACATCAAACCACCGCCAAGGTAGAGCGGAATCATACCCAGTGTAGTGGTGAAGGTGGTGAGCAAGATGGGCCGGAAGCGTTGTTGGGCAGCATCCAAAATAGCCTGGTAAGGCGGCTTGCCTTCTTCTTGCTCAATCTGTATTCGGTCAATGAGTACAATGGCGTTGTTGATTACAATTCCCGCTAAGGAGATAATACCGAGGAAGGCCATGAATCCAAAGTAAGACTGGAATGCCAATAGCCCTAGAATTACACCAATAATACCCAGTGGGATGGTGCTGAGTACAATACTCGTTTTCCGGAAGGAGTTGAACTGAGAAATTAGTAGTAAAAGAATAATGAAGCCCGCTAGTGGCAATTTGCTCACTACTGCTCCCATGGCCTCCGCACTTTGCTCACTTTCACCACCAAGGGTATAGGTATAGCCTGGTTTCCATTCTTGAGAGGCTTCCTCCAGCCAAGGCAGGATATCGTCGGTAATATCACTAGCTGTAACACCGCTGGCTGCATCGCTACTTACTACCAAAGTCCGATAGAGATTACGGCGCTTGATCTTAGCAAACTGCCATTCATTTTCAATCTCTGCTACCTGAGCTAGCGGCACGTTCTGGCCATTGCCTTGAGCAAAAATCGGTAAAGACTCCAACTCAGTAGCCGACAGTTCCTGACTGCGCACATTACGCATCATGATGGGGATGTTATCTTCTCCGTCTCGAAATGCGCCGGCGTCAAAACCGGTGAGAGAAGTGCTCAATGAGATGGCAATGTCTTGGTTGGTTACCCCTGCTCGACTGGCTTTGTCTTGGTCAATATTGATCACAAACTTCTTGATCAGCGGCCCCCAGTCGTCTTTGATATTCTTAGTGGTAGGCAGGCTGTTTAGCTTCTGACGGATTTGCTCACTAATGCGAAATAGCTCTGCTGGGTCCTGACCCGACAAGCGAATCTCAACATCAGCTCCGCCGCCACCACCGCCGGCCAATGGCCCGACATTTACTTCGGCATTGGGCAGGTTCTGAAATGCAAAGGCATCTAGTGCGTCTACCACTGTTTGGTTGTCCTCAAAACTGCTGGTATTTATGAGCATATGGGCATAACCAGAGTTGGCCTCACCTGGCTGATAACCGAGGTCATAACTTTCAGGGCCCTCACTAATGAAGGTGGTATAGTCTACAATACCATTAGTGCGTTCTTCATTCACCAGTAGCTCTTCATTTATGAAGGCTTCTAGTTGTTGCATCACCTCAGCGGTACGTTCTACTTTGGTACCTAGCGGTAGGTTTAGGTCAAGCGTTACGAGGTTTCGGTCGCTATCCGGGAAGAAGATAAAAGGTAGTGCACCAAATAGGCTCAAGGAGAAGACAAAAGCTGCAACGATGATCCCCACAAATAACCAGGATCTTCGTAGTACCCAACCAAGAAGGCGTTTGTAGTATACACCAAGTCGATCAAAAATACTGGTGCTTTCTTCTTCCTTATCGGTATCCACCCGGATTATACTAATGGCCAGCATCGGGATAATCGTCATGGCCATGAGCCAACTTGATAGGAGTGCCATGGTGATTACGACAAAGAGTGGCCCCATCATTTCACCCATGGTATTCTCTGCCAGGAAGAAAGCCAGGAAGGCCGCGGAGGTAGTGAGCGAAGACACCAATAGCGGTATCATCAATTCACTACAGGCACTTATGGCTGCCTCTTTGGCCGGGAGCCCTTCTTCCATTTTTACCATCATAGCTTCGGAGACCACAATGGCATTGTCCACCAGCATACCCAGGGCCATAATTAAGGCAGCTAGACTTACCTGGTTAAGACCAATGTCAAAGAGGTCCATCAACCACAAGGTCATGATCAGTGCAGCAGGAATAAGGCTGGCTACAACCATTCCGGTGCGTAAACCTAGAAATAGTAGCATGACGGCCAATACAATACCTACCGATTGGATCACATTGGATACAAAGTCCTGAATCTTTACATCGACATAGAGATCGCTAGAGGAAATTCGATGAAGCTCCAGACCTACTGGTAGGTTCGCCCTGTAGCCAACCAGCTTCGCATCTACTTGCTCACCAAGTTGAATAAGGTTGGCTCCGTCCTTCAAGGCAGCCGCTATTACCAGAGCAGGTTCTCCATCATAGCGTACAATCCGATCGGTTGGGTTTTTATAAGCTCTCCGTATACGGGTTACTTCGCCCAGTTTCACCGTCTCGCCGGTAGCAGGGCTGGTGATAATGGCGTTTTCCAAATCAGTAAGTGATTCGAAATTACCAGTTGGCTCCAATACAATACGCTCATCTTCCATGCTGACCTGGCCACCCGGGAATACGATATTGGTACCCGAAATGATGTTCTGCAACATGCCTGCGGTTAATCCTACTTTCGCCAGCGTAGAATTATCGAACTCCACATAAATTTGCTCTTCCTGAATACCACTAATTGCGACCTCTGAGGCATCATCCAGCTTGATGAGATCATCTCTGATGTCATCCGCGTACTGCTTCATTTCATAGAAGGAAAACCCATCACCCGTCAAAGCCAATTGAATGCCATAAACCACACCAATACCATCATCCCGCACATTCGGGCCTCTTATCCCTTCGGGAAGGTCTTCTTGGATACTCTCAATTTTGCGTCGTAGGCGATCCCAGACGGGTTGGAGATCGGCTTGATTGATGTCATCGCGCAAACTCACATTTACGATCGAGAGCCCCGTTCTGCTTTCACTGGTTACCTCTTTGAGTTCAGGGAGTTCTTGCACCACCTTCTCAATCTTATCCGTAATCAGCTCTTCCACGCGTTCGGGAGAGGCACCGGGAAAGTTTGTCACTACGCTACACACCCTGATGGTGAAGGGAGGCATAGAATCGCGCGATAGATTATTGTATCCAATCAGGCCCATGACTACAATGACCGCAAGGATCATGTAGGTTACCCGATTATTCTCGATGGCGAATTTTGTTAAGTTCATACTTCGCTGGATTCGTTTTGCCCAGCCTCACCGGCCAGGTATTTTCCAATGATGATCGCAACAACAAAGGTGATATATAGCTGCCCGCTAATGCTGAGCATCATGGCCAAGCCCTTGGCCAAATCATTAGTAGGAGTAATGTCACCAAAACCGACAGAGGTGATGGTGATGTAACAGAAGTACACCATATCATAGTAGGTGTAGCCTTCTGGGAAGCTGAATGCTTGCGGGTAGTAGTGTTCTATAGCGTTGCAAATAGGTACACCAATAATGCCCAAAATCAGATAAGCGGAAATACAGGCAAATAGGCTATTTGCATCCACTTGATCTGTGCGGAGGATATAGTTGATGAGCTTCCAGAAGAGAAAGCCAAAAAACAGAAGGTTCGTGAAAACACTCACTACGCTAAAGGATGGGTTAGCCATACCTTCCAGAAAACTGAGAAATAAAATCCCGCCAAGGCCAAGTGTCATTACGAGCTCTTTAAAACTCGTCGTGACAAAAAACGCTCCCATCAATATCACCAGCCCAAATAGTATCTCAATGACCAATCGGCCATTGATTGAGATCATAGCCAAAGGAGGCGCAATGATCAACAGTACCAAGCTGATCAGGAAGTACCGATAGTTTGGATGGTGGAAATGATAGGCCAGGCGTTGCCTTATTCTTTCATTTAGCATAGTGGTACTCCTTTATTCCATTAGGCGCACTTGCATGCCGTCCAGCAGGCTCTTCAGGCCGGCGGTAGCTACGAGCTGTTCTTGCTCCAGGCCTCCTTTGATGGCAAAACCTTGAGGCAATAGTTCTCCCACCTCTACCGACTGTCGTTTGACGGTGTAGGCCTCCGTTGCCCCTTTTTCGAGGACAAAAACGTAGGTCCCATTCATGTCACTGGCCAAGGCTTTGACTGGACAAATAATAGCGTTCTCACCTTCTCCTTCGTCCGTGCTGCTAAAGGATACGGTAGCTGCCATACCGGGGCGAATTTCATCACTAGGGTTGTCAATGCGAATGATAGCTGGATAGGTTGGTGAATTTCCGGCCGCATAACTAACTTCCACTACTTGCCCCATGAATTCCTGCCCTTCCAGTACAGAAAAGCGGATACCTACCTTCTGGCCATTTTTGATATTGGAGATGTAGTTTTCCGGAATGCCTACACGTACCTCCGGGCGAGCCTCCGAACTAATTTCTGCAATAGGAGAACCTGATCCGGTAATTTCGTTTACCTCAACATTGATGCCGGTGATCACCCCGTCAAAGGGTGCTGTCAAGCGGGTGTATCCAACTTGGTTACGAGCAGACTGGCTCTGCTTCTGTGCAGAGGTGACTTGAGTCTGGGCTGCTTCGTAGCTAGACTGCGCACTTTCATAGGCGGATTTTGCTTGCTCAAAATCGCTTAAAGGCACACTGTTGTTTTCATACAGTCGCTCAATTCGCAGATAAGTTGAACGAGCATTGATGAGCTGTGTTTCGGCACTTTGCAGGTTGGCTTCAGCTCCTTTCTCCGAAGCGAATGCCTGATCTGCCTGAATGCTGTAATCGCTAGGGTCAATCGTTGCAATCAGTTGCCCACGGCGGACGCGTTGGCCAAGTTTTACATCAATGCTACGAATGGTTCCGGCAACCCGAAAACTGAGTCGACTCAGCTGATCAGCTTGAGCAACGCCGGTATAAGTATGTTGACTGCCATCTTGGGCAAGGCCGATTTTCTGGTAGCGTACCGGTCGTAAGCTAGGCTCGCTATTAGCGTCCATATACTCACCACCACCGCAAGCCGACAAGGAGGCCAGGAGGAGAAGTAGAAGCAATCGATTCATTAGTCTTGGTTTGTGATAAACTGTACAAATCTTTGTAGGAAAGCGTCCTGTTCCTGCGGGAATGCCAGGCTATGGTAATAGCCAATGGAGCGCTCCACAGCTAGGAAGTCGCTAATGAAAGTGTATTCTGCATTAATGGCATTAATCTCAGCCTGCAGCAGCGCATTTTGCGCATCGATCAAGGAAGTGATGTTCAGTAGTCCTTGTTGATAATTATTCTGTGCCAGTTCAAAGTTTTTCCGCGAAGCATCCACAGATATTTGGGTCAATGCCAAATTACTGAAGGAGGCTCCAGCTGTTTCCATATTGGAGCGCACCTGGAATTCCAGACCGTTGCGCAGATTAGCCATTTGATCTTCCAGCTGTAGTGCTCCTACCTTCAACTGTTCGCGTTCGTAGCGGCGGGCATTGCCTTGAAAGATCGGGAACTGTACTGCTACGGCAGCATTATAGGTATTGACGCCCTCAATAGGCATAACACCCTCAGGATAGTTGAACTGATCAATCGGATAATTATACTCTCCCGTAAGTATTACGCTCGGTAGATAGAAAGAACGACTCTTGGAAAGAAGGCTACGCTCCTGGGCCGCCAGTGCCGCTTCAATTTGCTTGATTTCTGGGAGGTTGTTGAACGCTTCTGACACTAAAAAGTCGGAGAAGAGCTCGAGATCTCCTGGATTATCGATCAGGGCGAAAAGACGTTGATCTGTAGCTAGTAGAATGCTATCGCTAATAGCTATGTCGGCAAGCTGAAAGTTCTCTTTTATGGGCCGGTTCAAAAGGTTGTTCAAGAAGAAACGAGCTTGACGCAATTGTGCTTGGGCCAAATTCAAGTCTGTATTATTACGAGCCAACTCACTTTGAAAACGGTAGATATCCGCTGTTCCACTAAATCCGACCTGCTCCTTTGCTTCGGCTATATCCAGGTTCTTTCTAGTTACTGCTACGTTCTCATTACGGAGCTCTACCAGGGCATTAGCTTGCAGTATGCCTAAATAGGAATCGGCCACATCAAGCACCACGTCGAGCTGGTTTTCGCGAAGGCTTTCTTCGGTGCTAGCGAGTAAAAATTTCTGGATGGCAATGTTTGCCATAGCAGGCTCAGAAAGGATCAATTGACTCAAACTGGCTTGCGCCGAAATGTTGTACTGTCCCAAGGTGCCAAAACCAGTACGGGCAGTGTTTTCGTCGAGAAAAGAAGCGGATCCTACAGCCTCTAGTTGAGGTAGGTAGTTGCTGCGCGCTAGCGAAACATCCTGTTGACTGATTAGGACTTCCTTTTCCGCCACTTTAATGCCCAAGTTGTTGGCTAGGCCTTCGGTGATCGCTGATTGAAAACTCAAAACCCGGCCGGTTTCATCCGACTTAGCCACATTAACCAAAATAGCCTCAGACATAATCTCCCAACTGGGGTAATGACGAGTATCTTTTGCCGTCTTAAAGTTGATGATTAAGTTTTCTGTGAAATGATCCATCTCCACGGGCAAGGTCTCTGCTGCTTGCCCTTCCAGGATTTTCATCGCATTGATTGCCAGGCGACGGGGGATGCGCTGGAAATTACTTTCCGTATCATAGGCGGCATAAGCTCCAAGTTCAATGGCGGGGTCGCTGAGGATACTGAAGGTTGGGATTCCACGAGTTGCCATTCCGTTTAATACCTGCTCCAATACAGGAAGCATCTCAGGTTCAAATACCGGGAATAGCATGGCGGCATCTGTGTCTGGAGAGAGTCGGTTGAGGAGGTCGTCAGCCTGTTCTGTGAACGTTATTACCTCATAACTTGCTTCTGAGAAAGCCACCATTTTATCCAGATAAGCAGCAAAATCAAAATCACTTTGAGCTACCAGTGGATTTATGAGTATAGCTATTTGGTCATACGGTTTGATCTCATACAAGACTTCAAAATCGCGTGCGATATCGAAGGGTGATTGGATATAGGTGAAGTTGGTTATTCCGGAGGCACCGTCAACCGGATCGGGTAATCCTTGCAACTCATTGTCTAGCATGAACGCTGCAATAGTCGGTTTCGGATAAGTGCCTAGGCCTGCCATAAGGTTGCAGGCGTTAAATCCCAAGCTGATAATGATGTCACTCTCGCTTTGGTAAAGATCTTGTGCCAAAGCATCAAAATCTGCACTTGGATCGAGATAGGTGCGTTCGATACTTACGCTATACTTGCCGCTTAGAAGAGCGTCCAACTCTTCTTCGATTTGTTGTTCCGTTTGTGCGTTTCCAGGATCGCCATTATCACTAAGGAGAGTGATATTCACAGGCGTTTGAGCAGATAGCCAGAAGAAAGCGAGAAAGGGAATGACAAAGCTCAGGAATGATCTAGTCATAGCCATAGGTGTGGTTGATTGTGGATTGTTCAAGCTGGTGATAGACACCATTCATCTCAATGATAAGCTTTTTCCAGCGGATATACAGGGAATGTGGTGCCTAGATCGGTCAATATTACGAAGGGCAACGGCAAAGAAACCTAGTCTAGAAGGGTATTTGCTAAAGCCTATTTAACCAACCACCCGGAGTCGTTAGCTTGTAAGCTCAGTTTTTGGCCAGGCTCCAGTCCGGCTGCCTGTTTAGTTGATACCCAAACTTTCAGCCGTTGTGTTCCGACTACTAGTTCCACCCAGGCACCATCAGATACCTGTTCAATTTGAGCAATCGTTCCTTGAAATTGCTGCGTAGGAGTATTGTTAGGAAAAATGCTCTCAGGGGATCCTATTTGCTTCACTTTTCCAGCATCCAATACAACAACCTGGTCAGCCATTTGCTTGAGCTCATCTTGATCGTGGCTGATCAAAATTGTAGTAAGGTCAAACTGGCGATGAAGTGCTATGATATGCTGACGTAGCTTCTTGCGCATTTCCTGGTCCACTGCAGACAGTGGCTCGTCTAGCAATAGCAATTGCGGGCGTTGTACCAGTGAGCGAGCCAATGCGACCCGTTGTTGTTGTCCACCAGATAGCGTAGTTGGGTATTGATCTTGTAGCTGTCCAAGTTCGCTGATATCGATTAATTCATCAACAAACTTGCTGTCTTGTCCTTGCTTCAGTGCGAATTCTAAATTTTGGCGGACCGTCATGTTAGGGAAGAGCGCATAATCCTGGAAAACGAAACCAATTTTACGTTGCTGTGGTCGCAGGTGGATTCGTCGATTACTATCTACCCATACTTGATCATCAAACTGGATAAGTGCTTGGTCAGGCGCAAAAAGACCAGCGATAATGCGCAGCAATGATGTTTTTCCAGCTCCGGATCTACCTGATAGGCCAATAACCTGCCCTCGTTCAAACTCAAGGTTCACATCCAAGAGCATTTCTCCCGTGGGAGAGTTAAGCCGCTTTTGTACCGCTAGCTTCATCATAGCCAAAATCTTTTGAGATGGCCTCCATTAAATAGGTACACCAGGAGTAAAATGATGAATGAGATAACGAAGAGAACAAGCGAGTATTGATTGGCCGCCGCGTAGTTTAATGACTCGACCTCATCGTAGACGGCTATTGCGGCTACCTTGGTCAGGCCTGGTATATTGCCGCCAATCATAAGTACCACGCCAAATTCACCTATCGTATGTGCAAAAGCCAATACAATGCCGGTGAGTAAGGAAGGTTTGATGTTGGGCAGCAATACGCGACGAAGCGTAGTCCAACGCGATTTCCCTAAAATATAAGCGGCTTCCTTTAGGGAAGGAGAGAGGTTTGCCAGGCCGGATTGAATGGGGTGAACCATGAATGGCAGACTATAAATCATGGAGGCAAACACTAGTCCCTCAAAGGAGAACACCAGTCTCAGGCCTAAATTAGCCTCCAGCCATTGCCCGAAAGCATTATTAGGGCTAAACGCCAGTAAGAGATAAAAACCCAAGACAGTAGGCGGCAATACCAGTGGCATACTGACTAAGGCCTCCACAACCGCCTTGAACCTGGCCTTGGAATATGCTAACCAATACGCTAGCGGTAAGGACACCACAAATAATAACACGGTGGTGATCAACGCCAAGCGAAAGGTTAACAGTAGTGGAGACCAGTCGATCATTTAAAGGTCAGTTAAGTAGCCAAATGTATCTAAAATTTCCTTGGCTTGAGCGGATAAAAGAAAGTCGGCAAAAGCTTGAGCATCCGCTTTACTGGCATCATCTTGTTGGAGGACTACTACACCTTGTTCAATAGGATGATATTGCTCTGGTGGAATAAGCGTCCAATGGCCACTGTCTTTAAGTATCGGAGATTGTACTACCGCTAAGGCCGTGAAACCAACCTCCGCCGCACCGCTGATGATGAACTGATTGGTTTGTGCAATGCTCTCTCCGTACACCAATTTTTTCTCGAGAGGCCCTGTCAGTTGATTTGCGGCTAAAACTTGTGCGGCTGCATGGCCGTATGGTGCTGTCTTGGGGTTGGCCATGGCAATATGGGCTACCGCTCCATCCGTAAGTTGATCCAAGTGGGGCGGCCCTGTGTTGGAGGTGCTCCAAAGTACGAGTTGCCCATGTGCATAAACTGCGGGTGGGCCAGATGTGAGGCCAGCTTGGTGTAAGCTTTCAGGATATTTGAGATCCGCTGAAACAAAAACATCAAAGGGTGCGCCAGCTTGAATTTGAGCAGTTAGCTTGCCGGAGGAGCTAATCACGATTTCGCACTTGATGCCAGTCTCTTTGGTGAAGGCTGAGACCAAGTCTTCCATAGCAAACTGCATGTTAGCTGCTGTCGCGATCACTAGTTTAGGTTCGCTTTCCTGTTGCCCGCATCCGAAGAATAGGAACAGGGTGATCAGGAGCAGGGATGATTGAGTCTTGGTCAGCGAGGACAAATGCATGCGTAAATGTAGTATTTGATGCTGGTAACCAATGGTGTGGGTTGATTACGCTTGTTCGAAATCATAAACCATTTTTCTGGGATTTTGCTTAGGTTTAGCTTTAACTTTTTTGGAAACGGCGGCTTTTTGGCCCGTGTCATTGTTCACCATAGACATTATTTTCTATGCGAATCTGGTATACTTTTCTTCTAACATTAGCGGGTTTTTCATTTTTGGCGGCTCAGCCTGATTATGTAACTCGACAGGCTGCTCTTGATATGCTACCTGCTTTTTGCGATTTTTTGCGGATGCCTTGCGATGCAAATACGCCATCAGAGTTGGACGCAAATATTGAGTGGTGTGATCAACAATTTACGCAGCGTGGTTTCGAGGTAAAACACATACCTACTGCTGGCATTGAGGTACTGCTGGCCGAGTATGAAGTAGATGAAAGACTGCCGGTTGTTCTATTTTATGTACAAGTGGATGGACAACCTGTTGATGCTTCCAAGTGGGCAAATGGAGCGCCCTATACTCCGATGCTAGGCAAGCCCACCGCTGATGGTTATACCTTCCTAGACGAATTGCCAACAGATTTCTCTGCGGTTGACCCGTCCTATCGAATTTTTAGTAGAGCTACCTCGGATGCTAAAGGTCCTATTGCTATGTTTTTAGCAGCCTGGGATTATATGCTGCAACAAGAAGAAGAACCGGCCTTCAATGTTAAGGTTATAATGGATACGGAAGAGGAGCTAGGGTCTCCGAATCTACCGCCTGTAGTTGTAGCGGAGCGGGAAGCTTTAGCCGCGGATCATTTTGTGATTTTGGACGGCCCGCCGCATATCACTAATCCTCCTACTTTGGTCTTTGGAGCACGTGGTATCGCTACGGCCCGAGTAACCATTTACGGCCCACGCGTGCCACTACACAGTGGACACTATGGCAACTATGCACCTAATCCAGCTTTGCGAATTGCGCAGTTGTTGGCTTCGATGAAAAATGATGCTGGTTTGGTGACTATCCCTTATTGGTATGAGGGGATTACGCTTAGCGAAGAAGTCAAAAAAACGCTTGCTGAGGTGCCGGATGATCTGGCAAGTATTAATCATAAACTCGGCTTTGCTGCCCCAGATCAGGTAGGTGGAAGCCTGCAAGAAGCCATTCAATACCCAAGTCTTAATGTGCGAGGTCTTTCCTCGGGTTGGGTTGGGGCTGCGGCTCGGACGATTATCCCCGCCAATGCAGTGGCTAACTTGGATATTCGCCTAGTCAAGGAAAGCGATCCCGAACGTTTGATGGACTTGCTTCAGGCACACATCCGCGCCCAGGGCTATTTCCTGATCACTGATGGTCGTGAGCCTACGGATGCAGAAAGAGACCAATATCCTCGAATCGCTTCGTTTGGTTATAAGGTGGCTTACGGGGCATTTCGGACGCCATTAGATGCGCCAACTGGGCAGTGGTTGGAGAACGCGCTCCGAGAGACATTGAAAGAAGATGTGGTGAAAATCCGTACACATGGAGGCTCCATTCCGATTGCGCCTTTTGTTGAAACATTGGGAGTGCCAGCTGTCATTGTGCCATTGGTAAATCCAGATAACAACCAGCACAGTCCAAACGAAAATTTAATGTTGAGTAACTATTTCCGCGGTGTGGAAACCTGCTATGGAATCTTACGGACATCGATACCTTAGAAAGGGGCTAGTGTTTAAGTTGGAAAGTGTAACTTTAGCCCAGCGCTGCTCGTAAGCGGTATAGATTGGAAAGAATTAAATCACCTTCATGCGGTTAGGGTTTCTATTTAGTTTGCTGCTATTTATTGCTGCCTCCTTGGCGGCTCAGGATAGTAGTAATCCATTTGAGTTGGTACCGCGTTTAGACCCTGAAAAACAGGAAGTCGAAGCAGCGGTAGAACTTGTCGAGGAGGCAGCTCCAGTCAATCCTTTTGACATCGGGACGCCCACAACATCTACCGCACCTGCCGCCAGTGAATCGGTAAATACAAACAATAATCCTTTTGAGTTAAATGCTGATGAGGATGCAGTTAGTGAAAAACCAGTTGATACCAGGCCTGAGGAACAACCGTCAGCAGAATTAGGAGCGGAAGAGGAAGTTGTTTCTGCTACCGGGACATTGTTAATCTTAGCATTGGTAGTTCTGGTTTTTGCTACGATCAGCCTTTTGTTTTTTCGCAGTATTTATGCCAGATGTTATCGAGCACTATTCAATGATAATCTGTTATCCCAGTTATATAGGGAGCGTGAAGCAGGTGCATTAGGTAGCTTCTTGATCATGTATGGTGTCTTTTTCGTGGCTGCAGGCTTCTTTATCGCCCTTGCAGGCCAGTATTTTGATCTTTTTCCTTCAGGTCAACTATGGCGTACCACTTGGTACTCTTCTGTAGGTCTATTCTCCTTGCTACTGCTTAAGCACTTAATACTTGCTATTCTGGGGTACGTTTTCCCAATTGGTAAAGAGACTCGGCGATACAGTTTTGCCATTATGGTCTTCTGGATCATTGGTGGACTCATCCTAAGCCTCGGAGCTTTGCTATTGGCTTACGCACCAGAGGGCGCCGAGAAGGTGCTAATATGGGGTACGATCGGTCTTTTGGTTTTGCTCTATCTATTACGTAGCCTGCGCGGCTTTTTCATCGCTAATCGCTTTATATTCAGTTATCAGTTTCACTTTTTGTCGTATATTTGCGCCGTTGAAATCGGGCCTGCCCTATGTTTTATTAAAGTATTAACCGATTTCCAGTAGCGTAAAGCGGTGCTGATTTCGCGTTGATGGTTGGCCTTTTCCCTAAAAAAAGAAATTCGTGCATGGCAGCAAACGGCAAAGTCATGGAGGAGACGTTTGAGCGCGTCAAGAGTATACTCGTTTCTCAGCCTAAACCGGAGCGTTCTCCCTATTATGAGCTAGAGGAACGGTATGGCTTACAAATTGATTGGCGCCCGTTTATTCAGGTAGAAGGAGTGCCAACTAAGGAGTTTCGCAAGCAGCGCATTCGTCCAGATGAGTATACGGCTATCATCTTTACAGCAAAGAATGCTGTTGATCATTTCTTCCGCATCTGCGAGGACATGCGAATCACGATGCCTCAAGAAACGAAGTACTTCTGTTTGACGGAGGCTATCGCTAACTACCTTCAGAAGTTTATCGTTTATCGTAAGCGTAAGGTGTCTGTAGGTAAGCGCACTATTCAAGATTTAAGCACACAGCTTAAGAAGAATAAAGACGAGAAGTTCTTACTTCCATGTAGCAACTTGGGAGCCAAAAAGGTGGTAACCTACCTAGATGAACTTGCACTGGACTGGACTGATGCCATGATGTATCGGACTGTAAGCAGTGACCTCTCTGATTTGAGCGATGTGACTTACGATATCCTAGTGTTCTTCAGCCCTCTGGGTATTACCTCACTTTACGAGAACTTCCCAGACTTCAAGCAGAATGATACTCGCCTAGCAGTGTTTGGCTCTAGTACTACTAACGCAGTAGAGGAGCGTGGCCTACAGGTAAATATTCGGGTGAAGCCACCAGAGGTGCCTTCTATGACTAAGGCGCTAGAGATTTATCTAAAGCAATCGAATCCGGACGTATAGTAGGGTAATCTACTTGCGGTTCAAATAATAAAATCCCGAGTGCCATTACAGGTGCTCGGGATTTTTAGTTCAACTATCCTAATTGCTGACTGTTTTAATGACTTAAGTATCATAACTGTCGGATGACTCAGAACCTTATTTCCCGCCTGGAGGATAGACTCCGTCGCCCACTACCTGGGCGTGCTGCACAATATCAGATGGCACATGCTGTGCGACAAGATACGCCGCCCCCACCTCCTGATGCGCGCGAAGCGGGTGTGTTGGCATTACTCTTTCCTAAGGAGCAAGACTGGCACCTAACATTAATCTTACGTCAGAATAATAAACCTAATGATAGGCACGGCGGGCAGGTGAGTTTTCCTGGGGGGAAGCGAGAGCAATCGGATGCAGATTTACAAGCGACGGCTCTCAGAGAAGCGGAAGAAGAGGTAGGAATAGATCGAACGGCAGTACGATTATTAGGAGGTTTGTCCGAATTGTACATTCCTGTGAGCAATTTTCGGGTGCAGCCTTACGTAGGTTTTATTGATCATCAACCTACGTTTAATCCTCAACCTGAAGAAGTGCAAGAAATTCTGGAGGTGCCATTCCGGCAATTCCTAGATAACCAAACCCGCAGAAAGAAAGATCTGCATTTGTATCCGCAACTGGTGCTGCGCGATGTACCTTATTTTGATGTACATGACCAGACGGTATGGGGCGCAACTGCAATGATGATTAGTGAGTTAGTTGCTGTTTTGGAAGATTAGTCTTCTAACAAAATAACCATCAAGTCTTTGAAATCCTGCACCGGCAGGAAGTTAAAGTCTTGATAATGGGTTGCTCTCAACCGCAGGTGATGGACTACCTCATCCCGGATCTCCAATTCGATCGTGATGTTACCATACTGTTGATTCATTTTCTCTCCTTCGATGATTTCAAAGCGAGGCTTGAGGTAATGCCGCTCAACTGTTTCTATCCAGCTGGATCTGCTATAGGTGCGGGTATCGGATATTTGGGTTCGGTAGTTGAGCGTTTTTACCCTTTCCTTGAGAAAGTCGAAGAAAAAAGTGGCTTCCTGACGACTGTAGTTTGTCTGGCGAAAATGAGCAATAAAACCTTGTGAAGAAGGGATTTTGAGAAAGTCAACATTACCACTGGCGCGCGATTTACCGTTCTGCAGGTAATGGTGATATTCATCCCGGACCCATTGTCTCAATTGTTTGAGTACATACGAATTTCGCCACTCCTCATATGCTGCTTGTTCTTCCTCACTACGCTGGATGAGTTCATGAATGGCCGGTACAGCAGGAGAACTATTCTCTACTGCTTGCTGCAAATTGAAGAGGCGTTGCCAAAAACCGGACATAGATGATCAATCAATTTGTGAACGATCCGGATAGATTTTCTATCCATGCTTCGTGGATTTAATAACAGCAGGAAAATCAGATAGTTCTTAGGGGGTGGTAGTAAGAAGAGGGTTGATGCATTTATCCGATTATCGTTATTTTTGACCACGCACCAGAAAGCGCTAACATGTCCTGGGACGCCCCTCATTCATTGTTGTATTATCTACTCTTGCTGACCCTTGGGGGAGGAGTGCTACTAAGCTTCTGCATTGGAGGTCTGTTTTTTCTTAAACGGACTGGGGTTAAGCGAGCGAATATGTTTTATGGCTTACTTCTGATTTGTATCGGTGCAACGCTGCTTCACAACATCATTTATGTAGTTGGTTTCTATGACGATTATCCTCGGTGGAAGTTTTTCCCAATTTACTTCACCTTATTGGTGCCTACGTTGCTGTTCTACCACGTTAAATTAAGCCTTTACCCAAAGTATCGCTTGCGCTTATCTGATGCAAAGCACTTCCTGTTGCCGTTGTCTCAATGGCTTTTCTTTTGGTCTATTTTTCTGAGGCCATTGGCAGATAAATTGGATGCCGGACGACAGTTTTACAACCCCTTCTACGGAGGCCTTGAACAGGCTATCTATCTCGTTTCATTTTTCGCCTACATTTATTTCTCCTATCGCTATGTATATCATCGTAGAAGCGGTAAACGGCTCACTATAGCAGAAGGCCGTAAAGTGTGGTATTTAAGTAAACTGCTAAAGGGATTATTCCTTTTGTTTGGGATCCATACGGCTTTTGTTTTGACGGATTTTTTCGTCTATCAATTTTTCTACATTAATCTACGTTCTGTACGGGTGTACGCAGGCCTTGGTGCGCTGTCTTTTGCAGCTTTAGTTTACTTCCTCAGTATATACGGCTTCCAAGTGTTGTTTTGGGGGCGTAGGTTATTTGGTAATCAAAGAAAATGGTAAACATGAATCGGAGGTCTTTCACTCAACGAGCCCTAATTGGATTATCCGCTCTCAGTGCTTTGTCCTGGACTTCATCCTCTAACAGAACGATGATCCGGCCAGCTCGTTTGCGCAAAGGAGATCAGGTAGGATTGATAACTCCAGCTTCCTATATTGATGATAGTGGTCTGGAAAAAGCTATCAATAATCTAGAAAAGCTCGGGCTAAAAGTGGTGAGAGGGCAACATCTGAGAGCAGAGTACGGTAGTATGGCCGGCACAGATGCAGAGCGCTTGGCTGATCTTCACAGCATGTTTGCAAACCCGGATATAAAAGGTATCTGGTGCGCTCGTGGGGGCTACGGTGCTGCCCGCTTGCTCGATGATATCGATTATGAATTGATTAGACAGAATCCTAAGGTATTGGTGGGATACAGCGATATTACCGCGCTGCACTGTGCTATCTGGGAGAAAACGGGTCTAGTGACTTTTCATGGCCCAGTAGGTAATTCCACACTCACAGATTACACCCTGGAACAAGTCCAGTCCATTTTATTTAATCCGCAGGAAAGACATAAGATCACCATTTCAGCGGCACAGCTAACAGAGGCTTTAAGCGATGATGTTTATAAGCCTGGATCTATCGTACCTGGGCAGGCAGAGGGGGAGCTCATAGGAGGGAACCTCAGTTTATTGGCCTCATTGGCAGGTACTGCTTATTTGCCTGATGTAAAGGGTAAACTGGTATTCATTGAGGATATCGGTGAAAAGCCCTACCGGATTGACCGTATGCTCACAACGCTTCGTCAGGCTTGGCCTTTAAAAGATGCTGCAGGAATTGCACTAGGTGTCTTTGCAGGTTGTGAGGCCAGTTCAGGAAGCAGGTCGCTATCGCTACAGGAAACACTTAGAGATCGTCTAGGCGACCTAGGAATACCAGTCTACTACGGCATTTCCTTTGGACATGTAGACAATATGACCACCCTACCAGTAGGGGTGCGTGCGCAATTAGATGCAACAGAAGGTGTGCTGACGCTGATGAGTCCAGGAGTGCAATAAATCTCTCATTTCATAGAAGACATAAAAAAGTGGGTGTGAAGAAACTGTACTCTTCACACCCACTTAATATAGTATCCGGAGGGAGTTTTACTCCACTACCGTAATCTTCATCATGTTTGTTCGGTGACGGCGGTGTAGCGGCATGCTTCCAGTGTTGACAATGATTTCGCCAGGCTTTACGCGGCCATTGCCTTTTAAGATTTCTACCACGTCTTCAATGGTTTCATCAGTGGTGGTGAAACGGTCGTAGTAGAAGCAGCGTACTCCCCAGCTGAGGTTCAGCGTGGACAGCATATGCATGCGATCCGAGAAGATGTACACCTTAGCGTTAGGGCGATAGCTGGATACTTTAAAGGCCGTATAACCAGAGCTGGTCATACCAATAATCGCTTTCGCTTTTACCTCCTCCGCAGTACGAGCTGCATTGAAGCACACGACATCAGAAAGGAATGTCCGCGACTTCTTCGATGGAACGGGGCGCCGTCCTTCTAGGGAATAGTGCTTTTCCGCTTCTTCAATGATCTTGTTCATGGCCTCTACCACCTTAACGGGGTGGCGCCCTACAGAGGTTTCACCACTCAACATTACGGCGTCAGTACCATCTAGTACCGCATTAGCCACGTCGGTGATTTCCGCTCGGGTTGGGCTTGGATTAGTGATCATACTATCCATCATCTGTGTGGCAACAATCACCGGGCGAGCCCGCTGAATACACTTTTGAATGATAGCTTTTTGAATCAATGGTAGTTGCTCCATAGGAACCTCAATACCCAAATCACCGCGAGCAACCATAATACCATTCGAGGCCTTGATGATTTTGTCAATGCGTTCTACAGCTTCTGGCTTTTCGATCTTGGCAATGATCTTAGCTGGGTGATCTACCTCATCTAAACGCTTACGTAGGTCCTTGATGTCCTTTGCTGAACGTACAAAGGATAGTGCAATCCAGTTGACCGGCTGAGTAAGGATGTACTCCAGGTCTCGCTCATCTTTTTCAGTAAGTGAGGGTAGTGAGATTTTTGTGTTTGGAAGGTTTACTCCTTTATTAGAAGATAAGGTGCCTCCGAAAAGCGTCTTTAGTTTTACGGTATCTACTCCGTTGGTCTCAATAACCTCAAAGACTAGCTTACCGTCGTCAATCAGTACTCGTTCGCCCACCTGAACATCGGTTGGGAACTGCTGATAACTCATGTAGATCTTTTCACGGTTGCCAATGCAAGGCTCATTCACAAAGGTGATAACATCTCCCTCTTCTAGCTCCAGGGCATTATCTTCGATTTTACCTACACGTAGCTTAGGGCCCTGAAGGTCGGCCAAAATGCCAATGTGAGTGCCGTACTTCTCATTTATATAGGTGATTCGACTAATGATTTCACCGTGTACCTCATGTTCTCCGTGGGAGAAATTAAGGCGGAAAGTATCCACTCCTGCCTGCACTAAACTCAGGAGATTCTCATAAGAACTACTCGCTGGGCCAACAGTGGCTACAATCTTAGTGTTCTGGTGGTCGGTTATATTCATATAGTAGGTACTTTCTGATCTTGAGACACTTAGTGGTAAGTGTATTTTTTACAATAATTACTGTAAAAGTACATTGATCTAGGAATTTCAACAACTTTGCCCTGGCAATTATCGGGCTTAATTTGGAAGAAGGGGGTGTTTGCCAGTGTTCAATAGGGCAGATAACTGAATGGCGAGGCGATAGATTTTCCGAATAAAAGATAGTTAGCTGCTGGGCTGGCAGAATAAAAGGCGTTGATAATTAGGCAGTAAGCTCGGCTGGTAGGGTGTCGTGACTGAAAAATTTGAGTCAAAACTTTGGTTATACAGGCTGTTCTATCTTTCTTTGCACCCACATTCGTATATCATAAAAGCGAATTGACCATGTCTAATATTGCAGAAAAAGTAAAAGCGATCATCGTTGACAAATTGGGTGTTGACGAGTCTGAGATCGAAATGACTTCAAGTTTTACTAATGATCTAGGAGCTGACTCTCTAGATACTGTAGAACTTATTATGGAATTCGAAAAAACTTTCGACATTTCTATTCCTGACGAGCACGCTGAAAACATCACAACTGTTGGTGAAGCGGTTAAGTATCTTACCTCTCAGGTAGAAGGATAAATTCCATACACTGCGACCGTCCGGTAAGTCTACCTTTTGCGTCATAGTTGCGTTTTAAGGTGTTTTCCGGACGGTTTCTTTTTTTGATCACTTTCCACTATTGCTACGGTAAACGCTCAAAATGCCGAACTTATGAGAAGAGTGGTTATCACGGGCTTGGGTGCCCTTACTCCGATAGGAAATACCATTGATACCTATTTGAAAGGCCTGCAGAACGGCGTAAGCGGTGCAGGTAAAATCACCCATTTTGATCCCGAGAAGTTTAAGACCCAGATTGCTTGTGAAGTAAAGGACTTCAACCCTACGGACTTTATTGATCGTCGGGAGGTCCGTCGTCTTGACCGCTATGCTGTTTATGCATTGGTAGCGGCTGATGAGGCTATTCAACATGCAGGTCTGGAACCTGATCAACTCGATCTTGATCGCATTGGTGTAATTTGGGCCAGTGGAATTGGCGGCTTGCGTTCTTTGGAAGAAGAAATCGCATATAATGCCGACAAGGAAACGCCACGTTACAATCCCTTCATGATTCCGAAGATGATTGCTAACATGGGAGCAGGGCATATTTCTATGAAGTATGGCTTCCGCGGACCAAGTTATGCTACTGTATCAGCCTGTGCTTCGACTGGCCATGCACTGAGTGCGGCAGCGGATGATATCCGTCTTGGACGAACTGACGTAATGGTTGTAGGAGGTTCAGAAGCAGCAGTAGTAGAAGTGGGTATCGGTGGATTTAGTGCTATGAAGGCCATGTCTACCCGCAATGAGGATCCTGCTACGGCTTCTCGCCCTTATGACGCAGAGCGTGATGGCTTTGTTTTGGGTGAAGGCGCTGGCGGTTTTATCCTTGAGGAACTTGAGCACGCAAAAGCACGCGGGGCTACTATATATGCCGAATTAGCCGGCTATGCAGCTAGTTCTGATGCTTACCATATCACTGCTCCTCATCCAGAGGGATTAGGAGCTAGCGCTTGTATGCGCAATGCTTTGGCTTTTGCCGGCGTAAACACAGATGAAGTAGATTACATCAACACACACGGTACTTCCACTCCATTAGGAGACATTGCTGAGCTTAAGGCTATTCAGAGTGTTTTTGGGGAAGCAGCCTACGGCTTAAACATCAGCTCGACGAAGTCTATGACTGGGCACCTTCTCGGTGCTGCTGGTGCTATTGAGGCTATTGCTTGTGTGTTGGCGATTCAGCATAATTTCGTGCCCCCTACGATCAATCATTTCAATGATGATCCAGAGATTGATAGCCGCCTAAACCTGACCTTTAACGAGGCACAGGAAAAGGATATCAAAGTGGCACTTAGCAATACTTTTGGCTTCGGCGGTCATAACTCCGCTGCAGTCTTTAAGCGCTTCGAAGGATAGACCAGGAGGGTCGACACTTTGGATGCATTTGGATTTCGCGTTTGGTCGTGAGTAGAGGTAATCTTTGTTCATGATTTTTTGGCTGGCTCTTTCTAAGAGGCCTCCAAAAAACCATGCTTACCTCTAACGACCCGCAATCTTGGGTATCTAAACAGCTTTCCGGTCCGTCTGCCGTCGGGCAAACGAACGATAATAATGCACCTGTTGCACTATTATTGATTGGATAACGGCTGGAAATTCCTTGGCATAGGACCATCTAGTAGCTTCCGGCCTAAATACGGTGTGCTGTGTTTAGAACTATCAAGCGAATCTACAATGCCTACTTTTCTCCCGAGCGGGATGTTGCTCGGCGATTAAAGCAGATTATTGGGTTCACGCCTTCCAATTTGCGCATTTTTAAGCAAGCTTTTTTCCACAAGTCTACGCAGTCGGAAAAGGACTATGCTATCCAGAATAATGAACGCTTGGAATACTTGGGCGATGCTGTTCTGGGTACTATCGTAGCAGAGTACTTATTCCAGAAGTACCCCAATGCTGATGAGGGTTTTCTCACTAAAATGCGGTCGAAGATTGTTAAGCGTAAGTCACTCAATAAGATTGGTGATAGCATGGGAGTAGATATGCTACTCAACGAGTTTAATAACACTCGTATCAGTCGTTCGATGCTCGGTAATGCTGTAGAAGCTTTGGTGGGAGCAGTTTACCTTGAAAAGGGATATGATGGTACTAAGCGATTCATTGTTCGACGGATGCTACGTAAGTTTGTTGATGTACATGAACTAGAGCGTTTCGACGATAACTACAAGAGCCAACTTCTAGAGTACTGTCAGAAGAAAGGACAAAACGTCTCTTACCGCCTATTGACTCGCTATAAGATGGATAAGCGCGACCGCTTCAAGGTTGCAGTTATTATCGATGGAAAGAAAATAGCTGTAGCAGACGACTTCAATAAGAAGAGTGCCGAACAGCAAGCGTCTGAAAAAGCACTACAAAAACTGGAGATTCCAGTTAACGAGAAAGCCGAATAAGTGTGGATCGCCCGGTTCCTGCCTGGTCTTATGAACGATTACTCCAGCTAGCTCCTGATACGGCTACGCTAGAGCAAGCACGTAAACTTTTCTTTGCCAAAAGATGGTTGGTTCTCGAAGGGAATGGAGATTTCCTTTGGGGAGTGTATGAAACGGCCTACGGACAACGTATCGAAGCGGTAGTTCGGCTAGAGCCACCTTTGTTGCGGTGTTCATGTAAGAGCCGTCGTCGTCCGTGTAAGCATGCCTTGGCTCTTATATTACTGTTTCTAAACCGGAATGAAGCTTGGCGCGTCAAGGAAGAGTTGCCGGACTGGGCCCGAGATCTTTTGGGGAAACAGGGTCCCAATACTAAATCTACTCCAGCTTCAGCTCCTGATCAACAAAAACAGGCCGAGCGAGTACGCTTGATGGATAGCGGTGTGGCAGAGTTGGACAAATGGCTGCGCACAGTAGCTCGTTTGGGTTTAGCGCAAATGGTACAAGCTCCAGAAGAATGGGAAAACCTGGCTGCCAGAATGGTTGATTGTAAGCTGGGTAGTATTGCTCGTCGCATTCGACTGTGCCAGCAGTGGTTGCAGCAAGAAAACTGGGAGGATGCCGTAACAGCAGAATTGGGCTTACTCCACCTCTTTGTTTTGGCTTGGCAGCGTAAAGAAAGTTTGCAACCCGCCCAAAAAAGGGAATTGTTGCAAGTGGCAGGTTGGAATGTCCGAAAAGATCAATTAGGGACGCAGCAAGGAGTGGAAGACAGTTGGTTGGTATTGGGAGTTAGTACCGGATCAGAAGAAAAGCTCAAGTTTCGTCGGACCTGGATGCGTGGAGAGAAAAGTGGTCGCTATGCACTACTCTTGGATTTCGCTTTTGGCAACCGTGGCTTTGAAGATCATTGGGTAACAGGTAGTGTTTTGCGAGGGCGTTTAGCATTTTATCCTGGTCAGCCGTCACTACGTGCGGCGTTTCAACATTACCAGGTTTCCCGAGAGGCCTATGAAGCAGTGGCAGCCTATGCCGATTTGGAAGAAGTTCGGGTCAACTACGCCAAATTCCTCGGTCTTTCTCCGTGGTTGATGGTGTTACCGGCACTAGTTGACGAAGTGCGCCCAGTTTATGATCAAAGCGAAAAGCAATTCTTTCTATTGGATCGAGAGCAGCGTCAATTAAAGATGCCAGATTCGGAGCCAAGTTGGAAGCTTTTAGCGATCAGTGGGGGCGAACCTATTAGTTGTTTTGGAGAGTATAATGGTCGGATTTTTCAACCGATTTCTGTAATTCACGACGGTCGAGTGATTTTATTATAAGTTTCCGTCTTATTGCTATACGACAAGTGCCGGGTTTACCGTTTGAAAAACGCCACGGCTGCGGCATTATCCTTACCTTTGCCGGCCGAAAAGACTAGATTAAATCGCGAATAATGAGGAGGGTATCATTTTGTTGCACTTTTGTACTACTGGCTATGCTTATGGCCTCACAGACAGTATTTGGGCAAGCCCAAATGCGAGGATGGGAATTAGGGCCTTGGGCTGGTGTGTCGTACTACTTTGGTGATCTCAATACCAACTACCGCTTGGATCGGCCGAACGCTGCGGGTGGAATAATGGCCCGCTACAACTTCAACGAGCGCCTGTCTTTTTCCCTGAGTGGTAATTACGGTAAGATTGAAGCCTACGATACTGATTCTCGTAATGCTTTTGAGCTTAATCGAAACCTCAGCTTTGAATCTGAAATCTGGGATGCCTCAGCCCTCTTTGAATTCAACTTCCTGCCGTACTTCCACGGTAGTCGCGATTACTTCTTTACGCCTTATCTTTTTGGTGGTCTGTCGGTATTTAACTTCAACCCAATGGCGGAGTACACCGGAACAACTCCATTGGACGGTGTTCAACCAGGTGAACTTGTAGAGCTTCGTCCACTGGGCACGGAAGGGCAGTTCAAAGGGGAGGAGTACTTCACTGTTACTGCAGCACTTACCTACGGTATGGGTTTCAAGTGGGATCTTAACTACGATTGGAGTATGAATATCCACATTGGTGCCCGTTCAACCTACACCGACTACTTAGATGATGTGAGTGGTGTTTATCCAGATCTTTCGGACCTGGAAAAAGACCGCGGTGCTTTGGCAGCTTATATGTCCTCTGGTACCGCTCTTGATAATGATGGTGGGAGTGTGTTAGGCCTAAGTGGCCGCCAACGTGGTGATAGTAACGAGCGAGATATCTATCTGTTTGCAGGTATTGGATTGCTCTATTACTTCGGAGATGTTCGTTGCCCGAACTACGGGAGTGGCACTCGCCGATAAGCATTTCTCATGATCCAGCAAGTTGAGTTTAGCCTGCGGGCTTATCCACGTGGTTATCACTTGATCACTGCTGACCTTCTTCGACAGCTACCTCCTTTGCCGGAGCAAGGGCTACTTTCGGTCTTTATTAAGCACACTTCTGCTGCATTGACCATCAATGAGAATGCAGATCCATCGGTTCGTGACGACTTCGAGCAGATCGTGAACCACGTCGTTCCAGAAAATCTTCCTTTCCTCACCCATACGCTAGAGGGTCCTGACGATATGCCGGCTCATATCAAGGCAAGCTTTATGGGGAGTAGTGTAACGATACCCATCACGGACCATCAGCTCAACCTCGGAATCTGGCAAGGTGTTTATCTTTGTGAGTTTCGTAACCGCGGTGGCCAACGACAGCTCGTAGCCACTATTTATAGCTAGCAGTCCTTATGTCCATTTTTACAGAGGGGATATATTGGGGGGTATTACTGGCCATCTTGGTCGGCCCCTTATTGGTCGCCCTGATTCAGGCTAGTTTGGAGCAAGGAACGAAGGCCGGAGTAATGGTAGGTCTGGGCATTTGGATAAGTGATTTACTCTTCATTTTTACGGTTTACTTTGGCATTCGCTATGTCAACCAATGGGTAGCCTGGGATGGTTTTGAGTTGACCCTTGGCTTGGTTGGTGCATTGGTGCTTCTCGTAACGGGCATTGGTACTTTACTTACGCCTCCTCCTCGTCTGGATGATCCAGATCACCTGCTCAAGAATACACGCGGACCATTGGCACTATGGACCAAAGGCTTTTTGATTAATACCATCAATCCATTCACTGTTTTCTTTTGGGCCTCAGTTATGACGGGGGTAGTGCTGAAAAAAGAATATGATGGGCAGGAAGCGTCCCTGTTTTTCGCTGGCATTCTTGGTACGATTGTGTTTACGGATTCTTTGAAGGTGTTTCTGGCGAAGAAGATTCGACACAAGCTTACCGCACGCCACCTCTGGTGGATTCGGCGAGTAGCAGGCATTGCGCTTGTTGTTTTTGCGGGAGTGTTGGCAGTACGCGTATTGATTTGATTCCCTACTTTTGCAGCAAATAGCTCTTCCATTGAAAAAGGCTCTAACGAACTTCCTCAAGTTTCTTTTATTTCTGAGTGTAGGACTCGTGATTTTGTACTGGGTATACCAGAAGCAAAATGCGGCGTATCAGGCAGAATGTGAACTAAAGGGAATTGCAGCAGCAGATTGTAGTTTGCTGCAAAAGGTACTTACTGATTTTGCGTCAGCAGATTATTTCTGGCTGTTTATGGTTTTGGTTTGCTTTGCGATAAGCAATGTTTCGCGTGGTATTCGCTGGAACATGTTGCTGCAGCAATTAGGATTCCAACCTCGACTTCTTAATGCCTTTTTAACCATTATTTTGGGCTACTTCGCTAATCTTGGTTTGCCACGTGTAGGCGAGGTAGTGCGAGCGGGTACCATGTCTCGCTATGAGCAAATTCCAGTGGAAAAGGTAATGGGTACAGTAGTTGTAGATCGGATCATTGATGTCATCAGTATTCTGATCGTCACGGCACTGGCGCTAGCCTTAGAATTCGATACCCTTTGGGCCTTTCTACAAGAGAATAGTACGCTTGGAGAGAAGTTGAGTGCTAATACCCCATTGCTTATCGGTTTAGGTTTAGCTGGTGTATTGGGTTTGCTGCTATTATACCTATTTCGAGAGCGCATGATGCGTACAGCACTATACCAAAAGATTAGTGGAATACTGATGGGCTTTGTAGAAGGCTTGCAGACTATACGTAAGTTGGATCGACCTTTCCTTTTTGTACTGCATAGTATCAACATTTGGCTCATGTACTTCCTCATGACCTACGTGTGCTTCTTCGCTTTTGAGCCTACTGCTGAACTCTCTGCTACAATTGCTTTGGTGGTCTTTGTCTTTGGTGGCTGGGGTATAGTCATACCTTCTCCTGGTGGGATGGGCACCTACCACTTCTTGGCTACAACGGCGCTAGGTTTCTACGGCATTGCAGGAGATGATGGCTTCTCCTGGTCCAATATCTCCTTCTTTACTATCCAGATTGGTTGTAATATTTCGATTGGCTTGTTGGCACTAATCTTACTGCCCATCATCAATCGAGGATCAGATGATGGGACAGCCGAAAAGATAGTACCAGAAGAATAGAAGCTACCTACGCTTTGCCCTATTCAAAGTTCGCTTGCCATGCTAGCATGCCGCCAGTCAGGTTACGTACATTCTTGAAACCTGCCTGCTGCAAGAAGCCCTGGGCCATACCGCTACGGGCACCGGAGCGACAGTATACGATAACCTCTTTTTCACGATGCTCTTCCAAGTCATCTAAGGCACCAGCGATAGTACCCACGGGGATAAGCGTTCCACCAATATTGTAGGCGTCGTGCTCACCTGGTTCTCGTACATCAATGAGGACAAAATCAGTATCGCCGCTATCCATGCGGTTTTTAAGGTCAGTTACGCTGATATCCATGTGGCTTATTTTATTACAATTAACCGCTCAGGCATCGTATAGTTGCCTCTTGGGTCTTGTAGGCGTACAAAATAGACTCCAGCGGGTAAGTTACTGATATTTACTTTTTCTGAATAGGCTTGCTGTTGTAGGAGCTGGCCCGTATTACTGAAAATCTCCACAGTTGCCTCGTTCGCCCAAGTTGGCCCTTGTAGGAATACAAAATCGCGACTTGGGTTAGGATAAATTCGAAGCTCTTCTGCGGCAGGCGCCTCTGATGTAGAGGTGGTCCCTACAGGTTCACCACCACTCATTACCGGGCGAAGCATCAATGCACCAAAGGTCACACCACTGAGTGGCTCCCAACCTCCGCCTGGATTGACGAAGATGCTGTTCAAACCTTGTGGACGGTTACGGTCATAGCCTACAGCAATACAACGTCCAAACTGGCAAGTGCTTATTTGCTCCCAGCCTACGTAAAATGTTCCAGCAGGAATTGCTAGAGGAGCCGGATCTCCATTCGCATCGATCAATTGGTAAGAAGTGAATCCTTGCAATGTATCGAAGAAGGTGCTAGCGTAGGCCGGCTGATATTTTAGGCTATACTCTGGCTCGTCATCTAAGTCGCCGATCCAGATATTGATTCGCATTTCCTGATCGGTAAAGTCCTCTGCGGTGTGCGGGAAGTGGAAGCGGACGCCTTGAATGGTGTCGGACACTGAAGCTTCATAACCTACGGCTACTTGTTGCCCTGCACTGGTTTCAATCGAGCTTTCCGCAGTACCATCATCGTATGCAAAGTAGTTGCTAAAACGTGTAGTGCGACTTACCTCGTCGTTGCGACTCACAAATTCCTCACCCTCTTGAGAAGTGTTTTGCAAGGTGTAAGTCATAGTGAAATCCAGTACGTCCTCACCGTCAAAGTCGGTGCTTCCCATGCTGGTGGTATATGGATCCCAGACATCACTAAAGCCTGTAGGATCTCCCATCAGGCTGTATGCTCGGTTGATAGTTACACCATTTTGCACGTTCACTTCTAAGCCATTAAATAGCGTGGGTACGCTTCCAAATGGCGTAATCCCGGTTACCTGCTCTTGTAATAAAACACTCGATGGGCTGGCGTTCTGCGCGGTAGCAAAGTGGTTGTAAATTCCCACGTCTACACTATCGGATAACACTCCACCCAACTGAGGTTGGAAGTGCCGCCAAGGCATACTGGTGTACGTAGAGAGAATGAAATCTGGTTCTCGAGTGAATGCAATGTCATTAAAAATGGCACTAGCGCTTGGGTTATTATCAAGTCGTAGATAATCTAGGTGCCAGGCATCGCGGAAGCCAGTGCGGTCATTATAATTGACGAAACGAAACTGGAAGCGATCATGCTGGTAGTCTTCCGTTATCGTCTCTACATAGAAGTTGAAAGTATCTTGAATAAAGAAAGGCTGATTCGCAGGAATACCAGTGAACTCTCGCACAGAGATCCACTCATCTTCGGTATTTCTAAATTGTAGGACAAGGCTGTCCTGAATTTCCGGGCGGTCACTCAGACCTCCACGTTGTATCCAGAAGGATAGTGTCCAATCGCCACTACTGGTGTTCAGGTAAGTTGATGTAAGACGATCGGCATCACCGTAGCCAATACCATAGGGGCGCCCACGATTACTCAATCCATCAAAAGTAGCTACACCAACAGAACGTGGGTCGATTGCTAATTCGTTGTTTACGTAAACTTCCTGGTCCAGCCAAAGCTCGGGCGTTGGAACGGGACCTTCATAGGAAAAGTCATCGTAGATAGGCGGAGTAATACTGGCAACATTTATGCGGAAGGAATAGTGAGTTGTATCGCAAATGCCAAACTCATCGCAGAGTACGAGACATAGTGAGTCTAAGCCATCAAATCGGCTAGCGCGATAGATAAACTCGTCTGTTGGGCCACTATAATCAGTGAAATACGCCAACTGATCCCGGCCTTCATAGTTGTCTTCACAGTCGACGAAGAAATTACAGCGAAGTGCTCCAGGGAGATCGTTAGGTGCGGTAAGTTGCAAAGTCTCTCCTTGGTCTACAGCTATTGTGGCAGGGAAGATGTTGGTGCCAGCTCGGCGTACTAAGAAGGTATATGTGGTCGCATTGGTACATGTTGCGCCCGAGGCGTCACAATAGTCGATTTGTACGGTCTCTACCTCGGCGTCGACACCAGGGTTAGCCATATAAAAGAGGGTGTCGCCACTAATGGTTACCGTTCCAAAATTCAAAATACCACAGTTGAGGCAGGAAAAAAATCCGTCAGAACCCAAGCCAACAGTGTCAATATCAATCTCCAGTGTATAGGTCTGTCCGGAAGTTACAGGCAAAGCACTTTCTACAGGGCTGGTACAGTCTTCCTTTTCAGCTGCACTTAGCGTAGTGATGCCCGCTGGAAGTTGTTGGTGATCCTGTTGGTAATGAGCCTCCAACTTAGGGTTAGTTGAAATTGGCACCTCACGTTGGCCAAAAATAGGCAGGGTAAAGAGCACGCACCAGATCGTAGTAGCTATTATTCTCATCTTATTAAACTAGTTGTCGTCGTTCCTTGAGGGAACGTTAAAGCCAAGCTTTTAGTGTAATCATAACGGTTTTAGGGTTTACCTAAATAACAGTATCGCAAGCCTACCGACTTGCGATCTGATTAATGGAATAATCCATCTATTTTGACCTTATTCCTACTTCATAGTTGATCCATAGGATGGCCTATGTCTTTGCTGGCTAGAAATCGCCAGTGCTGTCAATAGGTGCTGTAGTGCCATTTTGGTCAGCAGGTAGCCCACCAGCGTCACTTGGCGGAGCATCGATCTCTATTTCTGCCGGACAACCGCTTGGGCGATCATTCTGCAGATATACTTTTATTTCAGAACCACGCAAGATTTTTGCACCCGGACTGAAGGCCGGCTCCTGACGGTAAACGAAGGCATCTGCAGGGATGGCTACATCACCCACCGTTTCACCCAGTCGTAAGTCTAGTCCTGGTAAGAGGAAGCGCACCTCACTCAGTCGTTTGCATCGCAAAGATGGCGTACGCACATAATCATCCTTTGACTTGCTGACCACAAACTCTAAGGTGCTACCCTGCATCACTTTTACCCCACGCTTCACGTCTGAAGGAAGGTATTTTCTACCCTGATAGTAGAAATGCAAAATGGTGCTATCGGCCAGCTTTGCATCAAAAACAGTCTCACGTACGCTTGTTTTTACTTGCAAGCTCTTAAGCATGCGTCGGTAGCGAGTTAGCTCGTCGGCAGCTTCTTCGAAAGAAGGAATAGGCACTTCACGTGGCTGACCAATGGTGGTCAGGTAAATAGTCCGATTTTTTTTAACGCGTCGTAGCGCCTCTGGCTCCTGATCAATAACCAAGCCTATGGTGCTGTTCATATCATAAGGCGCCTCCGTCATACTAACGCTAAAGCCTCGGCTACGTGCTTTTTGCGTAGCATTTTCAATGCTCATACCCTCATAGTTCTCTACTTGCACAGAGCTTCCATGGCTGGTATATACATGTAGGAAGCCATTAAGTAGGAAGAAGCAAAGGAGAAGCAAGACGAACATCGCCCCTAGGTTGCGAAGGAAATACCGAGTCTGTAAAAAGTCAAGTATTCGGCGCCACCACTGGGCTTTTACGGCAGAGGGTTTGCTACCACTATTTTCTGTCATGTTATTGGTTGTGTCGTCAATTAGTGTCAAAGGTGTAGGTGTTGAAGATGGGGCTTCAACGATAGGTTCTTGTTCTACAGGGGCTTCTACCGGAATAGGAGTTATGGTTTCTTCCACCACCGCTGGCCGCTTAGCGGCTACGCGAGCAAAACCATATTCCAAGATCTTTTGAATAAAGGCAGCGGGCTTATAGCCAGCTAATGCCGCTTGGTGGAAGATGGCAGTAGCAGGCGTCATTCCTGGCAAGGAGTTTACCTCAATAACTTGAGTTTCCGCTTTGCCATCGGGTAGAACCCGTACAAAAGCATCAATGCGGCAGTAGCCTTCTACTTCTAACAGGCGTGCTACTCGTTCCAGGGTTTGCTGTACTTGTGGAAGGATGTCTTTATAGCCAAAACCATTCACGGCCAAGCGGGCAGGTGTAAGGTTTTGACCTTCTCCTGCGAGAAATTTTTCTTCCAATGAGAGTACCTCACCACTTGCTAAGGTTTCGCTAGGCTCAAAAATCTCATAACGGATTTTGCCGTGCTCATTCAAATGAGTGAGCATACCCCCTGTGATTTCTAGGAAGTGGATACCGTTGTCCTGCTGAACCAACTGCTCAAAGAGGATTTCACTCTTGAACGAAAACTCCTCCTTGGCCCGTAGTTTCAGGCGGCGGCGATGCTCGCTGTCTTGCTCGGTGTTCAGTTGGAAAATCAGCTGAATGTAGGCTTCTAGTTGTTGGCGGTCATGGATGACCTTTACCGCAGAGCTGCAGCCATCATCAACTGGTTTTGCAATCAATGGATAACCAAATGCCTCTTCTACGCGCGAACAGAAGCGTTCTGCATCAACGATATAGTCGTCTTTAGGTAGTAGCAACTGGTTAGCTACCGGCAGACCGTGCTTGCTGAGTAAGCGAAGCGTCCGATATTTATCAATCGTAGTACTGGAAGACTTGATGCCAGAACCATTGTAAGGCAGCTGGCGTGCTTCAAGCTCCATTTGTATTTGACCATCCTCGCCTGGACGTCCATGTAAAGCGATGAAAACGCCATCTACGTTTTTCGCCAGCTTGTCGTAATTCAGTTTTTCTGGAGAGAATACGACATTGGCGGAGGCGTACTTATCAGTAAGTGCGACAAACTCCTTACGGATCTGCTCTAACAAAGGATGCTTCTTCCAATTCAGGATTTTATCCTTGATGTCGTCGGCATTGTCCTTCAGTAGCAAGTTGATCGGCAGCTGGTAAAGTTGATGTTGACGATCTGCGCCGGTTAGGAATACCGGTACAGGCTCATAATCAATCGAGCTGGCAAGCTTCTCAAAAATATTCCGTCCGCTTTCCACAGAGATGTGCCGCTCAAAGGAGTAGCCACCAAGGACAACGGCAATGCGTTTTTTGCGATTAGCCTCGGCTTGAAGGGCCGCAATATTACTGTCCAACTGCTGGAGTAGTGTTCTCCAATTTTCTTGTTCCGGTTGCTGAGTTAGTCTCTCTTGTATGGATATCCGAATGATCAAACTCAGGAACTGGCTTGGGTTGAGCCCAATTTCTGCTGCCTGGTGGAAGAAGAATGAACTTGGCAACATACCCGATGTCGTATTCGGGTCATTTAGGAAAATGGTACCTGTTGGGGTATAGAAACCATCAATCCGAGCATAGACCTGAAAACCAAGCTTATTGAACAGCTTCTCGCACTCCCGGCGGATTGACTCTATCGCTTCATTAGGAAGGTCAATTGGTGTTTCCTTCCGCGATAGGCCGGGCATGTATTTTGAGCGATAGTCAAAAACTTCACCTCCCTTAATGATCTCAGTAGGTGGAAGCGCGGTCACTGAATTATCCTCTGTACGCAGTACGATACAAGAGAACTCCTTTCCGGAAATGAAAGACTCAAGAATGACAGTCTCTTCTGTCTGTGCGGCCTCTAACTCGAAAAGTTGGCCGAGGTGCTCCGCTTTTGCGGTTTCCTCATTGAGGAATGCAAGGAGCCGCTCCGGGTGGTGAATCGTTTCAGTTTTGGAGCCAAGTTTTGCCTGTAATGGAAAACCAAGTCCATCACGTATGTCGCCTAATACTTTTACGTACTCTACGCGATCATAATCTGAACGGTCGTGCCATTCCTCCAGTGGGATTAGCTCTCGGAAGAAGGCCCGATTGACGGCCATTTCAAAACCTTCTAACCCTTCTTTTTCTTCGATAATACTTACACCGATGGAAGAGCCTTGGTTGGCAGGACGAATGACCAATGGGAACCCAATCTCTTTACCAGCTTGCTGATACAATTGGTGCACATTGGCGACCAGCCATTCATCTCTCGTAAGTTTGCTCACCGTTGGGCAAGCGAAACCGCGTTCCTGCATCAATTCTTTCTGCAGGGCCTTGTCCATCCCAATCTCACTGGCACGTACCCCACTACCTGTATACGGGATTTGTAGTTCTTCTAGTTGGCGTTGAATAGCACCATCTTCACCGTAGATGCCGTGTAGTGCCAGGAAGGCGACATCGATATGTTGAGTGATATCTTCCGGAGTAATAGGCTTGCCAATAGTGCGAAGCATATCTACTTGCTCCGTTGAAGACTTCTCACCTAAGCTTTCGCTATAAATCTGGAAGCCATTCGGCGAATCAGGTAACTTATCTACCGGAGGGTAAAAATCGCGTATACTTCCTTTATAAATGTAATGCCAATCCAGTAGCACCCAATTGCGGTGACTGTCGACAAAAATCGGAACCGGGGTAAACAGACTTTGGTTGAGATTGTCGTAAACGGTACGCCCGCCCGCAAAGGATATTTCTCGCTCTCGAGAAGGGCCTCCGAAAAAAATTCCGACTCTGATTTTCATAGGTAGTTATCGCTTAACTTACAACTAATTGGAGCTGGTTAGCGTTTGTAGACTTTGGGAGCCAAATGCTGTCCAGCGAAGGAATTGCTGCGCCGAATTTACAAGTGGCAAAGTTAGCTAATTTATACTTTCAGCGTGGGCTCTTGATTATACGTTAAGTGTGGTATCTTAATTGTTGGGATAGAACTATTATTCGAAAGTTGAATTTTCTTACATTCACCCAATATTTTTTGAATTCGCTGCGATTTAGCGATTTAAATCAAGGTAATAGTGGAATTAAACCGAATTTAATTTTTTGATTTTCGGTTTTTTTAGACACTTTTGCGCCGATTAAACTTAAAAGCCTGACGACTATGGCAAATAAAGATCAAATTACACGTTATTCTGACGATGAACTGGCAGAATTCCAGGAGATCATTGAGAAAAAGATTGCACAGACTCAGGAGCAGTTGGAAAGTTTGCAGGGCCAGATTATTGAGATTTCCGAGAATACTAGCGATGAGCATGGTGGTGATTGGGTAGACGATAGCTCTATTAATAGTGATATGGAGATGCTAAATAACATGGCAATCCGTCAACGTAAATATCTACAAGATCTTAACAATGCGATGCTACGCATTAGGAATAAGGTATATGGTGTTTGTGTGGTTACGGGTGAGCTAATTGATAAGCGTCGCCTACTTGCGGTTCCCACTACTACAAAGAGCCTTACAGCCAAAACCGATATGCGCCGTAAAGAGGAGGAACGGATGACACACCGGATTACCGATAATCCATACGTGAAGCAAGCTAAAACGGCTCCGAAGAAGAAAAAGTAATTCGTCTGGCATTAGCCAGTCTTTTTTGATGATATAACAATCCCTTGCCGGGTGAGCATAGACTGCTCGGCAGGGGATTCTTTTTGCTAAGCCTTAGCATACGGTAGGTCAGTTGAATCATATCCCACCTGCGTAAAGCCTCAGTGGTTAAAAGACATTGAAGAGTATGTAAAAAAGCTTCAACTAACACCATTAATCTAACTAATTGAACCACCCAAGACACCTTAGTGCACCGAAGTTGGAATCATATAAGGACATAGGAGATTGTCTATCCTCCACCAAACCATCAACCATCTAACCAATTTCCATTCCTTTCAACGGTTGAGTGCCATACTGTTTCCCCTGTCCTGTCATTTTGATTAAGTAATCCAGCCGTTTTTGTGCTACCTCCAATCTTGTTCGGGCCTCCGTAATCCAGCTAATTTTGAGCCTCTTGTAGAAATTAGGAAAAGACTGAAAAGTCTCCCAAACTTGATCGTCTGCTTGTAGCGCTTTGGCTACCCAATCAGGTATTTGCAGCGTGTCAGAAGGATGGCCGATCTGATCCACGATGGCTGGAGTATAGCCAGCAGGAGTCATAAGGCCTAAATGCTGCAGTTTCCAAAAACGTTGCCGGTTAAGCTCTGATAAGAAACTCTTCTTGGGGCGGCGAGGTGTGATGCGTTGCACACGGCCTCCCTCGCCGTGTTTTTTCACCACGCCATCTATCCAACCGAAGCACATGCATTCTTCCACTAAGTCGTCGTAGGGCAAAGTGGGCTTGCCGGTGTCCTTGCGCCATATTTCAGGTTTAGACTGATGGTTCGCCTGTAGCCAGTGGCGCCACTCGGCTCGGTTTTGTGGGTAGAAAACTTCGGTAATCTCAGGCATGTTCGCTTATACTTTTCACTTATGAAGTTAAGGAATTGCCTGAAAAAGGAAAGGCCGAAACCAATCGTTAAAACGTTGATTTCGGCCTGACCGTGAGCTTACTGACTGGAGTAAGCATTATATCATACGATACTTAGAACTTGATAGAAACTTCGTAGTTGTCACCGTTGTCGGTATCATTTTCGTTGATAGCGTCAATCTGGATCATGTAGTAGTTGCCGTTAGCGAATACTACGAAGACATCATCTACTGCCACAGCAGAGCTGTTTGGTACAGTAGTTTCTGCACCGTTAGCACAGTTGGTAGAAGTACCATCTGTAAGCGCAATAGCGGCATTATTATATGCGTCCTGAATTGGCTCCTTCTTATCGATGTTAGCAAAGCTGAAGTTCTCGATAGCAGACTGATCGACTTTTACCATCTCAGCACCATTCACAGTACCGATCTGCTTCAACCAGTTGAGAGTGCCAGGGTTCATGGTACAATCCAAACCTAGGTCGCGGATTTCTGCATCAGCATCAGCAGAACCAGTACCATTACCAGTATCCAAATCAAGGCCACCTGTTCCGGCAGGACCAGCTTGGTTGAAAAGTACACCGTCAATGCTTGAAGTCAAGTCTGTACCAGGCTCAGCAGCAGTAGTGATTACGATATCAGTAGATGCTGTTTCGCCATCAGTAGAAGTCACAGTGAAGGTGAAAGTTGTTAGGTCACCAACTTGCTCAGCACCACTTGGAGTGATATCGATAGAGTAAGTAACACCGTCTGCGTCAGCACCAGTGATCAATAGCGGGTTGTTAGCGATTACAGCACCACTGTTGATGGTGAAACGAGTAGTTTCCAGTTTGTTGCTGCCTTCGTCGATTGCAAGGCTCTGTAGTTGAGCGTCTCCAGTAGTTAGGCGAACCTTAACGGAAAAGCCTTGGTTGATGATTACTTCGCTGTCAGTGCTTAGAAAACCAGGATCAGGTACTAGCGTGATATCAGGACCAAGAGGGTCAACCACCACAGGGTCATCTCCACAAGCAGTAAAGAATAGGGCGGTCATGATTAGGCCAAGTCCAGCTAGTTTCAGTGCAAACTTTTGCATCTTGTATATTGGTTTTATGAGAAAAATACGGTCGGAAATCCGACTATGAAGTAGTTGTAAAATATGTTCAAAGACGTTTAAATGTCCTCAGATGTTGTGTTTCACGGAACAAATTATGTGCTTTTTGGTGAAACCGTCAACCGAGCCTCCGCTGTTTAATATTACGGTAACATTGTAAGCCGTTTCTTTAGACATTCCTTAAGACGGCGCAAATTTAGCTTTGTCACCTTAAATATTTGCTAAGCGATCAGATTATCCTGACAAAATGTTGACTCAGCCTTTTTAGCATACCAAGCATCGCCTTCATTTTATCCTTAGCTTTGCCCGTTCAAACATCAACGCCCCAGCTACGGCCATGAAAGTAACGGAGTATTTTAAGCAAGCTAATGATCAAACGCTGATTTCCTTCGAAGTGCTGCCCCCTCTAAAAGGTGGTCAAATGCAAGACATCTTCAATGCGCTAGATCCACTTATGGAATTTAAGCCACCATTCATTGATGTCACCTACCATCGCGAAGAGTTTATCTATAAAAAGCGCAAGAGTGGTTACTACGAAAAAACAGCAATCCGCAAGCGGCCAGGTACAGTAGGTATCTGTGCTTCTATCATGCACCGTTATGGGGTAGATGCGGTGCCACACCTTATATGTGGTGGTTTTACCAAAGAGGATACCGAGAATGCGCTGATCGATTTACATTTCCTGAATGTAGATAATGTCTTGGCCTTGCGTGGAGACGCCCGCAAGTTTGAAGGCAAGTTCATTCCAGAGGAGGGAGGGCATGAATACGCACTCGACCTGGTCAAGCAGGTTTCTGATATGAATAGCGGCAAATACCTCGATTCTAATATCGAAAATGGAGCGGCTACTGACTTCTGCATCGGAATTGCCGGTTATCCAGAAAAGCATTTCGAGGCGCCAAATTTGGAGTTGGATCTGGCATTTACTAAAGCCAAGATTGATGCTGGTGCAGACTATATCGTCACTCAGATGTTCTTTGATAATCAGAAGTACTTTGATTATGTGAAGGCTTGTCGTGCAGCAGGAATCAATGTGCCAATTGTACCGGGACTAAAACCAATTACCAAGAAGTATCAACTAAATAGTATCCCCCGATTGTTTCATGTAGACATGCCGGGTGATCTAGTGAAAGCGGTTACTGAGGCCAGTACACCAGAAGCACGCACGCAAGCGGGAGTGGAATGGTGTATTGCTCAGAGCCAGGAATTGAAGGCGGCCGGTGCACCCTGCTTACATTATTATACCATGGGGGACTCCTCTACGATCCGTAAGATTGCGGAAGCAGTATACTAGCGGAGTCCACTTAAAACGACTGTTATGGCTAAATTTTTTGACAAGCTGAGTACTGCACTTACGGGTTTTATCCAGGAGCAACAGATGTTCTTCGTTGCCACGGCAGACGTTGATGGGAGAGTTAACTTATCACCCAAAGGCTTAGATTCTCTACGAGTGCTTTCACCCAATCGAATTATTTGGCTCAACCTCACGGGGAGTGGGAACGAGACGGCAGCTCATATCTTGGGAGTCAATCGGATGACGCTCATGTTCTGCTCATTTATGGGGAATCCGCTTATCTTGAGGGTATACGGATCTGCCGAAGCGGTATACCCTGGTGATCCGGAGTGGGAAGAGCTGAAAAACGAATTCCCGGATATGGCTGGGGCTCGACAGATATTTGATGTAGCCATAGAGTCGGTGCAAACATCTTGTGGATACGCTGTACCATTGTACGAATATGTAGAGCAACGCAGTCGCTTACTGGAATCAGCTGAGCAAAAAGGAGAAGCCGGTATTAAGCAATACTGGGCAGATAAGAATACAGAAAGCATAGATGGTAAACCAACTGGTATACCTGTTTAGATAAAAGAACCCATGCCAGATAAGAAGGATCATTTGACGAGTTTGTTAGAAGATTACCCGGAGTTGGGCTCTGGGTTAGGCGAGTTTGTAGGAGAAGAAGATGATCAACTTGTTGGTCTTGTAGGCATATTCTCAGTCTTACAGTTGCGCCTACGTTCAGTTCTGTCCTTGTTGCCTCAGGTAGCACCATCAGAGGATGACCGACCGGGTCCAGCACATTAACATCAATTACTTGCCTTGGATAAAGCGCTTCCCATATTAGTCACAGGAGCCACGGGGTTCACGGGTTCTTACATTGTTCGCCGACTCTTGGCTGCAGGATATACCAATATTCACGGCCTACGCCGGAATAGTAGCTCGATGGATTTGTTGGAAAAGGAAAGTGCGCAAGTAAACTGGCGGACCGCTGACATTGCGGACTACTTTGCCGTTGAAGATGCGCTGGAGGGAATAAAAGTGGTCATTCATTGTGCCGCCTTGGTTTCGTTTAAACCTGCCGACAAGGATCGCCTCCTAAAGATTAATCGTGGCGGAACTCGAAATATAGTCAACGCAGCGCTCCATCATAAGATAGATCACTTTCTGCATTTAAGTTCAGTTGCAGCGCTGGGGCGCAATGTGCCCGGTCAGTTGATTTCGGAACAGAGCAAATGGGAAGATGGGGACTCGGTCACCCAATACTCCCGAAGCAAGTTTTTAGCGGAACTCGAAGTCTGGAGAGGGCAAGCAGAAGGCTTGTCAGTTGGCTTTCTTTATCCGAGCATTATTCTAGGTGCTGGTCGTTGGCAAGAAGGCAGTGTTCGTCTAATCGATTATGCCTCGAATGGTCCTACCTTCTATCCGGATGGTTGTACAGGAGTAGTTGATGTACGTGATGTTGCCGAAGCGATGCTGTTATTACTCGAAAGAGAACATGATGGTGATCGTTTTTTGCTCAATGGCAGTAATGTTTCCTATCATGATTTATTGAGTCAAATGGCAATCGCCTTTGGAATTGCACCTCCGTCTAAGAAACTAGCCTTTCCCCTGGCTAGATGGTTAGCACGCCTGGAGGCCGTTCGAGCTTTCATAACGCGTCAAGGTCCATTGCTGACCCGAGAGACAGTCCATGCTACCTACCAGCAGCTAGTGTACGATAGTCGTGCATCCGAAGAGGTCCTGGGCCTAAAATACCGCAGCCTGGAGGAAACAATTCAAGATAGCGTAGCTTGCCATCAAGCAACACATGAACAGGGCTTTGGTACACTAGATTAACCTGCCTTTGCCTATTTCTTCTATAGGCTAATACTTTATTTCACTTGCCCCAAGTTCCTCTAACCATATCCCGCCTACGCCAAGCTTAGGCGGATAAAAAGGAATATTTACAGATAAGATGGGCAGCCTCCCTTACTCCACTATCTTCCACCTAACCACCTCGCTCCAAAGCGTCCACCGACGCGATGGCACCACCAAACCAATCCCCCCATAACGTTAAAATTCTCCTAAATCTCGAGCTTCCAATAAACGCAGGCTTAATCTTCTCGTCCAAAAGAAAAAACGCAGCGAATACTATGCTGATAAAGATTAAGCACCTGTACCAACGTGCTGGCTTCGGAGCTACACCTGCCCAGTGGCGCCAAATGAAAGGCCAAGGTTTTGATAGTGCGTTGGAGCAACTATTTGTGGAAGCTAAACAAGCTCCCCCACTCACCGTAATTTCCTTTGAAGAAACTGTTGAAGCTACGATGGCTGATCGGCGTAAAGCCGGACGATTACTTACGCAGCAATATGTGTTGGAGTGGTTGGATCGTATGGCTGATCCGACGGAGAGTGCCCTGCTGGAGCGATTGACCTTATTCTGGCACGATCATTTCGCCTGTCGTTCGCTTTTTGGTCACCTGGCTATCCAGCAGCTGAATACTTTACGAGAACATGCTTTAGGGTCTTTTCGAGACCTCTGTCTGGCAGTAGCTAAGGATCCGTCAATGATCCGCTACTTGAATAATCAGCAGAACAAAAAGAATAGTCCAAACGAAAACTTTGCACGAGAGCTACTAGAACTCTTTACCATTGGTAGAGGGCATTATACCGAGCAGGATATTAAAGAAGCTGCTCGGGCATTTACGGGCTGGGGTAGTACCTACAAAGGCAAATATCGATTCCGTGCCCGCGAGCATGACTACGGACAGAAGACGTTCTTGGGACAGAGTGGTCGGTTCAATGGAGAAGATATAATCCGCATCATCTTAGACAAAAGAGAATCGGCTGAGTTTCTCGTTCGGAAATTTTGGAATTACTACGTGAGTGCTCCGGAAAATGAGGCTATTATTCAAGACCTCACTACCGTCTATTTCGAAAGTGATTATAACACAGAAGTCTTACTGCGCACCATGTTTGGTGCTGATTGGTTTTATGAGGAACGTTTCCGCGGCGGGCAAATTAAGTCACCTGTAGTACTGGTAGCTGGGCTTCGTCGTAGTCTTGGAATCACTTTTGGTCAGCCTCAAGCTCAGTTACGTTTGTTAAGGGCCTTGGGGCAGGTTTTATTTGATCCTCCTAATGTGGCCGGTTGGCCTGGAGGGCGCCACTGGATAGATAATGCTACGCTAATGCTTCGATTGAATATCGGTGCTGGCTTGCTCAGTAAACGAGAGATTGATTTACGCTTTCGAGATATGCCAGAGCTTGAAATTGTCTCTGATCCCAAGACTAGAAGGCTAGAGGCCACCTTGGATCTTGCTCCGATACAGGAGATGACTACCGGTACTGACTTGGCGGCGGATTGGGAAAACTTGGCAGAATATCTATTGCCAGGTTCAAGTCGCCTAGAGTTGGATCGTCTCTCTGCACTCGTAGATGACACTACCGGTGATGAGCGTCTCCGGCGATTATTGCTGGTGCTGTTCTCAATGCCTGAATTTCAAACCTGTTAACTGATCAAAGAATTTCTAGCGTTATGAAAAGGAGAACTTTTCTTAAAAATACAGGCCTTGCCTCGGCCGCAATGTGGGCCCCTTCATTTTTGCAAAGCATCCCAAATCGTACCAATGGTAAGATCTTAATCGTCGTTCAGTTATCCGGTGGTAATGATGGGCTCAATACGATTGTACCCTACCGGAATGATAAGTACTATGAGTTGCGTCCGGACATTGCCATCAAGGAAAATGAGGTACTGCGCGTCTCGGACGAACTAGGATTTAATCCTGCCATGGGAGATGTACAAGCACTGTTTGACGAAGGTTATGTAAGCATCTTAAATAATGTTGGTTATCCCAACCCGAATCGATCGCACTTTCGAAGTATGGATATCTGGCAAACTGCTTCCGATAGCAATGAGTACCTAACTACAGGTTGGCTTGGCCGATATCTCGATAGCCAGTGTGCTGGTTGCGATTCGCCTCATGCAGCTTTGGAATTTGGCCAAGGATTGAGTCTTGCCTTGAAGGGCCATGAGAAACAGGGTTTTGCCATCAATGATTTGCAACAAATGGAGCGGACCAGCAAGAATCCCCTGCTGAGATACTTAGGGCAGCAAGATCAGCATAGCCATGAGCACGAGGAAGCTGCTTATCTGTATAAAACCTTGCTTGAAACGCAGGAGTCCACAAATTACCTGTTGGAGCAATCCAGTGGCCGACGCACAAGGGCGAATTTTCCAGCCACACGCTTTGGTAAGGATCTCCGTCAGGTCGTTGAGTTGATTTTAGCAGGCAATAACAGTAAGATCTACTATGTGTCGCTAGGGGGCTTCGATACCCATGCGAACCAAAATGGGCCTCAAGGGCGTCTCCTTTCGATTTATGCCGAAGGAATGAAGGCACTGGCTGATGAACTCAGTAAGCATGGACTTTGGCAAGACACCCTAGTCATGACTTTTTCTGAGTTTGGCCGACGAGTAGCTCAAAATGGCTCACGCGGTACTGATCATGGAGCTGCTAGCAATCTGTACTTGATGGGGGGCAACCTGAAAAGGGCAGGCTTTTATAACAATGGTCCAAACCTCACAGACCTAGACAAGGGCGATTTGAAATACGAACTAGATTTCCGCCAGGTTTATGCCAATGTCTTGAATAACTGGCTTGATGCCGAACGGACAGATATTCTGGGAGGGCGCTTTGCTGACCTTGGTATTATCTAGTCGAAGAAGTAGGCGTTCTCGCCGATAAAAAGTTTCGCTGTGCGCTTGAAATCCAGTACATTGGATAAGAACTCTATTAGGAGAGTTTTACAACCAAAATCCAGTAATGAACGCACACGAGATCGATTATCGCATTTATGGCGAGGAAATGCAATTTGTTGAAGTTGAGCTAGACCCCTATGAAACAGTAGTGGCCGAAAGCGGAAGCTTTATGATGATGGACGACGACATTGAGTTGTCTACGCTATTCGGAGATGGGAGCCATCAGGAAGAAAACAAAGGTTTGTGGGGAAAGGTACTAAGTGCTGGAAAGCGAATTATTACCGGCGAAAGCCTGTTTATGACTGCTTTTACGCACCAAGGCATTGGTAAAAAAACGGTAAGCTTTGCTTCACCTTATCCCGGGAAGATTATTCCGATGGATTTAAGCGAATTAGAGGGTAAAGTTATCTGCCAAAAGGACGCATTTCTATGTGCTGCCAAGGGCGTGAGCATTGGCATCGAATTCAGTAAAAAACTTGGTCGAGGATTCTTCGGCGGAGAAGGCTTCATCATGCAGAAGCTAGAAGGCGACGGTATGGCCTTTGTACACGCTGGAGGTCATGTTGTAGAACGTCGACTGGAAGTAGGAGAATCGCTTCGTGTAGATACAGGATGTCTGGTTGCTTTCACCAAGGATGTACACTACGATATTGAAATGATCAAAGGAATTAAGAATATCCTATTCGCTGGCGAAGGATTATTCTATGCGCACCTTCAAGGTCCTGGAAGGGTTTGGGTGCAGACTTTGCCCTTTAGCCGTTTGAGTGACCGTATTATGGCTGCTTCACGTCGTTACGGTACCGGAGGAAGTAAGGGAGAAGGGAGTATCCTCGGTACGCTGGGAGATATAGTTGATGGAGACGGTTGGTAGTCTCCATCAACTAATAGCACTAGTACTTGGTACCAATTTTCTTAGGTGTTAAGTACTGGTTGCTTTTATTACATCGGCGTTGCCACAAGGCTAACCTGAAGACCAATCTCGTCTTGGATGGCCTTGTCTTTAAGGGCGCCAGCTGCTGTTGAGCCGTACATCACATTCCATTCTGTACGATCAATAACAAACTTTGTACTTAGTGATTTAACTACATCATCCCGAACTGAAAGTTTGGTAGGGATAGTAATGCTCTTGGTGATGTCCTTCATAGTGAAGTTACCAGTAACATTATGAGAGTAATTAGGGTCGCCTGAAACAGCAGATACCTCTACGATCTCAAATGTTGCAGTAGGGAATTTTTCTACCTCAAAGAAATCACCACTGGTGAGGTGTCCTACCAGGTCACCTTGCTTATCTTCTGGAAGATCAGTGTTCTTGATGGAGTTCATGTCAATTACAAAAGAACCGCCAACTAGCTCGCTGCCTTCAGCCATTAGTTTACCTTCTGTGATGTTGATAGTACCAGTATGCTGATCGCCGGTGAATTTCGCACCAGTCCAGTTGATGATGCTATTGCCAGTATCGACAGCATATGTTGCGGAAGCAGCTACTGTTTCAGTAGTTTCAACTGCCTCTTGTGCTTCTACTTTTTCTCCTTCTGGAGCACCGCCACAGGCAACAAGGAATAGTGCGAGGGCCAAGAACAAAACATTTTTCATAGTTGTAGTTGAAGTTTTTTAGTCAAAGAACAAGCTGTTAACAACAGCGATTCTCCTATTGTTGTAGCAACAATAAAAATTAAGAAACGGCTAATACGTGCGTAAATTGTTAGACTGCCTGAAAAATAAAAGCGTTCCTAACGCTTAATGAAGTTCAGCATTTGTTCGAGGCTGCGGAGAATGGTAATGTGAGATGGGGTCTCCACTTCTTGTGCGACTACCTGATAACCAGACAAGAGAATTTGTGTATCAGGGAAAGCATCTGCTAGACGATCTACATAGTCTTGAACAGGTTCCTGAGCAAAAGTCTCCGTAATCATTGTGAAGATATAGTCCGCATTGTGGATACGGTTGGCATCTAATAAATCAGTAAGACTGATATCCTGCCCTAAATAGATGACATACTTCTTTCGCGACTTGAGCAAGTAGTGCATGAACAGCAGTGATAATTCTTGCCGTTCGCCCTCTGGGAGGTAAAGAATGATTTTAAAATCGTCGCGCTCTCCAGTAAGTGGTGTGCTATTGATCGCGCTAATAATCTTCTGACGAATCAGATAACTGATGAAGTTCTCCTGTACCGGATTAATCGAGCCCGTAAGCCACAAAAGGCTTAGTTTATCTAGGAAAGGATAGATAACCTCCATCATTGTCCGCTCGAAACCTATCTGCTCAATATTGGTATTAACGATACGGTCAAACTTACCTTCATCCATTTCAATCATTGAAATGGTTAGCGCATCTAGTTGAGTACCGTCTTCAAAATTGATCTCAGAGATAGCGGCAACTTTCTCGGCTAATTCCTGATTGCCCATTTTGGCAATCTTCGAAATCTTGATACCATTCTTGTTCAGCAGTGCAACATTGAGAAGCAGCTTCAGATCTTCATCTTGGTAATAGCGGATATTAGTCTTGGTCCGCTGGGGTTCCAAGATCCCGTATCGCTGTTCCCAGATACGAATGGTGTGGGCCTTTATGCCCGACAGTTTTTCCAGATCCTTGATGGAGTATACTGCCACCGCCAATAAGATTTTACTTTCTTATTATTCCAACACTCGAATATCTCCTAAAGCACTTAGTCTTAAGCGGATAACGGTGCATTTGGGACTTAACAGGCGTAAGTCCGAAATGTTTATAGGAATTGCAGAATGATGTTATACTAAGCCTTGAATTTAGAGGATTTCCGCAAAACAGCCAAAAAAGCTGTCCCAAATAGGTTTCTTGTCTTTGTCAGCGATTGGCTACACTATGACTTTAAAATGAGGTTTTCTGTATTTTTGGCTAATTTTAGCACGCTTTAGCAGCGGTGAAAAAATAGACTTTCATTTTCCGATTAGTCTGCCAAAATCAGCAGATCATTTTGATTGCTTTCAGCATCTTCATCGGAACCATTATCGGACGTTTATTTTGACCCTGTAGTTAACAACATGAATAAGGCAAGCAAAATTCATTAGCAACCTTCTGCCAAAAAAGAATAGCTTCATGAGCTGGAAATCTACCCTTTCTTTATTTGCCACCGTCATCCTTAGTGTTTTCCAATTAAATAGCCAGACTTGTGGAGACACCTTTTTTGATTCTGGAGGACCCAATGGTAATTACAGTAACGATGAAACCCAAGAGTGGACCATCTGTCCAGATAACCCAGGTGACCTGGTTACCCTAAACTTCGTCTTTGTGGATGTTGAGGGTTGTTGTGATGACTTGGGCGTGTATAATGGTTCAGGATTTGGTGATCCGATCAACCTTGATGTTGAAAACCCAGAAATCTTTACCTCTTCGGCGGCTGATGGTTGCCTTACCGTTACCTGGGATTCAGATTTCTCGGTTACTAATGGCGGTTGGGAGGCTATTATCAGTTGTGACCCACCACCACCATGCCCTAACCCGACAGTTCCAGCGGTAAGTGATGTAACTTCTTCGGGAGCTACTTTTTCTTGGAATCAAGTAGGTGATGTAACAGCCTGGGATGTAGAAATCGTGGTTGCTGGCACACCAGCTACAGGTTCTCCTACGATCAGTGACCTTAGCGAGACTACCTTCACCTGGAATGAGGGCGAAAGTGGTACTGCATATGAACTATACGTCCGTGGCCAGTGTGCTGAGGATGGTTTGTTCACCAACTGGATAGGACCAGTTCAGTTTACTACTGTTCCCGGTTGTGGCGACACATTCTACGATAGTGGTGGCCCTAATGGTCAATACCAAAACGTTGAATTTCAAGTCTGGACTTTCTGTCCGGATACCCCAGGAGACCTGGTGGTACTGGATTTCACTTTTGTGGATGTGGAAGGTTGTTGTGATGATTTGATGATCTATGCAGGTACAGGGACCGATGTACTTCTAGAAGGCGATCTTGAAGGGCCAGGTACCTTTACCTCTACGGCAGCTGATGGTTGCTTAACCGTACTTTTTGATTCAGATTTCTCAGTAACCAATGAAGGATGGGAAGCAACGATCGACTGTATCGCTCCTCCTCCTTGTGCAGATCCGATCAACTTGGCGATCACTGAAGTGACGTCTATTTCTGCAGTTTTGAGCTGGGGACAAATCGGATTGGTTAATACTTGGGATATCGAAATCGTACCAGCCGGCACACCTCCTACTGGTACGCCTACTATAGCTGGTGTTACAGAAAACCCATACACTTTCACCAACCTAGATAGTGGAACGGAGTACGATGTGTATCTACGCGGCCAGTGTGAGGGTGATGAGCCTTTTACTGCTTGGGTAGGTCCAGTAAACTTCACTACAGTACCAGGATGTGGCGACTCTTTCTTTGATAGTGGTGGCCCAGATGCTGGATATGATGTCAACGAATTTGAAATCTGGACCTTCTGCCCGGATAACCCAGGTGATCTGGTGAGTATAGATTTCACATTTGTTAGTGTGGATAATGATTTCTTGCAGGTTTCTAGTGGAGCGGATGGTAGCGTGTTACTTGGTCAAGTACAAGAGCCAGTTTCCTTTACCTCTGTTTCTGAGGATGGCTGTATTTCCGTTCTTTTCGATTCTGATTTCTTCGGAAACGGTGAAGGTTGGGCTGCTGATATTACTTGTGCAGAGCCACCTGAGTGTGGTGAGCCACTTCTAGTGGACGTGTCAACTATTACTTCTTCTTCTGCGATTCTAAGTTGGACCCAGTTAGGGCCAGTAATGGAATGGGAAATTGAAGTGGTACCAGCAGGCACTATGCCAACTGGCGTACCAACTACTACCGGAATAACAGAAAATCCATACACCCTCACTGGACTAGAGAGTGGAACAGATTACGAATATTATGTTCGTGGCGTATGTGCAGGTGATGATGAGTTCACACCTTGGGCTGGTCCGGTCTTCTTCCGTACAGTGCCAGGATGTGGAGATTCTTTCTTCGATCCAGGTGGGCCAGATGGTGATTATGAAAACAACATCTTTGAAAGCTATACTTTCTGTCCGGATAACCTCGGAGATGTAGTAATCATTGAGTTCAGTTTTGTAGATCTAGAACTCTGCTGTGACGTTCTGCAGGTCTTCAACGGCATTGGTACTGACGATCCGATCAATCTGGATGTAGAGGAGCCAGGTTTGTTCTTCTCTACGACTGATGACGGCTGTCTAACGGTGACCTTTGATTCTGACTTCTCCGTTACGGATCCAGGTTGGGAAGCATCTGTTTCTTGTGCCTCTTGTATTCCTGACGACGTGATCTTGTCTGAAGCAGTGAACGTAGACTTCTTCGGTGCAAGTACTGCGGAAATTTCAGTAGATCTAGGTACTGCTACGCAATACCTTATCGAATATGATACACTTGGCTTTACGCCAGGAATGGGTACCATCATCATGGGTACGGAAGAGTTGATTACTATTGAAGGATTGGAGGAGAACACTGATTATGAGTTCTACCTCATCAATCAGTGTGATGATGGGACAGAAAGTATCCGAATTGGACCATTCACCTTCTCTACCATCTTCAGTAATGATATTGGTATCACTGGCCTGCTGGAGCCGATTGAAGATTGTGGTCTTGGCCAAGGTGAGCCGATCCGCGTGGAGATCACCAACTTTGGTGCTAATCCACAAACGCTCTTCCCGCTTAACTTTAGCGTGAACGGAATACCCTCAGGGGTAAATCAGCCGGTTGATGGATTCTTTACCGGAATTATTAGCCGCGATAGTACAGAGGAGTTCTTATTCGACCTCAACTACGACTTTAACGAGCCTGGTGAATACGTTATTCAGCTGTGGACAGAAATGCAGAATGACAGCGACTTAAGTAATGATACCATTACGGTAGTCCTCAATCGTTTTGCGCCACCATTGTATGAGGACTTCGAAAACGGCTTGCCTGATTACTTCTCAATTGCTGGTAGTACCTTCTTTGCTCCGGCATTTGACCACGGTAATGAGACGAACGTTATGACGGCGAATCTCTTCAATGATTTCAATGAATTTATTCTTGATCTACCAGTCCTTGGGCCGATTGAGGAAACCGATACACTTTTCTTCGATTACCGCTATGTAGATTGGCCTGGTGGTACAGTGGCTACCACGAACCTCACGGCTACGGATATACTTTCTGTATTGGTGTCGGTTGATTGTGGTGAGACCTTTGGAATTGCTTTCATACAGCCAGGCACGAGTCACGAGCCAAGTTCGGATTTCCGAACGGTTGCGGTGCCGCTAGAAGATCTTGCTGGCGAAAATGTGCTCATTCGCATTTCTGGAACCTATGGTCCTTCCACTTCATTTGCTGATTATTGGCTCGATGTGGACAACATTAATCTACCTCGCTGTAGTGAGTTTGGCGCGAATGCAGAAGTACAGGATGCGAATCCTGGAATGGATGATGGCCAAATCGTTGTAGTTCCTGAAGGTGGAGTTGGACCGTTTGAGTTCATGTGGGATACTGGAGACATGACCGATACGCTAACAAATCTAGCACCAGGTACCTATAACGTTACTGTAACCGACCGCGGAGGTTGCTCATTTGAAGGATCATATACGGTACAGGTTGTCGTTAGTACGGATGACCTAAGCGCAGTAATCGGAGATATGCAGCTCAGCCCTAACCCAACACCAAATCAAGCTATGCTTCGTGCCAACTTTGCTCAAGCAGTAGATGCACAGTTAGATGTTGTGAATGCACTTGGACAGAGCATGTGGCGAAGCCCAGTTTATCGAAATGTGAATAGCTTGAATGAACAGATTGACTTGACCGGCGTGCCGGCCGGTATTTACTTTGTTCGAGTTCAAGCTGCTGGGCAGACTAAGACAATTCGACTGGTTAAGACTCAATAACGCTAGCCAGCCGGAAGATAAATAAGGGGAAATGTCGTCGTAGTTGGTGCTGCGACGGCATTTTTCTTTTTGGTCTGGTTCTATGAATTTGACTGCGCAGAGACTACTGCTCGCATACTTAGACCATAGATCTGACAACTATTTTCGTATTGTTGCCATTATAAGAGTTAAATCTATCCAATACTTGCATGAAGATAGGTATCGTATGCTATCCGACTTATGGGGGAAGTGGTGTTTTGGCCACTGAGCTTGGCCTTGGCCTGGCTGGACGCGGACATGAAATACACTTTATCACTTACCGACCACCTGCACGCTTAGTTCATTTTCATGAAAACGTGTACTACCATGAGGTAGGTACCGAAGATTATCCACTCTTCGAGTACACACCTTACGACACAGCATTAGCTAGTAAATTGGTAGATGTAGTGAAATATGAGAACCTGGATCTACTCCATGTTCACTATGCCATTCCACACGCAGCGGTGGCCTATATGGCAAAAAAAATACTGCTGACAGAAGGCCGCTACGTGCCAGTAGTGACAACCCTACACGGTACAGATATTACCCTGGTGGGGAATAACAAGGCATTCCGACCTGTTGTGGCGTTTTCAATTAATAAGTCAGATGGAGTCACGGCTGTTTCAGAGAGCCTGAGGCAGCAGACCTTTGATTCTTTTGACATCACGCGAGACATAGAAGTCATTCACAACTTTATTGACTTCAAGCGTTTCCGTCGCGTGAATAAGGATCACTTCCGAAAGGCCATTGCCCCAGACGGGGAAAAAATACTTGTTCACACGAGTAATTTCCGAAAGGTTAAGCGAGTAGAGGATGTGATTCGGGTTTTCCAGAAGGTGCAGGAGGTTATGCCTAGTAAGCTGCTCCTTATTGGAGATGGACCAGAGCGCCGTAACATGGAAACCCTGTGCCGTAAGCTCAAGCTATGTGATGAGATTCGCTTCTTGGGTAAGCAAGATGCGATCGAGGAGTTACTCTCATTAACAGATCTCTTCTTAATGCCTTCGGCCAGTGAGAGTTTTGGTCTGGCAGCTCTTGAAGCCATGGCTTGTGAGGTGCCGGTAGTTTCTTCTAATGTAGGTGGCTTGCCAGAAGTAAATATCCACGGTAAGACGGGATACCTGGCTGATGTTGGTGACGTTGACGCTATGGCGAAATACGCCATCAGCATTTTGAAAGATGAGGAGACCTTGAAGCAGTTTCGAACAAACGCTTTGGAGCAAGCTCGCCGCTTTGACCTCGACATCATTTTGCCGCAATATGAGTCTTACTACGAGGAAGTGCTGCGTACGGCAGTATATCCAGTGGATAGTGAAATAGAAAAAACCTGATCCGGTCTCCCGAATCAGGCCACGACAATAATACTACACTATCTGATTTATTACTAACTCGTTGGTACGTCCTTAGAATAATCCCACTATAGCTAGGAAAAGAGCGGCACTGACGCCGGTGATGGCAATCAATAGAAGACCCATGGTCATCTCTCCCCGCTTCACTTCACGCTCCAATTGATTTTGGAAGCGCTGAGCCACGATGGGCGAAACTGGCTCCAGGATTTCCCCGCTGCGTTTAGCTAGCGGTAGGCCCACTTTAGTAAGACCGGAATTACCTTTTCTTTGTAGGCGACGGTTCTGATTTATCATCAGACTAGCAGACATCATGAAGCTCATTGTTTCAGATTATGGGTTATGGAATATAGGCTGTTGCCTCGTTACAATTCAAAGGTGTGGAAATAGGGCGCAGAATGCCTCTTATTTCGGCTAGCGAACGGAAAATATCGACGAAAGAAAATAGAAGAAAAAGTAGAATTCCTATTGAAGTTTGTTTGTAAGTGTTTGATATTCAGCTAATTGAAAGTGATTTCAATTGCAGTGTTAAGTGTTGAAACTCAAGCGGATAGTCTTTTAGGGGGCCAGAAAGTGCAATGCAAGTGGCACAATCGTTATCTGAGAAGGACTCTCTCCGAGGAATTCACCATCCGCCTCAATGAGTAATTCTTGCCCGGGCAATGGTTCAATTTCAATGCTTGTCGTATGTGTTAGGTGGGCTTTATGATAACTGGCAATTCGTCCTTTGTAAAAACGAAAGGAATTAAGCAAAACAGCTAGTCGGCTTATCTTTCCTACATAGGTGAGCGCCATGTTATCACCATTCGCTTCTGCGTGTGGTACTAACTGCATTCCTCCACCAGAGTACTTACCGATTCCTAAATTGATGGTGTAGAAAGGACTATCTACTTCTTGCTGATTGAACTTGAGTAATCCTCTCTGTGGTTGATATTGAAATAAGCAACGGAAGGTAGCCCAGAAGTAAAATAACTTAGCTGGCAAAAGGCTGGTCTTTCCCTCCAGAAAACGCACTACGAATGCATCATAGGCTAAACCGGCTACATTTAGGAAAAACCGCTTAGCCACTTTCTTTTCTGAAGTGTGATATTGTATGAGACCTAAATTTTGACGCTGTACCTGTGCATTGCGAAAGTAATGGGTCCAGTCCTTCCAAGCTCTGGGTATGTTATGGGTTTTTACCCAGTCATTACCCGTTCCAACAGGAAGTAAGGCGAAGATCAACTCACTGGAGGGCACCTCTTTTTGAGCCATGATACCATTGACTACCTGATGTGCCATACCGTCGCCGCCGACAGCTAGAATATGCCGCAAACCGCTTTGTACACCCATTGCTACGATTTGGGTTGCATCACCGGGGGCACTACTGATATACACTTCCATATTTGGTATGACAGTTGCTAAGCGCTCCTGCCATACCGGCCACTCTTTCACCAAACGGCCATTGGCAGATTGAGGGTTGACGATAACGAGCCAGGTGGCCTCTAGATGTGATCTTTCAGTATTTTGTATCATTGTGGCGGCATCCAAGTCAAAGCAATATCTATATTCCTTCGAGCAGTGGCAAATATTCTGGAAATAAAAGAGGTGAGTAAACGCTACGGTAGTAAAGTGGCCGTTGATGCAGTCTCGCTTGAAATTCCACAAGGGCGCATTTTTGGTCTCTTAGGACCGAATGGGGCTGGTAAGACTTCTCTCATACGGATGATTACCACAATAACTCGTCCAGATGAAGGGACCATTTTATTGAATGGCGAACCTTTGCATGCTAATCATCCTCGCCAAATTGGGTATCTACCAGAAGAACGAGGCCTCTACAAGAAAATGAAGGTAGGTGAGCATCTTATTTACTTAGGCCAGCTGAAAGGCCTTAGTAAGAAAGGTGCAGAAGACGCAGCTCGTCACTGGTTGGAAAAGCTAGACCTGATGGATCGTTGGGATCAGGCAGTGGAGACCCTGTCAAAAGGGCTACAACAGCAGGTGCAGTTTGTGGCTACTGTTATTCATGAACCTAGCCTACTCATCCTGGATGAGCCGTTCTCAGGTTTAGACCCAGTGAACACGAATCGATTGAAGGCAGAGATTAGACAACTGCACGAAGCGGGGACCAGTATTATCTTTTCTACCCACCGGATGGAACAGGTAGAAGAGATATGTGAGCACATTGCATTGATCAATGCTGGTCAGAATGTTTTAAATGGGCGAGTGAGTGAAATCAGAGAACAGTACAAAGAGAACCACTTTCAACTCAGTTACGAAGGAGAACTGCCGAGTAACTTTACGGAAAATTTTACAGTAGTAAGTCAGCAAAATCAGGAGGTCACTATAGCAGTGCCAGAACAACTTACAGGCAATCAACTGCTCCGTACACTGCTCAATAAGGGCGTACAGATCAGGGCATTCAATGAGGTACTGCCAAGCTTGAACGAGATATTTATTAGGATTGTCGGCGAGGCAAAACCAGTACAAACTGATTAAGACCATGCAGCAGCTACGCCTCATCATCAAACGAGAATACTGGACCCGCGTAAGAAGGCGGTCTTTTATCATCGCTACGCTGATCACGCCCTTAGCCTTTGGCTTATTTGTAGTAATTGTCAATTACATACTGCAGTATAAGAGTGATGAGGTAATCCGCATTGCAGTGGTCGATCAGGGGGAGCTTTTTTCTGGCGGAATTGCTGACGAAGAGAATATCTTCTTCAAGCAACTGGATGTGGATTTAGAGACGGTTCAGGAAAATTTCTCTGAGTTTGATTATCACGGCATACTGGTCACGCCGCCAGCTGGAAGTGTACAGCAACAGAAATATACCGCTAAGTACTACACAGATCAAAAACTGACCCTAGAGCTGGAACCCGTCTTAATAGACCGGTTAAAATCTGCTTTGCGCAAACATAAAATTGAAGAGCTCGAGCTAGATGAAAAAACGCTCTCTGCGCTCAATAGTCAGGTTGATATTAAACCAACACCAGTAACGCCAGAGGCGGTAGTGGGTACTTCGCTAGCCGGAAAGATTGCCGCTGTTATTGGCATGGTGATGGCTTTTCTGATGTATACCACCGTCTTTATCTACGGCATGATGGTGATGCGAAGTGTGATGGAAGAAAAGACTAACCGTATCGTGGAGGTGATGATTTCTTCTGTGCGGCCGTTTCCGCTGATGCTGGGTAAGATTATCGGTGTAGGGTTCGTAGGGTTAACACAGATAACAGCATGGGCTATCCTGGTGCCCTTGATGTTGATTGGAGTGAACCTTTTCTTCGGTTTCGAAGTAGGAGCAACTAATCTTCCAGAAGCACCACCCGAGCTTAATGGTATGAACCCAGAACTACTGGCTAATCAAATAATGACAGAGCTCGGCTCATTTAATTGGTGGTTGATACTTCCGCTATTCCTGCTGTATTTCCTTGGTGGTTATTTCATGTACGCTGCCTTGTTTGCGGCAGTAGGTTCAGCAATGAGCGATGATCTGGGAGAGAGCCAGTCACTCACTATACCGATTACTATTCCCGTCATTTTGGCTTTTTATATTACCATCGCGGCTATTCAATCACCCAACTCTGGCTTGGCGGTGTGGGCATCGATGTTCCCATTGTTTTCGCCCATCGTAATGCCAGCGCGCTTGCCTTTTGATCCACCCTGGTGGCAGGTAGCCAGTTCGATTCTCTTGCTCGTACTCGCTTGTATGGCATTGGTTTGGTTGTCAGGGCGTATATATCGAGTGGGGATATTGCTCTATGGTAAAAAAGTGAGTCTCTTGGAAATGGGGCGATGGATCTTCAGAAAATAGCAAAACCTCTATTCTATGCCGCACCTTGTTGTAGCATCCCGAAACCCAGTAAAAATACAAGCCGCTCTCCAGGGGTTTGAAGAGATGTTTCCACAGCAAACTTTTACTACTGAAGGTATAAGTGTGCCATCTGGTGTAAATGATCAGCCGATGGGCGATGAGGAAACTTATCAAGGTGCCTGGAACCGTGTGCAAGCGGTCAAAGCTCAGCAGCCCGAAGCCGATTATTGGATTGGCATTGAGGGAGGGAATATTCGGAAAGGCAAGGAAATGGAGGTAATGGCCTGGATTATTGTTCTTTCTAATGATCGCATGGGCAAGGCGCGCACCGCGGGCTTTTATCTACCACCCAAAGTTATGGACTTGATTGATCAAGGCTATGAGCTGGGCCATGCGGATGATATTGTCTTCGGTGTGAACAACTCGAAACAAACGGGTGGTTCATCTGGTTTGCTTACTAATGGGGTCATGGACCGGTTGCGCTTTTACGTGCCTGCTGTGGTTCTGGCCTTAATCCCTTTTTTGAAACCGGATCTCTACCATGAAGCTCAATAAGATTCTCTACTGGGTGGCTACTGCCATCATGTGTCTAATTTTTCTCTTTTCTGCCTGGATGTACCTGACCAAATACGATATGGTCAAAGGCTTTTATGAAGCACTAGGATTTCCATATTGGGTCATTTACCCATTAGCGGTAGCTAAAATATTAGGCGTCGTTGCAATTATCAGCCGTATGTCGAACTTGCTCAAAGAATGGGCCTATGCAGGGTTTTTCTTTGATGCACTCCTGGCTACTGCTGCGCATTATTATGCCGGACACGGTATTGTTGGTTTGTCCTTGTTGGCGCTTGTGGTGATAGTCCTTTCGCGCTTTTTTGAAGACAGAGCATTCGCTGAAAGTTGAGGCGATAAGGCTGTGGTCAACAATTCTCAGGCTACCCCGTTCTTTATTCGTATCATGATACGATAAACAATCCTTTTACCAGCTCACCGTCGTGCCTTCTTGTGCTGACACCACCATATTTGTATGAAGAAACTTGAACGTCGTCTTTCCCTCTCTTATGTCGTTGCGATCGGTATTGGCGGGATGCTTGGTAGCGGTATTTTCGTGCTTCCAGGTATTGCTGCCGCTAAGACGGGCCCTTCTATCTGGTTGGCTTATTTATTGGCGGGTATCTGTGTTTTGCCAGCGGCTCTGTCGAAGTCGGAATTGGCTACTGCAATGCCAACATCCGGTGGTACCTATGTATATATCGAACGGGCTTTTGGTCCAATGATGGGTACCATTTCTGGTATCGGACTCTGGCTGTCTCTTCTCCTTAAAAGTTCTTTCGCCCTGGTGGGCTTTGGTGCCTATCTGGCGGTTTTGGCTCATTTGCCACTCAAGCCCGTTGCCTTGGTCAGTCTGGTGTTGATTTTGTTACTCAACATAATGGGGGTAAAAAAGGTGGGTAAAGCTCAACTCATTATCGTGACAGTGAGCCTTATTGGTTTAGCTGCTTTGATTTTTGGAGGAGTATGGTCAGTGGAACCTGCCAATTTAGAACCGGCCTTTTTGCATGGGAATATGGGACTCTATGCAGCTACGGCTTTCGTCTTTGTTTCTTACGCTGGTGTAACAAAAGTGGCCGCTATTGCGGAAGAGATTAAAAATCCTGGGCGTAATCTGCCGATAGCTATGTTGCTGGCATTGGTCTTAGTTACTGCACTATACACCCTGATGAGTTTTGCGATGGTAGGAAATATCCCTATCGAAGAATTTAGTAAAGACTTACACCCGGTCTATACGCTTGCTGATAAGGTGATGGGACATTGGGCTGGAATAGCAGCTGCTGTTTTAGGTGTGGTAACGCTCATTTCCATGGCGAATAGTGGTGTGCTAGCGGCTTCCCGCTTTCCGTTTGCTATGAGTAGGGATAAGCTTGCGCCAGAACAATTAGGCAAAGTCCACCAAAAGTTTCTGACTCCTATTCTCGCCATTATCTTGACTTGTGGGATGATGGCCTTGGTCATTATTTTTCTCGAAGTAGAGAAGATTGCCAAGTTGGCGAGTTCATTCAAAGTGATGATGTTCATTTTGGTGAATCTATGTGTAATCGTACTCCGTGAGACATCGGTGGCCTGGTATCAGCCAAAGTATCGCTCACCACTTTACCCTTGGATGCAGATATTCGGTATCCTTTCGGGGTTAGGCTTGCTCTATGTACTGGGTGCTACTGCACTCTTAGGAGCTTTAGTAATCATCATTCTAGGACTCCTAACGTTCTATCTCTACGGCAAAGCACGTGTACAGCGCAGCGGTGTACTAAAGGTTTATGGTCATCGTCCGGCGGCTTTTCTATTATATCGTCGACGTCAAAATGCGGCTCGTGCTGCAGGCCAACACGCATTAGAAACACCCGCAGACCAGAGTAACCTAGATGGAGCGCTGGCTGCGAATGCCCAGGCCGTAACCCCGCTTTTTGGAGCGGAGCGATCACCGGAAATGCTGGTTGAGATGTCGGCAGCATTAGCTAGGGGTAATAAGGTACAGGTAGTACACTTGCGGGAAGTTCCTGACCAGACGCGTCTGGCAGATGTGCTCGACGATGATCCGCTGGTTAATGCGCTTAATCGCCGGATTGGCGTCATGGCTGAGGAGCGAAAAGTAGATGTAGATTTTGATGCGGCAGTGACCCATGATTTGGTACAAACCGTGCAAGAGATTAGTGAGGAGACGCATTGCCGTTGGTTGGTTGCTGGCTGGAACGGTCGACAGACCGCAAATAGCATTTTTGTGCGCAACCCTATGGGCTGGCTCGTAACACATATCGATAGTAATTTTGCCCTATTCTTAGATAATGGTGTTCGCTATATTCGGCAGATCGTAGTGGCGATACGCCCTGGGCGGCAAAACCCAGCCTTTATCGAAGCTTGTGATCGTATTGCCTTGTTCTATGGTGCTCAGCTAACACTCATGCGAGTAGTATCACCGAAAGCAAGTGAGGACGAGATTCGGGAAGTTGAGCAAGAATCAAAAGCATTGCTCGAATCGTGTGAAGCACCAGTTCAGTTGCGCATTGAACCTTCTACAGATCCAGTACAATCAATCTCTGAAGCTTCGGCCGAGTATGACCTCCTTATTATCGGTACACCAAGTAAGGAGAATTGGTTAGACGTACTGGTAGGTGTGAATAAAGATCGCTTTGCGAAGGACGCAGCCTGCTCAGTATTGCGGTTGACGTTTAAGGAGTAGTAGGTCACATTTGAGGAACTGCTTCCTTGACGAATTTGCCGCACTGAGAATACTACCGCCCCCGAACTAATCTAAAACCGAGATAGATTTCCGTCACGGAGGGGGCGCGGTATTGTCGGGTACTTACCCTGCAGTCATAGTCCTGCTGGATCCAGGCACCTCCACGGATGACACGGTAGGAGCCATATTCGGGGCCAATCGGATTCCGTTGCGATTGTGCAGAGTAATCGCTATACCAATCGTAACACCATTCCCAAACGTTGCCACTCATATCAAAGGTGCCTGCGTTGTTAGGCCTCAACTGGCCCACAGGGTGCGTCTGATCTTTGCTGTTGCGGTCGTACCAGCCCAAGGTGTTCATATCGGTACCACCGGCGTAGATGTGACTCTTATTGAGCATAATTCCTCCCCGGGCTGCATATTCCCATTCCGCCTCCGTAGGTAGTCGATAGCCGTTTGTCGTTCCTCCCCGGGTGCTATTTAAATCTGCAAAACCTGTTTTTAGATTTATAGTGTAGGCTGGTTGATAGCCATGCTGCTCACTTAGCCAGTTGCAGTACTCCACAGCGTCCAACCAACTCACGTTGATTACCGGACGATTACTGCGCCCCCAACCATTATCATCAGGTTTTGGACGACCGGTAGATTCACAGAAGAGATCATATTCTGCAAAGGTTACCTCGTAGATGCCCATGTAGAAATTATCAATCGAGACTTCGTGTACCGGGCGTTCATCCTCGGCATATTCTCCGGTCTCGTCTCCCATTAAAAAGCCGCCACCGCTGATGAGTTCCATGCGTGGCCGCGGAATATCTCTCAATAATCGAACGGGGTTTGATAGCACAAATGGATTTGTGCGGAGTAGATCTTTTTGTGTAGAAATTTCGCGCTCAAATCGCTTGTAGCCAGGTGCATCAATGATGAGGTCAAATACCTCAACATCCTGGTTCGTTAGCTCTCCTTCAATGTAGAAGTCTCCATACTTACCCAGTTGCCCGTTGAACTGCAAAAGCGATTGCGTCACGCGGTTTGGCTTTTGTTGAAGTGTAACAACAAAGTTCGATACAGGGCCCCGTGTAGTCGCATCGATGACCTCCCCTTCAAGCCGGAAGGCCTGTGCTCGAGTTTGCTGTGGGGGTGGACTCTGCGGTCTGCTTGAAGGTTGTTTCCAGCTGTGTGCAAATTCTTGCTCGAATGTCTGAAGGAGGTGTTCAGATGCAGGGTCAACGAGCGTTATTGTTAGCTGTTCTAATTCTCCCGGACTACGCCTTGGAGGTTCCATGCGCAAGTCTACCGATGAACGTCCAGCTGCAATCACTTGGCTCACTTCCGTTGGTTGGGTGCCGGCACCCTGAGCGCTCATAATGAGTTCTCCTCCATCCGGGTATATAGCAGGATCTACGTAGTAATTCACCGACACTGTTAGTACGCGATCACCAATGTGTACTGGAGTGATATCAACAATTCTAGAGCGTTCACGTCCAATTAATGTCTCAAGGTTAGGGCTGAAGTTGATGGACTGGAAGTAATCTAGAGAATCAAGCAAATCATAGTAATACAAACTTGAGTCTTCGGGGCTACCAGCATAATAATGAATCACGCCTCGGGTGTGCCAGATATCGAGAAGTGTACTATCTGATCGTTCTGCTGCATCGAGTAGTTCGAGGGCTTCTGGTAGTACTGCTTGCCCAAGGCTGTCACTCAGATAACCATTGAGTTCCTGCACGGCGGCATTGAGGTATAGCTTACTTAGATTAGCATTGGCCAGGGAGTAGGTAATTGCCGTACCATTGAACGATTCACCATTGCTATGGAGGAAACTAGAGGCGGTCCGTAGGGCATTTCTAAAGGCTACGCTAGCGCTTGTGTCTCCCAAAGTAGCAACTGATGCTTGTTCTACGCCCAGATTATTGTAGATAATAGCACTGTCAATAATCTCAGTTTCTTGAACGAAGAAGTAATCCCGCAATGGCGGCTCCTCATTTCCAAGGGTTTGGTTTTGCGGCTCCGAGAAAACCAACTTGTAGAGCTGGTCAGACCCACCGAGATGCCATCCTACTAGCAAGAGAACAAGATAAGCGGCAGTGAGCCAAAGTGCACGCTTGAGGTCGGTACGGTCTTCTTCCTGAGGAGCCAGGTCTTCCTCTTCTATTTCTTCAATCCAGTTGTCTTCAAGCCATTCTCGTAAAGACTTGACCGGGGGGCTCATCTTCTGAGCCATCTTTTGAGCAGGTTGACTGGAAGCTTGATTTACAATTCGCTCTAGGTCTGCTTCTTGAGCCGGAGTTAACAATTCATGCTGTAGCATGAAGCGCATGGTCTGCTGATGGTTTTCGTCCATCGGAGCCAAGGCGAAATCTTGTACCGCTAGCGCTGACTCCAGGTCGCGATGAGCATGGGAGCCTTCACTAATTAACCGTACGGCGACCAATTCTTCTTGCACTGCCGCTCGGGCCAAGCGTTCATCGGACGGGCTAAGGCTAGCGATCATTTCTCGTCGCAGACGTTCGTCAAATCGATCTCCCTGCAAAGTCGGGATACGAGCAAGGCGTAGAAGATTATCATAGGTGATATCAGCACCCAGCGCTCTTCCTATGGCGATTGTCATTTCCCAACTTGGAATCGGGAAGACTGCTAGGGCCTTAAACCAACGCACCAGCATTGGATCATAAGTTTGCAAGTACTCTTCTATAAAGCGCCAACGCCGCCAATTACGATGTTCTGTATCACTATCCTGTCGCGCACTAATCTGAGCGGCCTGCCAGCGATCATAGGCGTTACCGTCAGGTAGCAGTTCGCCGTCGTTTTCAATGTGGAGAGCGGCCCCTGCTAGCCCTGCGCTGTCGGCTGGGAAAACATTGAAAATTCGCGACAGTAGTTTTTCACGGTAACTCCAACTGGCTGGCGGCACTGGTGTTAGAAGCAGGCGCAACTCCCATTGCCGAAGTACATTCGCGTAGGCAGATCGAAGATTTGGACTTTTTTGAGCATAGGGATTAATCAGATCATGCAAATCACCCATGACCAGCAAGCGATGCGAACCATAAGCCCGCTGGAGTTGATCCAATGTTCGGCCTTGCGGATAGTAATGGTTCCAGAATCGATTGAAGTGCTGGCGATAGTAGTACACTTCCATGTGTACATCCTGCTCCTTTAAGCTATCTGCTAGATAAGAAAAAAGGTGCCCCAGATGGCTGGCCCGACTTTGCTCATCGATCAGGCAGAGGTATTCGCTCGGCTGTGTGGCGTATTGATATTGGATAGCAGGGTACCCTCCCTTTTCAATCGTCGTATGCAGGGTTCCTTCCAGGTCAAGTTCCCTACGTAAGCCTTCTTGCCGGAGTCGTAGCGCATCCGCCAGACGAAGTTGAATATTCGCTTTGACGATATAGCTGTTCTGATCACGTAAGGGGATGAAATATGGTGCCTTGTCTGAATGTGCAAAGCGCGCACTGATTTCGTCTTGCTTTTTCTGCTGCAGCTGTTCCGCCAAAGGCCTACGCTTTTTACGCGTCAACCATCTTAACCAATAGTAAAGTAAACCTAAGCCTAGGGCCGCAAGTAGAATGTAAAAGCCCCAACCCCATGTGGCCAGTAGGGATAGACGGTCTGGTTGTAATGTAGCAGTTGGCAAAAATGCTTGTTCACGACCTACTTTTACCTCTAGTGTATGAGTAGTACTACAAAAACCGTTGGCAGTAGTATCGGTAACCGTCAGGCGAACGGTATACTGACCATTTTGAGAATAGGCATGGCTAGTCTCGGCGCCGCCGTCATCTTGCAAACCATCACCGAAGTCCCATTCGTAGTACCAGTTTTTTGAGACATCAAGTGCCGTTTCTGGAATAATGGCTTGGAAGGATTCTTCCTGATCCGCTTCTAATTCTGTATTTGCGTTGATGGCATCAATCGCAGGAGCGTTGAGGCAGAATACTGCGAACGACTTTTGAGTGTCGTAGATGGTGTCTGTATCGGGTGGCCAAACCTGTAGCCGAACTTCCCGCAAATAAGCGCCGCTATCAATGCCAGGAACAACAAACTCCCAATTCAGTGAGCTGGTATCAAATGCTTCTTCGCTTTGACTCGCTACATCAATATAGCTCCACCGCCATCGCCAATCGCCACGTTCATCCGGGAAGCTAGTCTTGTTTTCAAAGCGCACTGTATCTCCGGGAATACCGTAATCAGGGCCTTCTATGTATACGGTTAGTTGCTCCTGTCCGACCTCATGTTGGGTAAGGGCATAGTAAGCGTAAAATAGTATGGCTAATGCAGGAATGACGAAGAGCCATTTCCACCACTCTATAGGATCAGATTCTAACTCAGGTGGTGTCCATGGGCTGCTAACTTCCAGGTAGTACTGATCAAATATCTCGTAGAACTTCAGCTGCTCCGATTCACTACGCACCAGTACCGGTGCAAGTAGTTGCTTAAGACGTGCGGGCTCATTGAGATAAGCCTTGGCCGGACCTCCTAATATTCGTAGAGCACGCAGACGATCTGCAGGGCTAAGCTGAAAGCCTGCCAACTCGAGTCGCCGAAACAGGTGTTCCAGCGGAAAGGTATCTATATGCTTACTGAATTCCGGCATTTACAAATGGACGTACTGAGACTAGAAAATTCCTGATACGGCTTCCAGGTCTTCTTTGGTCTTCACCAAAACCGAGAGGTGATCTCTCAAGAATTTACTCTGTTCGTCAGCTGCCTTATCCATGATGTCGCGCATTTCGAGGATGCGTAGCCAGGCGATGAGTTCAGCTGTAGCAGGGGGCTTTCGGATAGCCTGCTGGCGTACTTGTCCGAACTTAGCGATTAGCATTTGCAGCACGTCGTCTGTATAGCTAGTAGCATCACCTAATTGCGTTTTGGCAATTGCTAGTAATTGATCCTGCTCAGGGAAAGGAATATGATAGAACACGCAACGGCGTAGGAAGGCATCCGGCAAGTTCTTTTCTGAATTACTGGTCATGATCACAACGACACGTTGCCCATGGGCACGTTCCACTGTGAAGTTATCCTGCTCCTTGATTTGAAATTCATATCGCTCGATTTCCGCCAGGATATCATTGGGGAAATCGCGTGGCGCTTTATCGATTTCATCAATTAATACCACACTACTTCTGGCTTCATCTCCCAGGCCTGCTCTAAAAGCTTGACCTTGCCCACTGGCAGGGTTGGTGAGCGCGATGGCTCTGCCCAAAGCTTGGAGTTCGATAAACTCAGCGGTGTCTGCACCTTTTTTGCTGATATTGGCAGCTTGGAAGTGTGCCAAGGCATCGTAGGTGTAGAATAAGTCTCGGGCGGTGGAAGTGGTCTTGGTATTGAAGATTAAAGGCTCAGATGAAAACTTGAGATCGCCATCCAGGCGAGCAAGCTCTGCTGCAACCTTAAATGCCAGTCGGGTCTTTCCTGTACCTGGTTCTCCGGTGAGTAAGAGCGGTTGTTCCAGGGCGATGGCTACTTCAACCGCATTGCGGAGGGCATCGCTCATAATGTACTTATCCGCGCTAGGAGTAATGGCGGAGGAGGTGTGGACACGTATGCTCATTGTACGATATTGTTATTGTACTGATCGATTATTTTCTTGAGTTCCAGTTCTACATCTTCCATGTAGTGCTCGGTAGCGCTGCCAAAGACGTTGCGCAGCAGCTCCCGGCGGGAACGAGAATTTGGTGATGTTTGCTTGTAACGCTCCAACCAACGACCAATATCACGTTGGTGAACCATGCCGAGTTCTGGCAAAGGACGTAAAGACTCGGCAGCATCAAGGGCTTCTACTACCTGCTTGCGGATCTCCTCGTCGGTTTCGTCATATTCAATAGCCAGGAAGAAGAGTACAGTGGTAGCACTCTGGATTTGGCCTTTGTGGCAAAACTCGTTGATGAACCAACTAGCAGCAGCAGGGGTGAGGGCAGCGTCCCAGTCATACTGACTAATGTGCAGGTAGGTGCACACAAAATCTGTCGGCTTTAAATTGAGCAACCTGGGGCTGCGTTCAAGTACGTAGGTTAAATCCTTCTCCATTAGAGGCTCGTGCTCATTCGGCGGAAGGCCTACCGTTGAAAAGAGACTGCGGAGAATGTTTTGCTTGTAGTGATCTAGTTGCCGACTAAACTCAAAAGTCATTTCCAATTGAACAGCCTGAATGCTGGTTTGTAGCTCAGGATTCAGGTAGTCTTGCAGACGCCCCTCCAAGTCGTAGGCTAGGCGACGGAACATCCCTTCGTGTGACTGAAGGTCGCCACCGTAGAGAAAATAGAATTGCACTGGATTGTCCTGTTCGGAGAAGTATTTCCGGAAGGTATCCTTTTGCTCAACGCGGTCGCAGGTATAAGCATGATATTCGTGTAGTGTAGGACCTGCAGAAGAGATATTAGCCGCAGGGGCTACCTTTTTACATTCATCAAGCAGAAACAGAATGCCATTATTGATTTGAAGGAGGTTGGTTTGGTATTCTGGCATGGTCATCAAACCTTGCTGGAAGTTCTGGACCACTAAATTGACTCGTGCAAATTGAAGCTCAATACCATTGGTTAATGAAGGTGCATGTTGCTTAGCCCAGGCTAGTAATTTCTCCAGGGCGGGCAGTGGTTTGCTCTCCATAATCAATTGCCCAACTTGTTGGAGCTCTAACATGCTGAATAAGGGTGTGCTTCATTTATGCCCACCAAAAGGGTGGGTGTTACTATAACGGGACAAAGTCTTAAAGATACGATTCTCGCAAAATTATCGGCAGCCATCTATGATACGGCCTTTTCCACTCGAGAATGGTTGGTGTTAAGGCCTCTAAAAGGTATCCAGGTCACCATAACGCATTTCCCAATCGGCTAATGGAATGTCTTCTTCAAAGTTGAGATACCCGACTAGCCAGCTCTCGTAGCCTTCATATTGTTGCTCCAGCCATTGATTCAAGGGGAAGCCTGGCGCGGTTTGAAAAAGGATTCGAGAAAGGCCGAGTTTTCGTGCTAGGCCTTTCAAAGCGCTCAAGCCTTGTTCAAGTTGTGCTTCGTCGTCAAATTGGACGGCTCCAACGACAATGACCCCTTCTGCCTTTATCCAAAACCGGGCCCCAGCCAAGTTGACAATCGCGTTCGGAGTAAAGGACTTATAGTCAAAAAAGCTAGGTTGGTAATCTACCTGCATTACAGCCTTGTTGGAAGGAGAAGGTTGCCAGGCGGCAGCAGGAACAGCTAGCTTTTGCAAGAGCCGTTTCGCCAACTTCGCGTGCAGCGTTCTCAGCAGTGGGAGCCTGCGCATCACTTTGCCCCAGGGTGGCATGCCGGTAGGGATAAAGAAACGGCGGATATGTACGTGCTCCTTCCAGTCGAGTTTTTTACAACTATGATAAGTGTTTTCACTATGGTACGCGTAGACGAATCTAACGCCCGCAGCTTTCATAACCTCATAGGTTCGCAGGGCCAATTGCTTGTGTAAACCCTTTCGCTGGTGCGCCGGCATAGTAAAGCTGTCGCAGGTATGAGCCGCTAAAAAACGCTCACCCTTATAGGTAAAGAGCTGAGGTATGGCTCCGTAAAAAGCGGCAGGCTGGTTATTGGCGTAGGCTAGAAAGCAAAGGTGTTTGACGCCTGTCCATGAGGTGTCGTATTTGGCCTTCAAGTAGGACAGACTATAATGCTTGTTGAATACCTCTCTGAAAATGAATTGTACATCTTCAAAACGCGAATCATCTAGCTGATGAAATTCATAGTCTGCGTGCGTCATAGTAGGTGGTCAATTACTAGTATCCTCCATCGGCAAAGGCCAGACGTTGGTTGTACCAGGAAATATATGGATTTATAGTCAGGCGAGGATAGATGCCCCATTTCTGTTCGACTGTAGAAGAGACAATGTCCGCCCCAAATTGATGATGATACCCGAGCTGACGTGCCGCTTGAATCAGCATTGGGCTGTAGTTGCCATTTGGGTAGGCAATTGCCGTAATGGGCTGTTGCAAGAGATTTTCTAAGTAGATTTTGGAGACTTTCAGTTCTTGAGAGGCTTCTTCAATGGGGATTTTATTCAGTATAGCATGGGTGTCGCCGTGGTTGCCAATGGTTACCAGTGGAGACATTCCTAGTTGTTGTAGACCCTTAGGCGAGAGTTGCTTCCAGTAAACATCCCATTGAGCGTCCGTTTGGAAGGTAGTTCGCTTACTTAGCGTTTCGTATAGCGCTTGAATTACTGAGGTTTCAGAGCGTTTGCAGAAGGCTTTCAGTTCTTGCCCGGTCGACGTAGAGCGATATTGTCTCTTGCGATTGAGCTTGAAAATCTGACCTTGTAGATCAATGTCTTGACCATCAAGGAAGGCCGTCAAATCAATCAGGTCGGCCCATTGTAGGCTTTGCCCGGTACGGTAGAGGGTAGTTACGAAAACGGTTACGGGCAGATTGTACTTTTGGGCTACGGGCAGCATCAACTCCAAATTGTTGAGATAGCCGTCATCAAAAGTTATCAGTACAGTTGGTCGGTCTTTTGCGAATCGTCCCTGGCAGTATTCTTCCAGCGATGCCACAAAGCAATGTTCAGCCAGCCAGCGAAAATGAAGTTCGAGCTCTTTTTGACTGATAAAGCGGCCGTTCAGTTTCTTTTCACCCTTTCGATCTACACCATGGTACACCAGAATGCGCTGATAAACCGGCGGAGGTTTACGATTTAATTGTGGGCGTAACATAACGCTCAGGTCGTTCATTGCCCACCGTGCCTTTCGTTGAAGTTTCTGTAATAGGATGGGAGTTCTGATACTGGCCATTCCTAAACATACAAAAGTTGCCAGAAGCAAGAAGGAGGAGAGGTGAAGACAGTATTGAGTTCTTGTTTTTTCAAGGGGTGAACATACCGGGGTTGAATAGGAAATGTTATTTTTAGAGTACCTAAATTTTTAACCAAAACCTATATTCATGACTGTATCACAGAGAATTAATGACGTTGACCCAAACCAGAAGGCTTACGATGATGAAATCACCGTCACAGATGTTCCGCAAGGGCAGTTTTTGGCTATCACTTCCAACTCCATCGCGGATGGAAGTAGCACGCGCGAAATGACAGTTGAGATTATGGATCTTGAGCAAGCACCGGGCGGTACTAGAACAGTTATCTCTGGTATGTATATCCGGCAAGATGGTGAAACATCCGTCAAGGTTAGCGTTCATCGTAATGGTGCACAGCTTGCAGAAAATACTACGGATTATTCTTAACCTAGATTAAGTTGATTCTTGTGTTAAGGAATCACTTTTAACCCACGTCTTACTTCAAGGCGTGGGTTTTGTTTTATAGTGGAAGAATGATGGTCTTTCCCCCAGGAAGCGGTCGCTTGTCATTCCATTGGTTAAGTTGTAGAAAACTCAATTCGTCCACTTGGGGATAGCGTTCCAATATCTCCTGGACATGCTGCCTTTCGGTAAGGCGCACTTGTAGTCGGAATTTTAGACTCTGAGGAAGTTCGTAGTAACGATTGTGGATCGATATCACTTGTTCTGAACCCTTTGGTAACGCCTCCAGAACTTCAACAACTTCGCGTTGCGGAAGATAGTGATAGCGGATGGGGCGGTAGTATCGTAGCACTTGTCCTTCTACTAGGGAATCCAGAGGGGTGAGTTGATTCCAGATAGCCAACTGGGAAGACGAAAAATGCGTACGTTCGGCAAGGGTTTCCAAAGAGTCACCACGTTGGACGACTCTTAGATACTGTCTATAGTCTTGTTCGTGGTCTTCGCGCTGCTCTAAGTTGAATATAGGAGCCCAGGGTAGAACCGGTTCATCTGTGGCATCTCCATACTGTTCTAGGTATGTTCTTAGGGCTGGAACCACGCGTTGTGGTAGCATTAGATTGTGCCCACCCGGATAAGCGGGTAAATAACCTTTTAAATAAGCAGGATTCAGCTTCTCAATCAGGCTGATTGGTAGTGCCGTAACCTGAGCAATTCGATAAAAACTTAACGGTTGTTCTACCACTATCCTTTCCAACAGCTGCTCATCTAGGTTTGGGAAGTTCGGCGAAATCTCATGCGCTGCGTAAAATTCCGTCAAGTAGATTGCTGCGATAAACGCAGGAACATATTTCCGAGTCTCACGAGGCAAATAACGGCGAACACGCCAGAAGTTCTTACCCCCGCTGCGGCGTTGAGCCCGTCTTACTCGACCCTTGCCGGCATTATAAGCGGCTATGGCCAAAGACCAATCACCTAGGTATTCGTAGGCGCTTTGCAAATACCGTATGGCCCCTTTAGTAGCAGCATAGGTGTCCAGTCGCTCGTCTACGTATTCATCTACTCGGAGACCGTACTCTGGGGCCGTCTCCGGCATGAATTGCCAAAGCCCCTCTGCGCCAACCCGCGACATAGCATAAGGCCTTAATGCAGATTCGATTACCGGTAGGTACTTCAATGATTCCGGCAGACCAGCAGCGGCAAGTTCTGCTTCGAAAATCGGGAAGTAAGCAATCGCTCTACCCAAGTTGCGAGCGGTCTGCGCTGGATAGCGCAGATGAGCAGAAATGAGTCGGCGAACAGCGTCATCAAATCGGTGCTCTAGCAGCGATTGATCAAGGAGCTCCAGGCGTTCCTTGACGACGTCTTCTGTCAACTCAATAACTCGATCTACTTGCTGTTCTAAAGCGGCATTGGTGCTACTATAGGCAGGAAGAAAAATACTTGAACAAAGGAATAACAAGCAGCAGAGGGCTGATTGTAAAAGACTCGACGAACTGGGTTCTGTTTCCATTTCAATAACTGACTGGAGTTCTCCAAAGATACAGATTTCTCATTTATTGGGGAATACAGTCCTTGAGGTAGAGGAGCGATAGTGTGGAGAAAAACTGCTGGGCTAAAGCAAAAAATAGCCCTTGGGAAGCCAACTTTTCACATATTGCTGATTCCCCAAGGGCCAAATTTTCCTAAAAACTAAATTAGCTGTTTTTGTTCAGGCGAATACTTATTCCAAGTATACATTCATATTTTTCGGATGCTTCACTTTGTAGCGGAAGCTTACCTCTTTCTGGTCACCGTAATCCATCAGGAGTTCCCAGCGTAATTTGCCGGTGGTAGGATCAAAGCTGGCTTTTTTAGCCTCGTCCAACTCTACTTCAATCTCGTCGGTAGTAGATACGGGAATTTGATCTTCGATAATCAACGGCACATCGTTGCGACGGCTCTTCTGTACGGTGATCGTCCAGCCGATGCGCTGCTCGGTCTTACCGCCCAGGAATTTGCGGCTGCGGTAATTGTCCTGGCGATTCCGTTCAATGCTTAGCCCTTCATCTCTACCCAGGCTGAATACTAGGGTGTCTGCTGCAGTACCAGTCGACAACTGAGATTTGCCAACATAAGCACCATCAAAGAAGAGGTTCATTGGACCAGGCAATAGGCTGTATTTGCGCCAGTCGGTTACGCGAGCAGTCAAATAGACATGACAGTCGTATTTCGGGGCAGCATAGTACTGGTAGTCCGCAGGCAACTCATAGTCGTCTACCAATACGCGGTACTGCTGACCATTGCTAGGTATATCTTGATTGAGGCGTACGCGGAACTCTGTATTCGTCAAGTTGACGGCTACGTCGGCACCTGCAAAAGAGGCATCTGCTTCAACTTCCTCACGAGAGATCACTACATTGGATGTTTGCATCAAGTCATCATAGCCGCTTGGAGCGTAGGCTTGTGCACGAGCAAATGGCTGGTTAGGATTGAGATACCAAGTATTTACCACTGGCGCGTTTTGTTGCTGACGTGGATTACCAGTAGAAAGCGTCAGTTGAATATTATTCCAATCTTCTCCTGTGCTCTGAGTAACGAGGGCTCCATAAGACAGATCTACATCCTCGGTTAGGTCGCTCACGCGCAAGTCGTAGGTAGCGGCCCAATTGGCGCCGTTAATCAGGTACATCAACTGAAACTCTGCATCAACTGCGCGCTCCGCCTGGTATTGGACAACCACTTCGGCCACGCTCTTCTGGCGCGTCTTACGCATTTCATTAAGCTGCTGGTCAAGTTGACTTAGCTTTTCACGATCGTCGCGTAGTCCATTAGAGATGTCCAGGCGTTTGGTACGGATCTCCTGTAGGCGTTGGCGGACATATTGCGTCATCTTAAGCAGGGCATCTACATCAACACCGGTCTGGGTGCCACCGATAGACTTGTTGGCCATGAGTACTTTCTCTTCTTCGGCCAGTACCCCAAGGGTTATTTCTTCTTTGGCAATATAGTCGGCAATGGTGGCTCGTTCGGCTACCATGGCTTCATATTCGGGGGAGTCAGTTGGAGGGGCGAGGAAATTGTTTCTTGGATTGACGGTTAGGATCGTAAACTCTCCGGTGGCGCCGAGACGAACACTACTCTGATCGAGTTGTGGGCTCAGTCCGGTGATTACGATAGTACCTCGTCCGGCAGGGAGGCGTGCCGTTCCAGTTCGGGTTACTAGCGCGGATTGCAGGTAAACAGTGGCTTCGCGAATTGTCGTCTCAACCTCTACCTGAGCAGTTGCATGGAAATAGGAAAACAGGCTTAGGATTAGCAGGAAAACCGATTTGTTCATTTCGTTTGGTGATTTGGTTTTCCTTATGGATGCAAAAGCGGAGCCGATTACATAATCAAAATGGAATTTTTTCGACGGGATATTATCCAAGGTGAATTTGATGCATCACTGGAACAGTATTGCACCCGATAAACCATAGAAAAACATAGCCCTGTTTAGAGGTACATCCTCCCTGATTCCAAAGGATTGGGTCCTTATGCTGGGGCCAATAGCAAACCCCAACTTTTCTGAGAGCATTTTTTGTATGCCGATGCCAAACTCGCCGATCATATTAATATACCGGTACGGGTGTTGACTGGAATTGTCCGTCGTTCGCTCGACTTCTACTCTGCTACCGAAATAGCGTTTAATCACCATGTTGTTAGAAACGTTGAAGCTAGGATACCAGCCTCCCGTAAGGTACAATTGACTTGAGCCAAGCGGGATGTTATAACCGAATCGGATAGGGACTTCCAAGTACCTGTTTTGCGATTTCGTTTCGGTAAATTCAGGCAATTGTGAGAATACAACAGTACTTACAAACTCCGTTTTATCTGTCTGATACCCCCAGTCGACGTAGCGCCCTCCAGCTTGAATGCTTAGACGTTCAGTTAATTTAAGCTCCACTAGCGTACCAATGCTGTAAGCCACTTTGGGTTTTTCAATCCCCTCCCAAACGGCTACAACAGGCTCCGGTACACTTCCATCATTGATGAAAAAGCGATCAGAATACCCAATGTTGGATTCAATTCGCAGTCTGACTCGACTGTCTTGCGAATGCAGGGTTGCTGTAAAGGCTAAGAGGATTACAAGCCCCAGGATTTGCTTAGTCATGAGAGTCGCGTTTAGAGAATAACTCTGTTAAGTTAAGCCTTGCTGCCTAAACCCTCCAATAACTGCATCAAATTTTCGAGCGGTCGTTGTTTAATGCATCTCTAGTTTCTTCGCTACTTCACTAGTTCTCCACTCAAGCGGAGGAGGTCTGTCTCTGTGTTTTTGAGGTTTAGAATAGCGGTTAAGCGAGATTGAGTAGCATTGATATAACCCAACTGAATACTCCGATAGTCAAAGGAATTAATTAGGCCACCTCGAAGACGCTCTTCAGCGATGTCCAGGTTACGACGGGCGTTGTCTACTAATTCAGTGGTAATATTTACGAGCTGTTGTTGGTTTTCGTAAGTCGCGTAGGTGTTTGCTAACTGAATTTTCAGGCTTTGTTCCTGGCTAGCATATTGCAACTGTGATTGGATTTCTTGGAGCTCCGCTGTCTCTATCCGGCGGCGGTTTGCGCCACCATCCCAAATGTTATAGCTGGCGGTGAGATTGACAAAGCCACGTAGCGTCCTGGAGGCAATTCCGGGTAGGTCTTGCTCGTTAGCCATGCCACCGAAATTGAACGTTTGACTACCAGTACTTACGTTGATGGTGTAGTTGCCACCGGCAGAAAGACTCACTACTGGAAGCAAGCTGATTCGCTGCAAGTCAGAGTTGATTTCTGCTAGTTGGATATTTACCTGACTTACCTTCAGGTCTGGATTATTCTGTAGTAGTTTTTCTTCTAACTCCGCATAGGATAATGCGGTTTCTACTCCCTCCAAATTATCAGTAAGCGTGTAGGACTGCGGGGTAGTGAGCCCCATGCTCAATTGAAGATTGCGAAGTGCATTCTCGTAGGCATTGAGCTGGACCAAATAGGTGGTAGAGTCATTCAAGTAAGCATCTTGTGCCTGTAGTAAATCGAAAGTGCCTCCTTGTCCAAACTCCTTGCGGGTTTCCTGGTAGCGAATACGATCGCGCGAAAGCGTCAGTACTTCTTCCAGTACGCCAAGCTGCTCGCGTTGTACCAAGGCGCCATAGTAGGCTTGAGTAATCGACTGGATGGTGTTCTGAATCTGCGTGCGCAATTGCTCGTTGCTGAGGTCTACCTGCTTGTTCAGTTGATCTTTGGCGTAGTTGACCCGTGAGCCGTTATACAGGACCCAACTTGCCTGCACGCCTGGCACTACTGCATTGCTGATGATAGAACTCTCCACAACAACGCTGGCGGGGTTGTCCGTATTGGTATAGGAGTTGTTGGCATTCAGCGTCAGATCAACCTGAGGAGCACGGCCAGTCAACGACCAGTCATTATTGTTTTCGGCAATAGCCACGCCTGCGCGTGAAAGCTGCACCTGGAAGTTGTTGCTTAATCCCGTTGCGATAGCTTGTTCCAGGCTCAGATTTTCCTGCGCCATAACGGATATGTGCAGCAATGAAAAGAGGGTAAGGAACAAATATGATTTAGAAAAAACGTCTTTCGAATACATAACGCTTACAATAAAAGTTGTAGAAAAAAACAATGCCTGTTGTGAGTAGCTTCGTCAGTAATTGGTACTCGTGGAAGAACTCAATTTTGTTCAGGGCATATATCAAAGCAGTACTGATGCCTAGGCCACCTAAGGAGACCAGCATACTAAACATGAAGGTGCTTCTGGTCGATCCCTTTTGCTCAAAAACGAAGAACTTCTGGAAAAAGAAGTTGAAAATGACCGAGACAGAGTACGCCATGATCTGCGCTTTGGCAGGTGCTACTCCGTTAGCAAAAAGAGGGAAGTAGATAAGGTAGTCGATACCTGTTGCCAGGCCACCGCCTACGGCAAATTTGGCTTTCTTGCCAAACAGCTCCGTGATTCGATCTCTTGTGCTTTTATCTGCCATTTCTATAATTGGCTTAGTCTTCCTCTTGAGCAAAGAAGTCACGAACTTCCAACCAGTTGTTTACTCTCGTAAAACGATCTTCGTCGGTATTGTGAGAGGCCGTAAATAGCAGGCCTTTGCCCTGAAACTTGAGAAGATTGCGTGGGTGGTCATCAATCATGTAGTCAGCGCGAAGGATGCTTTTATCGCCGCAGAAGACAAAGTTCTTCCAGCTGATAAATGGAAAGTGATCCAGCAACCAATCGTACTTGTCCTCTAATGAGTTGCGGAATTCCATAGCGGCGGTGGTGAAGAAGATGTCATACCGTTCGCTCAGTTCTTTGACTACTTCTTGGCTGTTCTCCATGAGGGGGAGGTTGCGAAAGAAGCCTTTGTCGTAAAGCACATTGCGCACATGGGCCGCACCAGGAATGTCATATATTTTCTTGCCCCAATAGTCGTCGCGTGTTAGCCGTTTGCCAAATTCCTGCTCATAGAAATCCAGGAACTTAGGCATCACATTGGCTACCACTTCGTCCATATCGAGGGCTATCTTTTTTCGCATGATAAGGTGGAGTTATTAGTTGGTTTTAAAAAAGCTCATAATAATAGAGGAAGCCCCTGCTTGCAGGAGCGTCCTAGGTTTTATTCCATTGGCGCCGTTTCCCGGTAGGCAGGTTCTACTTCTCGGTATTCTGGCTTTTCACCATTCCAGAAATAGTCGCGATAAACCCGGAAGCGGTTAATAGCAATCAACAGAATCGGCAACATCAATAAGATGACTACTGTCGCAGCCAATAGACCGAAGCTTACGCTGATTGCCATTGGTATCAAGAATTGCGCTTGCAGACTTTTCTCCAGCATTAATGGCGCAAGGCCTGCAAAAGTAGTGACGGTAGTCAGAACAATTGGTCGGAAACGGCTAAGGCCGGCATTGTACAAAGCCTCCATCTGCGGCTTCCCATCACGCAGCTCATCATTATAAGTGCTGACGAATACGAGGGAGTCGTTCACTAGAATACCGATCAGAGCAATGATGCCGAGGAAAGAGAACAGACTGATTGGTGCGCCCACAATAGCGTGTCCCCAACCTACACCAATAAAGGCAAACGGAATTAAGAGGAATACCATCAAAGTTTGCCCAACAGAGCGGAAGGTTAAGGCAATGATGAAGAACATCAATGCGAGGCAGATACTTCCTACCGTCTGGATAGACTTGGCTGATTTTGCCTGCTCCCGGTTTTGTCCTTCATACTGGGCAGAAACGGTTGAATACTTCTGGAGGATGTTAGGAATAATTTCGCCTTGGAGGTTGGCGGTAACATCACTTACAGAAACGTCGTCGTTGGCAATGTCAGCCTCAATCTTGATTTCACGTTTACCATCAATGTGGTTAATGGCTATTACTCCACGTTGAATTTCTAAATCCGCAATCTCCTGTAGTGGGAAAGAGCGGCCATCGGCGAAGCGCACGCGCATGTTGGCTAGATCTTCTACGGAGCTACGGTCTTCATCGTCATACCGGAGCCAGACCTTCACTTCATCTTGGCCGCGCTGTAGGCGTTGTGCTTCCGCACCAAAAAAGCCTTGGCGTACTTGGCCTACGATATCTTGTACATCTAAGCCCAAATAGCGAGCCTTTTCTTTCAAGTTGATATTCACCTCACGTAGGCCCTCCTGATTGTTGTCTACTACATCAGCAAGTTCTGCTAGCTGCGTCATTTCCTCCTTTACTTCGGCCGTAGCTGCGGCGAGCTCTGCGTAATTTTCGCCGACAAGAGAAATAGATACCGGCTTACCGAATGCCGATTGCGCACCGTAGCTCAATACCTCGGCAGCATCAATAGGGCCTGCCTCCTGGCGGATGGTATTGATAACATCTCGTAATGATAGTTCACCGCGGTTCTCACCATCCAGAAGTGCTACAGAGATGGAGCCCTGGTAAGTGCTAGGCCCTAAGGTGACCTCCACACGTTCGATAGCCTGCATATCGTTGTTGAAGTATTCGTTGCTGAGCTTTTCATTAGCGCGCCAGGCAGCTGCTTCAATATGCTGGAGCCAATCCATAGTGATTTCGTCCTGCGTACCGGCTGGCATCTGCAGCGTGATATTGATATCATCCCGTTCAATGACCGGGAAGAAGGTCGTTTTGATAAGGCCACCCTGAATGCCGCCTACCGTAAGCATTACGCCGCCTACAAAGGCTGCACTTACTAGCAATTGATTGCGCATAGAGAAGCGCAGTGCCGGAGCGTAAATTTTGTCTCGGAGATAGTTCATGCGGCGATCAAACCAAGCTTGGAGCGGATTGGGGGTTCGGTCGGGGCTGAGGGCCTTGGAGTGTGCCACGTGGGTAGGGAGGATAAGCACACCTTCGATGAGTGAAAAGGCAAGGGAAAATATTACGACGATGGCCATTTCGCTAAAGAAATCTCCTAAGCGGCCATCGATAAATAGGAAGCTACCAAAGGCAATGATGGTAGTGACAATAGCCGCAAAAACGGCTGGTAGCACCTGCATTGTACCTTCAACAGCAGCTTGAACGGGTTTGGCCCCATCCTCATATTTTTGATAGATATTTTCCCCGATTACAATACCATCATCCACCAGGATACCAATCACGATAATCATTCCGAATAGGGATATGACGTTGACGGATACTCCGATGAGGTTGGCACAGATAAACATACCCGCAAAGGAAATCGGAATGGCCAGTGCCACCCAGAAGGCCAGTCGCCAGTGAAGGAACATCGCGAGAAATGCCAGAACGATCAGGAAGCCAATAATCCCGTTTTTCGTCAATAGTTCTCGACGTTGTTTGAGGACTACGCTACCATCACGAGAAATGGTTGCTTGTACCTCCGTATTGCTAGCATTGAAGGTTTCGACATAGGCCTTCACCGTGTCGGTGATCGAAATCATGTCCTCTTCAAGCGTATTCTGTACGGTTATGACTACGGATGATTGTCCATTTAGGAAGGAACGATTTGGAGAGTCGGCCCAGCGATCGCGAACACTGGCCACTTGGTGTAGTCGTACAACGCCACCACCAGGTGTATTCTTAACCACGATATCTCTAATGCCATCCGCATAGTATTCCTTGCTTCGAGCACGGACTAGAACTTCTTCTTTTTGTCCTTTAATGGTTCCACCAGTAATGTCAACATTGGAGCGTCGTACCGCATTTGAGGCTTCCTGGAAGGTGAGCCCATATGCACGTAGATCGCGTTCGCGGAAGGCAATTTCGATCTCTTCATCGGGAAAGCCACTTAGTGAAACTTTTGAAAGACCATCAATGGCCAGTAGGTCATCCTCAATTTGGCGTGCATAACGCTTAAGCGCTGCTAGACTCACATTGCCGCTTAATGCTACATTGATAGCAAAGCCCAGGTTTTCTCGCTTGTAGATGACCGCGGGCTCCATTCCTACAGGGAAGGAATTAATCCTATCTACGGCATTCTTTACGTCTTGTAGTACCAGGTCTGTATCATACCCCTTGAGCACTTCTACCGTAATGTTGCCACTGTTTTCACTACTCACAGAGGAATAGCGTTCTACCCCTGTTAAGCCTTTGAGGTTATCTTCAATTTTACTGACGATCCCCTCTTCCACCTCTTCCGGTGAGGCGCCGGGATAGATAGTTTGTATGCTGATGTTCCGGCTAGGTACCTCAGGAAAGAAGGTCGTTTTCATGTTCATTGCCCCGAAATAACCGAGGATCAGAAGACCGAACATGAGCAGGTTAGCTGCTACCGGGTATTTGATGAAATATTGAACGATTCCACGCATGCTAGTGTCCGTTTAGCTTAAATGAGGTTACCGATTATTGATTCAAGCCCATAGGCTTCGAGGAGGGATCAGACAGACTGCTGGTAGCTCCATCCTTGACTGGTGCTACTCGCATACCGTCGAATGCACCGGGTAGTGGATTGGCTAATAGTTGCTCTTGGCCCTTTAGCCCAGTGATGATGACGGTTTCAGCTTCCATCTTGACCACACTTACCGGGCGGAGCTGCAATAAGCTGTCTTGTACCACATAAACCCCTTTTTGATCCACTAGCAGGTCTCTAGAGATTCGCATCGCTGCTTCCACTTGTCTCGAGGCTACCTCACCGCGCATATACATGCCTTCCCGCAAGTCTTTACCATTTACACTGATAAACACTTGAACAGTTTGTGAGCCTGGATCAATTTGATCGCTGATGCGCTTTACACGACCATTCCAGCTGCCTTCGATATCCTCTGACGATAGGGTTACATTGCTGCCATTTTTCAGGTAATTCAAATCTGATAAAGGCACGGTAGCCACTAGTTCATAATTACCATTGGCCATTAGCTCGCCAAGCTTTTGTCCTGTCCGAATAACTGTACCCACCTGAACATCAGCTGATGTAAGCACACCACTAAACGGCGCGTTGAGTGTGTACTTATCCAGGCGTTCCTCTTGGCTTTTAATGTTGTAGTACTGCGTATAAAGATTTCGCGTAGCAATGAACCGCTTTTCCTGATCTGTCTTTGGAGCAGGAAGTGCTTGAATTGGCTCCTCTACATTAAATGCATTTAGGTAGGCCTCCCAGGCAGGAAAGCTTTCGGTATAGTCGATCTTAAGATCAGGCATGGCCTGCGCAATAGCATTCAAGAGCGTACTCTTTTGGGCCAGTAGTGCTAAGCGTGCTTCCGAGTCATCCACTTTTAATAGCGCACTTCCTTTGGGGAAATAGGTTCCAACCTTGAAGGTGCGACCACTGCTTTCTACCATGCCGCCGATCTCGCTATAGATCTCCACCTTGTCAAAGGCACTTAGTTGGCCTTCCACATCTAGCGTAGTTGCTATAGAAGCGAGCTGCGCTGGCATAGTAGTAGCCTGCTTAATATTGACTATAGACTCTTTGCGAGGGGCATCCTGTTTTTTTGATGCCAAATAGTTTTGACCACCGATAGCAGCGACGATGACAAGTACTGCTCCGACGATAGATAAGCGCCTTTTCGTAAGATCGGTCATGATAGTGGGTTATTTTGCTGGAAGCTTAATGACTGTTTAGCAGTTGCAGGTGCAACTATTTATTGAGGTTATCATACATTTTCTGTAATACGCGTTGGCAGATAGCCAACTCTTCAGCTGCAATTCCTTCTTTGGCTTGTCCAAGTACCTGTTGGCCCAATGGATACATCATTTGGCATACTTGACGTCCTTTATTGGTAATGTATATCCGTTTGGTCCTGCGATCCGTTGGGTCAGGGCTTCTCAGCGCCAACCCCTCTCGTTCGAGGAAGCTAACAGAACGTGTAATGGTAGCTTTATCCTTGAGGCTAGATGTAGCCAGGTCTTGTTGGCGAACGCCATCTTGTTGGTTCAGGTCAGCCAGGATACCCATGTGGGGCCCCATTAAGTGCTGATCCTCCTTGTCCAGTAGTTGTTGGACTTTATTGGTCACCAATCGACCGAGCCGAATTGTGAGAATGAGTAGTGGGTCGCTGGAAGCGGTAGTAGACAAAACAGGCAATTAGATTTAGTTGCAGACGCAACTGAAACGCTTATGCCCCGGATTAGTTTTCTCGAAAACAAAAAAATCAGCGAAAGGCCCAAAAAAATATCCCGATTGCTCCAGCCAGGAACAATCGGGATAAGGAAGTTGATTATTTACGCCCTTTAATTCAGGGAAAATTGCATTACTTCCATAGACGAATTATGGAACATCAATTGAGAGATGTTTGGCACCATATAATCGATCAAAGGCATGCGAGCGATGTCTTCCATGATCGCAAATTCGCTTTCCGCCACCATGATTACCCACAGGCGAGAACGATCTAGTGCTAAACTATAATTCTGGATGATTCCATCCGCCATCATCTGGTTAATTATATAGCGCTGACGCGGGATCAGTGCCATGAACTCTTCCGTAAACTCATCGGGGAGATCAAACTCTATCATATATGCATTCTTCATCACTTTCTCTTTTCGTTTACAGTTAGCTATAATACGCTTTAGGGGAAGAAATTGTTGTCTTTCGCCCTAACAACTTATACGAACAGACTGTTCCGCGACTACCTATATATCATACAGATAGCGAGAATTTGATGTGCGATAACGGAGTCAGAAAAGCCCTTGTGCTTAATCTTTAAGTAGTGTTTCTGATATGTCGGTCTGGCTTGCTTTTACTGCAGGAATAATTGCCGCCACAACACCTAGTAATAGTGAGCCCAGTAGGACAAACCATTCCTGAGGCAAGAATATCCAACCGGAGAAATCATAACCGTAAGATTCGGCGAGTTTTCCGGCAAAGATCTGCATGCCGCCATGGCTCATCAATAGACCTACCCCCCAGCCGATAATAGCTAAGAGAAGACCTTCGCAAAGGATTAGGTTGAACAATTTACTTCTGCTACTGCCCATTACGCGCATAAGGGCCAATTCGTACTGGCGTTCGCGAAGCGACGAAAGTAGGGAGATGAAAATGCTCAAAGCAGAAACGAAGATGATCACAATAGCTAGTATGCGCAGTGCTTGTTCTCCGCTGTCCATCAACTTGTACAGGCGATTAATCTCGATAGCAGGAGTAGCAGCTTGCATCTCTGTATTCTCATTGATGCTGCGCTGCATGTTGAGTGCCTGATAGTTGCGCCCCTTGAATTTCACAAGCAAAGAAGTGATTTGCTTATCCTCAGGTTCTTCTAGAAGAGGTTTAACAGGTTCGAGCTCATGTGCGTGATCATGTCCATCTTCGTCATGATTGTGCCCTTCGTTTCCGTGGTCGTGATCATGTCCATCTTCGTCATGATCGTGATCCTCCTCTTCTTCTTCTTCAGGTGCTGCTACTGGCGCACTTTCTCCGTCATGATCATGCGTGAGCCAATAACTCTGATTGGTGGTAAGAATGAGTTGATCCAGCACGGTACCATTCTGTTCTAGAATGCCTACCACCTTAAAGGCAGTATGATCGTGCCCTAGATTATCATCTTCCATGAAACCATGTGAACTGCTGAAGGTGTCACCAAGGCTCATGCCTAAATCACGGGCTACGTTAGCACCAATTGTTACCTCAAAGTTTTGTTCCCAGGCTTTGCCTTGGGCAATTTTTGCTTCGTAGATATCCAGGATGTCATTGGTGGTACCTACAACACGGAAGGTCTTATAGCTGTCTCCAAGGGATATCGGAATGGCCGTTTCGATCAATGGGTGTTTCGGGTTAAGGAATGGCTTAACCCCTCCCAGCGGCACATTTCCAGTGGGCGCATCCACATGGTACATGCTGCTTAGTATAAGTTGTAGAGGACTTCCCTTGGCACCGATGACGAGGTCAATGCCAGCAAGGTTTTTTTCGAATTTTTCCTCCAATTGATGCTGTACCAGAAACAAAAGGCTGATTAACCCAACCCCCAAGGCGAAGAGGGTAATGCTCAGCAACATGGACAGCGGCTTAAACGTCAGATTTTTCCAACTTAGGCGTAGTAGGTTCATAGCTCGATCCGTTGCTTGAAGATTGATTTTAATCGATTGTCGTGGGTCACTATCAGGAGCGTCGCATTGGCATTGGTAGCCTGCGTCTGTAGTAGTTGAACTACCTGCTCTGTATTCTGATCGTCGAGGGCTGAGGTGGGTTCGTCCGCAAGAATGAGGCTTGGCTCATTGACCAGCGCACGAGCAATAGCTGCACGCTGCCTTTCTCCTACACTTAATGCCTGTGGTAGGTCGTCTTTTTTATGAGCGATATTCAACTGCTCCAGTAGGTCTATAATGATCTTTGGTGCAGGAGGTAGCCCTGCCAGCTGTCTGGTAAGCGCAAGATTTTCGCCTATTGTAAGCGCCCGCACAAAATGTGGTTCTTGAAATACAACTCCAATCTGTTGACCTCTAAAGCGGTCAAGTGCTGCCCCTTTGAGTTCGTTAAGTGCAGTATCGTTGATAGTAACTGTGCCTGTGCGAGGGCTTCGCAGTCCTGCGAGGAGGTGAAGTAGTGTTGTTTTGCCGCTACCAGATTGCCCCAACAACAGCCAATGCTCGCCAGTAGGGCAGGTGAAGTCTGGGAAGCTCAGCTTTTTGCTGGCGGATGAGTCGAAGGCAAAACTCAAATTATGGGTGCTTAGCATGCGGATTGCTTATTTAGTGCTAATCGAAAGCTTAACTTTTTTGTACCAGATTCCGGACGCAAAATTGTCGATTTTTTTCCAGATGTGGCAATGGATGTTTCAGGCGCCCCAAAAAATGCAGCGAAATGAAGGCTGTTTGACACCTGGAGTATGGGGCTAGTTGAATTAGTGAATTCACTTGACGAACAATTTTCCTCTCTTATACCCTCCAATGGCTAATAAGTTTTGCCCTTAGGTGTTCTACGGTGCCTTAGGTGGTTCAAACAATCCAGATAGATCTTACCCGCATTTATCCATTAGCCAGCCGCACTTATCAATGTTGACCGTCATGAGGTGAAATTGCTTCTCATTTTCGTAGAGCAATAATTCCTAATCCCCCCCATAACTAATTCCTTATGACACTTATTCGAACTTTTGCCGTGCTATCTTTGATCCTCTTGATGGCACAAACACTCCCCGCACAATTCTTTGGCGACATTACATCGGTCAGCCTTAGTAACAATCAAGAATCGCAGGTCACCACCTTTACCATTACAGCCACAGCAGCTGATGACCAAGGAACTGGCAATTCCGCAGTTGCTGCTGGTCAATTGGCAGGAGTGGGTTTTCCTGCTGGTTTTGATGCCACCGGAGTTGCTTCTAGCTCCATTACCATCGGCAACGTAACTACGCCCATCACGGGCTTTACGCCGAATGGTCTGAGTGCTACTATTTTCAACATGCCCGTTAGCTTACCCCCTGGAAGTGGCTTTACACTGCTTATTAATGATGTGAAAAACGCGCCCTTTAATGCTGCTTGTGGAGCTAATGTAAATACCTATGCCAGCGGTAGCCCATGTGACGGCTTTATTCAGGTATTAATGGTTAATGCGCTCAATAACCAATCTTTGCCTAATGTCTATCATCATTTTAGCCAGCCACGATTTGATATCCTACCGGCCTCCTATTTTATCACTGATATCCGAGTAGATAAGCCCAATTTAAGTGGTGTAGTTGAAAACAGCCTGGAGCAAGAGCTGGTCCGAGTTTATGTAGGAGTGGCCGGTACCCAAGGGAGCTTACCCGTACTGGATGCCATCTCTTTTTCTGCGGGCAGCAGACAGGCCTCTCATGTAGACGAAGCCCAAATCTGGTACTCTGGAGCAGATGCTGTGTTTCATGGAGCTAATGACCAGCAACTTGGCGCCACCAACCTAATTGGCTCAGCTATTACGGCTTCACCTAATCTGAGTCTACAGCCGGGCGACAATTACTTCTGGCTCGCCTATGATATTGCCTGTTTCTATGGCCTAGTAGGTAATTCGGTAGATGGAAGTTTAAATAATATTCAATTGGATGGGCAGACCTATACGCCAAGTACACCAGCAGGTACGCGTGAGATTGTACAAGACTATACTGTCACTTCAACCAACCTGGTGCCCAATCCTAGTTTTGAAAATTACACTGCCTGTCCGAACGGCATTGGCCAGTGGAGTAATCTGAACAGCTGGGAAGCAGTACCGATAACCAATACAAATTCGATTCCTAGTAGCCCCGATTTTTTCAATCGCTGTGATCAAACCAACTCCTACGCCGATGTGCCAGTGAATGGATTTGGTACCCAAGAACCTCGCACCGGTGATGGATATGCTGGCATCTATACGAGTGGCTTCTTTGATTGGAAGGAGTACCTGCAGGTGCAATTGTCGGCACCGCTTCAGGCGGGTGAAACCTATGCGGTGACCTACTACATATCAGCTGGCGATTATGACCTGACCAGCCAATATGAGATTGGTAAACGACATTATGGAATGGGCTTTATGTTCTCCAATACTCAGTTGTCAAGTGCCAATAGTATTTACGGTGTGCCACTTAATTTCAGTGCCAATTACATTAGCGGTGATATCGTAGAAGACAATGTTGATTGGGTGCCGGTGCGTGGCACTTATACTGCACAAGGAGGCGAACAGTGGTTGACTATTGGCTGCTTTCTCAATGGCCCCGATCTTGCTACAAATGGCGGCCCTGATTTTGGCTACTATTATGTGGATGATGTGACGGTAGCACCACTGACAGGTATTGCTAGTTCTCCTTGCCAACAAATCGAATTGGTGGTTGAAGTCACGGGTGAAAGCTGCCCTGGTTCTGCGGACGGCACTGCTGATATTCAGGTCTTTGGTGGCTTGCCTCCGTACACAATCAATTGGTCCGATAGTGGCACTGGTGCCCAACGGAGTAACCTGGCTGCAGGGCTCTACAATATCACAGTTACGGATGCTAATAGTGCTACTTACCAGGATATAGTATTCATTCAGCCCGCAATGCCTCTAGCTGCTGATATGACGATTGTAGATGTAGTACCGCAGGGTCTAGTGATGGTAGCATTAGTGCTACTGTCTCCAATGGTACCGCACCCTACACCTACCAATGGAGTACCGGTGGAACTTCATCGGCGATTACCAACCTCCCTAGCGGAACGTATCGCCTTACGGTAACGGATGCCAATGGTTGCCAGAATGACTTTACCGCCTTCGTCGGCGAACCACTTGCCTGTAACGGTTCATTTAACAACTTCCCCTATACCTATGACACAGAACAGGGCTTAGGATTATTCCGCCAGAACCAGGATGATGATGCTAATTGGCGCCGACGCTCAGGCACTACAGCTACTGCCAGTACGGGCCCATCAGGCGCTTACAGTGGAACCAGGTACCGCTATGTGGAATCTTCGGGCTCTAACTCTCCGTTCAAAACGGCAGTCTTGACCATTAAGAAATGTCTCGACATCACTGCTGTGAATAACCCCATATTTAGTTTCTACTACAACATGAATGGTGCCGATTTAGGAACGCTCTACGTGCAGTTGAGCACCGATGGCGGAAGCACCTGGAGCGGTCCCGTATGGTCGACCAACGGTGACCAGGGAGATAACTGGCAACAGGCCATTGTCTATCTATCGGATTATTCTTCCTCGCAGTTGCGGATACGTTTAGCTGGTACAACGGGTAAAGGCCCTTTAAGCGATATTGCTTTTGATAGCTACTACATCGGAGAGTATACGGGCACCTTCCTTCAGGCAGCTCCTTCTGTACTAGCTGATCAGGCAGAGGCTTCACCTTCTACCGTTGAAGATAAAACTCAGCCGTTAGCAGATATTCAGGAAGAATTTCGTGTGTTCCCTAACCCAAGTAATGGGACCGTTTGGCTCACTTGGAATCAAGCTTCACGCGAAGAAACACGGATTGATATCATTGATCAATTAGGGCGAAGCGTATATCGAACAGCCTCTGAGCGAGAAGCAGGGCTTTAGCGCGAGCAAATAAACTTCAACTTAGAACCTGGCATGTATTATGTGCGAATCAGCAGTGCCAGTATCCACCTAAACCAACCCATGATCGTCGTTTCCAAATAAGCATGGAACGCAATTTTGTCCGAGAGCCCTTCGCCTACCTGGCGAGGGGCTTTTTAGTCAACGATCATCGCTTCGCGATCTAATTCTTGCTGCTTGATGTGAGCAGGAAGTTCGCGATATTCGTATTGTTGGTTACGCAATTGTGGGGTGTAGCCAGCTTCGCGGATAGCTTCTTGGATACCGTCGGCAGTAAAGCGGAAACGTGCACCTGCTGCGGATACCACATTCTCCTCGATCATAATAGAACCGAAGTCATTGGCACCTGCGTGTAAACATAGCTGTGCTACCTGCTTACCCACCGTCAACCAGCTGGCCTGGATGTTTGTGACATTAGGCAACATGATACGACTTAGGGCGATCATCCGGATGTACTCATCACCTGTGACGGTATTGCGGGCTCGCTTAATTTTCTTGAGGATGGTGTCCTCGTCCATGAATGGCCATGGAATAAATGCAAGGAACCCTTTGGCATCCTCCGGCTTCTCAGCTTGCACCGCACGCATACGCACGAGGTGGTCCATGCGCTCGAGATTGGTCTCGATATGGCCAAACATCATCGTTGCACTGGTAGTGATGCGTAACTGATGGGCTGCGCGCATTACGTCCAGCCATTCTTCGCCACCGCATTTTCCTTTAGAGATAAGGCGGCGTACCCGATCACTTAAGATCTCTGCTCCGGCACCAGGGAGGCTATCCAACCCGGCTTCGTGTAGCGCTTTCAACACATCATAGTGGCTTGCCTTCTCCAACTTGGCAATGTGCGCAATCTCCGGAGGGCCAAGTGCGTGGAGTTTCAGCGTAGGGTAAAGCTCTTTCAATTCTTTGAATAGCTTCACATAGTAATCCAGGCCAAGATCCGGGTGGTGGCCACCTTGCAACAGCAGCTGTTCGCCGCCATAGGCAAAGGTCTCGTCGATCTTTTGCTTGTACTCTTCAATAGAAGTAATGTAAACTTCATCGTGCCCTGGACGGCGATAGAAGTTGCAAAACTTACAGTTGGCGATGCAGACGTTGGTCGTATTCGAATTACGATCAATGATCCATGTAACCACGTCGTTTGGTACATGGTGCATCCGTAGCTGATGGGCCACATACATCAACTCCGCTGTACTGGCGTTTTCCAATAAGAATACGCCCTCCTCAGCGGATAAGAAATCGAGCGCCAGGGCCCGTTGCAAAAGATCATCCGTACGCATATCAACTGTATTTACTATTGCAACAACAAAAGTACAAAACCTATGGTTCTAGCAATGTTTCATTTTTTTCTGAAAAAACAATACACTATTCTTCTTTGTGTTATTGTTGCATTAACACTAAGCCCGTATCTTTGTTGTGAATTATTAAAACCCCTAAATATTAAGGCCTTATGAAGCGTAGCGATCAGCTAGAACAACTGCGCACAGAAGAATTTGATTGCTTGGTCATTGGAGGCGGCGCCAGTGGTGCGGGATGTGCCCTTGACAGCGTCTTGCGTGGCTATAAGACGGCCCTGGTAGAGAAGACCGACTTTGCAGCGGAAACATCCTCCAAGTCTACTAAGCTTATTCACGGTGGGGTCCGCTACCTGGAACAGGCCTTTAAGAACTTTGACTTTGCCCAGCTTTCTCAAGTAAGGCATGGTCTGGAGGAGCGTCACACGGTATTAAAGAACGCGCCGCACTTGGCTCGCCCGCTTGCCCTCGTGACTCCGGTTTTTAGTTGGATAGAAGGTTTATACTTCACCATAGGTCTTACCATTTATGGCTGGTTTGCTTCTGGCAAAGACACGCTTCCAGGGAGTAAGTGGCTGAGTAAGTCAGAAGTTAAGAAGCGCTTACCTCGCTTATCGGATCGCATTCATAGTGCTGTGATGTATTATGATGGCCAGCTGGATGATGCTCGCTATTGCTTAGCTATCGCACAGACCGCTGCAGCCAAAGGTGGAACAGTGGCCAACCACGTGGAGGTAAACGGTTTTGAGCGAGATGAGAATGGCCGCTTGGTGGCTGCCCTTGCTACTGATTTGCGCACTGGAGAGCCTGTACGCATTCGCGCGAAGGTTTTTATCAACTGTACTGGCCCATTTGCAGATCGCATCCGCTTGATGGCAAACCCTCAGCTGAGTGAGCGTATCCGGCCTAGTAAAGGTGTTCATGCAATCCTGCCTTATGAAATTCTGGGCGGTGAGGATGCGCTATTGATCCCCAAGACACCGGACGGCCGTGTGGTGTTTGCGATTCCTTTCCAAGGGAAATTGATGTTGGGTACCACTGATGACGACTACGATAATCTGGCCAAAGAGCCCATTCTGGATAAGAGAGAGGTTGACTTTTTACTGGAAACACTCAATCCGTACTTGAATGAGAAAGCTCAGCCCGAGCATGTGGGTGCTGGCTTTGGTGGGCTACGTCCATTGATTGCTGCCGATCCATCAAAAGGTACTAAAGGTTTGGTACGTGATCACGAAGTAGAGTATGATCAAAACTCTAGCCTGGTAAGTCTTTTGGGCGGGAAATGGACGACCTATCGTCTAATGGCTAAAGATACTATCGATTTTGTCGAAGAAAAACTGCTGGGCGAACAACGCCCTTGCATTACAGATCAACAAATCTTGGTCGGTGGTGATAATTTTGACGCTAACCAATGGCAAAACCTACAACAGCAAACCGGTCTCCCAGAGGCCATCTGTAAACACTTGAACCAGCATTACGGTAGCGCTGCTCCGCAGCTAGTTGAGGTCTTGGCTGAAAATGAAACCTGGCGGGAGCCACTGCACGAGCAATACCCATATTTGCAGGGAGAGGTGGTATACGCTGCTCGTTATGAAATGGCTTGCACGGTACGCGATTTCCTAGCTCGCAGAATTCGCCTGGAGATTCTAGACTGGGATGTAGCACAGCAGGTGTCCACCAAAGTAGCTCAAGCAATGGGCAGCGAACTAGGTTGGGATCAAGCGCAGATCGAAAGTGAGGCAGCGGCTTACGGTAGTCTGGTACAGCAATTTCGGGTGGAGGCACAGGTGTAGGGCCCTCAGTATTCGCCCAAATAAAAACAGGCTTGAAGAATAATCATTCTTCAAGCCTGTTTCGATTCTAGCTTAACTCAAGTACTACCAGCGGAAACCTAGCGTAAATACAAAGTTCTCGCGTACGGTGTCGTTATCTACAAACTGCTGGGGAGCGTCGCCTGTTAGATAAGGAGTGTAAGACGTCTGCTGAGAATTGCGGCGATAGGCCACATCTATATAATAGGCACGCTTACGAATACCGGCACCCAAACTGAAAGTGGTATAGAAGTTATCATCCCCTTCAATGGCTGCTTGCTGTGCACCTAGGCCACCCCGTAGACGAAAATCTTCAATGGCGTATTCTGCGCCCGCACGGATCCGGACAGCATCAGAGAGGTTATCACGTGTTTCCTGATTAACCTCTGCTTCTATGCCTGAAAAGCCTTCGAATAGGAATTTATTACTACCGTAATTGACGTACTCAATTTCTCCCGTCAGGAAACCATTCTTACTGAAAATGGTACCTGCACCTGCCATGAAGCGCCATGGCGTACGGAGGCTGTAGTTAAAACTTCCTTCTGGAGAAGAAGCACTGCCAAACTGATTTTGATCTTCGATGGTGTAATCATACTCCATTCGCGTCAGGAAGGTCTCATCGATTTGGTAGTAAGTTGGCGTATGGATCGCTGCACTTAGGCGCAAGGCCTGATGGGCACGGTAGATGACGCCTAATTTGGCATTGATACCCGTACCATTTACAATTAAAGTCTGATCGTATTGCAGGTCATTGAAGATTGGTACGTTGTCGTTAGGGTCCGTCTCGCGGTATTCCTTGCGTTCTTCGTAGCGCATGAAGGGCACACCGATAGAGAAACCCCAGAGTACTTTATTTTTTACGTTTCCAGCGAAGCCGAAAGAAAGCTCTTCGATTTTACCTTCTCTGACCACGGTCTCTTCCCGTTCAATTTCTCGATCCGGGAAATCCGAAAAGTCGCTGAAATAAAAGTTATTGTCTTCAATTAATGCTTCGGCATCAAAAGCTACACCGGCTTCAAAGTCATCCAGGCCATTGGCGTTAGCCAGTTCCTCGAAGCGTTGGACGATACTCCCTTGCGAGGTGCCTCGATAGTAAAACTCTTCATTGAAGTCAGCCAGGCGGTTGATACCCATGGCGAAGTTGAAGGTTTCCATAGAGCGGCCACCACGAGAGCTCGTTACGATGCCGATGTTGGGTAAGTTGAACTGTACAGCTGAGTCATCAAACGATAGGTTGTCGCCACCATTTGCTCGCGCCAGTTGTGAGTTGATTGAATTGATGTACAGGCCTGGGGTCACCATAAATTCGGATTGGCGCATCCAGGCTAGGCCAGCAGGGTTAGTGCTGAGTACGGAAAAATCGGCCCCCAATGGTCCCAGAGCGGATCCGGCACCCATAAATCGGGCGGTACCGATGGGGTCAAAGCTGGAGTAGCGCAAAGCATCTCCAAAGTTTTGTGCACTTAAAGTTAGGGTTGTAAACAGAGCAACAATTAAGCAAAGCGGTTTGAATACATTCATCTTCATCGTTCAGTAGCTGTTTTGGTTTGATGAGGGCGCTGGTTTGATACTAAAAAGAACGGGCGGAAATGCTGCCACCTCCACCCGTTGATATTTTTATAGAAACCTAATTTCTGCTAGCTTTCTTTAGCCTTATCCGCCACGGCGTGAGCTACCTCCACTCCGGCTTGATGAGGAGCGAGAAGAGCTGCTACGGCTGCTTGAGCTGCTGCGCGTGCTTGAACTGCGGCTACTAGAGCTGCTACGGTTCATGCTACTGCTACTGCTGCGGCTGCTGCTACCACGGTTCATGCTGCTTGAGCGGCTTGAACTGCTACGGCTTGGGTTATATCCAGAGCTACGGTTACTTGAGCTACGGCTCGAGTTGTAACCAGAACTACGGCTGCGTGATGAGCTTCCACCGCTCCGTGAGGTGCTCGGACGGCTGCTGCTACTGCGTGATGTACTTGGGCGACTACTTCCACTGCTACGCGAAGTACTTGGGCGCGTGCTGCGCTGTGTACTTGGTCTTGGCGTAGAGCGTGAGGTAGAAGGCCGTGTACTCCGGCTCGTGCTCGGACGTGTTGTTCTTGGCGCAGGCCGTGTACTTGGTGTACTGCGGTTGCTGCGTGTACTTGGTGCAGGACGATTGCTGCGCTGTGTGCTCGGTGCAGGGCGGGTACTGCTCCGAGGTGGAGCAATCTCGCGAGTGCCACGGCTACTACTAGGAGCAGTACGATTATCGTAACTGTTGCTAGGACGCGTACTCCGAGTCGCTGGAGCATTGCGTGTCACAGGTTCGCGAGTTACGCTCGGCGTAGTAGCAGGGCGAGTTGCCGGCTGACGCTCACTGTAGTCGCGAGTACGGCCAGTGTTAGAAGCAGCGGGGCTCAAGCTACGACCAGTTGATGGCGCAGTTGTTACTGCTTTACCTCTTGCACGATCGCGTTCTGCCAACGATACGGTTGGGCGATTGCTCGATACGTCCACTGGGCCTCGACCAGCTTGCAAGCCAGTTGTACGGTTATTAGTACGTGCAGCTACGGTAGAACCGAAGCGACGTGGTCCGTAAGTAACATTGTTTACGTTGTTGTCATTGTAAACATTGACCGTGTTGTAAACAAAGTTGTTACCCCATGCTGGTGGGCAGTAAAGGCCACCACCCCAGCGGTTATATCCAAAGTTGTTCCAGCCGCCATTCCAGCCACCGTTCCAACCCCAGTTGTTCCAGCGGTTCCAACGATTGAAACCATTATTCCAACCAAAGCCAATTGTTACGGTCGGGCCGAAGCCAAAGGCATAAGGGTTATATCCGAAGTTCCAGCGATTCCAACGGTTCCAGCGATTCCACGAATTCCAGCGGTTCCAACGGTTCCAGCGATTGAAGCCCCATGGTGAATCATAGATCAATACCGTATTGCCACCAAAAGCAAAAGGATCATAGTAGAAGGCGTCTACATATACAGGATCGAAGTAGTCGAACCCATAGAACGGACGATTGAAGCGTCGAATACGTGATGTGTAGTAATAATCATACTGCTGATCATCGTAGTAGTCATAGTCTTCGTCGTCGTAACTGTAGTCGTCATCGTAGTAGTAATCATCATCATAACCATTGTTTGATGATGTGTTGTACGACCCACTGTTGTAGTACCCCGAATCCGTGTCCGGGTCGTAGTACATGTCGTCGTACTGAGCCGAAAGCACGGTGCTTACCAGCATAAGGGCGGGTAAAAGCATCCACGCAGCCAGGTTTCTAATTCTCATATTCAATTTATTTGGCGTAATCACTGCAACACTCATTTTTATATCTTATCAAGCCCTAAATTATTACTTTTGTGCCTGATTTTTAGTTAAGGCGGTATTAAAAGGGCTCTTATGGTCTGTTAAATACCTTTAACATAGTGATTTAACTATTGTTAAGACGCGCTAGGAACTATTTAGTCACCTTCTGGCGTTAGTCCTAAAACCTTGAAAATCAAAAGGCTTCTTGTTAAGAAAACAAACTAATTACCAATCTGGTTGGCTCGCCATCACCAGTAAAAAACCAGGATAGGCAACCCATGGCAAAAGCAATAACAAACCGCAGCGAAGACTACTCACAGTGGTATATTGATATCGTTAAGAAGGCCCAGCTGGCCGATAACTCTGCCGTACGCGGCTGCATGGTGATTAAGCCCTATGGTTTTGCACTGTGGGAAAACATGCGCGACCAGCTCGATACCATGTTCAAGGAGACTGGGCACGTCAATGCGTACTTCCCATTATTTGTGCCAAAGAGTCTGTTTGAGGCAGAAGAGAAGAATGCCGAAGGATTCGCTAAGGAATGTGCCGTTGTTACGCACTATCGCTTGAAGAATAATCCAGATGAAGCTGGTAAGCTGATGGTTGACCCTGAAGCAAGACTAGAGGAAGAATTGGTGGTTCGCCCAACCAGTGAAGCCATTATCTGGAATACCTATCGGGATTGGATCAACTCTTACCGTGATCTACCACTACTGATCAACCAGTGGGCAAACGTAGTGCGTTGGGAGATGCGTACGCGCTTGTTCTTGCGTACTGCTGAATTCCTATGGCAAGAAGGTCATACCGCTCACGCTACTCGTGAAGAAGCAATTGAGGAAACCAAGCGGATGCAAGAGGTGTACGCAACCTTCGCTGAGGAGTATATGGCTATGCCAGTTGTTCGCGGTGTGAAGTCGGAGAGTGAGCGTTTTGCCGGGGCCGATGATACTTATACCATCGAAGCGCTAATGCAAGATGGGAAAGCGCTGCAGGCAGGAACATCTCACTTCTTAGGTCAGAACTTTGCTAAGGCTTTTGAGGTGAAGTTTTTGAATGAAAACAACCAGCAAGAGTACGTTTGGGCTACTTCCTGGGGGGTATCTACCCGCTTGATTGGTGGTTTGATTATGACGCACTCTGATGATGCCGGTTTGGTTCTTCCTCCTCGGCTGGCTCCAGTTCAGGTGGTGATTGTGCCAATTCCAAAGCCAGTTCCAGAGATTAATGAGGTAGCGGAAAAGATCATGGCGGAATTGAAGGCCAAAGGTATCCGCGTAGAATATGATACGGACGCCAAGAAGCGCCCAGGATTCAAATTCGCCGAGCATGAGATGCGTGGTGTGCCAGTTCGAATTGGTATCGGTAAGCGCGATTTGGAGAAGGGCGTGGTAGAAGTAGCTCGCCGTGATACCAAGGAGAAAGAACAGCAGCCACTAGGAGGTGTTGTTGAGCACGTAGCGCAGTTGCTGGAAGATATTCAGAATAACCTCTACGATCGTGCTGTGAAGTTCCGTGAAGAAAAGACCACTAGCGTGGATAACTTTGATGACTTCAAAGCGGTGCTTGAGCAAGAAATCCCAGGCTTTATTTCGGCTCACTGGGATGGTACTGCAGAGACCGAGCAAAAGATCAAGGAACTAACAAAAGCGACTATTCGTTGTATCCCTAACGATGCGCCAGAGGAAGATGGAGTTTGTGTATACAGTGGCAAGCCATCTAAGCGGCGCGTTTTGTTCGCTAAGGCTTATTAACGGAGCGCATTGGCTGTTTTGCTGATGCTACAGCAGGAACAAAGAAATCAGCTAGTAGGAGGAAGTGCACTCGAGTGCTTCCTCCTTTCTTATTTTCCGTACTTTTGCGCTCAATTTCTCGGCAAGGAGGTATAGCTTGAGACACTCTTAAGCAGGAGGTATAAACTCCAGTTAAGTTCCTCGAGATTCTCCCGTTATAAGGGGAGGCGAAAAGAAAAAATCGAATATGGCTCGTCGTAGGCGTTTTCCAGAAATGTTGTTTCAAGTTGCCTTTACCAGTATGGCCGATAAGGGGCGTTGTGTAGGGCGTGATCCCGAAGGGCGGGTAGTGTTCGCTGAAGGTGCTGCACCTGGTGATGTGGCAGATGTGCGTATTTTCAAGAAGCGCAAAGGAGTGCTTTGGGGAAGACCCGAGCACTTTCATCAAAAATCGGAAGATCGTGTAGAGCCATTCTGCGATCATTTCGGTGTTTGTGGAGGTTGCAAGTGGCAACATGTCGACTACAACGCGCAGCTCCGCCACAAGGAGCAAGGCGTTTACGATACCATTCAACGAATTGGTAAGGTAGAGGTGGCCGAGAAGCAACCTATTTTGGGAGGAGCAGAAACAACTTACTACCGTAATAAGCTAGAGTTTGGTTGTGCTAACCGACGTTGGCTAACGGAAGAGGAAGTCAAGGACGAGAGTATTTCTCAGATGGAAAACGTCGTTGGATTTCACCGCCCCGGTGCCTACGATAAGCTAATCCAGATTGACCATTGTTATCTACAGGCAGAGCCTTCTAACACCCTCCGTAATGGGATCAAGGCTTTAGCTATTGAAATGGAGATGCCGTTCTTCGATATGCGAGAGCGGACGGGCATGATTCGGCAGTTGATGATTCGTACCAGCACCCTTGGGCAGACAATGATCCTCATCGCTTTCTTCGAAGACAAGCAAGATATGATCAAGCCGTTTTTGGCGGCGGTTCAAGAGAAGTTCCCACAAGTTACCAGCCTGTTCTACTGCATCAATCCGAAGGTAAATGAGTACCTAATGGATTTGGAGATGCGCTTGTACAGTGGGCAGCCTTTCATGGAAGAAAAGCTAGGCAATGTTCGCTATCAAATTGGGCCAAAGTCATTTTTTCAGACCAACACCAAACAAGGTGAGCGCCTATTCGAGGTGGCAGCGGAGTTTGCTGATTTGAAGGGGACGGAGAATGTTTATGATCTCTACACGGGCATTGGTAGTATAGCACTATTCTTGGCTGACAAGTGCAAGCAAGTTGTTGGTATTGAGGAAATCGCTGCAGCCATCGATGATGCAAAGAAGAACGCGGCACTAAATGAAATTGAAAACGCCGTTTTCTATGCCGGAGATGTAAAGGATATTCTCACGACGGAATTTGCAGAAAAACATGGCAAACCTGATCTGCTAATCACAGACCCTCCTCGGGCCGGAATGCACCCTAAAGTGGTACAGATGCTCATACAATTAGGAGCACCACGGATGGTATATGTAAGTTGTAATCCAGCTACTCAGGCGCGTGACTTACAACTGTTGGATGAGCATTACCGAGTTGAAAAAATGCGACCAGTGGATATGTTTCCTCACACTGCTCATGTCGAAAACGTCGCCCTACTTGTTAAAAGATAATCGACGGTTTCCGGTGATATCAATAAGTCTGTATCTTAGGTTATCGGAAGCTGATAAGTGATATTATGCTGAGCGAGAAAGAATTACACGAATTGCGGAAGGTACTCCTGCCTTATTTGTCCTTACTGGAAAAAACGGCTACTTCTGTACAAGATCAGGATATTTCAAACTACCCGGTCTTCGTTTTATACCAGCAAGAAGAGAATGCCGGGCTGGGTATTCCAGTAGTGGCAGGAACTCCTGAAAATGAAGGTTGGTCGGTGAATGTATCGACTTTAGAGGAGCTAGCGACAAAAAAAGTGGTCGCAATGGAGAACGTTGAGCGCTTTTCTTCCGTATACAAGACCAATCCAGAAGCACTTTGCTGCCTGGTATGGAAAGGAGGAGCTGCTCAAATCGTCTTTATTCCAGGTACCGGGGAGGAGGTGTAGCAACACAAAAATTCTACCATGAGAAAAGCACCAGTGCAAGGTCCAGTGCGATCTACCTTGGCCGCTCAGCGGTCAGTGGTACGGGTGCTTCTTATCGAAGATGATTCCAGTTACGCTGATCTAGTCAAGATTCTCCTGTCAGCGAATCCAGAACAAGAATGTGAAGTAACAGTAGCCAGTACACTTGCAGAGGGCCTTCGCTCCCTGGAGCAGCGCCTGGATTTAGATGCGGTACTTCTCGATCTTTCATTGCCAGATAGTACCGGCCTGGATACGCTATTGGCTGTGCTGGGGGCATTTCCTACCATCAACGTAATTGTTCTCACAGGATCTGATGACCAAGAGCAGGGCATTTTAGCCGTAGGTGCAGGAGCTCAGGATTATTTAGTGAAGGGTGAGTTTGAGCCCAATCAACTGGCACGTGTGCTGCGTTTCTCCATGGAGCGTAAGCAAATTTTGATGCGCCTGGAGGAAGCGCAACGTATTGCCAAGATCGGCAATTGGGAGCTGCGTCCAGAAGAAAGTTACTTTTTTGCTAGCCCGCAACTTTATGAGACCCTTGGACTTGATGCCGCTCGTGACCAAATAAGCTATGGAGACCTTCTAGAAGAGGAACATCCATTGCATATTCTACTCCAACATACCCAGAACTTAGAAGATGATGAGGAAGGTGACAGTTTGGAGTTTGTCCTTAATGATGGCAGTAAACGACACCTGCTGCTCACTAGCAAGCGTCTAGAACAGAAGGATGGCGTACCCGTATACATCGGCACTTTGCAAGATACCACCTTGCAACGAAAAGCTGAAGAGTTACAACGAGCTCAGGAATTGGCAGAGGAAACTGCCCGAGTGAGGGAACAGGTCATTGCTACGGTTAGCCACGAACTACGTACTCCGATGAATGCTATTGTCGGGATGAGTCATTTATTGGCGGAAACGCAAATGGATGAGGAGCAAGGGCAATATGTAACGGCAGTTCAAGAGGCATCACAACTCCTTCTGGGAATTATCAATGATATACTACTGACTTCTAGTCTGCAAAATGATGCCTTGCAACTCGAAGAAGCACCCTTTGATCTCACACTAACGGTACGTGGTATTATAGCCATGTTGCGACCGAAAGCCGAGGCCAAAGGCCTACAGTTGTTATTGGATATACAGCCCTCAATACCAGGGCGTATACTTGGCGATAAGCAACGTATCAGTCAGGTGTTATACAATGTAATTGGTAACGCTATTAAGTTCACGGATGAGGGTGAAGTAGGAATTCAGGTGACTGTGCTTGAGGAGACTTATTCGCTGAAGGTATGGGATACAGGGCCAGGCATTCCGCCGGAAAAGCAGCAAGAAATATTTCAGCCTTTCAGCCGCTTAGAATCCAGTGCTACAAAACAGGAGGGAACGGGCTTGGGACTAAATATTACCCAAGCCTTGGTACAGCGTATGGGTGGTGAAATCGGTTTGGCGTCGACCCTTGGGCAAGGATCGGAATTTGAGATAGTGTTGCCTTTGAAAATTGTAGACCAGAGCCAGGTACCCATAGTGCCTGAAGTTGATTATAGTCCAGTAAGTGAAGTGCCGGCTGATCGTATTCTATTGGTGGAAGACCACAAGATGAACCAGATCGTCTTAAAACAAACACTGGCGAAGAAATGGCCAGATCTTCAGGTTCGAATCGCCTCGAATGGAGCCGAGGCGAAGCAGTTACTATCGCAGGAAGACTTTGATGTAGTCTTAATGGATATTCAACTTCCGGATACGGACGGTTTTACGCTTACGCAGGAGTTGCGATCCCAGCCTGATAATCGAAATGTGAATACACCGGTCCTGGCAATGACGGCGCAAGCGCAGGTGGCTAATGACGATCGATATTTAGAGGTCGGTATGGTCGACTTCGTGTTGAAACCCTTTAACCCTGAGGAATTATACCAGAAGTTAACCCAGCATAGTTTAAAGAACAACACATAACAAACATCATGATCAAGCACAAGTCATTAGATCTTCGCTACATGGAAACCATGGCAGCGGGTGATCAGGAGACCATGAATGCGCTATTGACAAGCCTTCGACAAGAGTTAAGTAATAATAGGGGAGTAGCTCGTCGCCTGTACCAAAACGCGCAGTGGTCAGAGTTGGAGCGTTTTTGTCACCATTTCAAATCTACATTGAGTTTTTCAGGAAATACCCAACTGATTAATGCTAACTTGCAGCTGTGGGACATGGCCAAGAATAGTGGTGGAAATACGGCTATGGCTGATACCGTCCTACGAGAGCTCGAACAAAGGTGCCAAGCAGTGGTGCGAGAGCTCAATCAGATGCTCAAATAGAATTTATCCATGAAAGGAATTATCCTGGCTGGTGGGTTAGGAACACGTCTTTACCCTCTTACACTTGCTGTAAGTAAGCAGCTAATGCCGGTCTATGACAAACCGATGATCTACTATCCGTTGTCGACACTTATGGCAGCTGGCATACGTGATATTTTAATCATCTCTACCCCCAAAGACCTTCCCAACTTCGAGAAGTTATTGGGAGATGGCTCTGAAATTGGCTGTAATTTCAGCTACGTACCTCAGTACGAACCTAATGGTTTAGCTCAGGCTTTTGTGCTAGGAGAGGAGTTTATTGCTGGAGATCCAGCGGCTCTCGTGTTAGGAGACAATATCTTTTATGGGGTCGGGCTAGACGAACAATTGCAAAGCTGCGCTAAGCCAGAAGGGGGAATTGTTTTCGCCTATTGGGTGGCAGATCCGGAACGATACGGTGTGGTGGAGTTCTCAGAAGAATTCCGAGCACTCTCTATTGAGGAAAAACCTGCTAAACCTAAAAGTAATTATGCGGTTCCTGGGCTCTATTTCTATGACAATCAAGTTGTGGATATAGCGAAAAACCTGGAGCCAAGTGCCAGAGGTGAATACGAAATTACGGATGTAAATAAGTATTACCTGGAACAAGGCAAGCTCCAGGTAAATGTATTGGGCCGGGGAGTAGCCTGGCTGGATACTGGAACACACAAGTCTTTGATTCAGGCTGGCCAGTTCATCGAAGTGATAGAAGAACGACAAGGCCTTAAGATTGGATGTATAGAAGAGGTTGCCTATCGACAGGGCTTTATTGATGCCGGCCAGTTGGAGAAGCTTGGCCATAAATATCAAAAGAGCGGATATGGAGAGTACCTTCTCCAATTACTTGCCCGTGAATCATCCTAACTAAATTGTATTTCTCCTTTTTTATTTTCCTTGCCTTAACCGACAAAATCATAGAAAATGAGCATGCCATCCGTAGCTAAACCAGAAGCACACCAGTTCCCCAGTTGGGCCTCTGTCTATATCGATAAAATTTCTGACGACGGTCATGTACTAGACCATTTACAAACAGCTCTGGAGGATCTCGTACAGACCATAGAGCCACTTAGCGAAGAGCAACTTTTATATCGCTATGAAGCCGATAAGTGGACGGTTAAAGAAATGCTAGTACATATCATGGATGCTGAGCGCGTATTCACCTACCGCGGAATGGGGTGTGCTCGAAAGGATAAGACTTCTTTCCCAGGCTTTGATCACAATTCATATGTGCCGGTGTCTAATGCTAATGAGCGCAGTATCTCTAGCATTTTGACCGAGTACAAGGCACTTCGTGCCGCTACTGTCGCATTCTTTTCTAACCTAACTGATGAGGCATTTAATGAGGTAGGAGAAGCCAGCGGGCTTCCGTGCAGTGCGAAGGCAATGGTTTACATGATAGCAGGGCATGAACAACATCATTTAGGTATTATTCGCGAGCGTTACTTGAAGTAAGTAGACACATTTGGGTCACCTAAGCGAGAGAAATTCCTCCCGTTGTTTTGGGGCCAATCTTGACTTTACCTACTTCGCTTCCAAGCGTACCACAATCCGTTTTGAGGCTGGTGTCAGACTATGCTTTGCGTAGCTGTCAATAGGCACGAGTGTGTTAGCTTCTGGAAAGTACGCTCCTAGACAACCTCTGGGAATGTCATATGGCACCAGAAGGAAAGCCTCTGCTACCCGCTTCTGCCCGCCATGCTCATTAATGATATCGACTTGCTGGCGAGCTTTCCAGCCACGCGCCTTCAGGTCTTCTGGGTTGATAAATACAACCCTGCGCTCATTCTTAATACCACGATAGCGATCATTCAGACCATAGATGGTTGTATTGTATTGATCGTGACTTCTGATGGTCATGAGGGTATATTCCCCCTCTGCTAACTGTAGCTTAGGAACGGCATTGACGGTAAAATGAGCTTTGCCGTCAGGCGTTGGGAAGCGGCCTTCACGGGCCCCATTGGTGAGGTAGAATCCACCATCGTTATCACGTACCTTCTCGTTGTAATCTGCAAATGCAGGAATCGTTTTTGCAATGGCGTCTCGAACATGATCGTAGTTTCCTACCCATTGTTGCCAGTTGACGGGTTGATCAGGGCCGAGTACTGCTGCTGCTAAGCGGCCAATGATATCTGGCTCGCTTAATAAGTGAGTGGAGGCTGGAGGTAAGATTCCTTTGCTGCGATGGACAATTCCCATGCTGTTTTCTACCGTAACAAACTGCTCACCTTCTGCCTGAAGGTCTTGTTCTGTACGGCCACGGCATGGCAAAATCAACGCTCGCTTACCGGTGACAAGGTGACTGCGATTGAGTTTGGTGCTCACATGGGCTGTGAGCGCACAATTTTCCAGCCCAGCCGCTGTATACGCGGTGTCGGGGGCAGCCGATAAAAAATTCCCGCCTAAGGCGAAAAACACCTTCACCTTATTGTCGTGCATAGCCTGAATCGCGGGGACGGTTGCATATCCATGTTCTCGCGGAGGATTAATGCCAAACTGTTCGGCGAGGCTGTCGAGAAAGGCTGGTTTTGGAGCTTCCCAAATACCCACTGTCCGGTTGCCTTGGACGTTGCTATGACCTCGTACTGGACAGGCGCCGCTACCAGGCTTACCGATAGCCCCTTTCATGAGTAAAAGATTGACGATCTCTTGAACGTTTGCGACTCCATTCTCATGTTGGGTAATACCCATCGCCCAGCATATAATCATGCTGTTGGCTTTGCGGATCATTTCTACGGCTTCGAGGATCGAAGCTCGCGCGACACCGCTGGCATCGGCAAGTGTGGTGAAGTCTTGTTGACGCAGATCATCCACGAGCGCTTCAATACCTGAGGTATTGTTGGTAATAAAGTCCCAATCCAGAATACTCCCATCACCTTCTCGATCCTGGTGCCAAAGGCGAAGCATTATGGCTTTAAGTAACGCCACATCACCATTTACAGCAACAGGAAGGTAGAGGTCGGTAAGAGGAGTACCACCTGATAGCATTTTGCCTACCCGTTGAGGATTGACAAAGTTCACTAAACCGGCTTCTTGCAATGGGTTGACGGTGATGATTCTTCCTCCGTTTTCCTTACACTTTTCCAAAGACGAAAGCATCCGTGGATGGTTAGTGCCAGGGTTTTGCCCCATAACAATGATGAGGTCCGACTGGTGCAGGTCATCCAGTGTCACAGTTCCTTTACCGATACCAATCGTCTTTCCTAGGCCATAGCCACTAGACTCGTGGCACATATTAGAGCAATCCGGAAGGTTATTCGTACCAAAGCTGCGGACAAACAATTGGTACATAAAAGCCGCTTCATTACTAGTGCGACCGGAAGTGTAGAATACAGCTTCGTCAGGAGAAGATAACCCCTTTAGATCATCTGCGAGCATCTTAAAGGCATCATCCCAGCTAATGGGCTTATAGTGAGTTGCCCCTTCTGCCAATACGAGGGGCTCTGCCAAACGTCCGGCTTTACCCAATTGAAAATCGGACCAGGTTGATAATTCTTCTACAGAATGCTGAGCGAAGAAGTCGGCGCCAATCGTTTTTTTCTGGGCCTCTTCAGCGATGGCCTTGATACCGTTTTCACAGTATTCCCCTAAACTGCTACGCTCGTCGTCTGGATCTGGCCAGGCACATCCTGGACAATCGATTCCACCCTTTTGATTAAGTTTTGCTGCTACTCTTAGGGCTTGCCCTGTTTTCATGTACTTGGTAGCATGCCCAAGCGCAGCAACTACTCCCGGTGTTCCGGCAGCTTTTTCTTTTGGGGTCTTGATTTTCAGACCAGTATGTTCGGTGGGGGTTTCGTATGGCGGTTTCTTGGCAGACATTTCAGCGTCAGCATTTGGTTAGTGGGCCTAAAATACGGATTCGGAGGCTTATTTCTCTTGCAGCCATTCCAAAACCTGATCAATTGGAAGTTGCTCTATGGTACGTCCGTTGCTGGTCATTGTTTCAGCAGCGAAAAGTGAGTTGATGATGGCCTCTTCCGTTGCTTCGATAGTAGCCAGAAACAGGGGTGACATAGCGTCATTGTGCAATACCGTTTGTTGAATTAGCCGCCCTTCATTACGATAGGGGATACGTAGCTCAGCTGCTGTAGAAAAAGCGATTACATAATCTCCGCTACCGTTGGAGGCAATGCCTCCAGTACGGGCAAGTCCAAGCATGGCTCGTTTGGCTAAACGTTCAAGGTTGCGCGCATCGAGCGGGGCGTCTGTAGCTACTACAATCATGCAGCTACCGTCGGCATCATTTTGTAGTTGATCACGAAAATAGTAGCGTTCTAATTTTTGCCCGACAGGTACTCCGCCGATGTTTAATACACCCCCAAAGTTGGATTGTACTAAAACTCCCACAGTATACCCGCCCAGGCTTTCAGGAAGCAGCCGGGATGAAGTTCCTATTCCACCTTTGAAGCCGAAGCATACCGTACCTGTTCCAGCACCAATATTACCTTCCTGTACAGGCCCCGTTGAAGCATTTTCAATAGCCGTTAATACATGCGACTCCATGAGATGGCGACCTCGAATATCATTGAGACGCCCATCGTTGGTTTCTCCTACTAGTGCATTAACCGACCGAACATTTTCATTCCCCTCTTGAGCCAAAGAGTAGCTGATGAGTGCATTGGCAGCAGTAGGAACACTGAGTGTATTGGTGAGAACAATCGGTGTTTCCAAATTTCCCAATTCCTTGACTTGGCTATATCCTGCTAGCTTGCCAAAACCATTGCCAAGGTATATGGCTGCGGGTACTTTCTCTTGGAAGATATTGCCGCCGTGAGGTAGAATAGCGGTTGCACCAGTACGTATATTCTCCCCTTCGGTCAAGCTAAAATGGCCAACCTGTACACCAGCTATATCTGTTATCGCATTCAGTGGGCCAGGTGACATCACACCAAAAGGAACACCAAGGTCTCGTGCTCGAGATTGTGCCATAAGGGAGGAGGTTAGGAGAAAGATAGGTAAGAAGAAGTAAAAAACATTTGAGTGGAAAATGTTTTTTATTTCAACTTTAATTTTATTTATTTGTATTTGAGCTACAAAGACCATAAGTCAAAGGTTTTCATTCCCCTTCGCTCGCTTGGGAGCTCCAGCAGCGATTAATTCAGCGTAATACATTCCCGGTTTTTGCTCGTACATAGGATTGAGTTGGCCTTTATAGTGAATTGTCATTGTAAAGGGTGTGAATCCCATGCTACTATCACCACGGGGTGGAAGTGGTCATGTTCGGCCTTGGTGAGGGTGGGCCCGCCGAAGGCGGCATGCCCCAACACCAAATACCCCATCCTCCCCACTTCAAAACACTACTGCACCACGACCTCCACCGCACGAAATCCTTTACCGTTTCTAATGTAAAGCACATACGTGCCCGCAGGTAGTCCTGCCAGCGACCAATCTGCTACTACTTGGGGGCTTTTCGCATATTCTTCTGAACGCAACAGTTGCCCATTAAGGTCATATAGTTGCACTTCGTAGTCATTATCAGCGTCCGGGAAGTCTATTTCCAAGTGCAGCCAATCATGTGTAGGATTAGGAGAGACAGTGATCTGTGCTTGATCCAAGATGTTTTCTGTGGCTACTTCTATGAATACATTGGCGAAAGCATAGTCGCCTACTAGAAGTTCGTCCGTACGAGCTAATCCTCCATTGCCGAAAGGTGTGATCTCTGCGAACGGATAGACCTCCCACTCGCTGTCAGGAGTTGGGCGGTACATTAGTTGTACGGTCTCTGTACCCGTCTGCACAAGGTCATAGTCGAGATCTTGAAGGCCTCCATAGAAGCGGAAAATTGCGCTCATTAGGAATTCATCCGGTAATACACCTCTTATGGACCAGTAGTGCGTGTTCGACATGATGATGTCGGGGTTAACCGATTCATCGGGAGCCGTCCAATGGTGTACAATGTTCAGGAGGGCTGAGTCAGCTCCTATGTCAGCGCTCAGTGCGAATATATCCACAGTACCCACACTCTGGTTGCCGGACTCATTGATGCTGAAGGTCCGATTCATTCGACCCATGTTTAAGGTCTGATCATGGTTGATGACGCTCATTGTCGGATCAAATGGGATCGTAAAGGTAGCTGTACTGAATTCGCCACTTGCGCGCATTTGAACGGTTTCTTCTGTCCAGTCGCTATCGAAGAAGGTAATGGAAACGGGTTCGTTATCATGAAATTCCTCAGTAGCTCTCAGTTTCTGCTGGACCATTACTTCTACCGCAAATTCATTGTCTGCTGGTGTTACGGTCATCTCTTCTATCTCATAATCAGAGAAGCCAGGACTAAAGATCCAAGCATCAAAGAAAGGTCCCATGTCCAGGCCGCTGACCATACTCAGATGATCGCGATATTCTTCTGCATCAACGGAGCTGAATGCTAGGTCTTGCAAAACCGCAGTTTGAGCTTGCGAAAACAGGGTGTCACCCATGTAGCTTCGCATGTTGTGCAATACGGCTGCTCCTTTATTGTAGGTGTGTACACCGTAAGTCTGTTCATACGGGATACCCGACAATGGCTGGAAACCATCATCTTCTATATGTGCAGTACGTAATACTTCTAGTTGGTTACCACGCATTTGATCGATAAACTCATCCTTGCCAAATGTATACTCGGTGAAGAGGTGTGCGCCATATTCTGCATTACCCTCTTTGATCCACATGTTCGCTGGTGAACTTAAGGTGGTCACATTGCCCCACCATTGATGGGCCAACTCATGAGCCATCAGTCGATTCTGACCAAAGTTTGGGCCAGAGGTTCCAGTAGCTGTAGGAAACGCAATGTTGTGCACATGTTCCATTGCGCCAACTGGTGTTAGTACAAAGCCAACTCGACTCCAGATGTAAGGACCGTACCAACTCTCCAGGCCGTCAATCGCGTCACCTAGGAATTCAAAAGAATCATCCATACTACCGATATCGCCAGGGCGGGCTACCAATTGAATGGGGTAGGTGCCATACTGGCCGGTGTGGGAAGACTCAACGGTTACAAAATCAGATACGGCCACGCCCACTAGGTAAGTTGTCATGGGTTCGCTAATTCTGTAGGAACGGCGAATATGGTCATCCTCCAAGCTCACTTCCTCTATGAAATCACCGCTGCAGTAGGCTTTGCGACCATTGGCGCTAATGATGTTGAGGTCAAAAGTGGAGCGTTCTACGAAATTGTCAAAGCAGGGAAACCAGCTGCGACCATAGTTGTAGGGGTTTTCACCCAAACCAATACCCAGATTGTAAGCGATGCCATTGGAGAAAGCGAGTCCACCGAAATTTGAGGCAGCAACCGTCGGAGTACCTTGATAAAACACCTGTACTTGATGCATGACCTCGGTATCTATATCCTCAGGAAGATCAATAGTGATGAGGTCACCATCATAGCTGTAGTCAATTGTTACGCCATCCAGCTGAATAGAATCGATGACCAGTTGCAACAAGTCTAGTACCATTTGACTAGCGTCCTCTTCCAAAAAAATGAAGTCGATGGTACAGCTTCCAGAGATGCGGCGGCCAGTGAAATCAACGATTTCCAGGTCGATACTATAGTTGAGTAAGTCCAAACTGTCACTGCGTGTACGTGATTGTACCAGACGTGCTTCCTGCTCTGCAGTGAGTCGTTGTGGATGAACATGATTCTTGATAAACCGGCATCCGTAAACGGCAGTTTCCGGTTGTGCAGAAAGAAAAAGTGGTAGGGATAGTAATAGTAGTAGCCCGTAGAAATAACGCATAGCCCCAATGATTTTGCTAACTTTCCTAAAATTAGCAAAATTCAATTCATGCGAACCATCAACTTATTCTTGTTCAGCCTACTCGTATGCGGGCTGACACCAATGACTGCACAAACGACTTATTTGCACTGCGGTCAGCTTTTCGATGCAACAAGTTCTACACTAAAATCCAAGATGACAATTGTGGTTGAGGGGAATACCATCACCAGTGTTCAGGAAGGCTATACCCGTCCAGATGGAGATGCTGAGGTGGTCGATCTTAAAGATCATACCGTTATGCCTGGCTTGATGGATATGCATGTGCACTTGGAAGGGCAATCGAGTCCGACTCGCTACATGGATCAGTTTCGTTTGGACCCACCAGATATAGCGTTGCGTGCTACGCAATATACCAGACGTACCCTTGAGGCCGGGTTTACCACCGTCCGTGATTTAGGGGGAAGTGGTGTGAATGTAAGCCTTCGCAATGCTATTGACAGAGGATTTATCGTTGGCCCTCGTATTGTTACAGCGGAAAAAGCGATCGGTACTACCGGTGGGCATGCTGACCCTACCAATGGGATGAATCGGGTGTTGCGTGGAGATCCGGGGCCGGATGACGGAGTGGTTAATAGCGCTGAAGATGCTCGTAAGGCTGTTCGGCAGCGCTATAAGAACGGTGCGGATTGTATTAAGATTACTGCTACCGGAGGGGTTCTGAGTGTTGCTAAGGATGGTAGTGGTCCACAATTTGTGGATATAGAATTGGACGCAATCGTAGCTACCGCAAATGACTATGGTATGCATACGGCCGCTCACGCCCATGGTAAGGAAGGGATGATACGCGCCGTTCGTGCAGGTATTACCTCTATTGAGCATGGTACAATGATGGATCAAGAGGTGATTGATCTAATGGTGGAAAAAGGAACCTACTATGTACCTACCGTAAGCGCAGGTAAGTTTGTAGCAGAAAAGGCGCAAATTGATGGCTATTTTCCTGCAATTATTCGCCCCAAAGCATTAGCAATCGGCCCTATGATTCAGGAGACTTTTGCCCGGGCTTATGCCGGTGGCGTAAAGATTGCTTTTGGAACAGATAGTGGTGTATCTCCACATGGTGAAAATGCACAAGAGTTTGAGTATATGGTAGAAGCGGGTATGCCAGCAGTAGAGGCGATCCTCTCTGCTACTGTTGTGAGTGCTGAACTAATAGGCCGATCAGATGAGTTGGGCACTATTGAAGAAGGCAAGTTGGCTGATATTGTAGCGGTTCCGGGTAACCCATTAGAGGATATCAGTGTAATGCGCGAAGTGTCTTTTGTTATGAAGGATGGCAAAGTCTATGTGGACTAAGATATAAGTAACATAGTCAATGATAAAACAAGGCCCATGGTGCAAACCGTGGGCCTTGCTGCATTATAAAAGTTATCCAATTCGTATGCGCCTTTTAGGTGTAGGCGATCAACTTTCTAAAAGGTCGAGCAGGATTTAAGTAGATAGTAGTATAAATGCGAATAAAATAATTTACATTATTTTCAATAATTTCTGAAACAAAAGAAAATTAATGAACGTTATAACTATAGACACCAACAAAATAGCCTTATGACAGCTCATAAAGTAATTCTATATGACGACAATTGTCCCTTGTGCTGTTGGTATACAGGGGCGTTTGTAAAAACAGGCCTTCTTCCACAAAATGGTCGCCAGGCTTTCACGGAGCTTGATCCCAATAAGCTCAATTGCAAACTCGATATTGAACGAAGTAAAGACAAAATCCCTTTGCTGGATACGCAAGGAGGCCCTACCCTTTACGGTATCGATAGCCTACTTTACATTTTAGGAGAACGTTGGCCATGGATGGAGAGAGTAGCTCGCTGGTCTCCTATTAATGGGTTCTTGCACCGACTCTACAAGTTTATTTCCTACAATCGCCGAGTTATTGTAGCCAGCGAAACGCCAGCAGGTGGTTTTGATTGTAGTCCGCAGTTTAATGTTGGTTATCGCTTGTTGTACTTAGCATTTGCCGGCTTGCTAGGCCTAACTACAATAACCTATAGTTTGCAGGCGGGTGGGCTAACAAACCGAGCTTGGATGATCTCATTAGGTCTATTGTTAATAGTAGCCGGCCCCGCGCTCTCCCTGAAAAACTACCGTACCCGCCTCAACTATCTCGGTATCATGCTGACGCCATTTTTGGTACTTGGATTACTCTTCATCGCTAGTGTAGCTGCCGCATTGCCCTTGTGGCTAGGAGGAGGAGTTGCCATGCTGATAGCTGGTCGGATGTGGAGTCGGCGTTGGGGTGTGGCTAGGAGGGTGTTGTGAGTCGGGGGACTCATAACGAACGCTCATAGCGAACAGACTCACAACGAACGGTATCTACTAATGAAAATGTTGTATTAGTCTTAGAACAAGAAGGGCCGAAGCGTAATGCTCCGGCCCTTCATTTTTTGATATTTAAACGCTAATACTAGCGGTTAATAACATTCTTGAAGCGTGGGCGCTTAGGTGTAACATCACCTAGCTTTTCCTTCTTCATCGCTTCGTACTGAGAGTAGTTTCCTTCGAAGAAAATTACTTCTGCTTCATCTTCAAAAGAGATGATGTGCGTAGCCAGGCGGTCGATAAACCAGCGGTCGTGCGAGATGACTAGTACGCAACCTGCGAAGTTATCTAGCGCATCCTCCAAGGCGCGGAGTGTATTCACATCAATATCGTTCGTAGGCTCATCCAGTAGTAGTACATTACCTCCTTCGCGCAGGGTCATGGCCAAGTGCAGACGATTGCGTTCACCACCAGAAAGCACACCTACTTTCTTCTGTTGGTCGCTACCGCCAAAGTTGAAACGGCTTAGGTAGGCCCGTGCGTTCACCGAAGTATTTCCGATTTCGATAAAATCATTACCGCCCGAAATTACATCGTATACGGTCTTTTCTCCGTCTTGTAATTCTTGGTGGCTTTGGTCTACATAGGAGAGTTGTACGGTGTCACCCTTAGTAATGCCACCGTTATCTGGTGTTTGCTCACCCATGATCATCCGGAATAGGGTACTCTTACCTACACCGTTTGGCCCGATAATTCCCACAATAGCATTCTTCGGAATGCTAAAGCTCAGGTTTTCGAACAATACGCGGTCTCCGAAGCTCTTGCTCACATCGTCTACATCGATTACCACATCACCTAAACGCTGACCTGGTGGAATGTAGATTTCCAGCTTAGACTCACGCTCTTTTACTTCTTGAGAGGCTAGCTTGTCATAGGCATTCAGACGAGCTTTACCTTTAGATTGTTTTGCCTTTGGTGCCATGCGAATCCACTCCAGCTCTCGCTCCAAAGTCTTACGACGCTTACTCTCTGTTTTTTCTTCTTGTGCTAGGCGATTGGCCTTCTGCTCCAACCAAGAAGAGTAGTTGCCTTCCCATGGAATACCTTCACCACGGTCAAGCTCGAGGATCCAACCTGCTACATTGTCCAGGAAGTAACGGTCGTGCGTCACGGCAATAACTGTTCCTGGGAAGTTCTGCAAGAACTGCTCTAACCAGTGCACAGATTCAGCATCCAAGTGGTTGGTAGGCTCGTCCAGTAGCAGAATGTCTGGGTTGCTGAGGATTAGTCGAGCAAGGGCTACCCGGCGGCGCTCACCACCAGAAAGTACCTTCACCTCGGCATCATCTGGTGGACAACGCAATGACTCCAATGCGGTATTCACACGGTTATCCAATTCCCAGGCATTAAGGTGATCAAGCTTCTCTGTTAGCTCACCTTGCTTTTCGATGAGTTTGTTCATCTCATCGTCGCTCATTGGCTCCGCAAACTTCAGGTTGATCTCCTCGTATTCTTTCAAAAGATCCACCACATCCTGTACGCCTTCTTCGACTATCTCGCGTACGGTTTTACTTTCATCTAGCTCTGGCTCCTGATCTAGCATGCCGATCTTATAATCGCCATCAAAACTGATGTTGCCCTGGTAGTTGGGGTCGCGGCCAGCGATGATTTTCAGCAAAGTCGACTTACCCGCACCGTTTAGACCGAGTACACCGATCTTGGCACCGTAGAAGAAGCTTAGCCAAATGTTGTTAAGTACTTTTTTGCCGGAGGAAAAGGATTTGGAAACCCCCTCCATGGAGAAAATTATCTTGTGATCAGCCATAAGGCGGAATGTGGATTTTTATGGATGTTACATAAAAGAGGCGGCACACCAGTCAGGTTGTCCCGCTACTGATCTGCCGCCCAATGTGATTACTATTCTATTCTTCGCCGAAAGCTCGACGTACTAGACTTGCTTGCTCTTTATCGTGTATCTTCTTAAAGCCGGTTGCTGGTGAAGCACTGGTCTTACGAGCTACAAAGTTCAAGTCGTCAGGTAAGTTCACAGCCGGGTTGAAGCGCATTGAGTTGATATACTGCCATGCACCCATGTTAGCTGGTTCTTCCTGTACCCAAACCACATCAGTAGCCTTACTGTATTTCTTGAATACATCGTTCAGCTGCTTAGCTGGAAGTGGATACAATTGCTCTAAACGAACAACGGCTACGTCGTTGCGATCGTTCTCTTGCTTATAAGCCTGCAGGTCAAAGTAAACCTTACCAGAGCATAATAGCAGGCGCTTCACTTTTCCGCCACTACGACTTCCTACTGTTGGGTCATCTAGCAACTCTTGGAAGCGAGTACCCTCGTGGAAGTCTTCCACTGGACTAACCGCCATCGGATGGCGTAGGCCACTCTTCGGCGACATTACGATCAGTGGCTTGCGGAACTCCCGTGCTAATTGTCTGCGCAGCAAGTGGAAGAAGTTGGCCGGCATCGTTACGTTAGCTACCGTCATATTGAACTCGCCACAAAGCTGCAAGAAACGCTCAAGACGTGCACTCGAGTGCTCAGGACCCTGACCCTCATAGCCGTGCGGTAGTAAGGCAATAACTCCGCTCATCCGTTGCCACTTCGACTCAGATGATGAAATAAATTGGTCAAACATGGTCTGTGCACCGTTGGCGAAGTCACCAAACTGCGCTTCCCACACCACCAAGTCATCTGGAGTAGCTAGTGAATAACCAAATTCAAAGCCAAGTACAGCAAACTCCGACAATAAGGAGTTGTATATGCGAAAATCTCCCTGCTCTTCACTCAGTTGTGATAAGCGGTTGAAAGTCTCATAGTTTTTAGAGTCACGCATGATTACGTGACGGTGGCTGAAGGTACCACGCTTGACGTCCTGACCACTCATGCGAATGTTGCGGCCTTCCATCAGCAGTGTACCATAGGCAAGTAATTCGCCTAAGCCCCAGTCTAGCTTATTAGCTTGACGTGCTTTATCAATGTTCTTGAACAAACGCTGAACCTTGCGCAAAGGCGTAAAGCCTTCTGGCAAAGTGGTCAGCTTGTCAAGAACAAACTTCACCATCTTCGCATCAACACCGGTCTCCGGTGATACCACGAAGTCCTTTGGATCAGCTGTTTTGCGCAGCTTACGCCACTGCTCTTCTGGTTCCTGATAGGTATAGGGAAGAGGGTTTTCGCGTACGTCATCCAGACGGTCTTGCAGAAGTCCCCAGAAGGATTTTTCCATTTCATCGGCCAGCTTCGCTTCTAGGTCTCCTCGCTCAATCAGCTCTTTAGAGTAGATTTCCCGTGGGTTAACGTGGCTCTTGATGAACTTATACATTTCCGGTTGTGTGAATTCCGGATCATCTCCTTCATTGTGTCCATGACGGCGGTAACATACCATGTCGATAAACACATCTGTGTTGAATTCCTGGCGATATTGAACAGCCATCTCACATACGTGAAGAACGGCCTCTGGATCATCACCATTAACGTGGAAAACAGGCGCTCCAACAACCGCCGCTACGCCAGTGGAGTAGACCGATGAACGAGCTTCGTCCCAGTTGGTTGTGAAACCAATTTGGTTGTTGATCACTAGGTGAATGGTACCTCCGGTATAATAACCCGGCAACTGACTCATCTGGACAGTCTCGAAAACAACACCCTGACCAGCAACCGCAGCATCACCATGGATGAGGATTGGCAGGATGGCATCGTATTCGCTATCGTACAGGATATCTGCTTTGGCGCGAGCAAATCCTTCAACTACTGGGTTTACTGCTTCCAGGTGGCTAGGGTTTGGCGCTAGCTTTAGGTGGACATTCTTGCCACTAGTGGTGTCTACCTGGCTACTGAAGCCCAAGTGATACTTCACGTCACCGTCACCAAAACTCATATCAGGTACGGCGGTACCTTCAAACTCATTGAAGATTTGCTCGTACGTTTTGCCCATAATATTGGCCAAAACGTTTAAGCGGCCACGGTGAGCCATACCGATTATAATCTCTTGTACTTTGTCGGCAGCAGCTTCGTTAATGATGCCATCAAGCGCTACAATAGCACTCTCGCCACCTTCTAGTGAGAAGCGCTTCTGTCCTACGTACTTGGTGTGTAGGAATCGCTCGAACATTACTGCTCCGTTCAGTTTTTCAAGAATGCGACGCTTCTTTTCCAAACTGAGATTGAAAGACTTTGCTGGTTGGGCTTTTTCTACCCGAGTACGGATCCAACGTCTTTTCAAGCGGTCGGCAATGTGATGGTATTCGTAGCCGATGTTACCCGCATAAACTTCACGAAGGCGATCGATGATCTGACGCAGCGTAGCATTTTCCATTCCAACTTCACGTCCGGAAAAGAAAACGGTGTCAAGATCAGATTCGCTCAATCCGAAATCATCCAGATTTACGGTCGCCTGTCGGTCGCGGCGTTGCCGGATAGGGTTTGTCGTAGAAAGTAGGTGTCCGCGATCACGATAAGCCTTGATCAAAGCCAGGAGGCGAAGCTCCTTTACCATTTGTTCGCTGGCTACTGCGCCTGATGCGGCAGATGCACCATTACTATTGCTATCCTGTGCGTATTCGAATCCTTTGAAGAACGCTGCCCAACTGCCTTCGATCGCCTCAGGATCGGTCTGATATTGATCATATAAATTCTCAATATAGGAGGGGTGGGCATTCGCTATGAAGGAAAAATCAGTCATTATTATGCTTTTGTCCCGTTGTCTTGGTTCTTGGGGTAAGTGGATTATTTTTTTCTATGGAAACGAACGGTTTACGTCGAAGTTTCCATGGATTTTAAAAATTTACGCAAAATGAGGATTTTTTAAAAAATGAGGAAGTTTAGCCCCGCAAATTTGCGAATTTTGGGGTATGAAGAAACGCGTTGTGCAAGAGGCAGATACAGGTCCATTACAACTACATTCCATTCGTTGGATGCTGCACACCGCTTACCGCTTTTCACGACCCACTGCCGGACGGCTATGTTATCGCGTTTTGGCTCGCCCTCCTCGTAAGGATTTAACGCCGGAAGAAGGCCTCTTTCTAGCGAAGGCTAAGCATACCATCATGCCTGTAGGGAAGCGCATGAAAATCGGGGTATATCATTGGCCGGGGAAAGGGCCGCGGATACTCTTGGCTCATGGTTGGAACAGTCATAGCGGACGCTGGGAGCCCCTCGCTCAGCAATTGCATGAATTGGGCTATGAACTGTATGCTTTAGATGCACCTGCTCACGGAGAAAGCAAAGGCGGGAGTTTTGCCTTGGTCTATTATGCCCAAGCTATGACGGAATTGGTAAATATCATCCAGCCGGAAACAATCATCGGACATAGTGCTGGAGGGATGGCTGCCATTTATTACATGCATCATGAACAAAAGGCGTGGCGCCCCAAACGCTTGATTTTGATCGCTACTCCCGCTGAGCTCTCTCATTTTATGGATAGTTTTCAGCGCATTATTGGTCTTAAAACCGAGATCATGGATGCCCTGGAACGAGAATTCCTACGTCGGTTCGATAGGGGATTTGGATATTACTCTACAGCTGAGTTTATCGAAAGTATTGATTTGCCCGGTCTGATCATTCACGATGAAGACGATGATGTGGCACCAGTAGCGGGCGCTCATACGCTAGCTGATAGTTGGCCCAGCGGGCATCTATTCCTGACCAAGGGGCTCGGTCATAGTGTACAGGACGCTACCGTAAAGGAATATTTGCTGAACTGGCTAGAACAAAAGCCATAGCTTAAAATACCTCGCGCAAAATCTGGTGAGCGTGCACTTCTCCCATCCCTTCTAAGTGGAATTGATAGTACCGAACCAATTGATCGAGCAACTGCTGGCGTAGCGAACGGTTGATGTTGAGTTGATGCGCCTGTGGTGCCGTCACACCCAGGAGCTGACTAAAAGCTTCGGCCTGCTCGTCGATTAGATAATTAGGGTGCTCGGGAGGGATGTTGATAAAGGCCCCTTCGCGGAGGTCAAATACCGAATGTTTAGTAGAGTAGCGCCCGGCCGGCAAGAACCCCAGATAGGTGGAAAGCTCTACCAGGAATACTAAGTGGTAATTCGCGATGCTATTCGGCGTAGCATCAAGGCCAACGAATCGATCAAAGAGAAAGTTGAAGAGAGTAGCATTGGGTTCTCGTTCGCGGATAGATTTGCGAACCACCTCCAACATAAACAACCCAATGGTGCCTCTGCGCACATCAAAAGGGATGGCTTCGTAGACATAAGCAGGCCGAATTTCCTTAATTCTATTAAGATCTCGGTCCTCTCTTTCGTAGGCTACGACTTCGAGTAGGGTCATTCCCTGTAACAAGTTGGCTTTTGTCTTCGCTTTTGCACTTCTGACGCCATTTATGACGTATTTGCGAAGGCCCTTTTGCTCAGTATATAGTTCTGCAATAAGGCTGGTTTCGCCGTATTTATGTGTGCGTAAAACTATAGCCCGAGTTTTTACTAGCATGCTAGTTTTCTTTGTCTAATTGAGGTACTAAAATTAACAAACATTTCACAAGTTTAGGCTTGTTAAAATGCTTCTTTTGAGTGCATCTTTGCCCTAGAAATAGGGGCTTTTTGCAACCTCTGGGTTAATAGCCTCGTCTTTATAATATATCACCCTGATTAAGCACTGACGGAACTTCCTGAAAAAGCTTCGTGTTATGGTGCGGCACCAACAAAACCAAAAATGAAAAAGTTAATCACCGGCTGTATCCTGACTGTATTTAGCCTGGCCCTTTGGGCGGCTACGGTCACCGACCCTATCCCAATATTGGATAGCGACTGTTGTTCATTAAGCACCCCTTACAACACGACCTTGGAAATGCTTCCAGGCGAGTGGCAAAAGGGATTTAATGCTGATGAGCCATTTCTTACTTTTAAGAGTGATGGGAGTTATGCCATCATGGACTTTAGCGAAGCTGGCTATTTCATCAAGACAGGGCGTTGGACCCTTGCTGAGGATGGCACTACGCTACTGCTAAACATGGCCGATGGCGATTTCCTAGCATACAACATTAAGTACCTGGAGTTGGATGAGTTGGTACTTTCACCTGTGAATGGTAAAAAGGGAGACTTGTTCCTGAATAAGCTCTAATCACCATTCCCACTCCTTGCCTAAATCCTTAGGCTGATAGGTCCTTTTCGTGTGCGCTCGCTGTTGCTGGCGCGCAAGAATAAGTTTGGCGAGCGCCAGGTTGGCAGGCTCTGGTGCCGTAGGTAAAAGAGCAGCTTCAACCTGGCGTTCGTCTATATCCATTCTATACATGAGGCTCAGTAGCCATTCCATCCGCTTTTCCATTAGCCAATCTACATGATCGGCAAGGAGCTGGAGTAGCTCTTGCTCACTGAGTTCTTTTTCGCTTGGCTCTAGCTCAAAGTCGCGATAAATCATGGCAGCTGCCAACTGGATATTATCTTCTTCCTTCATCTGGGGAATAAATCGGCAATTTTCACGAAGATGGCCAATTTTTTAGTAATCTTACTGCTCTCTTTCACCGCCTTCTGGCAAAGTAGCATTAGAATTACCCATGATTTCCAGTTTCAGAGAAGCTTACAATCGCGACTTCAGTGATAAGAAGTATCAGGCCTTGGTAGATGACATTGCGCAAACCTATGGCCATCGCCCTCCTTTTCGAATTGCGGAGACGCCCCTGTTCATCGATCAGCAATTGCGCGACCGTCTAATAAAAGCTAGTGAGGATATCGTTGATGTAGTTGTGCAACCAGATTTCCTCGAGCGTTCTCAATCTGCCTTGTTAGCCGGCCAGGTAGTACCAAACGAAACACAGCACACCACATTCCTGCAAATGGATTTTGGATTGTGCAGGGCGGAAGATGGAACACTAGAGCCGCAGTTGATCGAAACACAAGGTTTTCCTTCACTCTATTTCTTTCAGGAGGCAGTAGCACAGGCTTATCGCAAACACTTTAATCTATCCGATGATCTGCGCCACTTGTTTAGTGGACTTGATAGCGATACTTATAAAGAAAAGCTTCGCCAGATAATTGTTGGAGACCACAATCCTGAGAATGTTATCATTCTGGAAGTGGAGCCAGAAAAACAGGTGACCGCTATTGATTTCTACATAGCTAAGCACTGGCTAGGCGTTGAAGCAGTGTGTGTAAGTAAGGTGATCAAAGAGGGATCTAAACTCTACTATAAAAAAGATGGCCGCATGGTGCGTATTGAACGCATTTTCAATCGTGTCATCTTTGATGAACTGAGCCGCCGTGATGGCCTTCCTCGTCAGT
>ENA-UENT01000030-UENT01000030.1-marine-metagenome-genome-assembly--contig:-NODE-30-length-117849-cov-7.720403_pt1 | contig 117849 bp, 92 predicted proteins | sample MGYA00237879_ERZ529330 | MGnify/ENA primary metagenome ERZ529330 (study PRJEB26372, sample SAMN05368345) | marine metagenome | biome: cultured habitat; feature: ocean water; material: water; isolation... | reverse complement strand
CACGGACTGCCCGAGGCAGATCGTTGTGTCGTTGGCCAGGGCTACGGTTGGGGCAGGGGAAACGGTCAGGTCAAAAGTCTCCGTAAGGGTGCCACACTCCGCCGCACTAATATAAATCAGCGTATATGTACCGGATACGGTGGGCTCGAACGTGCCGCTTTGCCCGGTAGCCAGCTCATTCCCATTCGGGTCCAGCCATTCGTAGCGGTCTTCAGGGATTGCATTGTCGATATCTACACTGAAGGTCACCTCCTCGTTAGAGCAAAGGTCCGTAGGCGAAACATTGACTGCATTGATCTCTGCGGCCTGAACCACGCGCACCTGCACCTGATCTTCCAGGTCCGGACAGATGCCATCGCCGGCCTGGAGGAAGTAGGTGGTTGTGGAATCTGGCGTTACCGTTAGCGCGCCATCTTCAATCGTGCCAAAGTTCGGGTCAGTAGCGGTCCAGGTATAATTGTAGCCTGGGTCAGTATTAAAAATGAGCTGTATGCTTTCCCCTTCGCAAATGATGGGCGAAACTTCCAGGTCATAAGGAGCAGGTTGTAGAACAATGATATTGGCGCTGACTTCATTAGGACAGTCTCCAACGGATGCCTCAAGGGTGAAAGTTGTGCTTTGGGCCAGGCTGTTGGCCGAAGGGTTGAGGCAGTCCGTACAGCTGAGCCGTTCCGTTCCGCCGGTCCACTCAAAGGAAGTGGCGTTATCGCTTATGGTCGCCTGGAAATCGACGCTATTGCCATTGCAAATTGATGTGTCAGAGGGCGTGATGGTGATTGTCGGCGTGGGATTCACATTGATTTGTGCGAAGGACGTATCCGTACAAACGCCATTTTGGGTTACTCTGAAATATTCTACCGTATCTACTCCCGTGATGACGAGGTTGTAGAGTGAGTCGGGAGACTCCTGACCGGTTTCCGGGCCCCATTCAAAGGTAATTCCTGAGAAATCGGAGGGTTCATACAAGGGCGATTGCAGCACTAGTATTTCGCCTTCGCACACGGTCGTATCCAACGGCATAATACCCAGGCCTGCTGCTGGCAAACTGTCCACAACCACATAAACAGAGTCTTTGCGGAAACAGGTGCTGCCCACTGCTACCTCCGCGTAGTAGGTAGTAGCCGTTTGCGGGCTAGCCGTAAGGGTGGGAGCCACAAGCGTATCGAAACCGGGTGTGGAAGCGGTCCAAACCGGCGTTTCGGTTGCCGGTGTGATATCCGCTGCAAACATCAGCTCTGTTTCGCCCCGGCATATCCGGAGCGTATCTTCGGCGATGATGTCAATATTGATAGGTGTAATACCCACCTCTGCAGAAGCGGTCTCCTCGCAGGCACCGCGCACGGCGGTAAGAGTATAGGTGCCCTCATTTTGCGGGAAGATAACCGTATTGAGGTCAGCAGGGTCTTCAATACTCTCCGGTCCGGCCCAATTGTACATAACGCCTGGTTCAGGCAAAAGCTCACTTAAAACGAGTGGGTCTCCCTGACAAACCGAGGTATCATTGCCCACCTGGATGATTGGTGGAATGGAGACATTGACCGTTATGCTGTCCAGCGAAGGCACCGGGCATTCCTGGTTTTGTGCACTGACGAAATAAGTGGTCGTCGTATCTGGCGTGACCGAAGGGTCAGCATCTGTTGAGGTGAAGCCGCCTGGGGTGGCATTCCAGGTATAATCTACGCCAGGGGTAGCTGCGCCGCCAACGGAAACGGTTTCTCCAAGGCAAATATCCAGGTCAGGCGAAATAGCTATGACCGGAGCCTCCGCATCCAGTACCGTAATGGTGACGGCATCTTCCAGCGTGCAATTGTCAGCAAACAGGGTCACAGGAAGGGTGTAGGTGCCGGCGGCCTCTGCTATGATAAACGGGTCGGGGCATTCGGTGCAGCTGAGGCTCAGCCCGGTCGGGGGCACCCACTCATAAGCGGCATTCAGAAAATTACTGCCCGCTACTATTTGAATTTCTTCGTTCCGGCAAACGGTTACGTCAGGGCCGGCATCGATATCATAAACCTGTACCAGTACACTCACGGTATCCTGATAGCAAACGGCATCGACCAAGCCAACGTATTCTGTGGTCTCAGTAGGGGTAGCCAATGGATCAGGGCAGTCATCGCACGACAGTGTGGTAGTATCCTTAAGCCAGGTGATATTACTGACGGAGGTTTCCAGGAATAGCTGTACACTTTCTCCCTGACAAATCGCGGTGTCGCTATTGAGGAGTTCGCTGGGTGTTGGGGCAAGTACATCCGGATCAGAAGCAGACCAGTCTACAGAAATCGCACCACTTTGGATATTGTCTCCCCAGTCATTAATTAATACCGCATATACTTCACCGGGCTGGCAGTTAATGACGGAAGCAAAGTCGTCAACGTTACCGTTAGGGTCTGGTGCACAGTCCAGTTCATCCAGTACTTCTATTCCGGTAACGGGGTGGATACTGGCCAGTCCGGTAGGGTCGGCACCACCAGCATAGGAAGACCGGATGGGTTGATTGTTCTCCACAAAATCTACAATAGCCTGCGGGTCGCTGCACACTTCATCCTTGTCCAGTGGCCCCCAGACCTGGAAGTCAATATCAGAGTCTTCCGCAGGCAGGTTGGCAGCTTCCACCGTGAAGCCAAAGGGGCCTGCTGCCTGAGCTTCTATAGTAAACCAATAGTAATTGGGGTCAGCAGAACCGGTATTGAACCAGCAACCGTCATTTAGGCCTGGATTGAAGGCAATGTCCTCAAACCCTTGATTGAAGGTGAAAACAGAGGGGAGGTTATCCGGAGGAATACAGCCATTGAGCGGATTGCAAAGCGCATTGAGCAGGGAGGGCTGCAGGTTGCATTCCGCTTCCGTGATGGAGAGATCGAACTCCGTGCAACCCGTGCCGTTGGCTACAATAATATAGTAAGTGCCAGGCGATTCAAAATTAGTTCCGAAGGCACTGCCACTGCCTCCAACGCCTACACATTCAGTAGCAGGGTCAAGAGGTGGGCCATCCAGTATAAGCACACCCGTACCGGCGTCTGCACCACTAATAATCACATCTGCACAAAAGCCGCCATCAGTAGTATAGGAAAACACAACGTCCGGTCCATTCAGGAAGGGTGTAGGGCCACAGGGCGTTTCCGCAATAGTACCTGCCTCACCACAGGTTGTGAAGCCACTGCCTTCAAAGGGTAAGCCACTGATCACAGTGGGATTGTCAACAGAAGAACCGCTACAGGCCAGGGGGCTGCAGTTCCAGGTCAGCTCAAAGCCGGGGGCTGTGGCTGATCCGTCTGAGGTGAACTCTATAGTCACAGAAGGTTCTGAGGTTTGTATGGTAATGGGGTCCGTATTGCCACCAGTGTAACTGCCAAGGAGTGTGCCGGCGGCATTGGGCCCGGCGTAGATATTCAAAAAGTCAAAGTTGTTCTCAAGCTGAAAATCCTGAATCTGAATTTCCAGACATTCAAATAATGTGGAAGGAGTGATGGTAAAGGTGGCATTTTCCCCGTTGCCATAATCAGCATCAGGCCCTCCTGAGTCATATAGTGTGCCGAAGCAGGCAGAAGTAAACGTCTCATCACCAATATTGATAGCTGGGACGTATTCGTCCACGCAGAGACGGAAATCTCCCGCATTCGGTGTGCCGGTAGGAGAGTAATCATTGACCCGGATGAAGTAGGTCGTGTTAGGGGTCAGCCCTATGATGTCTATCTGTGCCGTTGCTTCTCCATCTGCAGCAGAAGAACAGAAGCTAAGGTCCGCAAGGCCATCAAACATACACTCACCACGGTAGATATTGATCTGAGGGTTGAGAATGCTGCCGTTGGGGCCATCTGTGGCGCCCTGCAAGGTGACGGTGACATCAATAATATCAGCGGTAGTGGTAAAGGAAAACCACACATCGCGGTCAACACTTCCACCGTTGAAACAGTTGGGTATGTTCCCTGACCCAATATCGGAAGGTGTCGCATTGATATTGTCATAGATCTCATCACCACAAGCCGGGAGTGCGCCAAGTGCGATTAAACCATCACAGTCATCATTGACGGGTTGTGCAGAGAGGGCAAATTGCAATAACAGTAGTACAGTGAGTGTGGAAAGTATTCTCATGCTTGCCAGGTTAATGTTTGTTTTTCCAGCCTAAATCAGGCTTGAACTTGGCTAAAAATAATCAAAATTTGAAACTACAGCCCTCACATTTCTTTATCGGTCGGATGGTCAACATAAATCCAGGGTCAGGAGCTCCCGTGAATGAAGTCGGCAACTTCGCGGATGAGGTCAGGGTTCTTCATGAGCCGGTAATGTCCGTAGCCATTGGCAATGAGCAGACTGGCGTTGTCCCATGCCTCAAAAACGGAGCGGGCTTCATCAATAGAAACGACAACATCCGTTTCATCATGAACGATCAGCACTTTTCCCACACTTTCTGAGATTTTTGCGTTGGAGGTGTCGGCGTGATGGAGTGGGAACTTCACTTTCTGCTCTATATACCGGATAAACTCCCGTGCAGTAGGTGGCGGGACATTGAGGGTTTCCATAGCGTTGTTCAGCACCTTTTCCATTTTGTCCGGCACGCCGATCAGGACGAGCTTTTCGACCTTGATGGAAGGATCGAGGTTGGAAAGGGCAAAAGCAGTGGAAGCACCCCCGAAGGAGTGAGTAATAATGCCGTGCACTCCTCCAATTTGATTGATAATGGCCCGGACAGCTCCGCCAAAGTGAGGGAGGTTTGTCCGTTTGCCATCAGAGTGCCCGTGAGCAGGGCCGTCGAAAGCGACCACGCGATATCCTTTTTCGACCAGTGGAGGCACAAAAGTCCGCAGTGCTGTGCCCCGCGACTCCCATCCATGCACCAGGAGTATAGTCCGCCCGCCGTAGCCCCATTCATACCCTTTGAGCAACTGCCTGCCGTACATAAATTCAAATAAGCGGGCGCTTTCGAGCAGGGCATCACTGGTTTTGTGCCGGGCGCGAATGCGGGGCGTAGAGAAAAAACGGTACGCCAGCCTGGCCATGGCTCTGGGGAATATATACCCAAACAGGCCAAACACAAACCGGATAACCTTTAAGACCGGTGGATATTGGACGGGCTGTTCCGGCGAAGGGTCCTGATAGTCAGAAGAGAGGTAGCGGATATCTTTTGTGATGGGCATGTATTTGAGGATTTAGGGTTGGAGTTGTTCAATCATTTGCAATAGCAACTGGGCCACCGGACTGAAATACCGGTCTTCTTTGTGCAGCTGAGCCAGCATGATCCCGCCCTCCAGGGTGGCAATAAACTGGGTGGCGAAGTCTTCGGGAGATACATCAGGATGAATCTGTCTCTTTTCCTGCCCGGTTTTAAGAGTGGTTACAATCCGGTCGTGCCAAATCCTAACCGCTTTGATGGCATGTTCCCTGAGGAGCAGGTTGCCGTCATCTGCCTCAATAGCGGTGTTCTGTATGGGGCAACCACCTTCAACGGGTGGCTGAGCAGCATGCTCTTTATAAAAGTAAACAACAGCCTTAAGTTTATCAATTGGGTGCTCAATGACGCGGGTCCGGGCACGGACTTGCTGGTGCACCTGATCAACGGCGTGCTGAAAGGCAGCTACGGCAATATCCTCCTTGCTGGAAAAATTACCATAAACGCCGCCTTTAGACAGTCCGGTCGCTTTTATGATATCGCCCATTGATGTGCCGGCGAACCCGCGCTGATTGAATAGTGCAGCGGCTTTTTCGATGATTTGCTGGCGTGTACGGTCTGATTTTGACATGGGTTTCATATATGGTTGGTACAAAAATAAACCGATCGGTCTGTAAATGCAACTTGCAAGAGATGTAATCCCGGATATCAGAATAAAACTTTACCTTCACACTAATATGAAACGGGTCTTTTTACATACGGGCAGCAATCAGGGCGACAGGCTCAGAAACCTCAAACTCGCGGCATCCGCGCTTAAGGAAACCGTCGGGCCCATCCTTCACTTTTCCCGAATTTTTGAGACTGCAGCGTGGGGTGTCCGGGACCAACCGGATTTCCTCAATCAGGCCCTGGAACTGGAAACCGCCCTTGACCCTATTGGGTTGTTGAATACGGTTTTGGAAATCGAACTTGATATGGGGCGGGTAAGAATACAAAAATGGGGGCAGCGGCTGATCGATATTGATATTTTGTACTACGGTGACATCATCTGGGAAAGTGATCAGCTGACCCTTCCTCACCCGCATTTGCATGAGCGCAACTTTGTCCTGGCCCCTCTGCTGGACATTGCGCCTGATTTCGTTCACCCACGTCTGAAGAAAACGACCCGGGAGCTGAGGAGCCTTTGCAACGATGCTTTGCCCGCTTTGCCTTTCCAGTCAGAATAATAGCGAACCTTCTGGTAGCTTCTCCGTTTGGTGAATATGAAGCCTACCGTCGCTATTGCTGGAGCTACTGGTTTTATTGGTCGCTGGTTTATGGACCGATACCGGCATAAATACCGGTTTATTGCGCTAAGCCGCAAGACGATGTCCCCGGAAAAAGCAGACCCTAATGTGGAATGGCGGCAGGTTGATCTATACTCCCTTTCGGCCAGCCGCGAAGCACTTAAAGGCGCGCACTATGCTTTGTATCTGGTGCACTCCATGCGCCCTTCCACCCGCCTCAACCAAGGCTCCTTCGACAATACTGATTTGCTGCTGGCAGACAACTTCGTCCGGGCGGCAGAGCTCAATGCAGTACAGCAAATTGTTTTTCTGAGCGGTATACTGCCGGAGGGGGAGCTGCCGGATGCCCGTCCCCTGAGAAGCCGTGCTGAAGTGGAAAAAACCCTGGAGAGCACATCTGTTCCGCTGACCACTCTTAGGGCGGGAATCATCGTAGGGCCGGGCGGGACTTCCTTCAAGATCCTGGACCGCCTTGTAGACCGCTTACCGCTCATGCTGTGCCCAAAGTGGACGACTTCCCAAACACAGCCCATCGGATTGGAGGACACCCTCAGGGTTATTGATGCAGTCCTGGGGAATTCTGACTATTACAACGCTGAATATGATATCGTGGGGAAAGAGGTGACTACCTACTTTGATATGCTCAAAAAGCTGGCGAAACTGAAGGGCAGGAGGCGCTGGATTTACGCCCTGCCTTTTAATCTGCCTGGGCTTTCCCGCCTTTGGGTGGCTTTGTTTTCAGGGCTAAGCCCGACCGTGGTCTCCCCGCTGATTGCCACGTTGCGCTGGGACCTTAAAGGAAGCTCCAATCAACTGATGGCAGAGGTGCCGCCCACTCAGTGTTTTGAAGAGGCAGCAAGGCAGGCACTAAAAGAGGAGGAACAGTTACCGGCTTTACCCTTAGCAGACGAGCAGCAACGCAGGGAAGAAAAAAATACGGTAAGAAGTGTACAGCGACTGCCTAACCCGGCCGATCACACCGCAATTTGGGTAGCCAAAAGATATCAGACCTGGCTGCCCCGGCACTTTCGGTATCTTCTAAAAGCCGACCACCGGGGGCAGACTACGGTATTTCGTATTGGAGGGTTTGAACTACTGCACTTAAAGTTTATCCCGGACCGCAGCGATGCCAACCGGCAACTGTTTTATATTGTCGGCGGGCAATTGGTGAAGCGCCGGGACCATGGCTGGCTGGAGTTTCGCAGTGTGCTGGGCGGCCGGTATGTTATTGCGGCCATCCATGAGTTTGTGCCGCGCCTGCCCTGGCTAATCTACAACCTGACGCAGGCACTCGCACACCTTTGGGTGATGTACCACTTTGGGCGCTACCTTAATTCCCGGCCCCTTGAGCGTCCTGACGGTCATAACGTTCCACTCTCCGGCGGCTCTTAAGCGGCATGTACCGGTAGGGGCGGTCCTGGAAATCGGTAACCAGAGAATCAGCTTCGCGGGTCAGGTTGGAGAGGTTGCGGTACAAGGCTTCATCTTTCATGAGTTGCCCCAGGGTACCTTCTCCTTCCTTAATACCATCAACCAGTCCGGATACACCGGCAATTGCCTTGTTGGCATTTTCAAGGGTGCCTTTCAGCTCCTGAATAGAGGCATTGATCTCGTTGACGGTTTTCTCCAGGTCGGCAGCTACCAACTGACTGCTCAGGCTGTCTGCATTGGCGATAATTGCTGCAATTTTGGCATTGTTCTTTTCCAGGTTCCCGGTTATAGACTCCACATTTTTAAGGGAACTTGCGATGTTGCCGGATGACCGCCGCATGAGCTGATCGAGCTGAGCGGTGGAAGAGTTGAGGTTGGCCATCGTTGCGTCCAGGTTACGCATGGTATTCGCAATGGGCGATTGGCTTTCTTCGCTGAGCAGGGCGTAGTTGAGGGTGTCGATGACCTTTTGAAGGCTCTTTTGAAGGATGGCGGCGTAGTCGCCAACAGCTTCCTCTCCAACCATAGAGTCCAGCAACCCCCTGAATTCTCCTTCGAGTGTATCGCCTGGCTCCGCACAATCTTCGCCGGAACAGGGCGTATCGTACATGAGCTTGACCGCTTTGCCACCCATAAAGCCGGTCGCTACAATCACCGCGCGGGTATCTTTAGGAATAGTCATATCGGGAATGAGGTCGAGGACCACCTCTACAGTACGGTCCACGTCATTGAGCAGTTCCACTTTAGCCACACTACCTACGGTGACACCATTAATAAAGACTTGTGTGCCCACCTGCATACGGTCTACCTTTGGGTAGTAAACCTTATAAGTGTTGGACTTGAGCAAGACATTTTTGCCCATAATGAATTTATAGCCCCAGTAAGAGACCGCGATGGCTACAATAGCAAGAAGACCTACCTTTACTTCGTTTGACATGGTCGTATTAGTTTAAGCGTCGCAAAGGTATAGCCCTTTAGGGTAAAACGGTAATTTTCGGCCGTTTACTTCTCCAGTAGAGCAGGAGCTGTCGGCAGGAGATTCCTTTGGCCACCTCAATAGCCAGTCCATACAGAGGCTAAGGTGCGCCCAATGCCTGCCGCACTTCATCCAGGGAAATGCGTTTGCCATTGCGGTAAGCCACGATGAAAGCCCCCGGAAACCCTCGGTTCTCCAGTGAACCTTTAGCCTGTGTGGCATGGTAAATAGAAGTGAAGTTCTTGGCCTGGTATTTGAAAAATTCTCCTTCCCGGACCACCTCGATCAGGTAACCGGTATTGTCCCACTTGGGGTGAGAGGTATCTAAAGGGTCTTTGGAAGCTGCCAGTTGGACATGCAGGCTGATGCCCAGATCATATAGGGTGACTTCGCGGAGCATTGGGCGGCCCTCAGTGGTATGTTCTGGCTGTGGGGTCAGAGGTTGTATAGCAGGCTCAGGACGAACCTCAACGCTTTCTACCTTTCGTTGGTAAGCAGAAGGGGCAGGATCAGGCTCGGCTGGCGGCGTATAGGACTTGGGTGCCGCTTCTGGTGAACGGGCAACGAGATAGCGCCCCTTAGACAGAGGCGGCGGGTTGGGGTCAGGCTTTTGATCGGGCTGAAACTGCTCTTCCTGTTGTAATACGCGCGCCGGGACGGCAACTGGTGCGGTTGCCAAAGGCTGGGCTTCAGGGCTGTTTTCTACGTGCCGCCGGTAATCTTCAAAGGCAGCAAGCATCGCTCCGGCCACCACCGCCTGGCCCTGTGGTGTCATCAGGTAAGCTTCCTCAGAGCGGTTGCTAAGAAAACCGGTTTCCACCAGCACACTCGGCATCGTTGTTTCCTTAAGGACTACGAAGCCGGCCTGCTTGACACCCCGGCTCTTGCGGTTGGCTTTTGCAAAATGCCCCTCTACTTTTTCTGCAAACAGAATACTTTGTTCGAGGTAGGCACTCTGGAACATATTGAGCATAATATGCCCTTCCGGAGAGTTGGGGTCATAGTCGTAGTTGGCCTCATAATTTTCCTCCAGCAGGATCGCAGCGTTCTCCCGCTTGGCCACTTTAAGATTATGCTCTGCGGTATGCAGGCCCATTACGTAAGTCTCGCTTCCGTGGGTAGCCGAGGAGCCAGGCATATAATTGCAGTGGATAGAAATGAATAAGTCTGCATCGTTGCGGTTGGCAATCGCCGCCCGTTCGTGTAGTGGGATGAAAACATCGGAATCTCGCGTCAGGATCACATTAAGGCCCGGATAATGGAGCCGCATCTCCTGAGCCAGCTTCAGCCCAATAGCCAAAGCCAGGTGTTTCTCCCGGGAATTACCGCCCAGGCAGCCGGGGTCATGCCCGCCATGGCCAGGGTCAATGACTACGGTTTTGATCCGATAATCGGGCGGTAAGCCCAGGGCTTTTTGAAAAGCCGGAAAGGGAAGTGGTATCCCTTGTGAGAAATCCTCCGATAATCTGGCAGGTTTTATAACTTTGCCGCGCCTGCGCATCAGACATTCCGAATGATCGGAACCCGAATGGCAGGCAGCCTCAGCCACAGCTGGTGCCGGAAAGGATAATGAAAAGTTAAACCCGGTACCGGTAAACGGCAAAGCGAGTAGAAACAGCGTTGGTAGAAAAGTTACCGCTTTCGTCATAAGCACAACTTAGAATTGTATCCTTGAAGACAAAGTTATTAATAATTATTGTATTCCTGCTGTGCAGCCTTCCTTATCTACAGGCGCAGGAGCCTGTAAATGAGCGGGATAAACGGCCGCCATCGGCTCAGATGCAGGTGGACAGCGCAGCCCGTGCCATGCCCGGGGATACCTTGCCGTTCAGTACCGACCGGGTAAGGACCTCTTTAGATACGCTACCAAAGGATACCTTGTTGCCCCGCCAGCGTGAAACCCGCGAAATTTCTTTCTCCAAGGATTCTCTCGATGCTCCGGTACAATACTCAGCTGTCGATTCAATGGTCTATGATATTGCCAATCAGCGGGTGCACTTGTACGGGGAAGCGGAAGTGACTTATACCACTATTAACCTGAAAGCGGACCATATTATCTTTGACTGGAAGACGAACATCGTGACCGCTTCGGGTATGCCCGACAGCCTGGGGCGGCCGGCGGGTTTGCCGGAGTTTTCGGATGCCAGCCAAAGCTTTACGGCAGACAGTATGCGCTACAATTTTTCGACGAAGAAAGGGGTGGTCTACGATGTGGTCACCACGCAGAATGATGTGGTAGTCCGCGGGCAAAAGTCCAAGTTCGTCACACAGGAAGCACAAGACAGCACGGCGGAAGACCAAAACGTGGTGTACAGCTCCAATGCCATTTTTACCACCTGTACGCATGAGGAGCCCCACTTTGGCATCCGTAGCCGCAAGCAGAAAGTCATTCCCAATAAACTCGTTGTGGTGGGCCCTTCCAATCTGGAAATCATGAACGTGCCTACGCCGGTTTGGCTACCCTTTGGGTTTTTCCCGATACCGCAGGGGCGATCAACGGGCTTGCTGTTCCCGCGTGATTACCAGTACTCCCCGCAGTGGGGCTTTGGTTTGGAAGGCATCGGCTGGTACTTCCCCCTGGGCGACCACTTCAATCTGTCCCTCACAGGAAATATTTACCTTAAAGGGACCTGGGGGGTCAATGCGCTTTCCAACTACAACAAGCGCTATAAGTACAACGGCAATTTCAATATCGGCTACGACGTACGAAGAAGCGAAGATTTGGAGGGTAACATTTCCCAGCCCAAGTCCTTCATCTTTCAATGGAGCCATCAGCAGGCACAGTCCGCTCATCCGACGATCAACTTTGGTGGTTCTATCAATATCCAAAGCAACAACTATCAGCAACGGGTCTTCAACGATCAGCGGGTACTGGAAAACCAGCTTCGGTCGAACCTAAACTTTAGAAAAAACTGGCGGGACAAGCCTATCAACCTGACGGCTTCCTTCAACCACAACCAAAACTCTAATACGGGCGACGTTACAGTCAGCTTCCCCAATGTAAGGTTTCAGACACAGGCTATTAACCCGTTCAAGCGCAAAAACAGGACCGGGCCTGAGAAGTGGTATGAAGCCATTACTTTCCGTTACGATGCGGAGGCCCGTAACCGGTTTCAGGCTGAAGATTCCACGCTTTTTACGCAGGAAACAATTGAAAATGCCCAGTTTGGTGTCCAACAACGGGCCAATCTCGGTACCTCTTTTAAAGTCCTCAAGTACTTCAACCTCAACCCTTCGGTCAACTACGATGAAGTCTGGTACCTGCGCACCCTGCGCCGGGATTTTGACCCTACGGCTTTGGAGCTGGACACGATTTCAGATAGGGGCATAGACTTTGTGGACACACTTTCCTACGGCGAAATCACAGAGCGGCAGGTGGGCGGCTTCGAAGCCTACCGGCAGTTCAATGCCAGCGTAAGCCTCAATACGCAGGTTTTCGGTACCATGCGCTTCGGGCAGGGCTGGCTGCGGGGCATCCGCCACGTGATGAAACCCAGCATTTCTTTCGGTTACACTCCTGATTACACAAACCCGGATCTGGGCTATTTCCGGGAGGTGAGAGACCCGAATACCCGGGATGAGTTCGACACCTACTCTATCTTCCAGGGGGGGATTTTTGGCAGCCCATCCACTGCAGGGCAGCAGATGAGCGTTGGCTACAGCCTCAATAATATTTTTGAAGCGAAGTACTTCTCCAAGAAGGACTCCACGGAGGAAAAACTGAAGCTCTTCGACAACATCATCGTTTCCGGCAACTATAACTTTGCGGCAGACTCTCTCAAGTGGAGCCCGGTCAATATTTCGGGTACCACGCGGATGTTCAAAGGCATGACTACGGTAGGCCTGCGCGCCACTTTCGACCCCTACCGGGTCAACGAGAATGGCCGGCGGGTAGACGACCTGCTTTGGGAAACCGAAAACCGCTTATTGCGTTTCGATCAGGCCACAGCCCGCTTCAATACCAACCTGACCGTTGGGAAGATCAGAGCCTTATTCCAGGGCGATAAGGAGGAGGAAATTTATGATGCGGAAGCAGAACTTGAAAGACAGGAAAGAGGACTGCAGCGGGTAGAAGAAAAGGACTTCCTGAGTCTGTTTGAGAATTTCCGCATCAGCCACAACCTTTCCCTCAACTGGGAGGGGATGCCGGACGGGCGGGATACCTTTTTCATCGCCACAAACACCATCAACTGCAGCGGCAGCATACAGCTGACGCCCAACTGGTTTATCAATATCGGTAACTTTGGGTACGATTTTGTAAGAAAAGGGATTACTTATCCATCGGTAGGTTTCCAGCGTGATCTCCACTGCTGGGAAGCAGGCGCCAACTGGCAGCCACTTCGGGGTACCTACAGCTTTTACATTCGTGTGAAGCCTGGCTCACTGGACTTCCTGAACATTCCCTACAACCGAACGAACGGGGACGGACGAGGGCAGTTTTAAAACAAGCGGGCGGAAGCTGGACCACTCGCCAGCTTCCGCCCGCTTAACGGTTATGCCGTTTTACGTTTAGACTATGTTTGGAGCGGGTTTGCAATAGGAGCAAGCTCCAAACATCGTTTAAGCTACCTGCCGACGCTGCTGCATCCGCACTAACATGCTCATAAACAGCCCAATCATCATCATCGTTGAGCCCAGCCAAAACAGGTTGATGCCCGGGAATTCGATAGCCTCCAGCACAATATAATCGGCACGCAGGGAGTCTGTCGCCACCTCGAATGGGATCGGGTGCTCGCCTCCGGTTTCCGCCTGCCCAATCATGACCTCCACGGTTTCTTCCTGTGGGTTGATACCGGTGAAGCGGAAGTGCAGCCCCAGCTCGGAGATCTCGTCTTTCAGGTTGAGGGGGCGGCTGCCGCGGATAAGGTAAAGCGGTTGTGCCATATAGGATTCCCCATTTTGCCCCTGTACACTGATCATTGCGCTTACGGCAATGTCTTCTTCCTGAGGCTCATAGGCCTCATGTTCCGGGTTCTTGTTGAAACCTGCAAACTGAATGGTGTGCCCGTTGTACGTAATCTGGTCTCCCTCCTTAAAGGTGAAGGGCTGGTACTCCATATTGACCTCCCGGCCAAATACGGCATCAAAAATACCTTCGCTCAGCCGCACCTTGGAGCTAATATCATTGACCTGTACCGGATAGCTATAGAGCATTTGACCCCGCAGGACCAGCACCGGCTGAACAGTGAATACGCTGTCTTCATCCAGGCGCTGAATACGGATGGTGGCCCCGATAGGCAGGTCTCCTTCTTCCTTAGTGTAATCAGGATGGGAAGGGTCGCGGTCAATGCTGACCAGCTCTGCACGGAAGCGCTTCACAAAGAAGGTGTCCTGATCGCGGATGGGCACGGTGTCCTGAAAGGCGATTGTCTCTCCGATCAGCGCTTCGTACACCTTGTAGTTCAGGCTGTCTTCCCGGTTTTTGCGGTATTCCATATCGATTTCCACCCGTGGCAGGGAAGCAATATGGGTGAAAATATCACGGTCCAGGTAACGCTTAGTCGACGGATTGGAGGCTGCTACCTTGGTGAAAGATTTATCGTAAAGAATATTCGGATAAAGGTTGAATTCCTCTACCACATCCCCTGAAGCATCCCGCCGCTTGTAGTTCACCTTGAAGGTACGGGAGAACTGGCTTACGGTATCAGAAACATAGGTCACTTCGTAATCCCCCATGATCAAAGGCGAATCCTTGAAGAGGATGACGTTTTTGCGCAGCTGGTCTTCGGTGGCGCCCTCAATCAGTCCTTCCATCACAAAGGTATTGTTGGAAATCACCTCCTGATTAAGCCCGGAGGCCAGGATACCGATGATCATCATGCCGAAACCAACGTGGGAAACCGCAGAGCCTGCCATCTTAAGCCGGGCTTTAGCTACAGTAAAGAGGTAATCCATATTAGCGACGATGGTAAACCAACCGAAGAATAACATGACGGTGTACTGCCAGGCATTCATGGCGATCCAAAGTGTCGTAAGGTAAGTCAGCAAAGCAGAAATGCCGATGGCTGCGCCCGTATGAATGCTAAATTTCTTAAGCTGCTTGCTAAAGTTAGGCTCCCGGAAGCGCAGGTACTGGCTAATGCCGGAAAGCAAACTGATGAAGACGGCAATCCAGATTTGGTATTTGTTGTAGTGAGGCACCGGATCAGTGATGACTCGGCCGATGTAATCCGGGTTAAAGTACGTCATGATCTTGTTGTACACCGGCAGGGAAGTGGAAGCCGAAATGATGAGGCCTGAGAACAGCAATACCAGCGAACCGATAAACATCCAAAACTCCCGGGAGGCAGTGGCTTCCTCTTTCTGAGGCGCAGGTATACTGTTGTAACGCTTGCCAATCAGTACTGCTGATAGCGCGATGTAAAAACCAATTAGCAAAATCAGCTGGGTTTCCAGCCCCATTTCCGTAAAGGCATGCACCGAGGTATCGCCCAGTACCCCACTCCGGGTCAGGAAGGTGGAGTACAGAATGAAGATAAAGGTCAAGGCATAAAAAATATGCGTACTGCGGATGGAGTGTCCGGTTGCATTGGCAATCAGGTTGGTATGAATGCCGGCAATGAGGAAAAGCCAGGGCACCAGCGACATATTTTCCACCGGGTCCCAGGCCCAGTACCCACCAAAGCTAAGAGCTTCATAGGCCCATGCCCCGCCCATCAGGATACCGATACCCAGTATGGCACCACTAAAGAGGCTCCAGCGCAGGGCAGGCTTCAGCCAGGCTTTGTGGTCATTAGTCCAAAGAGCTGCTATAGCGTAGGCAAACGGAATAGTAGTGGAGGCAAAACCCAGGAATAAGGTGGGCGGGTGGATGGTCATCCAGTAGTTTTGCAGCAGGGGGTTAAGGCCGGTACCGGTAATTTGAGAGACGTAATCAGCACTCTGGAAAATCGGCGCATCGACCATATCCCGGAGCAGCATCATAGGATTGCTGCCCAGCCGCATAGGGTCGTCTCCAAACCCGATGTAAATACCGAGGATCATAGAACCCAAAAAGACCTGTACGGAAGATAGCAGTGAGAGGGTAGGGGCTTCCCAGCGCTTACCAGTAGCCATGAGGACACCGCCGAGCACGATATGCCAGAACATCCAAAGCAGAAAGCTGCCTTCCTGCCCTTCCCAAAAAGCGGAGAAAATGTACTTCATAGGCAGATCTTCGGAGACGTGCGCCTGAACGTACTGATACTCATAATACTGATTGATCATCACGTAAAACATGGTACCAATCAGCGTGAAAACAGCGATGCCGTGAATGAGGAAGGAAAACCTCCCGATCCGGAGCCAGTTAGCCGCCTCAGCGGGCTGTTCGCGGCGCTGTGTCGCAAAAAAGTAAGCTATCGTAGAGAGCAATGCCGTAGAGAATCCAAGCATGATCGCCATCTGGCCAATATGCCCGGGGATAAGATGTTCGCCTACGTACTGAATGTCTTGCATGGAGTATTGTCGTTGATCGAAAATTAGGTGGTGCAGCGCTATGGGCTGCCTGTTTTGTTATCGGCTGAGTGTAGCAAACCCCGAAGACTGCGGGAGGCTCCGGGGTTTACAATTGAGGTGAGGAACAACTGAAGCTATCCTGCCTCGCTCTTGATGTAAACCTCTTCCTCTTTATATTTGGAAGGGCACTTCATGAGCATGTCAGTGGCCACAAACTCGTCGCCTTTCATAGAGCCGGTCAGTACGATCTGCTCAGAAAGCTCAAAGTCCTGTGGTTTTTCCGAAAGCAGGACTACCTTGCGCTCATCTCCCTCCGCATCCTTGATGTAGAAGCTGAAATAGTTAGGGTCTGTCTCGGGGTCATAGTGCATTTCCTTATCTTTGGAAAGCTGCCCGGCAATTTTGACCCGCTCCCCGCTTTGTTCTGCGTCAGCGAAAGTGGCATAAGTGCTCATGTCATCCGCTGCGCTCGTGAGCATAGCGATGGCAACCCCTACCATAATGATCGCGATGATATATATTTTCTTCATGACATTAGCTGTTTGTCTACAGTTTTAAGCCGGATATTCCGCGTTGGTTAAATTTGATAAAGCTGTAATGAATACAAACATACGGTTAGTTTGTTCCTTCGGGGCGCTCCGGCATGGTCAAATCGTTGTCAATTCTGCAAAGGTAGTCAAGGGGGGGCTTTCGGGGGATGATTTTTGTCAGAAAATGTGGTATAGAATGGCTGATCCCCTTACAATGCCTATATTTGTCTACCTAAAAAATGCCCCTGCCTATGAATGAACGAATTATCGTCAACTTAAAGAATCTGGCCATTGAGCAAATGGACCATCAGGTGCTGGGCGGGGTCTCTCTGAACATCACCAGAGGCGAGTTCGTCTATCTCATCGGGCGGACCGGCAGTGGCAAGTCAAGCCTGCTCAAAACGCTCTATGGTGCTCTGCCTCCGGGGGCGGGCAAAGGCCAAGTGGCTGGTTTTGACCTCGCTAAACTCAACCGAAAAACCATCCCGTTGCTGCGCCGCAAGCTGGGCATTGTCTTCCAGGATTTCAATCTGCTTTCCGATCGTACCGTTGAGGACAACCTTCGTTTTGTGCTCGAAGCAACTAATTGGAAGGACGAGCAAAAAATGCGAAGCCGCATGTCTGATGTGCTCGAGCAGGTCGGGCTGAAGGGCAAAGAACAAAAGCGCCCGCACCAACTCTCCGGTGGCGAGCAGCAACGCGTAGTCATTGCCCGCGCCCTGCTCAACAAGCCCGAACTCCTCATTGCCGACGAACCCACCGGCAACCTTGACCCCGAAACCTCAGATGACATTCTCCTGCTGCTCCGCCGCCTCGCCCAGCATAACGATACGGCTGTTCTTCTCGCCACTCACGATTACCGAATCATCGAGAACTTCCCGGCCCGAATCATTCGCTGTATCAATGGCAGAGTCATGGACGAGGAAGGCTTTGAGGTGTAGAACAACCGTTTACCTGCCTCTCCGCATTTGCTGAATGGCGGCTTGTGCATCCTGCACCGGTAGCTGGCAGACTTTATTCTGGCAGACATATATGAAGGTTTCCCCTTCCTGCAGCTTCCCTTTTAGCAATTCCAGGCTGCCTTCATCGGCCCCGCCCAGAAATAAAGCATTGGGCAGGTAATGCTGTTGCAGGGCCTGCCGCCTTTCAGCGAAAGCTTCCCCTACGATAGCCACTTCGTATAGCGGGTAAGTCAGCTCGCTGTACAGGTTCATCCAGTTGGAAAAGTAGGAAGGAGCAGTGGTCTCTTCAATTTCCCCGACCATGCGTTGCAGCATATGCCTGGCCCGCTGGGTATAGGTGGTGTCGTAAAGGTACGTGCCCAGGTGCAGCAGGGCGCGGCCCATCGCGGAGTTGCCGGACGGGATGACATTATCCTCGGTCTTAGCTGTCCGTGCGATGAGTGCCGGGTCGAGGTCGGAGGTGTAGTACAGCATCGGGCTGTCTTCAGCGGAGAAGTGCTTAAGGGCATATTGGGCAAGGGCCTCCGCGCGTTCCAGCCACTTTTCCTCAAAGGTAATCGCGTACAGGTCTAAAAAGGCTTCAATCGTAAAGGCATAGTCATCCAGAAAGCCGTTGATCTTGGCTTGTCCGTCCTTATAGGTACGGAGGATGCGCCCCTCATCCTGCACCAGCTTTTCCTGAAGCAGTTCACCAGCACGGACGGCGGCATCACGGTAGCCCGGCGTTTGCAGCGCCTGAAAGGCATGGGCATAGCCACTGATCATCATGGCATTCCAGCTAGTCACCTGCTTGTCGTCCAGCCCGGGGCGGGGGCGTTTGGCGCGGGCCGTAAAGAGTTTTGACCTGGCATTGGCGATGATTTGACTTAACTCAGACGAAGATAATTTATACTCATCCAAAATTTTCTGCACATTTTTTTCTTGTATCAAAATGTTGCGTCTTTCCCAGTTACCGCCGGGGTGGAAACTGTAATAATCCATGAAAACCTGAGCCATCTGTCCTTCACCGAGCACCGCAGTCACCTCCTCGGCGGTCCAGGTGTAAAAGCGGCCTTCTTCCCCTTCGCTGTCTGCATCAAGGCTGGAGTAGAAACCGCCTTCTGGGCTGGTCATTTCCCGGGCGATGAATTCAAGGGTTTCTTCCATCACCGTTTTATAGGCTTCCTCACCGGTAAGCTGATAGGCTTCGCTGTAGAGGCTGACGAGCTGTGCGTTGTCGTAGAGCATTTTTTCAAAGTGGGGCACTTCCCATTGGGTATCGGTGGAATAGCGGGCAAAACCTCCGCCGAGGTGGTCGTACAGCCCACCGCTCATCATGGCATCAAGGGTGGTTGTGGCAAAGCGGAGCAGGCTGTCCTGACCAGTGAGCACATGCTGCCGCAGCAAAAACCGGAAGACAGAGGGTAGGGGGAACTTGGGCGCACCTTTTAGCCCTCCGAATTGCAGGTCCGCTTGTTCAAGGATGGCTGAGGCGCCTGTCTGCAAAGCATCCGGTGAAAGTTCAGAGGATTCCTCCAGTGGTTTGGGGCGGCTTACCGATTGGATACCTTCTGCCAGCAGTTGCCCGTACTCCTCCAGCTTATCCCGGTCGGTTTGGTATAAATCAGCGAAGTATTTCAGCACCTCCAGCCATTCTTTTTTCGGGAAGTAGGTACCCGCCCAAACCGGCTGCCCGTTGGGCAGCGCAAAGGCATTCAGGGGCCAGCCGCATCCGCCTTCAGCCGCGAGCTGACAGGCCGTCATGTAAATATTGTCGACGTCCGGGCGCTCTTCCCGGTCCACTTTAATCGCTACAAAGTTTTCATTCATAATACGGGCTACTGTTGAGTCTTCAAAGGATTCGTGCTCCATCACGTGGCACCAGTGACAGGCCGCATAGCCCACGCTGATGACGATGAGCTTGTCTTCTTCCTTTGCTTTTTGAAGGGCTTCCGCTCCCCAGGGGTACCAATTGACCGGATTATGAGCGTGTTGAAGCAGATAAGGGCTGTTTTCATTGACGAGGGCATTTGTGTGCTTATGAGCTTGGTTGGAGCCGCCACAGCTGGCCAGAAGCACGAGCAGCCCAAACAGGCAGAACCGGGGCCATTCAGAAATACGCATTTTCAGGTAGTTTAGTCTGTTCATCGAAGATGATAATAATAGTGAATAGGGGGGAGGTAAGTCCGTGATACCAAATGTGCGGAAAAATGGGGAAGAAGGAAGCACTCGCTACACACTTTTTATCGGAGCAATGACAAATCGCATCTGACAATTGGAAGCCCCTCTTTATTTTTCGACCATTAATACGCAAGAGCCATGCCTTTTTTTCAACTCAGCGAAACCGATACAGGCTTTCCACCGGCACACTTTGCCGACGAACAGGGAATGATTGCTGTAGGGGGAGACCTCTCCGTAGAACGGCTGTTGAATGCCTATCAAAGCGGCATCTACTTTTGGTTCAGCCCCATGGATTTCATCAAGTGGTGGTCGCCTGACCCCCGTTTAGTTCTGAAGCCGGAGGATGCAGAACCACCGGAACAGCTTCCTGGCTACCGTATGGATTTGGAAGTCACTTTCGATCAGCATTTTGAGCTGCTGCTCCGGCAAATACAGGAAGCCCAAAACACCCCGCCCATGGGCGAAAACTGGGTAACAGAGCAAATGGCAGCAGTCTACCGGGCTTTATTTGAGCAGGGCTATGCGCACTCCCTGGAGGTCCGGCATGGGACCACCTGGGTTGGCGGTATTTTTGGAGTGGCTATTGGTAAGGCCTTTTTCGCAGAATATACGTATAGCTGTACGGAAGGGGGCGGGGCGCTGTCGCTAAGCTTGCTGGCCCGGCAACTTCAAGCTCAGGGCTACCACTTCATTGACGTTCAAAAACCAAGTATCGATACACCCGATCTGGGCTTCACCGAGATGTCTCGCCTGGCCTATCTGGACTGGGTCAAAAAGGCTTGCCTCTAAATCAGGAAAATATGGAAAATTCAATCAACGACTTGTTGCAGGAAGCCCAGGTGTACTACCAAAGTGGAGCCTGGAAGCAGGCCGCCGATAGCTACGAATCTGTACTGAATCAGTGTGAAGACCCATTGCTTTGCGGACAAGTGTGCAGCGCCATAGGCGCTATTTACCAGGAACAGGGCGAGCCCAATATTGCAGTCCGCAACTACGAGCAGGCTTTTGAGGCGTACCAAAAAGCCGAACCGGAAATGAATGCCGAAGAAAAGCACCAAATGGCTGGACTGGGCAATAACCTTGGCAATTTGCTGGCCGCCCTGCGGCAGTACAAAGCAGCGGATGCCTATTTCCGGGCTGCCGTTAAGCGGTATGAGGCTTTGGCAGAGACCGACGAAGCTACTTTCCAACCCTATCTCGCACTCACTGTTTTCAACCGGGCACAGGCAGCAGCTCGTGGCGGCGATCATTACAACTGGCGCAAAAGCATCAAGCAGGCCGTTGCACTTTATGATGGCCTTGTCAAACAGAAACCTGTCTTTCAACCCTACCTGGGCAATGCCCTGACCTCTCTGGCTGACAGTTACACCGATGAGGACCCCTTGATGGCAGAGCTTTACTGGAAGCAGGGCATCCGTGCCTACGAAGCAGCTTTGTCGAATGACCCCTCGGTACTGCCTTTAATTGCTGCTGGCTACAACAACCTTGCTTTCGCTCAAAAACAAGAACGGGCCTACAGCAAAGCGGTCCTGTCTTATACACAGGCCCTGGAGGCTTACAATAACCTTGCTGAAACACGGCCGGAAGACTTTCAGCCATTTGTAGCCAATACCTACAATAACCTCGGCGTGCTCTTTACCGAAATGGGAGAGCGGGAGGAAGCTATCCTCAACTATGAGCGGGCGCTGAAAGAATACGATGCCCTCGAAACGCAGCAGCCAGGCTTGTTCCTGCCATATCAGGCCACCCTTTACCACAACCTCGGCGTGCTTTACGATGAAAAACAGGCCTTCAAAGAGGCGCTGCCGTACTATCAAAGGGCTTTGAGGCAGCGTCAGGTGCTGGCGGCAGACCACCCCGAAGGATTTATGCCCGACGTGGCAGTGACGGCCCTGAATATGGCAACGCTTTTCCAGTCTCTGCTGGAGCTTACTGCTGATATGCAATACCAGGCTGAAGGATTGGCGATGCTGCCCGTTATAGAATCAGCATTGAGCCAGATAGAGCAGGAATCGCCGGCACTGGCTAGTATGCAAAGCGACTTAGCGTACTTCCGGGATTTCTTTTCCAATGTCCAATATCCCACGCTTGAAGCCGCCCGGCTGATGCGGGAAATCGCGCTTTGGCAGGAAGAACAGCTCTCCACGCTGGAGCACAATGAGAAACTCAGCTGGCAGCACAAAATAGTCGATGCGTTGGCCACTTACCACCAGCAACATCCAGGCCATCGAAGTATGGAGGAGGAGCTTGCACAGGCTTATGCTTTTCAGGCCTGGCTACTTTTGCTGGCCGGACAAACTAGCGAGGCCCTGATTCCAGCTCAAAAGGCAGTTGCCCTCAACCCTACAGACCCTCAGCCCTTCGTCAACCACGGGCACGTACAGCTGATGCTTGGAAACCTTGGGGAAGCCCTAAAGTCTTACAATCACGTCAAAACACAAATTACGGCCGACAAAAAACGTGTGGTGGGCCTGGTGCTGGATGATTTGAAGGTGCTTACAGATTGTGGGCTGGATCAGGGATTGGCCGAAAAAGTGGGTAGTGCACTGCAAACTCAGCAGGCAATCGCGTAGGCGCTGCCCCAAAACCGGCAGATGAGGTCCAACAGCCATGCATTTTTGAAATACCGGCCAGACAGTAAAATACTATCGGCCTGTTGTGCTTCAGCTTGCCGCCCTGCGTAATCTGCAATGGAGAGGTGAAGCCGGGCAGCGATCAGCGCTGCTTCGTGTCCTTGCGAATGGGCTTCAGCAACCGCCTTCAGCAGGTAGTCTGGTATAGCCGTTCTTCCATCCCAGTCTTGAAGGAAAGATAAGGTAAGTTTCGGAAAGTTGTGCCGGAAGTAAGCGTGGGCAGCGGACTCCAGGCGCATCACCGCTTCATATGGATAGTGCACTTCGGACAGGCCCAGCAAGATCGCTGCGGCATTTTTAAATAATCCTCCCCAATCGCCTTCAATTAGCAGCGGTGTGGAATGCCTCCCGGTAATCCTGTATTGCAGGTAACCCCGCTCATCCCAGAATAGGCCCAGGCTATTGACGGTTTCCAGTTTTGTCCTCTGTCGGATCACCATCAGCTCATCCAAAGGAGCCTGGCTTTCGGTTCCAGTCCTGAAGCGTATTTCAGTGCGGTTCATGGGGCTGTGAAGGAGGATTGGTGGTTGCGGCACTGGGGCTTCGTAAGGCGGGAGCTGGAAGAGCATGGCATCAGCGAGCGCTGCCAATTGAGTCCGGTCCCGCTGCGGATGGGTAGCCGGTGGCGCACCATGCCGGTTGGCGCTGCTCATAACGGCTGGCTTTTGCCAATGCGCCATCAGGTGCCTGAGCAGCGGAGTGCCGGGCAGGGTTGCCCCAATTCTGGACAAACCGGGGGCAAGGGCATCAAAGGCAAGGGGCGACAAGGGATCGGCATTGCGGGTGAGCAGTACAATGGGGTTTTCCGGAGATTGAAGGGCCAGCATATCAGCGGCATCAACTTCCAGGTCTTCGGTAAGGATGAAAAGCTCGTGGTAGAGCAGGGGGAATGGCAGGAGCGTGCCCTTGCGCTGCCGGAGCCGCTGTATGGCTCTTGAATGGGCGGCGTCCGCAAGGAGTTGAAACCCGGACGGGTGCTGTATGGCTATAATCCTGCCCTCGTTGAGGCCCTCAACCGCTGCTTCGATGGCAGATGCGCCTTCCAAGGGGGGCGCCGGGGAGCCGAATCTGGCAAACCGGTAATCGGTCATACCATCTTGGGAATTGCCAGCTGTTGAATGAGTTGCCCTATTTCCTTTGCAAGCATGGGTATGCTGTTTTCCACTTCCGGGCTTAGGGCCACGGTCATAGGCTGTATCTCTTCAATAGAGATCGTGAACAGGTAAAGCTCCGGGACCCTGCCCAGGAGGTACATAGATTCTACCATATCCTTAAGCCCAAAATCGTGTGCGGTGAGCCCTTTCGGGAAATCAGAGGAAAAGCGGGGCTTGATCAGGGAGACCGTTCCCAGCGGCTTTTGGTCCATAGTCGCATCCACAAAGATGACCTTGTCGTAGGCATCAAAATGCCCCATGAGCGTAAAACCGCCCACTCCGCCATCAAGGATGTCTGTATCAGGCAGTTGTATGTTGTTTTCAGCCAGCCATTGGATAAACTGCACGCCAATACCCTCATCGCCCATGAGATAATTACCAATGCCAATCAAGAGTATCGACGGGCGCTGAGCGGTGGCATCGGGCGCAGCTATCCGCTGACTGAGTTTTGATTCGAGTTCTCGCATGTTGATTTAGTGTGCTTCTGCTGCCGGTGTTTTTTCTTCTTCGCTCCAGGGCTCTTCTTCCTGAGCCGGTGGGCTTTCCCCTTCCAGCGTATCTTCCGGCTTGATCCGGTCAGACAGTACAAATTTGTAACCGCTGAACATAGAGGACACTTCACCCCGGCCTTCCAGCCAGTCGTGATAGAATACCAGGTAGACGTGGATGATAATGAAGAGAATCATCAGCCACGTCACCCCGTGGTGGATAAACCGTACGGTGAAGTCGCTTCCAAACAAGGGGATGACCCATCCAAATAAGTCTGCCACAAAAAAGGCAGACATAGGCTCATACAGCCCAAATCCCGTGGCAACCTGCACCAGGGCTAACAAAAACAGGACCACATAAGAGGCACCAGCAACAGCATTATGCCCAATCGCAATATTGCCCAGGCGGTGCTCTTTGTCCACACCAAGCAGAATGTCGATCTGCAGTACGTGTCTAATGTTCAGGAGGGCCTTTTGGGTCAGGGGCAGAAAAGACCGCCAGTTGGCATAACGGTTGCCGACAAATGCCCAGTAAATCCGTAGCAGCATAACTCCTACGAATAGGTAAGCCGTGGCGAAATGGATGTAGCGCACTGTCCCAAACCAAAATTGCCCGCTGGCTTCTGTACTGGACATGATTGCCGGCGGATTGGCAATCACAAAGCCTGTTGCTGCCAAAACGGTGATGCAAAGCGCATTGGCCCAATGGAAAATCCGGACTGGTAGCTCCCAGACGTATACGCGCTTAAAGGTCAGGTCTTTTTTTGTAGAGGCCATGGTCTCAGGTTTTTCCGGTTAAATTTCGCAGGAAGACAAATGCCGCACCTGTGAAATATGCTTGCCTTCCTCATCGTACAAGTGTACTGAGCAGGCAATGCAGGGGTCAAAGGAGTGGATCGTCCTCAGAATCTCCAGCGGTTGTTTTTCATCTGCCACGGGGGTACCGATAAGGGTAGACTCATAGGAAGAGCGTTGCCCTTTAGGGTCTCGCGGAGAGGCATTCCATGTAGATGGTACGACTTGCTGGTAATTTTCGGTTTTACCGTCCTTAATTTTGATCCAGTGGCCTAGTGCCCCGCGCGGTGCTTCCATATAGCCCACGCCTTTGGCTTCAGCCGGCCAGGTCTCCGGTTCCCAGCGTTCGGTGTTTGCCATCCGGGTATCCCCGTTTTTGATGTTGTTGATCATCTGATCGTAGAATTCCAGGCCCCAGTTGGCGGTCAGCTTGGCGCAAATGCCGCGGGCAGCCGTGCGGCCCAGGGTAGAGAACAGGGCTTCAGCCGGTACATCCAGATGCTTTAAAACTGCATCTACCTCCGCTTTGATCTCCTCATTGCCACGGGCGTAACCGACCAGGACACGGGATAGCGGGCCGACCTCCATAGGCAGCCCTTTCCAGCGTGGGGTCTTAATGAAACTGTATTTCTTGTCGATATCCAGATAATCATACGGTGGTTTGGGCCCGGAATAGTTGATCTCGGTCTCGCCCTCCCAGGGGTGTAGGGACTCCTCGTCCCCTTTGGTATAGTCGTACCAGGAATTGTTGACAAATTCCCGGATTTCATCATTATCACGGTGGTTGACATCGTGGACTTTGGATAAGTCGTTGTTCAGGATGACGCCCTGCGGAAATTTGAAGGAGGAAACGTCCCGGTATCCATTGGTTGGAAACTCACCGTAGGACATGTAGTTGCCGAAGCCTTTGCCGATGCTGCCCCAGTCTTTGTAGAAGGAAGCGATGGCCAGCAGGTCGGGAATGTAGACCTCATCTACAAACTTTTTGCCCTCTTCCAGCAATTGCCGGACATAAGCCAGGCGCTCGGCATTCAGTCCGCCGGGGTCTTCCGTATTGATCGCGCAAGCCATTCCACCTACGAGGTAGTTGGGGTGTGGGTTTTTGCCACCGAAGATGGTATGCACTTTGACAATTTCTTTTTGCCATTCCAGGGCTTCCAGGTAGTGAGCGACTGCCATCAGATTAGCCTCCGGTGGCAGTTTCATACCCGGGTGGCCCCAGTAGCCGTTGGCAAAGATGCCCAGCTGACCGCTTTCCACGAAACGGGTAATCCGTTTTTTGATGTCTGCAAAATAGCCCGGTGAGCTCTTGGGCCAGGGCGAAATACGCTGTGCAAGTTCGGAAGTCGCCTTAGGGTCAGCCTTCAGAGCATTTACCACATCCACCCAGTCCAGAGCATGAAGGTGGTAAAAGTGTACAACATGGTCGTGCATGTACAGTGCCGTAGCCATCATATTGCGGACCATTTCCGCGTTAGGCGGTACCACAATATCGAGTGCATCCTCTACGGAGCGCACCGAAGCCAGGGCATGCACCGTCGTACATACCCCGCAGGTGCGCTGTACGAATGCCCATACATCGCGCGGGTCCCGGCCACAGACTATTTTTTCGATGCCCCTCACCATACTGGAAGAGCTCCAGGCATCCGAAATGACGCCGTCTTTTACTTCAACTTCGATACGAAGGTGGCCCTCAATACGTGTGATGGGGTCCACGACTATTCTCTTTGACATGGTTTTATGATTGGTTAACCGGGAATGTTAATCTTCTCTGACTTGTTTCTCGTTGCGGGTGCCTTCGGCAATGCTATTTTTTAGCTCGTTGCGCTTGGCGACATTTGCGGCTATGGCGTGGGCAGTAACACCGATACCAAGGGCGGCAGCGGTTGCCTTACCCACCTGATCGGCTGAAGCTTCAATACCGAACCCGTTGAGACTGGAAATGCGCTCGTAGAAAGGCCCGTTGTCCCAGAAGTTATCTTCGCTACAGCCTATACAGCCGTGGCCGGATTGGATGGGGAAGCTTACCCCGTTGTTCCATTTGATGGTGCCACAGGAGTTGTAGGTCATCGGCCCGCGGCAGCCTACCTTATAGAGACAGTAGCCTTTTTTGGCGTTTTCGTCATCAAACGACTCGGCAAACAGGCCGGCATCGTAGTAAGGCCGGCGGTAGCAGCTGTCATGTATACGCTTGGCATAGAACGCTTTAGGCCGGTTGAGCCGGTCGAGTTCCGGGAGGGTGCCGAAGGTGACGTAGTGCACGATCACACCGGCCATGACCTCGCCAATTGGCGGGCAGCCCGGTACGCGTACTATTGGCTTGTTTTTGATGATTTTGTGGATGGGCACAGCCTCAGTTGGGTTAGGGTAGGCGGCCTGAACGCAGCCATTCGAAGCACAGCTGCCCCAGGCGATAATCACCGCTGCACCTTCTGCTGCCTCTTTGAGGTGGTCAATGGCAGTGCGCCCGGCAATACAGCAGTAGTTGCCATCGTCGCCCAGTGGCACGGAGCCTTCAACGCAAAGGATGTACTCGCCGTGGTATTTCTCCATCGTGGCATGCTTGGCGGCTTCCGCCTGATGCCCGGATGCTGCCATAAGGGTTAAGGTGTAATCCAGGGAGATCTTATCGAGGATGATATCTGATACAATAGGATGGTCTGAGCGGATGAAGGATTCGCTGCAACAAGTGCATTCCTGATAATGCTCCCAAATGACCGGGATGCGGGGGGTGTTTTCCAGCTGTCTGGCAACCTGGCCTACCACGCTGGTTTCCAGCCCCATGTAAGCAGCCATGTAAGTTGCGAACTTCATGAAGTCGCGGCGGGAGTACCCCTGCTTGAGTACACTCTGCAGGTAGGTCTCCCTTTTGTTTTTGATGGATTTCATCTTGGCAGCATTTTTTGTTTGCTTATAGTCGTGCTGCAAAATAAAATAGTGTAGCCTGACGGTATTATGACACTAATCAGGCTTTGGGGTGATAAAAGTCACTATATTCGCTCCTGACCTTTTTTATCATTGCATTTATCTAAAATCTATTACAACTATGAAAAAGCCTATCGCAATCGCTGCGGCACTTCTGCCCGTTACCCTTTTTGCTCATAGCGGGCACGGTGTAGGCCACGGCGGCCAGTTTTTCCACTATCTGGCATCACCAGATCATTTCATTCCCATGGTACTGGCTTCTGTAGCCGTCATCGGATTTTTCGTGTACCGAAAAGCGCAGCGGAATAATGCATGAAATGTCGATCGCCCTGGGCGTTGTTGATATAGCAGAAAAGGCTTTCCGGGAGTCGGGCGCTTCCCGCATTGAGTCCATCACGCTTCAAATCGGAGCATTGGCTGGTGTGCAGTTGGAGTCCCTGTATTTCGTTTGGCCTTCTGCTGTAGCCGGTACCGCCCTCGAAGGGGCTGATCGAATCATTGAAAGTACAGATGGGCAGGCGGTATGCCTTGAGTGTGAACAACCTTTTGCGCTGAAGCATCATTTCGATGCCTGCCCTCACTGCAACAGCTATTTCAAAAATATCATTGCCGGCAAAGAGCTGAATGTGAAGTCCATGGCTTTCATCATGGACGAATCCCCTCAGCCGGCACCTTCCAATAATTAAACGACTATAAATATGTGCGGAGTTTGCGGATGTGGCAGTGATGCCCAGGGGCCAAAAGTAGCGTTGCCTTCTGAGAAAGGGCATGACCACCACCATCATGAGCACACCCATGGCCATGATCACCACCATCATGGGCATGACCATCATCATGACCACGGTCACCATCATCACCACGGGCATGACCATAGCCATGACCACGGCAGGCAGGCGGTGGTGGAACTGGAGCAGAACATCCTGCATCGCAATCAGCTGCTGGCTGAGCGCAACCGGGGGTATTTTGCTGCCAAAAATATGCTGGCGATTAATCTGGTGAGTTCTCCCGGCTCAGGAAAGACCTCCGTGCTGGAGCGTACCCTGCGCGAGATGAAAGACCGTACCGATTTTTATGTCATTGAGGGGGATCAGCAAACCTTTAATGATGCGGACCGCATTGACGCGGTGGGCGTACCGGTCGTACAGGTCAATACCGGTCAGGGCTGCCACCTCGAAAGTGATATGGTACAGCAGGCGCTGCAAAAACTGAAGCCTCGGGACGGCAGCTTACTGTTTATTGAGAATGTAGGCAATCTGGTGTGCCCGGCGATGTTCGATCTTGGCGAAAACTACCGGGTGGTCATCATCAGTACTACGGAGGGTGATGATAAACCGATCAAATACCCGGATATGTTCCACTCGGCTCAGTTGTGCCTGATCAATAAGATTGACTTGCTGCCTTACGTGAATTTTGAAGTGGAAAAGGCGATGGACTATGCCCGCCGGGTCAATCCACACATTGAATTTCTGGAAGTTTCTGCCACCAATGGCGAGGGTATGGATGCCTGGTACGCGTGGCTGGAAGCTCGTCAGACTGAAAATTCCTGATTATGTGCTTAGCGATTCCAGGGAAACTCGTTGCCATTACTGAAGAACTCGATGAAACTTTCCGTATCGGAAAGGTTTCATTCGATGGAATTATGAAAAAGGTAAACCTGACGATGGTACCGGAAGCCAAAGCGGGCGATTATGTGCTCGTGCATGTTGGCGCTGCCATTCAGGTAGTGGATGAAGCTGAGGCACGGGAGACCTTCGACCTGCTCAAAAAAATGGGCGAGCTTGATGAGCTGACGCCCGGATCAGCGGAGCAGGGGCTGCCTTAAACCCTTGCCGTACGTTGCCGCAACAGATGGTCAGCCAGTGTCAGAGCGGCCATAGCTTCCACGATGGGGACTGCCCGGGGCACTACGCATGGATCGTGCCGCCCTTTGCCTTCTACCGTTACTTTTTCTCCGGCTTCGTTTACTGAATCCTGTGCGGGGACAATCGTGGCCACCGGCTTGAATGCGAGCCTGAAGTAAATATCCATACCGTTGGAAATGCCTCCCTGCACGCCTCCGGAGTGATTCGTGTCGGTGACGATACGGTCGCCTTCTGTACGGAATACATCGTTGTGCTCACTACCGCGCATGCTTACGCCGTCGAATCCTGAACCATATTCGAACCCTTTGCAGGCATTGATGCTGAGCATGGCTTTCGCCAAATCGGCGTGAAGTTTGTCGAATGCAGGTTCGCCCAATCCGGGCGGGCAACCGGTAATTACGGCACTCACGACACCGCCTACCGTATCTCCGGCTTTGCGTACATCCTTGATATAAGCTTCCATCTGACCAGCCATCTCCGGGTCCGGGCAGCGTACCGGGTTAGACTCGGTCAGCTGAAGGTTGAGTTCCTGATAGCTTTTGTCCAATTTAAGGTGCCCCACCTGAGTGACATAAGCTTTGATGTCAATGCCGTATTGCTGCAGCAAAAGCTTTGCAATAGCGCCCCCGGCAACCCGCGCAGCGGTCTCCCGTGCAGAAGAGCGCCCGCCGCCCCGGTAATCGCGGCGCCCCCACTTGGCATGGTAGGTGAAGTCGGCATGGGAAGGGCGGAACTTATTAGCAATATGGCTGTAGTCTTTTGAACGGGCATCGGCATTGTAAATCACCATAGAGATTGGGGTGCCGGTGGTAGCCCCCTCAAAAACGCCGGAAAGAAATTCTACTTTGTCGGCCTCTTTGCGCTGAGTGACGATTTTGGACTGTCCGGGCCGCCGTCGTGCCAGCTCCTCCTGTACGAATGCTTCGTCAATCTGCAGCCCGGCCGGGCAGCCGTCTAAAATCAGCCCGATGGCCCGCCCGTGGGATTCCCCAAAAGTTGTTATCCTGAATAGTTGTCCGTAGGTATTGCCCGCCACAATTGGTTGATTTAAATTCGAAAAGCCCCAAATTTAGGTTGGGGGAAGGGAAAAAGTTAATTTAGCCGCCCAAAATTTCAGTTGGGCAAATAAATAAACCTAGCGGGAACTCGGCTGTTTAGAATTACTGTTTGAGCATTGCCTAAATGAAGAAGATGCAACTGTTACCGAAAGATCTGTTCGAGAAATTAGAGTTTGATAAAGTACTGCACCTGCTGGAGCAGGAGTGCATGGGTGAGCCTGGCCGGGCTTTAGTGCGTGAATTGGTGCCGTCCGACCGGAAGTCACAAATTGAGGTGGCGTTGAGTGAAGCACAGGAGTTTGCGCGTTCAATAGAGCACAATGACCACTTCCCGGTGCGTGCCTACGAGTCTGTAGATGAAGAGCTTGAAATGCTCAAGGTAGAAGGCTATGTACTGGCTGTCAAGGGGTTACAGAATCTTAACCTTATCCTGCTGTTCACCCGGGACGTTTTCCGCTTTTTTAATGCGAGGCGGCGGGAAACTTACCCCATGCTCTACAAGGCCATCCGGGAAGTATCTTTCAATGAAGACCTGATCAAGGCTATTGAGGGCGTAATTGATGAAGAGGGGAATATCCGCCCGGACGCCTCTCCGGAACTGATGCGCATTCGCCGTCAGCTGGGCTCCAAGCAAAAAGAGCTGGAGCAAAAATTCCGCGTCATCATTAATCAGTATCGCTCCAAAGGCTGGCTCACAGATAACGTGGAGAGCTTTCGTAACGGCCGGAGGGTGCTTAGTGTCCCCTCCGAGCATAAGCGCAGCATCCGGGGTATTATTCACGATGAGTCGACTACTGGTAAGACGGCTTTTATCGAACCGGAAGGTATTATCGAGATTAATAATGATATTTTTGACCTGGAAACGGACGAAAAGCGGGAGATTTACCGCATTCTCCGGGAACTTAGCGCGGAACTGCGCCCTTACCGGGAGGACATCCGCACCTATCAGGATATCCTCATCCACTTTGATTTTGTACAGGCTAAGGCACGCCTGGCCCGGCAGATGAATGCCGTAATGCCAAAGACGCTGTTTAGCCACCCACACTTTGGGGTAAGGCAGGGGCGGCATCCGCTTTTATACCTTAAAAATAAGCGCCTGAACAAAGTCACCGTTCCGTTTGATTTTAATCTTTTCAAAGGCAATCGTATCCTGATGCTCAGTGGGCCGAATGCAGGGGGGAAGTCGATCACTCTCAAGTCTATCGGCCTGATGCAGCTGATGTTGCAATCGGGGCTACTGGTACCGGTGGATCAGGAGTCTGAGATGGGCATATTCAAAGCGCTTTTCGCCGATATTGGCGATCAGCAGTCTATAGAAGATGATTTGAGTACCTATAGTTCTCGCCTGGAAAATATGCGTAATTTTCTGGAGCGTTCTGACAAAGATTCACTGGTCCTGATTGATGAATTTGGATCGGGCACTGATCCAAAAATCGGTGGCGCCATTGCCGAGTCTATTCTCAGGCAGCTCAATGAGCAGCGGATATACGGCGTAATCACGACCCACTATTCTAACCTGAAAATTTATGCTTTTAAGACAAAAGGGATTGTCAATGCTTCCATGAATTTTAACAAGGATACGCTTTCGCCAACCTATGAATTGCAGGTGGGCCGGCCGGGCAGCTCCTATGCTTTTGAGATTGCAGAGAAGAGTGGGCTGAGTAACAAAATACTGAATTATGCCAAGCACCGCACTGGCAAAAATGAAAAGGCGGTGGACCAGTTGCTCGTGGAATTGCAGCAGGAAAAGCAGGAGGCAGAAGAGAAGCTGGCTGAACTGACCGACAAGCAGAAAAAGCTGGACGCGCTCATCAGGAACTACGAGCAGCTTCATAAAGAACTGGAATACCGCCGCAAAAAGGTCAAACTGGAAGCCAAGGAGTGGGCGCTTCAGCAAACCTCAAGGGATAACCGCGAGATGGAAAACCTCATCCGGGAGATCAAGGAACAGCAAAACCTGGAAAAGGCGAAGCGGATTTCCCAGCAGGTGAAACAGCAGCGTGGCAAGCTGGCGGAACAAGTCACAGACTTGCGCGAAAAAATCTACTACGAGCCCACAGAAAAAGACAAAAAGAAGGAGGCCATCAAAGCCGGCGACTTCGTGAAAATGAAAACGGGCGGGGCAACGGGCACGGTAGAGTCTGTTGATAAAAACCGGGCGGTGGTCCGTATGGGGGAGATGCGCATGACCATTAAGCTGAGGGATTTACAGCACGCCAATGCCCCCCTTGAGGTGCAAAGCGGCAAAAGTGTGCAGTCTCAGACCTCTACGGATACAGCGAGCTTTCAGCCCAAGCTGGATATCCGGGGCATGCGCTATGAGGAAGCGTTGAAGGTGGTGGAAGATTTTGTGGATCAGGCGCTGATTGCTAATGCGGCCCACCTGGAGATCGTGCATGGGAAGGGTAGTGGCGCGCTGCGGGAAGCGGTACGCCGGAAGCTGCGGGAGTATAATGTGCCGATGGATATTACGCATCCGCCTCAGGAGCGTGGGGGCGATGGGGTTACTTTGGTGGAGATGTAGTTTTGGGTTTTCACGCGAAGGCCGCAAAGGGGCTCACGCGAAGTTCGCAGAGTGGGGCATGAAAAAGGGCTGCCCGGGTTTGAGGAACCCGGGCAGCCCTTTTTAGTCGCGGGTGCGAGCTTTAAGTAGGTAAGAGACTAACGGCCGCCCCCACCTCCACTGTTGTTTCGTTTTTTGAAAGGATTGAACTTGTCCAAGTTGTCTTTGATCTTATCGGTCGCATCGCCACCTACTTTGTCCAGGACGTCGTCGACTTTTTTCTGAGTTGTGGAGTCGAGTTGCTCTCCTAGTTTGTCTTTTAGGGTTTCTTTTGCCTGGTCCTTCAGGTCTTCGGCGGCTTTTTCTGCCTCCTGTTTGGCCAGATTTCTTAGTGAGTCGGCTGCTTTTTTGGCAGCGGCTTCGGCTGCTTTCTTGCTTTCTTCCACTTGCTGATTAACTTGGTCCCTTACCTGGTCTTTGGCTTGGTCAACCAAGCCTTTGTCCTCGCCTGATTCTCCATCCAAGCCAAGTAGCTTAACGCCAATTTTAGGGTCTTCTATGGCGCCTTTCAGGTCGATACCAACGTTAATGAATTCGCTCTGTCCGATATTCAGCCCCAGTTTAGAGGCTTGAGATTCCAGTAGTTTGAGGCCACTGTTGGCTGCTGCACCGAGTGCGTTTTGGGACATCTTATCGCGGGGGATTTGCGCTTTGATATCGAGGTTCATCAGGTCGGTAACGCTGTAGGTGCCACCGATTTTCATGTCAATGCCGGCGATTTTGGCATCGTAGGTTTTTAGCTCAAGCGTACCGTTGTTGATTTCGAACCAGTTCTTAGTATTTTTAATACTGATATTTTCCTTAAGCTCCTGTACTTGTAGCTTATTGCCGATGGATTGCAGTGGCTTAAATTGCTGGAGAACAGCATCCATCGTTTGCAGAAAGCCCTCAGCGTTAAGGGTGCTGAGCTTGGGGTAGAGGTCCTGCCCCAGTTTGCCGTCCAGGATCAGGGTACTGTTAAAGCGCCCCTTGATGTACTTGCCTATGGGTGCCAGTTGTTCAAAGGTATTGAAAGTGCTAAAGGCATCCTGGAATTGCAGGCCACTAAGATCATACTTAAAGCTGAAACCCGGTTCTTCCGGATTGGTGGTTTCGTAACTACCGCTCATGGCGAGTTCACCACCCAGGCCGTTAGCACGCACGTTGTCCAGAACAATGGCTTCATCTGCTATGACCAGGTGGCCTCTGACATTTTTAAGGTCAATATTGGTGTAGGTCAGGTGGCCGATAGTCGCCATCATTTCCATGTCAATATTTGGGGGTATAGGGATGACGCCGTAGCTTTCCTCCGTAGCTGTTTCATTATTTGTTGTTTCTGACTCCGGCATGAACTCATTGAGGTTGAGCCGGTTGGAATTCAGTTGCAGGTCGCCGCCCAGTATGCCATCTTCAAAGAGATAGTCGAAAATACCGGTAATCACCCCCCTGCCGGTAAAGTCACTTTCTCCAATTTGAGCTCCGATATCGGTGACGCGAAGGATATTGGGCCGAATATCGCCCACTGCCAGTGCATTTTTAATGGTGTAGCTGTCGTAGACGATTTCCCTGGCCTGTGCGTCCAGTTGAAAATCGAAGCGGTCAAATATCTCTCCGGTGGTTGTTGCGGAGGTGGTGTCCGGCACCCCATTTACTGCCGTTTCCTCGCTTTCGGGCATCCATTCACCTATATCAAAATAATCTGAGCGGACTTTTAACTGTCCGGTCATGGTTTTCTCGGGAGAAAAGTAGGCCAGAAGATTATCGATGCGGCCCGAAGCCTGCAGGTCACTTTTGCCCAGCTGAGCCTTGAAATTGCGCAAATCAACGAACTGTGGAGAAAAGGCCATTGCCGCATCCTGTATCTGAACCGTGGGCAGACCATTGGCGGCATACTTGAGCCCCTGTACCTGCAGGTCGCCATTCATATTGACTTGTTCGTAATCTTCCCGTTCAATGACAGAAAGGCGGGTGTCGATATTGAGATCGGCAATAATAAGCCCCGCCATTTCCTCTACCCCTTCTACAGGAAAAGCCTGGCTAAGCGCGGCCAGGTCGATGCGGCCATTGGCGGAAGCCTGTAGGTCAGGGTCGCTGATTGGCGTGCGCAACCGGAAGCTGGCTTCAAAGGGGTTGTCGCCCAGGGTCATGGAAAACCTTGGCACATCCACCACCAGGTCATTAAAATCGCTACTGGGGCTGTTGACGTTAGCCCTGGTATTGATGTTGTCGATGCTCAGGGGGAGGTCAGGGTACTTCACCCGCCCGTCGCTCACGGAAGTGCTGATGGCGAAAGCAGGATAAGTTTCCGTGGTACCGTTGTAGGCCCCGGATACATTACCCTCCAGGGTGAACTTACCGGTCACATCTACGTCCTCGTACCCCTCAATGTAGGCATTGGGTATGAGGGAGAGGAGGTGGCGGAATTCGTTCTGCGGGCTGTTGAAAGCCAGTTCCATGTTGATATTGTCTCCATCAAGCTGCACAAAACCATCGGCGTTAAGTTGCAGAGCATTGACCGTGAGTTGGTTGTCTTTCAGGGTGTATTTACTGTTGGGGCTGTCAATGTTGAAAATGGCGTCCAGTTCCGCTTTGGCGCTATTGAGGTAGGTGATGCCACTTTGTGCCACCGTCAGCCCGGCGATGTCGGTATGCGTATCGAGGTCATACACATCGATGGTGAAGTTGCCAGAGCCGGAATGCTTGAGCCCTTTGATTTCAAGGTAGGTATCCAGGCTATGATCATCATAGAGGAGGCTGCCATTGGCGATGCTGTAGGAAGCGAGCTGAATGACCAGGTTACTGTAGTCGCCTGTGGCAGAGGTGGTATCGGCAGGGGCATCGGAAGGCAGGGTGATGTCATAGTTGGCCGTACCGTTTTTGAGCACGATGATGTTAAGTTCGGGTTGTTCGAGGTGGATAGACTTTAGCGCTACCGGCTCGCTGGACCGGATGACGGACATAAGGTCGAGGGTAAGGGCAGCGTAGGCTCCTTTAGCCAGTGGTACTCCTTCAAAAGCGTCTTTCCCGATCACAGAAAATGAGTCGATCCGCAAGCTAAAATCAGGAAAGCTGCGCAGCAGGGAAAGGCTGACATCCGAGAAGTCGACCTCCGCATTTACTGTTTTGTTGGCTTCCTCACGTGCCATCGTTACCAGTTCGTCTTTGAAGAAGTAAGGAATAGCGATGGCAGCTCCAAGGAAAAGGGCGACAAGCAGGAAGAAGGCGATCAGTAGGCGTTTGGCAATTTTCATGTTCAGGCGTTTGCTTTTCAATACAACGTATGAGGTTTGGGAATGGTGCTGTGGAGATCAAAAAAAATCGGAGGGCGGCACAAGGCATTTACGGAACGGCAGCGCTTTAAGCAAGATTAAAGCACGAAAGCCCCCCGGTATTACGTTTGGGAATAAAAATCAATCAGACACCATGAATCGACTCTTTTTCTTATTATTCTGTTGCTTTCTTTGGGGCGGCAACTTGCTCGCGCAGCCCGATAGTGTGGCTTATAAAAGCACAGAGGCTGTAGCCTTTGGTGTGACGGACGCAGATTGGATTGACCGCCTGATGCCCGTAGTTTCGGGCGTGGCTATCGATCCTAACGATAACCTGGTACAGCAGAGCGTCAAGCCATATATGATGCCCGTGCGTAAAATTGGAGCTAAGGGCTCGGCCCTGAGTTACGCGCTGGCGACCTGCCTGGAGTTTTACGTCAACCTGGAAAATAACTATAAAGATAACCTCAGCCCGGATTATATTTCAGTCAATCTTGAGAATTCCGGAAAGCCGGTAAACCTGGAGGAAGCCTGCCGTTTCCTGGCGGGAGAAGGCACAGTGAGCGCCGCCATTATGCCCTATGATGCCCCATCGGTGCCCAATTCGGTCTATGCGGCGCAAAAATACCAGATCAACAATTACCTGCACCTGTTCCGGGAGACAACCAAAGGCCGCCAACGGGTTTTTGAAACCAAAAAGGCGTTGATGCGTGGCAATCCGGTACTGATTGAGCTGCATGCCAGCCCGGAACTTAAGCAAATGGTAAGGGTGCAAACCTGGAAGGCCCCCCGCAATCCGGACGCGGTTTATCCCTTGTTGGTAGTGGGCTACGATGAGGTAGAGCAGGTGTTTGAGGTTATGAGCAGTTATGGCAGCACCTGGGGAAAAAGCGGTTATTTGCAAATTCGTTACGATGACTTTGGGGAGTATGCAAAAAATGGGTATGTTTTGGTGCCAAAACCAACCTATTAAAATTTGAATATGAAAGCCATCGTATTGGAAGAAAAAGGGCAGCCTATTGGCTACCGTGATTTTGAAGCCCCCGTGCCTGCTGCCGGCGAGGTTGTAGTCCACCTGAAAGCCGCAGCGCTCAACCACCGGGATGTGTGGATTACCAAGGGCATGTACCCGGGCATCAAAACGCCTGGCATATTGGGCTCCGATGGTGCCGGAATTGCTGAGGGGCGGGAAGTAATAATCAACCCGAATATAGGCTGGGGTGACAAGCAGGAGCACCAAAAGCCCGACTATACCATTCTGGGTATGCCTTCGTTTGGTACAATGGCCGAACAAATTAGTGTGCCGGAAGACCGCCTGGTGGACAAACCCGGGCACCTGAGCTGGGCAGAGGCAGCCGCTCTGCCTCTGGGAGGACTGACGGCTTATCGGGCCATATTCACAAAAGGCAACTGTAAAGCCGGGGATAAAGTCCTTATTTCCGGAATAGGCGGAGGTGTGGCGCTGTTTGCCTTTCAGTTTGCCCTGGCAGCCGGGGCGGAAGTGTATGTGACTTCAGGTAGTGCTGACAAATTGTCGCGTGCCATAGAGATGGGCGCTAAGGGAGGTGCCAATTACAGGGAAGAGGACTGGCACAAAACACTGGGCAAGGCCTCTGGTGGCTTTGATCTTATTATAGATAGCGCGGGAGGTCCAGGGTTTGCCCGTTTTCCCAAGATTTGTAATTTCGGAGCCCGCATCGTGACTTATGGTGGCACGCAGGGCAAAGTGCCTGACTTTTCCCCACAGCTTATATTCTGGAAGCAAATTGCTATCCTGGGTACTTCAATGGGCAGTGATCAGGAATTTCAGGATATGGCCACTTTCGTCAGTAAGCACAAAATAAAGCCGGTAGTCGATCAGGTATTCCCCATAGCAGAAGCCACAAAGGCCTTTGAGCGGATGGACCAGGGCAAACAGTTTGGAAAGATCGTCCTTGAAATATGAAGCGCATCGGATTGATTTCGGACACCCACAGCCATCTGGAGGAAAGTGTATTCAAATACTTCGAGCCCTGTGATGAAATCTGGCATGCCGGAGATATTGGTGATGCCAGCGTAGTTGACCAGCTAGAGGCTTTTCGCCCGTTGAGGGCGGTATACGGTAATATTGATGATGCGCCCCTGCGTCGGCGTTTTCCGGAAGACCTCCGTTTTGCTATTGAAGGCGTGGATGTTTTCATGACCCACATAGGGGGGTATCCCGGTCGTTATAACCGCCGTGTTCGGGAAATCCTCAGTACTTCGCCCCCTGATCTGTACATTTGCGGGCATTCCCATATCCTTAAAGTGATGCCCGATAAGAAGCTCGGATTACTGCATGTTAATCCCGGGGCTGCCGGCAATCACGGCTTTCACAAAGTCAAAACCATCATCAGGTTTTCCGTTGATCAGGGAAGGATAGAAGATTTTGAGGTTATTGAACTGGGTCAGCGAGGGGCGATTCCAAAAAATGGAAGGCAGAAGCCACTCTATTAAACAAAAGACAGGTCCGGCGGCATTACGCTTCCGGACCTGCACTGGTTTTGCTAACTAGTTTCTATTAGCTCAAGGCTTTTTTGTTACCGTACATCAAATTCCCTGGTATATACATTGGCTTCTGTTTCGACCTGAATAGTGTAGCGTCCCCATGGAAGGGTTTTCAGGTCGTAACGCTTCTCCACAAGTAACACGTTGTCCAGGCGTTCTCTGTAGACTGTAGAACCATTATTGTTAAAGATGGTCACTACGACATCATCGAGTTTGCCGGCAAAGTAGGATACATCGACGAACTGGTTGCCGTGCACCTTAAAAATAGGCGCGTAAAACTTCCTGATTTTATTAGGGTCTGCCTCCACACCATACTTATTCAGTGTAATGGGCTGTACGATTTCCTGCATAGAGGTTTTCACGCTCACGTAATACATGCCAGTTTCGAGGTTGTCGAGATTGAAGACTTTGGCAAAAGTCTTTTTAGCATCTGCTTCCTCTGAAGCCAGTAATGCACCTGTTGCACCATCGCGCAGGCTTATTTCAGCACTCTCTTTGAGGTTGGTGATGGTGAGTGCAAATTTCTTTTCAGAAGGAATGGCAGAAACCTTTATAAAAGGCATATAGTCGGTGGCAAGTGCAGCAGTGGCAGCGCTCATCATAAAGATCATTGCCGTCGTAAGGGTTGCTAACTTTTTCATAGTCATTGTTGGTCTTGAGTGATTGAATAGCACATTTTTAAATACAATTACAAAAGTAGAGCGTATCGGCAGGGGATTCCACTATTAGATTAACAAAGGATGATACTATTTTAACGCGCTTGAAAGGTAGTAATTATTTGTGTGAAATAGACAATGTTTGTATTAAAGAAGCATGTTGGGCAAAGCTTGGCAGCCGCCGCATTTTGTAGCTTTTACTTAGTGTATAATTTACAATAATTCGGATTTCAGGCCCGCGGGGTGTTCGGGGGAGGGTAGAGGTGTATTATGCCCGGCCACAGGGCATTTCCTTGATTCAAGCGTGCTTTTTGTTACACATTATTTGTCTGATGGGTTTTTTGGCCGCGGCTGGCAGGTTCCGGGGCAAGCATTTGAAATACTTCTTATGCAGAATAAAGCAATGCGAATAGTGTTAGCCAGGCACAATTCTTTCCTTATTAAAACCGTTAAACAAACAAATCTAAGCGATTGAAACAAAAGTTTTTGTTGGCTGTTTTATTAAAGTACTGACATTAAAGAAAAGCAGATAAGCATCATTTCTACTGTCACAATATATTGTTTTACGGTAAGCAATGTTTGATTTTTAGGATTAGATTCCAAGTTGTACTATTTTTGGTGTTGATCCATGTCCCCGCTTTTTTTGATTTAAAAAATGCATGAACAAGAAATCAAATAGTGTGAGCGGGTTCAAAAATGATACATGTGTTTTACTTTAATTTCAAGGAAAAAAGCTATCTTAGCGGGCAAAACAAATCGTTTAGGCTATAAAAGCCTAGACAAAAGTGATCTACCCCATATTACCTGCCTGAGTTAAAGTTCCTGATACTCAGGTGACCCTGAAAATACCATTTGTCTAAGCTAATGTTTAGCCTGACCTCCACCAATGACTCCGATCTGTAGTTTTTATGGATGGTCTTAAAAAGAATCGTTTTAATTTGAAATAGGATTTCCCTCCCTGAAAGCCATATTTTTTTAGCGTTTAAAAAAAACAGGGAAGTAAAGATAATATCAACTGAGTGTTACATTATGCAAAAATCAAATTCATCCACCTCTGAAGCCGCACTTCAAAAAGGTGACGATGTTCCTAAGGTCAAATCCTTTTGGAACGAAAAATGGGCGCCCGTAGAATTCGGGCGGGAAACCAAAACCTGCGATTACCAAATTTCCAGTTTTGGCCGTATTAAAAGCGTTGAAAAGACTACCGGAAGGGAAAGGCTGCTCAAAGGAGCCAAAGCCCGGGGCGGATTAGTCATGCTCAACCAAAAGCTTAAAGATGGCAGCACCGGCATTGTCTATGTGCACCGGTTTGTTGCAGAAAATTTTGTGGATCGGGAATCTGATGAGCAGGAGTATATCTTGCATCAGGACTACGATAAAAGCAATAACAACTGGACAAACCTAACTTGGGCTACTGAAGAGGAGTGGAAAGCTTATCAGAAAAAAAACCCAAATCACAAAGGCAGGCCAGCCCGGACTAAAAACTATAAATTGACTGAGACACAGGTCCGAATGATGAAAAAATTGCTAAAAAGAGGCAAAACTAAGCGAAAAATAATCGCTAAACAGTTCGGTGTTTCAGAAAATTGTGCTTATAAAATTGAGAAAGGAATTCGCTGGGGCCATATTGTTGTCGATGACGATGATGATGAGGATATGCCAATGGAAGAACAGGCCTGAATAAGTGCTGATTCCTGAGCTTGAATTTTAAATTTACTATTGCTGTTTTGCATTAGCATAGGCAAGCTATATCTGCATTTTAATTATTAATGCAGGAATAGCTTGCCTGTTTTGTATTAGTTTCTAGCCAAAGATATTAAGGTGATAAAATCTTGCTTAAAATTAAATTTTTAAAAAAATAATATTTAAAAGAGTGTTTGTCAGGGTTTTGTATGGTATAGCCAGGTTTGGGTTAAATTAAAAATTACAGGTTTGCCCATTCAATCATTACCTCTTTTATTAGCTTTTGATAAAAGATAAAAATATTAATACGATTCATTTAGGTAGGTGTTTGCCTGATTGCCATTACTTATTTTAGAGTCTCGAAAAATAAAGTCGCTGTATCATCTCAGGTTTCAATCTGATTATTCAAAGAGCAACTGCCGTTATGTGACCACTGGAAAAGTCAAGGCTAAATTTTTGACCGGGGATTAATCTTTGTTTCCTTATTTTGTTTCCTTTACCTTGTGGTTGTATACTTCATCTAAGCAAAGAAAATGAGTCAGCAAGCTTTTGATAAATTATGGAAGATGATTGGGTTGCGTTACACTTCGCACCCTTGGCATGGTATCTCTATTGGAGAAGATGCCCCTGAGGTAGTCACCTCATTTATTGAGGTCATTCCATCGGATACGGTCAAGTACGAAATCGACAAAAAAACCGGATACCTTAAAATTGACCGGCCGCAGAAATTTTCTAATATCGTCCCGGCGCTGTACGGGTTTATCCCGCAAACGTACTGCAAGGATGAGGTCGCTGAATATTGCCAGGAAAAGACCGGCCGAAAAAATATCGTAGGCGATGATGACCCGCTAGATATATGTGTACTAACCGAAAGGGAAATTACACACGGTAACGTCATTGTACGGGCTATACCCATCGGTGGCTTCCGTATGATAGACGGAGGCGAGGCTGATGATAAAATTATTGCGGTTTTACGTGAAGATGAAGTTTACGGTGCCTGGCGTGATATCACCGATATTCCGGAAACCGTAGTTAACCGTTTGAAGCATTACTTTCTAACTTACAAACAGTTGCCTGGTGAAGAGCCAAAGTGCGAAATCACCCACACTTACGGCCGTTCGGAAGCTATTGAAGTGATTAAAGCGAGTATGCGCGATTACAACAAAGTATACGGTAATCTGGAGGAAGCCCTTTCACTCACCCTTTTTGAGGCGTTCAATTTCAGTAACCGGCAGCAGAATATGCTGAACGATCTGGATTAAGTTGGGCAGGAGTATTGCTATTCTTGTTGCTATTTTGATTGGGCTGTGTGTACCTTCGGCTGAGCGTTTCACCTTTATAATCCGCTATAATTTAATGGTGATGCTCTTCTTTGCCTTCCTTGAGGTGAAGCTTTCGTTCCGGCTGTTTCACCGGCTGCATATTTTTGTGGCGGGGCTAAACCTTGTGTTGCCATTATTTTTTTATCTTGTTCTTTACCAGTGGCAGCCGGCTGCAGCAGAGGCCGTATTCGCTATCGCCTCTGCTCCAACTGCGGCCGCGGGCCCGGTCATTGCCAGCTTTCTGGGTGCAGAGGTGGGTTTTGTGACCACATCCGTACTATTGACCAGCCCCATTGTTGCGCTGGTGTTGCCGGTTACCGCCAGTGCGATTCTTGGTGGGGGTGCTGCTGCGTTTTCTTTTTGGGACATTGCGCTGCCCATAGCTTCCCTGATATTTATCCCCCTTCTGGGAAGCCTTCTGCTAAGAAAGCTTTGGATAACGGGGGCAGGTATCATTAGGAAATACCAATTTTTATCCTTCCGGTTGTTCCTGGTCAATGTTTTTATCGCCGCCGCTGCTGCATCTGATTACTTCAGGGGGCAGCAGTCAGAAAGCCTGGGAGTTATTGCAGGTATCGGTTTAGCGATCACCGCTTTGTGTTTGTTTCAATTCAAGGTAGGAGAGTGGCTTGGCCGGGGGCACCTGCCACTGGAGACCGGTCTGGCGCTCGGGCGCAAGAATACGATGTTTAGCCTTTGGCTGGCCCTGACCTATTTCAGCCCGGTGGCCGCTCTTGGCCCTATATTCTATATTTTGGCCCAAAACCTTTACAATTCCTGGCAGATTTATCATTATCGCCGGTCTTCTGCTGGCTCAAACCCCTGATGAATACCTCGCTCCAGAGGAGGGACTCCTTTGTCCATCCATTTTGGCATCGGGGCGTTTAGAAGATAGTAGTCAAAGAACTGTTGCATCCGGCGCATAAAATCTCTCCGGTTTTCCCTGCCCATAACCCAGTGTGGGTTGTCGTTATAATTGAGTAGCCATGCCGGTTTGCCCAGGCGGCGCAGGGCGACAAAAAACTCAATACCCTGATACCAGGGCACCGCACCATCATCATCATTGTGCAGGATAAGGACGGGCGTATTGATTTTATCAGCATAGAACAGCGGAGAGTTTTCGATGTAACGGAGCGGTTTTTCCCAAAGCGTGCCACCAATCCGGCTTTGGCTCTTCTCATACTGGAACATCCGGCTCAGCCCGCTGCCCCATCGGATGCCTCCGTAGGCAGAAGTCATATTCACAACCGGTGCTCCGGATTCCGCACAGGCGAACAAATCAGTTTGGGTAATTAGGTAGGCTACCTGATAACCGCCCCAGCTATGGCCCTGAACGCCCAGCCTTTCCTTATCGATGAAGCCCTGGTCCAGCAAAGAAGTGACGCCGGTAGTGATCGCATCCAAAGCACTTTCGCCTGGATAACCAATCCGGTAATGGACATCCGGAATAAAAATAACATAACCCCGGCTGGCATAAAAGGGAAAATTGATGATCGACCGGGGATAAGTGGGCGTCCAGTGCCGGTGAAGGCGGTCTGCATAGCGCTCGTAGAAATAGGTCATCATTGGGTATTGTAGACCGGGGTCAAAGTCTTCCGGCTTGATGAGAATCCCCTCCATCTCCTGACCATCTGCTCCCGTCCACCGGTAGGGCTCAGCAGTGCCCCAGCGAAAATCCTGCTGCTGAGGGTTGGCCTCACTGATCTTTTTAAAATTCGATAAATGATCGTTGCTGATCAGCAAGTCCGGAAAGATCTCAAAATTTTCACGTGAAAAAAGATAAGCATCAACATCCCGTGCTTTTTGAATTTGCCGGTCATAGCTATACGCCCCAAACTGTACGAGATCCTTGACGCCCGTGTGGATATTGAACCAGGTGTAGCCGGAGGACTTCTCAGTCTCACTGAAGGTATAGAATAGCATCGGTTTTACTTCCTCTATGGACCGCTCTTCAGGATCAAGCTTAATGTAACGATACTGTGTTTTGGAAGCCCGCCCTTTGGTCAGGTTGTTGGAAGCCAGGCTGCCACTGGGGTCAACCAGCCAGACATCATACCGGTCATACACCAAAAGGAAATCATCATCGGTAGTCCACCCGGCTGTTCCATGCGGATAAGGATGCATGGGGTGGTCATCCAGTTCATCATATAGTGGTACCGGGATATCCCGGGCAATTTCCCGGGTTTGCCGGGCTGCAATATCATAGACCATCCACGAGGTATCCGCAACATTATACCAGTAGGCATAGTCACCCATGGGAGACAGGTCGGCATTGCCGGGCAGATTTTTCACAATAGGCTGGCGTTTACCGTTTTCCACATCTACCAGATAGAGGTCATGCCGTTGTGGAAAGCCCTCCCAGCTTAGCAATTGGAGGTAGGATGAGCCGTCTTTGCCCAGTGCATAGCGTGCGTTGCCCTCATTGCCGAGGATCAACTCAGGTATCTGCTCATCTGCGAGTTGCAACAGGCGGCGGGTGTCGGTATGAAAAACAGCGAGGTAGTTTTGCTTTTTTCTTTCCTCCAGCAGTTCTTCTTCATGGGTGTAGAGGCGGGCATCCTGACTGGCCCAGACTTCTACATTAACAATTTCCTCCTCCAGTAAGGCCGTGTCCTGAAGGACTGGGGGCGGGCAGGTGCCAAAGAATAACCGGCTGCCATCTTCTGAAAATTTCAGCTGCCCGTGTTCGCTGATCAGCCATTGTTCGGGGAGAAAAGCTGCGCTGCTGTCTGCAATAGTAACTGCTTCATCCTGCTGGCTCTTCCAGTGCCAAAGCTGGTAGGGGACCACCCTGAAGTCGGTTGTATCCTGAAGCGCAAGGAAGCCGGCCTGCCTGCCGTCCCGGCTCAGGCTCAGTTGGGTGTAGTGTCCTTTGCCTGTGAGCAGGGGGTGGAGCTTGGCATCTGGCCCGTCATAGAGGTAAATGCCTTCCTGGAATGTGGAATCATCGCCGGTTGAATAAATTAAAAACCGGGGCGATTCTTCGGCTGCAATGAAGTCTTTAACGAATGGGATGGAATCCTGCTGCCCGGTCCTAAGGTTGCGGATAACCAGAAGGCTGCCATTTTTTTTATTTTCTGGCTTTACTTTTATGCTGTCAGGCAGGGCTGTATCTCTGGGTGCAGGCAAGAGCTGATAAGCCATCCAGCCTTCCCATTTTTCAGGCATGATAAAGCGCTTAAGACGGGGTATCTTTTCCTGACGTCCACTGGCCAGCTCCAAAACAGAAAGTGTGTCTTTAGGCAGGTCTTTGTCCTTGACCTTTGCTCGCTTTTGGGCTTTTAGGGTGTCCTCTGCCGGGCTGATCTGAAAAGCGACAAACCGGCTGTCCGCGCTGAAAGCAGCTTTATGGCTCCGCTCAAAGGACTGGGATTTTGCCTTGCTATGGTTGTATAGGGTTAGGGTAGGATCGCCCTGATTAGGTTTGAGTTCGTAACTGACCCAGTTGCCATTGGGTGCGATAGCCTCCTTTTCTATAGTATTCCACTGGTCAATATCTTCAATGGAGAGTGCAGGTTTTTGTGCAAAAGCACTTATGGTAAGACTCAGAAAGAGCAGGACAGGTAAAGGCTTCAATTGCATGGCTTCAGGTTTGAATGGTTTTTCGTTGAACTTTCTCAAAAATAATGTTCGCAGAGGACTCCTCCTATTTTTCCAAAGGCTTAAAAGAGGTACTTGGCCATATGCAGGTAAATAGCGGTTGCTACCAGTCTTTTTGAAGGCAGAAGGATGCGTCCCGGAATTTTTGGCAAGGGCAAGCATACGGTCACAACGGTTAGGCGATTGCCGCAGCTCAGGTTGCAAAGTAATTACTGCAATTGGGGATTATGGAAACTTTTATCGTTGAGCAGTTTGGCTATGTTACGGTCTTCCAATGCAGCTCTCAGATTTTCAGCGTGCCGGTCGTGATGCAGGTCCGTACCCAAATAGTCAATCAGGCCGGCTTTTAGCAGTGCTACGGCATTTTCCCGCGTGGGTTTGCCATAGTATCCGGTTAAGGAAAGGAGGTTGAGCTGGAATTCACAGCCACGGTCCTTGAGCTCAGCATATCGCTTAAAGTCCTCCCGGAAAAACAGGTAGCGTTCAGGATGCGCCAGTAATGGCCGGTAGCCTTTGGTTTGTAACCGGAAAAGATAGTGCTCCAGTTTTGGCGGAGCGGATATGAAACTCATTTCCACCAGGACGCGGTTGCCAGGCAGGGCAAGGAGGTTACCCTCCTCGAGCAGAGGCTCAAAGCCTTCGTCCATCAGGTACTCAGCGGCAGCATCAAGCGTGACATTCAGCCCGGCAGCCTTTACGGCAGTCCGTACTTCCGCAAGTTTCTCCCGTATAATTTCCGGTGTGTTTGGATAAAGGTCCGCCATAATGTGCGGAGTGGTAATGAGGTGGCGATAGCCCATCTCCTGCAGTTGAGCGATGAGGGAGAGGCTGTCCTCTATATCTTTGGCACCGTCATCAATACCGGGCAGCAGGTGAGAATGCATATCGGTTTCGAGGAATGCGAAATCACCAAGGGGGGGCGTTTTTTTGAACAGGTTGAACATAGAGGATTATTGCGTTTTTTCAATAACCTCGCAAAGGTAGGGAAAATTGCCGGGGGCTTTCCCCCGGCAGTACCGTTAAACTTTTACGACTTCCCTGAAGTATTCCATGGTGATTTTCAAGCCTTCTTCCCGGCTTACCGTTGGTTCCCAGCCCAGGATTTCCCGGGCTTTGGTGATATCCGGCTGCCGGACCTTCGGGTCGTCCTTAGGCAGTGGCTTGTAGGTGATTTTTGCATCCGGGTTGCCCACTAGCTTCACCACTTCTTCAGCCACTTCTTTGATGGTGATCTCATCCGGGTTGCCAATGTTTACCGGTAAGTGGTGGTCACTCATCAGCAGGCGGTAGATGCCTTCCACAAGGTCGGCTACATAGCAGAAAGAGCGGGTCTGAGAGCCATCGCCAAAGACGGTGATGCCTTCTCCGCGAATGGCCTGGGAGAAGAAAGCAGGCAGTGCGCGGCCATCATTCACGCGCATTCTCGGGCCATAGGTATTAAAAATGCGGATGATCCGGGTTTCCACACCGTGGAAGTTGTGGTAAGCCATGGTGATGGCTTCCAGGAAACGCTTGGCTTCGTCGTAGACACCACGCGGGCCGACCGGGTTGACGTTGCCCCAGTAGTCTTCTTTTTGAGGGTGGATAAGCGGGTCGCCGTATACCTCCGAAGTGGAAGCTACAAGGATACGGGCGTTTTTGGCTTTGGCAAGGCCGAGGAGGTTGTGTGTACCCAAAGCACCGACCTTCAGGGTTTGGATCGGCATTTTCAGGTAGTCGATTGGGCTGGCAGGTGAGGCGAAGTGCAGGATGTAATCAAGGTCTCCCGGGACATGCACGAACTTCGAAACATCATGGTGGTAATATTCAAATTCCTTGAGCGGGAACAGATGCTTGATGTTATCGAGGCTGCCTGTCAGGAGGTTGTCCATCCCAATTACATGGAAACCTTCCTTGATGAAGCGGTCGCACAGATGGGACCCCAAAAAGCCGGCAGCACCGGTTATAAGAATTTTTTTCATGGCTGAGATTTAAAAGCTTTCGTCTTGTTAAATAAAATCCCCTCCGCGGCAGGAGCCGGGGAGGGGAATGGGGTTTAAGCTTCCGCTTTTTGCACGACCTTGTTTCGGCCGATACTGTCGTAGTAAAAGCCTTCAGCTTCCATAACCTTGGGGTCATAGATATTGCGGCCATCGAAAATAACCGGCTCGCTGAGGAGTTCCCGGAGCACTTTATAGCTGGGCGCGCGGAATACCGGCCATTCGGTAATAACCGCCAGGCTGTCCGCGCCAATCAGTGTTTCGTACTGCTCTTCAGCAAATTGTATCCGGTCGCCAAATACCTGCTTGACGTTTTCCATCGCTTCCGGGTCAAAGGCTTTGATGGAAGCACCCGCATTCAGCAGTTCTTCAATGATGGTAAGCGCAGGTGCTTCGCGGATATCATCGGTATTGGGTTTGAAAGCCAATCCCCAGACTGCGATGGTTTTACCGCTGAGGTCACCGCCGTAGTAGCCGATGATTTTTTTGCTGAGAATATGTTTTTGCTTGTCATTAACGCCCATGACTGAGTTCAGGATACTGAAGTCATAGCCATTTTCGGCGGCTGTTTTAGCCAGTGCCTGAACATCCTTAGGGAAGCAGGAGCCTCCGTAGCCAACTCCGGGGAAAAGGAACCGTTTCCCAATACGAGAGTCACTGCCCATGCCCAGTCGGACCATATCTACATTCGCGCCTACCTTTTCGCAGAGGTTGGCAATCTCATTCATAAATGAAATGCGGGTAGCCAGGTAAGAGTTGGCAGCGTATTTAGTCATTTCCGCAGAGCGCTCATCCATAAAGTAAACAGGGTTGCCCTGACGCACGAAAGGTTCATACAGCCTGGACATGACTTCCTTTGCACGCTCAGAAGACGTACCCACTACCACCCGGTCCGGGCGCATGAAGTCGTCGACGGCCACGCCTTCCCGAAGAAATTCCGGGTTGGAAACCACGTCAAACAAATCTTCAGAAAGCTTATCAGACAATATCGCATGGACTTTCTCAGCCGTGCCCACAGGTACGGTACTCTTATCGATTACCACAGTGTAGGCATCAATAATTTCAGACAGGTCAGCTGCTACGCCCATCACGTAAGAAAGATCGGCGGACCCATCTTCACCCGGAGGTGTAGGCAGCGCCAGGAAAATAACCTCTGCTCCCTGAATCCCTTCCTTGAGGTTGGTGGTAAACTTCAGGCGCCCTTGTCTGGTATTGCGGTCAAAGAGAATATCGAGCCCGGGCTCGTATATTGGGATTTCCCCCTGCTTTAAGCGTTCTACCTTTTTTTCGTCAATGTCTACGCAGATGACATGATTGCCGGTTTCTGCAAAGCAAGTACCAGTGACAAGCCCTACGTAGCCCGTTCCAATTACAGCAATATTCATGGTGTTAAGTTATGTTGTAAAGATGAAGAATGCATATTTGACTAATGTTTAATACCAGCCGTATATTGCCGTACGCCTCAACTCGTGGGGCACAGTTGTTTTACGGCCAGTTAGCAATGACGAATGGCACGTCGTCTATGTTGTCGGTTGGGTGTGCAAACGATATAGATGGCAAGTCAGTACCTCGGCCAAAGCTACAACTGCTCCGAAGCCTGGCAGAGCAGTATTAATACCGACCCGGCTCAATGCTTCATCGTTCACAGAGCAATAGTGTTGTTCGCAAGAATGTGTATCGTAGCTTTTCAAAGGTTTGAAGTAGTGACATGCAATTTAGGGTATAAAACTTTCCCGTGCAAACCCACCAAAGAGAATTCGCATATGCTGCACACCAATAATCAGTACGCTATAGTTTAAAGGAATGTTACAAATAATCCTTAAAACGGCCACCTTTGGGCTCGTTATCGGTCCGTGCACTTCCGGATTTGATTTTCCGGAGCAGGCTCGGGTCAATATCCATGATAAGGGAGTAGCCCATATTTTCCAGTTCGATCACGAAGTTCTTTTCGTTCTTTTGGTTGAGGAGAATGCCCTTCATTCCGGTAAGGCTTCCACCCAGGATTTCTACTTCGTCACCGTTGCAGAGGCTCAAGCTTCTGCTTTCCTGAGCTTCCACCTCAATGTTTTCTCCGACGACAAGACGCAAAACATCAATCTCTGTCTCCGGTATGGAAATCAGGTTTTTTGACAAACGGACAAAATTGAGCACATCCTGCGTTTCTACCACCCGGATGTACTCGCTCTTTTTGATCTTGACGAACAAATAGCAGTTGATCAGCGGGAGCTCCAGGTGTTTAACCTTTCGGGTATACTTGCGGGTGACTTTTTGAAGCGGGAGAAAATGCTCAATACCTTTCTTCTTCAGCCGGCCCGCCACCATTTTTTCGCGCTTGTAATTGGTATAAATGGCAAACCATCTGCTTTCGATATTACTCAGGTGGTTTTCGGGTTGTTGTTGAATTGCAGTCTTCATTGGAGGTCTTTTTGTTTTACGAAATACAAAGATTTCAGGACTATGATTTTATGGGGAACGCCTCATCAAAAGGCTAGTAGCTCAAGTTCTAAGTCTCTGATAGTTAAGCCACCGGAATTTTGTTCGCTGATGAAGCCTGGAAACGTAGGCGTAGCCGAAGCTACGGCGAGGCTTTTAGGTTACATCAGCGGACAAAAGGGCAAGGCTTGGGTTGTCAAGGATTTAGGACTTGAGCCACTAGAGTCTCCAGTAGGTCAGTCCGGCATCTGCACCGGGCTTTTTATATATAGCTTTTATGTCCATGACAATGGGGTCTTCTTTGCAAATGGACTTGAAGTATTCAAAATCCAGCGATTGATACTCCATGTGGTTGACCGCGACGATCACCGCGTCATAATCATCTGAGGCATTGTCTACCAACGTCAGCTTGTATTCTTTTGCTACTTCATTGGGGGAGGCGTAGGGGTCAGTAATATGTACATTGATAGAGTACTGCATGATTTCTCTGGCGAGTTCAGCCACTTTGCTGTTGCGGATGTCCGCCACATTCTCCTTGAAAGTGATCCCCATGATAAGCACCTTGGTCTGACTAGGGTTCTTACCCCGCTGAATCAGCATTTGGGTCAGCCGTTTGGCAATAAAACCAGGCATACCGTCATTGATGCGGCGACCGCTCAGGATGACCTGGGGGTCATAGCCCAATTGTTTAGCTTTATGGGTAAGGTAGTAAGGGTCAACACCAATGCAGTGCCCGCCTACCAGGCCGGGGGAGAACTTAAGGAAATTCCATTTGGTACCAGCAGCTTCAAGCACTTCGTTCGTGTCGATTCCCATCATGTCAAAGATGATGGAAAGCTCATTCACAAATGAGATATTGAGGTCGCGCTGCGTATTCTCAATCACTTTCGCCGCCTCTGCAACTTTGATAGAAGGGGCTTCGTAAATGCCTGCTTTTATAATGGCTCCGTATGTTTTTGATATTTCATGGAGGGCTTCTTCATCGCTTCCGGAGACAATCTTCAGGATTTTTTCAATGGTCCGTTCCTTATCACCCGGATTAATGCGTTCGGGTGAGTAACCGATTTTGAAGTCCTTACCGAGTTTCAGTCCCGATAGTTCCTCCAAAATAGGCAGGCAGTCTTCTTCAGTGCAGCCCGGGTACACAGTGGACTCGAAAATAACATAGTCGCCTTTCTTCAGCACCTTGCCCACTGTTTCAGAGGCGGAAAGTACAGGCTTGAGGTTGGGGACTTTGCTTTCGCTCACCGGCGTGGGGACCGCTATAATGTGGAAGTGGGCTTCTTTGAGCATGGCGGGGTCGGCTGTGAAGGTGATCCGCTTATTGTCAAAAGCGCTGCCTTCCAGTTCTTCTGAAGGGTCCTCGCCGTTTTTCATCATTTGGATACGGTCCTCGTTGATGTCGAAGCCGATCACTTCAAAGTCGCGTGCAAATTCCAGGGCGAGTGGCAGGCCAACGTAACCAAGGCCAATAACGGAGATTTTTTTCTCACGGTTTTTTAGTGCATCAAACATAATTAGGGAGTCTTAATCTTTTTTTGGATTGGAGAATCTATGGGGAACGGCAGAGGGCATATCCTCCGCCGTTTGTGCTTTATTTTTGGAAAAATGCTTTCACCTGATCGGCAATATGCGCCAGCGTAGGTTCATCCAGTTCCGTATGCATAGGCAGGGAGATCACTGAATTGCACAGATCTTCCGTAACGGGAAGGTGGTCTATCTGCTGGTCCATAGCCTGCTGATAAGCTTTTTGCTTGTACAGGGGCACGGGGTAGTAGATCATATTGGGGATACCGGCTTCCTGCAGATGTTTTTGCAGGGCGTCACGCTTTCCGTTGGCAACCTTGAGGGTGTACTGATGAAAAACATGAGTGGACTTGGGATCTCGTGCCGGCGTTTGCAGCCCTTCGATACCTGCAAAGGCCTGATCATAGTAGTCTGCAGCAGACCGCCGTGCTGCTGCGTACTCATCGAGGTGGGCCAGTTTGATATCCAGAATGGCAGCCTGAATGCTATCGAGTCGGGAGTTGACGCCCACCATGTCGTGGTAGTAGCGCTTCACTTGTCCGTGATTGGCAATCATCTGCAGTTGCTGTCCCAGCGCTTCATCGTTGGTATACAGTGCACCGCCATCTCCGTAGGCGCCCAGGTTTTTAGAGGGGTAGAAAGAGGTACAGCCGATATGGCCGATAGTGCCCGTTTTCTGAGTATGCCCGTCTTTGAAAGTGTAGTCTGCGCCAATGGCCTGAGCATTGTCCTCAATAACCCATAGCCCATGCGCTTTAGCAACTTCCATGATAGGCTCAAGGTCGCAGCTCTGCCCAAAAAGATTGACCGGGACCACGGCTTTGGTTTTTGGCGTGATTGCTGCTTCCACCAGATCAGCTGTAACGTTAAAAGTGTCCGGGTCTACGTCCACCATGACTGGCTTTAGGTTGAGGAGCGCAATGACTTCGGCTGTGGACACGTAGGTGAAGGCAGGCACAATTACCTCATCGCCCGGCTGCAGGCCAACCCCCATGAGCGCGATCTGAAGCGCGTCCGTACCATTGGCGCAGGGGATAACATGGCGGGCGTCCAGGTAAGATTCCATGTGCGCCTTAAAAGACTTTACAGCAGGGCCGTTGATGTAGGCACAGGACTGCAGGACTTCCTGAACAGCAGCATCGATCTCCGGCTTCAGCCGCTCGTACTGTGTTTTGAGGTCCACCATTTGTATGTTCATTTTGACATCAGACATATAATGAAATTGTTTTTTTCGTTAGTTGAGATTTAAATGGCTCAGGGCTTTTCCGGCTACAGTTTCCCCAATTGCAAGGGATGCGGTGGCAGCCGGGCTTGGGGCGTTGCAGACGTTAATGACACCAGGCTTTTCCAAAAACAGGAAATCGTCAATGAGTGTGCCATCCGGGCCGCAGGCCATTGCCCGCACTCCCGCACCGCCTCTGACCAGGTCTGCGGTGGTGATTTCCGGGATCAAATGCTGCAGGGCGCGCACAAAAGCTGATTTGGAATAGGACCGGTAGAGTTCGTTCAGCCCATCCCGCCAGTACTTCCGCGCTATTTGCTGAAAGCCCGGGTAGGAGAGGGTTTCCCAAAGCTCGGCCGGGTCAAAGTCATAGCGGCTGTACCCTTCCCGCCGAAAAGCAAGCACTGCATTGGGCCCGGCCTCAATACCTCCGCCAATCATCCGGGTAAAGTGTACGCCCAGGAACGGGAAGTTGGGATTGGGCACCGGGTAAATCAGGTTGTTGACCAGATAGCGTTTCTCCGGGCGCAGTTCGTAGTATTCGCCCCGGAAGGGAAGGATCTGAAGGTCAATCTCTGGCATGGTCAGCTGCGCAATCTTATCAGAATACAGTCCGGCACAGTTGATGACCAGCCGGCAGGTGATGTCCCCCTTGTCCGTAACAACGGTGCCCTGTCCGGGCCGCAGGTCAATATCCAGCACCTTATGCCCCAGCAGGGCCTCTCCTTCCCGGTTTTGGGCCAGTTCCATATACTTTTCTGCCACTGCACGATAGCTGATAATGCCAGATTGGGGCACCCATATGGCCTTGATGGCACTCACATGAGGCTCTATTTCCCGGCATTCTTCCCGGCTGATCATCCGGATACCATCCAGGCCGTTGGCCTGCCCGGTCTTTAGTATTTTCTCAAGGCGGGGGACCTCGTCAGGGCGGGTGGCGACAATGACTTTGCCGCAAACGTCATGCGGAATGCCATGAGCCCGGGCAAAATCAAGCAGGTAACGGTAACCACGGGCACAATTGAGCGCCTTGGAGCCACCGGGCGTATAGTAAATGCCAGAGTGGATGACGCCACTGTTGTTGCCAGTCTGATGCTGCGCCACGCCTGCAGCTTTGTCGACCACGGCTACACGGAGGCCAGGCTGCTTCTCAGTCAACTGATAAGCAGTAGCAAGGCCCACAATGCCGGCACCGATTATAGCGACATCATATTGCATCTAGTTCATTTCCATTTTATTGAAATAAAGTAGAAGAGGCTCGGGCGTGAAACGTTCGAGCATGCTTTCGGAAAACTCTTCTGCTTCGTAGAGCAGATACCGGATTTTCCGATTGACCACTTTCTCCGCTTTTTCCACTAATCTTAGCAGGTAGCTCCGGTCTACGGTGCCGATAATCAGCAGGTCGATGATGGTACTGTCTATGCCCCTGGAAAAATCACCGATCAGGTATACCCGCTCCACATTGCCCAGGCGTTCTATGACCTGCTCCACGACCCGGTCTACGCCAATTTGCTTTAAAAGTATATTGTGTATCTCAAAGAAGAGTGGATGTTGATCGTTGGCCCGAAACATTTTTTTGTTGCCAACGGTCTCTGAGCGAAGCATTCCAGCTTCTTCCAGGCGGTTAAGTTCCACACGGATGGCATTGGAAGACTCTCCAAACTCCTGCTGCAAGCCTCGCAGGTAGCTCGTAGTCTTACTGTTGATGAAGAACTTCATCAGCAGCTTAATTCGTGTCTTTGAGGATATTAAGGTTTCTATCATGATTGAGTAATAAAATTACTCAAGCTTGGTAAATAAGCAAGCTAAAGCGGTGAAAAAAAGCTGTGATTACTTATTGCCGACCTTTTCGATAGGGAATACCAAGAAAAGAACGAGCAAAAATGTTGCTCATTTTATTTTGTGTTTGCAGATGCAATTTTAGTGAATAATCTGCTGATGTCCAGTGAATTTTTGAAAAAAAGTGCCTAAAACGATAAACCTTTTCTCAGGGCGCTTTCCGGAGTCTAGTATTGACAGGGGCTTTCGTGCCAATACTGCATTGTAGCACATTGCCGCCCATTTTGCGTATCTATGCTGCAAAAATGCAATTCTGGAGCAAACAGAGCCCCGCGCAAATCCATCAGCGGGTATTCGAGGCACTACGCAATAATGTGGATTACAAAGAGCGTTCCCCCCTTGGCTTGCCGGCATCTCACCTGGATGAGAAGGTCTTTACCCCGCAGGCCGCCATGCTGCGCGAAGCACCTTTTCTGGCTACCCTGGTACAAAACCCCAATCACATCGGCTGCCATACCCTGGGTGATTCAGAGAGCTTCTTTGCGGGCACACAAGAGATTGAGCGGGAGCTGATAGCCCTGTGCGCGGTGGATATTCTTAATGGAGCAGAAGCGGGGCAGTTTGATGGCTACGTAGCCAGTGGCGGTACGGAAGCCAATATTCAAGCCATGTGGATCTACCGGAACTACTTTATGCGGGAGCACGGGGCTGCTGCCACTGAAATTGCTATCCTGTGCTCGGCGGACGCTCATTACTCTATGCATAAAGCAGCCAATTTGCTTGGCGTACACGGCTTTGCCGTAGCAACGAGCCCGGAAGACCGCTGCATCACAGCCTCCGCCATCCGGGAAACAGTTGCCGAAGCGCAGGCCTCCGGGGCTAAGTATTTTATCGTAGTCTGTAATATGATGACCACCATGTTTGGGTCGGTAGATCATCCTGAGCCTTATATGGAGGTATTGGAGGAAACCGGGCAGCCTTATCAATTGCATGTGGACGGCGCGTACGGCGGATTCTTTTTCCCTTTTTCAAAGATTGAGCACACCCTGGATTTTTCCAACCCTAAGGTGACCTCAATCACCCTTGATGCCCACAAGATGGTACAAGCGCCCTATGGTACCGGTATTTTCCTGATCCGAAAAGGGTGGATGAAATATGCCTATACTGAGGAAGCCCAATATGTGCAGGGACTTGACGCCACACTAAGCGGAAGCCGCTCGGGGGCAAATGCCATTTCCGTTTGGATGATTTTGATGACCTACGGCCCGCATGGCTGGTTTGAGAAAATCCATATTCTGAACTACCGGACGGAGTGGCTGTGTCAGCAACTCAGGGACCGGGCTATCCGGTTTTACCGGCACCCCGGGTCTAATATCGTCACCATCCACAAAAGCGGTATCCCCGGAGAAACAGCAGAGCAGTTTGGGCTTGTGCCCGACAGCCATTCCCAACCGGAATGGTATAAGGTAGTGGTGATGGACCATGTGACAATAGATGCGCTGAGTGAACTGGTGGAAGCGCTTTAGTTTTGACTGCCTGGCAATAGCAAGCTGCTGTCTCCATAGCTAAGAAAGCGGAAGCCTTCGCTAAGGGCAAAGTCATAGACCTTTTTCCAGTCCTCTCCAATCAGTGCGGCGATCAGGAGCAACAGGGTGCTCTGTGGCTGATGGAAGTTGGTGATGATGCCGTTGCAAACCCGGAAGGTATAGCCCGGGGCGATGATCAACTGTGTGTAGCCCTGCACGGTTTCCTGCTGTTGGGCTTCCATGGCTTGCCGCACCGCGAGGAAGCTTTCCAGAGTGGAGGGGCGCTTGCCTTCTTCGTAGGGTGTCCACTGTTGGACATCAATAAAGGATGCCGGTTGACCTGAGCAGAGGCTTTGGCCATGCCAGTACAGGCTTTCCAACAGCCGCATACTCGTGGTGCCGACCGGAATGATTGGCTTACCTTGCTCCAGATGGGCAATGAGCGTATTCAGTGTGGCAAGATTGATGTAAATACTCTCCTCATGCATATGGTGGTCAGCCAGTGCTTCGGCTGATACCGGCTTAAATGTTCCGGCGCCCACGTGTAAGGTGACTTCCAGTGTTGAGATGCCTTTTTCTTTCAGGTCATCAAATACCCGGTCCGTGAAGTGGAGCCCGGCGGTAGGCGCTGCCACCGAGCCTTTGGTCTTGGCATAGACGGTTTGGTAGCGGTCTTCGTCTTCCGGCACGTTTTCCCGGTTGAGGTAAGGGGGCAAGGGGATAATGCCTGCTGCCGCGAGTAATGATCCGAAGGCTATACGGTCATCATTCCATTCGAATTCAACTTCGAAGGCGTTTTCCATGCGGCCGATCCGGGTGGCTTGGAGTTGCACATCCCCCAATTCGGTAGTGATCGTCTTTTCGATTACACCGGTTTTCCACTTTCGGTTGCCGCCGACAAGGCATTTCCAGCGCACTTTCTGCGCACTGGAAAAGTTTTGCTGGTATTCAGCCGGTGCCAGGGGCTCCAGGCAGAGTATCTCCAGCCGTTTGTCGTTGGGCAGGGTAAAGTGCAGTCGGGCGTGGATGACCTTGGTGTTGTTGAAAACCAGCAGTGCGCCCTCTGGCAGTAGTTCCGGTAGCGCCCGAAAGGAATGAGCATCGATTTTTCCGCCATTATAATACAGCAGTTTGGAGGCATCCCGCTCCTCTAACGGGAATTTAGCAATCCGGGACTCGGGCAGTTCGTAGGAGAAATCCTTAATATTGATAGACTTGGGATCCACTAGGCTCTGGTAATTGGTTCGCAATCGCGCAAATGTAAAAAATCACATAACAACTCCAGTGCTTTTGGGTTCGCAAGCGTCATTGGTGCGTATGTGCCGCGCTCAAAGCTTTAGCTTACGGGCCAGGATGTTGCTGGACAACGTCCCAAACAACACGATACTTATCGAACTAAGCGGCATCAGAATCGCTGCCACGATGGGGGACAAAGCGCCCTGTACGGCAAAGCTCAGCCCGATAATATTGTAGATGAGTGCAAAACCGTAGGCATAGTACACCAGCCGGATGCTCTTACGCGCAAACTCAACGAAGTCGGGCAGGCGGTCGAAGTGGGCTGCATCGAGGATAGCATCACAGGCCGGGGTGAAGTTATTGGTATTTTCTGCGACCACGATTCCTGCATCGCTCTGCTTCAGCGCACCGGCGTCGTTCAGCCCGTCGCCCAGCATCATCACATTTTCTCCCTTCGCCTGCAATTTGCGGACGAATTGCAGCTTGTCCTGCGGGCTCTGCCGGAAAAACATTTCCCCTTTGCCTTCGAATGCAGGTTCCAGCAAGCTCCGTTCCCGGTCGTTGTCACCAGAGAGGAGAAAAAGGCGTGCGTGCTGAGCGAAGTAGTGTACCACTTCCCAAAGACCAGTACGGAAATGGTTTTCCAGCCGGAACGCACCTCTTACCTGCCCGTTGATTTGGATATACACCCCGCTTTCTGCAGCCACTTTCTTATCCATAAATGCAGCCGAGCCAGCTTTTAAATGATAATGGGATACGTTGCCGGCTACACCTTGCCCAACTACCTCTTCCCAGTTGGATACCGGGTACAAAGCGGTGTCCTGAGCCGGTTCATCAGCACTGAGATAGGCTACGATTTGCTGGCTCAGGGTATGACTTGAAGGCTTTAACAGAGCACGTACCATTTGCTTTTCGTGGGCATCAAGCGGAGCTCCCTCAAAGTGGATCGAACTCTGATGGCGATCGGTGAGGGTGCCGGTTTTATCAAAAATGATGGATTGTACATTGCTTACTGCTTCTATTACTGCCGTATTTTTCAGGAAAAACCGGTTGCGGGCCAGCACGCGCAGCGCATTACCGAAAATAAAGGGCACTGCAAGGGCCACGGCACAGGGGCAGGCGATGATCAGTACTGCTGTAAAGGCGTTAACCGCCAGGCCGGTATCGTACTGCAGCCAGTAGCCCAGCGTGGTGAAGGCGATAATCAGGATGGCAAAGGTGAAGTATTTGCCCACGCGGTTAGCGAGTTCACTGGTACGGGAATCGGTGGCCTTGGTGAAGGCTTCATCGTTCCACAGCTGAGTCAGATAGCTCTGGGAAACGCGGCGGGTAAGGCTGACTTCAATGCTGCTGCCGGTTTGCCGCCCTCCGGCATAGACTTTCTCCCCGCTGTTACGCCCAACGGGTTCGGATTCGCCGGTCACAAAGCTGTAGTCAATCGCTGCTTCTCCGTTAAGCAGGACGCCATCAGCGGGGATGAGCTCGCCATTTTTGACTTCTATGATGTCGCCCGGGTCCAGCTTGTCGAGGGTGGTGGAGGTGGTGCTGCCGTCTTCGTTTTTGCGATGGGCCGCAATAGGGAAATAAGACTTATAATCGCGTTCGAAAGAGATGCTGTGGTACGTCCGTTGCTGAAACCATTTGCCAGCCAGCAGGAAAAAAACGAGCCCGGCAAGGCTGTCGAGGTAGCCGGCTCCGGTATGGGTCAGAATTTCGAATGCAGAACGGCCGAAAAGGGTCAATACGCCCAGTGCAATCGGCACGTCAATATTCAGGTTGCGGTTTTTCAGGCCCAGCCATGCGGATTTGAGGTAGTCGCTGCCAGAATAAAAGACCAGGGGCAGGGCTAAAAGGATATTCAGATACCCAAACAGCTGGAAAAACTCGCCTTCCAGGGTCTTGTCCAGTCCCAGGTATTCCGGGAAGCTGAGCAGCATGATATTGCCAAACGCAAAACCAGCCACCCCAAATTTGTAGTAAAAGGAGCGGTCGACCAATGGTTTTTGGCTACCGTCCAGATTGCTCAGGTTGATGGCAGGCGTGTAGGCAATGCTGTCCAGCAGTTCGACCAGTTGCCGGAGGCTGATCACTGACTCGTCAAAAGTGACGTATACTTCCTTTTTAACGAAGTTGACGGTAGTGGCCTGAATGCCAGGATTGAACTTGTAGAGGTTTTCCAGCAGCCAAAGGCAGGAAGCGCAGTGGATGGCGGGAATGAAGAAGGTAACGCGGGTCTGATCGTCATTGGCAAAATCGATGAGCTTTTCCCGGACATCAGGATCGTCCAGATAGGCGAAAGCAGCCTGCTTTTTGCCTTTGAGGCTCATACCAGCCTGCTCATCAAGATCGTAATAACGGCACATGCCATTATCATCCAGTATTTCGAAGACCGTCTTGCAACCTTCGCAGCAGAAGTCTTTGTCGTCCAGCTGAATATGAGTGGGCGCACAGGGCTCACCACAGTGGTAACACGCGGGTGAGGTATTGGGCACAGCCCCTTGTGTCATTGGCTTAGTGCTAACGGTCGGCATGTTTGGCTTTTTTCATTGGTTACGGCCCGGGCCGTTTACCTTTTGCGAACTAGAAAAACAGTTGTCTTTCGTTTGTTTTGTGCCATAAATGTACGATACCGTGAAGGGCAGGCGGGTGACTTTTGTCACTGTCTGCTGATGATTCTTGTCGGCAAACGGGATTTGCTTTTTATGCTTCCGGCGATGTAGATTTTTTGCCTGGATTTACGGGCTTTTATTCCCTGCTTCCACCGGTTTTAGCTTGGTTTGCTCACCTTCAGAATGTTCCCCCTGCCGCTCCCGTTCATACTGCCGGATGAGGTAGGCATACCAGGCCACGCCCACAATGTACATGGCGACGGTGATCAGGAAAATGCTTACATATCGGAACTCCATTTGCCGCAGCCAGCCGAACAGTTTCATGGAAACAAACCAGCTGCCCGACCAGACAGAAGCGTTGAGGGCACTCATGATTTCCTGGTTTCTGGGGCCTACGTAGTACATCGTCAGTTCGGAAGTCATGGGCGCCGCAGCACTCATAAGGGGCTGTCGCAGCACATAGGCTCCGATGGCAATGCCCAGGGCAAATGGCAGGTGGGCATAGTACTCCGTGGTGGCCAGGGCAAACAGCATAAAAATGGAAGCCGACTGAAAAAAGGTAATGGCGACCTTGTATCCGAAACTGCGCCGGACATACGGCATGATGGCCACCGTCATGGCGACCAGGAAAAAAGTCAGGGAGCCTACCAGCGAGAACTGATCGGAGGGCAGCCCATGCACATTGAGGAAAAACAGATTGATGACCGGAATAGTAAAACCGGCACCAACCGCAATAATCAGGGTAGGGGTGAGGGTTTTGAAAATCGTGCCCCAGTCATAACCGTGCAGCACTTTCCGGAAGGGTACTTTTTGCGACAGCTGTTCCGGCAACCGAATCCGGGAGACAAAGAAGGCACCGGTGAGCCCCAAAACAGAGATGCCTTGAAGTACCCGCTTTTCCGTAAAAAATGCCGGGTCGATCTGAGTCAGGATGAAATTGCCAATACCGATCAGGCAAATGGTACCGGAGAAGGACAAAAAAGAAAGCGAAATGGCCTCCGAGTGGGCCTCTTTGCGGGCATTCAGCAAAATAAAAGGCAGCACCGTGATTTGCATGCAGGTATAAGCCAGCCCCCAGAGCATGGCAGAAGCATTCACCACCTGCGTCCAGCCTTCTCCAATAGCGTGCAGCAACACCAGCGACATGACCGGCGTAGCGACCGTAGCCACGTAAAAGAAGGGCTTCAAACGCCGCCCTTTGATGAACAAACCGATTGGGAAAGCCAGGCAAAAGACCGCCAGGAACCGGTAGGAAAGTACCTCCGCGACTTCATAATCTGCAAAGCCTTCCTCTGCCATGTAGTAATTGAGGAGCAGAAAGAAAGCCGTATTGATGCCCTGCACAAAGAACTGCGCCACAATCAGATAGATGACATGGCGGGGAACTTGCCTGTAGCCGTTAAGTACGCTTTGAAGTGGGCTCATGCTTAGGAAAAGGTCTGGAAATTGAAAACCGATGTGCCAGCAGACAGGGCAGTCATCGGTTTGGAAAAGGGCACACTGAGGTGCTTGATTCAAAGAGGGAACGCATAAGGATGGGGATAGTTTGTTGGTGACTTCCTTATCTGGGGATGCGGTAGGTACTGCCGGTGGGAGAGATCGTGGTTTGCATCCAGTTTGGGAGGCTTTCCGGTAGGGCAATCGGCCAGTTTAATTCATCAGTGGGCAAGTCCGTGTGCATAAATGCGGCTTCATCCTCCAGCGTAAGGAGCCGGACTTGATGCCAGAGTATCCAGGACAAGGGAAGGGGCGGAGCCTTATGGGCCACTGTCAGGCTTTGATCTTTGCGCAGGGTGCGTTTAAATCGGGCGATGCAGTTGTCCTCCTGATAGAGCTTGCCATCTGCCTTGTCCTCGTGACGCTCTTGCGACCATGACAATCGGTATTGTATGGCATGGTCTGTGTATTTTCGGACCGCATCCCATTCAGAAGGGTGGAAAAGCTTCCAAAACCCATCTCTTCGAAACCACGTCATCTGCCGTTTAGCGTAGCGGCGGCTGTTGCGCTTGATGAGTTCTACGGCTTCCTCCAGCGCGGTTTGCTGGCTGAAGTAGTCGAATAATTCCTGGTAGCCAACGGTCTGCAGGGCAGTGAGGTGGCGTTTAGGGAATAAGGAGCGGGCTTCCTCCAGGAGTCCGGCTTTCAGCATCAGGTCCACGCGTTGGTTGATGCGCTCGTAAAGCGTTGCTCTTGGCCACTGTAGCTGCAGATAGATAGGGTGGAAGGGGCGCTGCCCAGCTGCTTTTTGGCGAAAGCGGGAAAAGGGCTTTCCGCTGGAACGGTAAACGGACAAGGCACGTATAAGCCGGTGCGGGTTGTCAAGGTCCACCTCATCGTAGTAGTCAGGGTCGGCGGCTTTCAGGGCTTCCTGCAGGTAGGCAAGCCCATGGGCACGAAAGTCGGCCTCCACACCTGCCTGTACCGCTTTGGGGACTTCCGGAAAAGTATCCAGCCCTTCACAAACGGCTTTCAGGTAGAGCCCGCTGCCGCCGGTGAGGATAACGACCTCGTGTTTAGTGAAAAGCTCCTGCAGCAACTCCAGAGCCTCAGTCTCGTATTGCCCTACGCTGTAGTTGGTTTCTATGCTGTGGCTGTTAATAAAGTAATGTCTAGCGGCTGCCAGTTCCTCTGCATCAGGCTTGGCGGTCCCAATCGTCATCTCCCGGAAAAACTGACGGCTGTCGGCGGAGACAATAACGGTATCGTAGTGCTGCGCCAGTTGAATGGCGAGCCGTGTCTTACCACTTGCTGTAGGGCCGGAAAGGACAATAAGGTACATAACGCTACAGGTTGTTCGTTGCGGCCAAAGTAGCGAAAATCCCGGATTCCATCGGGCAGGAACAACATTCTCAGCCGTGCAGCGGTTTACTCCCCTGAAAAAATGATCTATCTTTGCCAAAAAGCAGCTCACCTGATGATGAACCAATCCCATCTTTTACTTTTCTTTTTTGCGCTAACCACTTTGACCTACATGGCATGCGATGACGATAGCGATATGCGTGCGCCAGTGGAGTATAATCCAAATTGCTGCGTGTACAGCACGATGCAGCGCGATGATGTGAACCAGAGATGGGAAGCTGTGATCGAATTAGCAACCGGCAATTGGGACACCATACCGGAAACCGTACGGCCCGCAGCGAGTTTTCAGTTGCCCATTGGGGTTAACCGCCTGAATGACTTCTCTGGCAACCGTCACCTTTACACCGATTTCAACGGGGTTAATCTGGTGGTGCAGGACCTGACCACCTTCGACACCACGAGGCTTGCACTGAATGATCCGGAAACCGGGCAGAAAATTGAGGGGTCACTTTTCCTGCAGGAAGGCCGGAACAGCGATGAGTACTTCCTGTACAGCGGACTGGAAGGGCGCGTGTACGGTATTGACCTGGCAGCCCGGTCTTTAAGTGTAGCTTTGGATACTTTCCCTTTGGGATTTGATTTGCTGAACGACTTCGTCTACAGCCCTTCTGAAAATTACTTTGTTTTCATGGGACAGATCAATCAGGGGTTCACCGAACGGTTGTACACGGCTACGATTTACGATAATGCCACGAAGAACCTCGTTGCCCGCGATACTTTCCCGCAGCGGCTGTTTGGTTTTGTCCCCGACCCGGATGCCGGACGGATGTTTGCCCTGACCTTCCCGGAGAATCAATTCGGCTATCGGCTGTACGAGGTGCAATTCCGGGGTGCGGACGGGCTGTCTTACACGGAGCTATCGGCTGAGAATCTTGCGATCGGGCAGTTGTCAGAACAGCTGCAAACCCTGCATACCGCAAGCAACAGCTACCTTTGCTATGGCGAATCCCCGCCCTTCAAGGTGGTCTATCAGTTGGATCTTGATAACGGAGACTTGCGGGCGCAGATCGTGCTTGAGGAATTTGGCACGATGATCAAATTGGATGGGGAGTAAGCCACAGCATAAAAACCTCAGTAAGCAGAAATAGCTGAATATCAGAAAAAACGTTTTTTCCTATTCCGGGAATCAGGAAAAGGAGATATTTCCGGAAAAAAGCATGAGCACCGAGTCCACCCGCCCCGAATGGCTTCAGGAAGCCGAGCAGCACCTCATCCGCTACTGTGAAAATTTCAGTGATGTCCTGATCACCAAAGCATCGGGAGCCTACCTGTATACCGATGACGGGCGTCAGATATTGGATTTTACTTCCGGGCAAATGTGTGCCATCTTTGGCCACAGCCATCCTCGCATCGTGGAGGCCTTGCACCGGGGCACACAGTCTTCCATTCACTTGCTGAGCGCGATGTTGTCGCCATCCGTCATTGAGCTGTCCCGGCGTTTAGCGGAATTGCTGCCGCCTGAGCTTTCCCGGGCTATGTTCCTCTCCACCGGGGGCGAATCCAATGAAATGGCCATTCGTATGGCGAAGCTGGCAACGGGCGGCTTTGAGGTGATTGGGTTCACGGGTTCCTGGCATGGCATGACAGCAGGTGCACAGTCCCATACCTATTCCCTCACGCGCCGGTCTTACGGTCCGGTCATGCCTGGAAGTTATGCCATTCCTGCGCCGAACAGTTACCGGTGCCCGGTGAAGCACTGCTCCGGGCAATGCGACAACACCTGTCTCGATGTAGGTATGGACCTCGTCGACCGGCAGTCCGTTGGTGCTTATGCGGCGGTGATTGTAGAGCCGGTGCTGAGTGCGGCGGGCATCATCGAACTGACTCCGGAATATCTGAAAGCCCTGAAAGCGCATTGTGATGCCCGTGGCCTGCTGCTCATTTTTGATGAGGCTCAAACCGGAGTTGGCCGGCTGGGCGATAACTTTGGCTTTGAGCAAAGTGGGGTAGTGCCCGATTTCCTTACGCTCTCCAAAACGCTCGGTGGAGGGCTGCCGCTTTCTGCCGTGGTTACCAGCGACACGCTGGAGCAGGATTGCTACGATAAAGGCTTTATCAGTGTTACGTCCCATGTATCTGATCCATTACCCGCTGAAGTGGGCGTGACGGTGCTGTCCATTCTGGTGGAAGAAAAGATGCAGGAACGCGCTCAGAAAATGGGGAATTACCTGAAAAGAGGGCTTGAGGAATTGCAGGAGCGCTACGAATGTATAGGGGATGTCAGAGGCAGGGGGCTGTTGCTGGGGATGGAAATAGTGAAAGACCGGGCATCTAAAACGCCAGACCCCGAGCTGGGCAGTAAAATTGCAGAGCAATGCCTGAAAAACGGGCTGAGTATGAACATCGTCCGCATCAAAGGCTACGGCGGAGTATTCCGTATCGCTCCTCCGTTGACCATTACGCAGGCGGAGCTTGATCAGGGGATTAGAATTCTGGATCAATCCATTCGTGAAGTTTTGAGCATTTGAGCCAGGGGAAGAAAGTTTCTGACGTTTGAGCAGTGCTGGAGCAGGTTTTTTGTGTTATATTGCCATTGTAAAATGTACATCTCCTAAAATCTACCAGAATGACAAACGAGCAAATCTTTACTGTCCTTGCTGAGCACCAACTTTTCGAAGGTATTTCAAGGGAAGACCTGCAATGCCTGGCCCGCTCGGCAAGGCTACGGTCGTATCACAAGAATAGCCTGGTATTTGACCAGTCAGACCAGAAAATGCGGCATTTTTTCCTGATCATGGAAGGCCGTTTTGAGCTGCACCTTCAGAATTATCACAACAAGATCATGCACCCTGGCGAAGTCTTTGGTGAAGTGGCATTTTTTAGCAACGAGCACCGGACAGGCAGCGTGGTTGCACTGGACAAATCCAGACTGCTGGCCTTTCCCCGTTCTGTTTTCTTTGAACAGGAGGAGCTGTCAGCAGAAGCCAAAGTCAATATATTGCGCCGTCTGACGAATCAGATCATCAAATACCTTTCTCACAACCTGCAGCGTTCGTCAGCTGTACTGGTTAGCCGGGGCGAAAATGTTAAAGTAGAGTTCAAAGCTTCCTACAATCGTAGCCCCGGGGCAAAGGCGGTTATACTCAGAACGGTAGCGGCAATGCTCAACTCTGAGGGCGGCAGTATACTGCTGGGCATTAAGAATGATGGAGAAGTACTCGGGCTTAACGGCTTGGATACGGAGTCGCTGGACCAGGCCGTGACGAGCCTGATTAACCATATTTTGGACAAGCTGGGCAAAGAGCATTGTGACCTTATTGACGTATATGGTGATGAAATCAATGGAAAAACAATCCTCCGTATCGACTGCACGCCAAGCAAGGTGCCTGTATTTACGCCCGTAGCCTTACCCCAACCTGCGGCCAACGGTAAACCGAAATCAAAAAAGCAAAAGGGCAAAAAGAAGCAGCCTAAAGTACCTACCCAATATGAATATATTTTTTTCCGGCGCACCGGCCCGTCCAATACCACGCTGAAAAACCGCGATCTCGTGCCTTACCTCAAAAAGCGTTTCTTTCTGCCCGAAGAAGCAGCTGTTGCTAACGGATAAGAAAAACAGCCCATAAAAAAAGGGAAGCCGAAATGGCTTCCCGAAATATTGAATCGATATTTTGTCGATTCCCCCTTGCTTGTTGCTTTTGTGTTGTGTTGGGACAATTTAGTTGCACACTGTTTAGTAGTGCTCTGGCAACTGTTAGTACAAATTTAGGGTACAACGGCATAGAGTGCGTTAACATATGTTGCAATCTTGTTCATTTATGTTGCATTGCGGTCTTTTTTGCTGGAAATCAGGCTTTTCCAGAGGCTTCGCTGGGAGAGTAGCCATATCTTTCCTTAAATTTTGTAGCAAAGTACTGAGGGCTGCCAAAGCCAACTTTATGGCTGACTTCTCCAATGGAGAGGCCGGGTTGGCGAAGCAGCTCCAGGGCTTTTTTAAGCCGGTAGTTGCGCAGGAACTCTGATGCAGTCTGACCAGTCAGCGCTTTTAGCTTGCGGTGCAACTGAGACCGGCTGAGCAGTAACACGTTGCTCAGCTGCTCAACGGAAAACTGCTCATCGGCAAGGTGGTCGTCCATTGCGGCGTAAGCTTTTTGCAGGAACTGATGTTCAATGTCTGGAATATCGGGGGCAGATACCTCTTCATTTTCTCCTGTAAAGTATAGCTGAAGCCGGGCGCGCTGCTCCAGTAAATTGTGGATTTGAGCCATCAGCTCCTCCGCATAAAATGGCTTGGACAAATAGGCATCTGCCCCCGTTTTGAGCCCGGTCAGCCGGCTCTTAAGCGCAGATTTGGCCGTCAGCATCACTACAGGAATGTGGCTGGTGCGAATATCCGCTTTCAGCTGAGCCGTCATTGCATAACCATCCAATCGTGGCATCATCACATCGCTGATAATGATATCCGGCTGAGTGGCAGTGGCCATCTGCAAACCTTCGACTCCATCCTGTGCAGTCGTCAGTTCAAAGTCTTCTCCAAGAATACTGCACAAAAAGTCGCGGAGGTCTTTATTGTCTTCTACTATCAGAATCGTAGTGCCCTGTTGCAGGGCGGCAGGAATGGATTGTTGGGGCGTTTCACCGGTTGCCCTGTCTCCTCCGGTAGCCTTACCGCCGTCAAGAATGGAGTGCAATGGAAATAGAAGGGTGAATCTTGACCCTTTACCGGGTTCGCTGTCCATGTGGATACTGCCGCCAAGCTTTTGCGCCAGCTCATTGCAAAGAGCCAGCCCAATGCCCGTCCCGCCGACAGACCTTGTGGAAGAGTCATCAACCTGGTAAAAACGGTCGAATATCCGCTCGTGGTGCTCCGGGGCAATGCCGGGCCCGGTATCCTTTACGCTGATTTCAACTTTTTGGCGGTCGGGCATACCGGTTGCTGAGAGAGTGATCTCACCGCCCTGCGGTGTGAATTTTAAAGCATTTGACAGCAGGTTATGAACAATTTTACTGACTTTCTCCGAATCAATCTCCACCCACTTAAGGTGTGGCCGTCCGGTGATTTCCAGCTCAAGTTGAATAGCTTTATCCTGAGCCGCGCCTTCATAGTCCTTTAATATGGAGGTAAGCAACTGATTCAGGTCTGCCTGCTGCAGCTTTACGGAGATCAGTCCTTCCTCGAGCCGGTTGATATCTAAAAGCTGGTTCACCAGTTGGAGCATGCGCTCACTGTTGCTGATGATGAGCTCTGCCCATTTTTGGCCATTCTTATTTTTCAGCTGTGCCTCAAGCCGTCTTGCCGGTTCTAAAATCAGCGTGAGCGGAGTTCGGAATTCATGGGTGATATTGGAAAAAAAGTTGGACTTCATCCGGTCCAGTGCGGCAAGACGCTCGGCTTCGCGCTGCTCATAAGCCAGCTGTGTCTTCAGGCGGTCCCGGTTGACCTGGAAGCGGTAGGCAGCATAAAATAATGTAAAAAACAACCCCAGGTACAAGAGGTAAGCCCAGTTGGTAGCCCACCAGGGAGGGCTAATGGTGATTTTCAATATTGCTGGTTCTGTGCTCCAGATATCCTCATTGTTGGCACCCCACACCTGAAAAGTATACTGCCCGGGCGCAAGGTTGGCATAGGCTACCTCCCGCCGTGTCCCCGCATCAACGGGGGCATCATCCAGCCCGGCCATCTGATAGCGGTACCGGTTGTTTTGCGATGCGGCGTAATCCAGGGCTGCGAACTGGAAAAAGAGCTGGTCCTGATGGTGCCTGAGCTGGATATGACCGATGAGCTCAATAGGTTTGAGGGCATTATCTTCCCCAATGGCCTTCCGCCAGGGTTTGTTATTAATGTTTAGCCCGGTAAGGTAAACTTTGGGTGGCAGACTGCTCAGCTTGACCTCTTTGGGGTGGAACACATGTACCCCATTGACTCCCCCGATAAGGAAACGCCCGTCTCTTGCCCGATGGTAGGAGGAAGTGTTGAACTCATTGCTTTGAAGCCCATCGGCAGAGGTGTAGTTCTTAAAAGTACCCAGCTCAGGATGGTACCTGGACAGCCCGCGGTTGGTGGTAATCCAAAGATGGCCTTCCTCATCCGGGAGCAGGCCATAGGTTACATTATTGGGCAGCCCATCTTGTGTCGTAATCGCTTTGAAGGTCCCGGTATGTGTGTCCAATTGGTTTAACCCGCCACCCTTTGTGCCAATCCAGAGTTTGTTGGTTTCTCCGGGGCGGCTGCAAATACTTAGTACATAGTTTTCGCTAATACTCTGTGGGTTGTTGTGGTCAAAATCGTAAACCCGGTGGTCAAAGCTGTCTGTTGATGTGCGCTGCAAACGCAGCAGTCCATACTGTGTGCCCGCCCAGGCCACATCCGATTCATCTGCGTAGTAAAAGGCAGTGATGGCGGCGTTTTCCTGTCGTTCGTCAAACCAGTCTGACATGGAGTAGTAATGAAAAGTTTCCGTGTCAGGCTGGAAAATGACGAGCTGTCCGTCCATGCTGGAGAACCAAATATTGCCTTCACGGTCTATGAGCAGGGGCGAATCGGGGTTGGGCTTGCAGGTGTAGGGATAGGATTGGACTTCACCGGTTCGTTCATTAATTTTTATCAGCGCAGTTTGTTTTTCAATAATCGGGTAATGAAACCAGAAAATATCAGGCTCCGGGTTAATGACCCAGGTGGCTTTCTCTATCCAGGAAGGGAAACCGGGGGGCAACTCATATATGCCATCTTCAGGGTTCAGAACCTTCAATGAAACAGCTACCCAAACCCAGCACCTGCCTTTTAGGTCAGTATAGAGTTGCCGGGTACTGGTGCCGGGCATCAAATGGTTGAACCGGGCATTGGAGGGGTTGTACTTCCGGATGCCATAGCCATTGGTGCCCAGCCATACGACCCCTGAACGGTCAACGTATACAGTGGGCGTGAAATAAGAAGCCTTAGTAGTGAAAAGAATTTCAAGTTGGTGCCCGGGTTCCCGCTGAGGGTGAATTTTATACAATCCTGCTGACACCCCCCATGCCGTACCTGATTGGTCGATGGTGACATCCGGGAGGAAGCCCCGGAGTTGTTCAGGAAGTGGGATATCCCAGCTCTTGCCTTCATGGTAAATTTTGATTTCCTGATTAGTGGGTAAGATCAGATACCCATCTTTGGTCATTTCCATGCTTCGGAAACCGAAGGGGGTTTCGATGTTAAAGGCATTAACTTCGTCAGACATCTCTTCCCATTCCCGATAGTTGGTCCGGTCCAACCGGAAAAGCCGGTTGCTGATGGCAAAATAGAGCGTATCAGATACGGGCGACAGGCAGGTGGCTACACTGTTGAGGTTAGGGTTTTGGACAGGCTCGATGGGATAGCTTTTGATTCTGCTGCTGAGTTGGGCACTTTCCAATCCTTCCCAAAGCGCTTCGCCTTCAGGGACAATGAGCCGGCACAAGCCCCGGCCAGTGCCTATCCAGAAAATACTATCATTCTCCTGTTCGACACTGAATATACGATTGGAATTGAGCCCAACAGCTGGCACCTCGTCATAGCCCAGTTTGTAAAAACGCTCTTGTGTGCGGTCAAAAATATTAAGCCCGTTGTTGTGCGTGCCAACCCATATCCTTCCATAGGAGTCTTCGAATAAAAAATTTACAACATGCCCGGAAAGCGAAAAGGAATCTGAGGGGAAATGGCTGTACAACTTAAAATCATAGCCATCATAGCGGTTGAGCCCATCTTTTGTGGCAAACCACATAAAGCCAAGGCTGTCCTGAATGATATCGTGTATCATACCCTGCGTCAGCCCATCCTCGATGGTCAGCTCATCGAGCTTGACGGTCTGTGCATATTTGGTTGTCAGGCCTGCCAGCAACAGGAATATCGTAACAGTGAGGCTTTTCATTAAATTAAAAGTAACGATTTAGTACGAAGATACCTGCCTGTTGGATAACCTTCTACATATCTTTGACAAAGATTCACGGAGGTTGCGCACAAAATGATACGCAAACGGGCAAGAATTCGGATTAACAGCTCGTTAACAAAACTTCAATGCTGATTAACGGGAGCTTCTGTAGCATTCCCTACCTTTGTAGCTGTTCAAAAAAAGGGAATTGGCCGGGAGAACTATTTATAAAACCCATTGTTCCCACTTTTAACTTAAATCCAAAACTAAAGTAAAATGTTGAAGCAAATCAAAGTTCTGATGTTCGCCCTGTTGGCGGTAGGTTTTGTAGCAAGCTGTAACAACAGCGAGAGTGCAGCTCAGGAAGAAGCTCGCGAGGACCTGTCTGCTAACACTGTACAGCCTGCTGATCAGGCTGCCGCTCAGCCTGCTGCCGCTCAGCCTGCTGCTCCTGCTGGCCCGACAACAACTATGACCTTTGAAGAAACAGAGTTCGATTTCGGTACCGTTAACGAAGGCGAGAAAGTTTCTCACACGTATACTTTTACCAACACCGGCGACGAGCCGTTGATCCTTAGCAATGCTAAAGGCAGCTGTGGTTGTACTGTTCCAAGCTGGCCACGGGAGCCAATCGCTCCGGGTGCTACCGGCGAAATCACCGTTGAGTTCAACTCTAAGAATAAGAAAGGTAAGCGTAACCAGAAGGTGACGATTACTGCAAATACCAACCCACCACAGAGCTTCATCTACCTCAAGGGTGATGTAACGCCTGCGGCTGGTGATGCTACTCCTGCAGTAACACAGTAAGCCCAAAAGACTTTCAATAGTCAAATAAATAAAGGGGCCCGTAAATCCGTATGGTTTTGCGGGCTTTCGTATTTTTGCGGCATGAAGAACTACCTCTCGCTGGTCAAATTCAGCCATACTATCTTTGCCCTGCCATTCGCTTTGCTTGGCTTCTTTCTGGCTACCCTCGAGTCTGGAGGTGGGCTTAGCTTCAGGCTGTTTATCCTTGTGGTACTTTGCATGGTTTTCGCCCGTAGTGCGGCTATGGCTTTCAACCGCTACCTCGACCGGGATATCGATGAGCAAAACCCCCGCACCGCCACCCGGGAAATTCCAGCTGGTGTGATCTCCCCCAAAGCTGCTCTGTCTTTTGTCTTCATCAACAGCTTGCTTTTCATCGCAACGACCTGGTTTATTAACCTCCTTTGTTTCCTGCTTTCACCGGTAGCCCTGCTGGTCATTTTAGGCTACAGCTACACCAAGCGGTTTACCTTCCTTTGCCATTTTGTGCTTGGGCTGGGGCTCTCACTCGCCCCGATCGGGGCTTACCTCTCGGTCATGGGGCAGTTCGATCTGATCCCGGTGCTGTATTCGGGGGCTGTCTTACTATGGGTGTCCGGCTTTGATATCATTTATGCCTTGCAGGACGATGACTTCGACCGCTCCCTGTCTCTAAACTCTGTGCCGGTGAAAATGGGGCGCCCGGGGGCACTTCGCCTTTCGAATTTCCTGCATGCCGGAAGCGCCTTTTTTATACTCGCCGCGGCCTGGCAACTACAGTCCGCTTACCCGGAATTTCAGTGGCTGCATTGGCTGGCTGCTGCCATTTTTCTCGGATTGCTTTTCTACCAGCATACTCTGGTACGCCCGGATGACCTCAGCAAGGTTAATATTGCCTTCTTTACCACCAACGGCATTGCCAGCCTTCTATTCGGTGTATTGGTTATCATGGACATATACCTGTAGTATTTATTCCTGCCGCTGCTCTCCCGGGTTCACATGCCTTGCTTTGATGCGGGCACCCTCTTTCCGGGCAGTTTGACTGTCCTTAAGCCCCCAGAGCTGATCGCTGGCATAGCGCATGGCTTTTTTTAGGTCCACAATCGGATTGGGATAGTCCTTCCCCAGCTCAAAACCAATAAACTGTAGCTCAAGTGGGGGGATTTCCCATGGCGCATGAATGTAATCATCGGGCAGCCTGGCCAGCTCTGGTACCCACTGCCGGATAAAGTCTCCGTGGGGATCATGTTTCCGGGAGTTAAATACCGGATTATAAACCCGGATGGTATGAATGCCCGTCGTGCTGGCCTGCATCTGGAATTGAGGGTAGTGGATGCCCGGCTCAAAGTCCAGGAATTGCCTGGCCAGATGATGCGCTCCTGCCTGCCAGGGCTGCCACAGCGTGTGCGTAAGGAAGGAAACCAGCATGGCCCGCATCCGGAAGTTGATATAGCCGGTGGCGTTCACACAGCGCATTGCGGCATCTACCAGTGGGAAGCCTGTCTGCCCCGTCTTCCAGGCTTCTACCAATGCTTCATCTGTTTCGGTGCGCAGGTGGTTAAAGGCGGGGTTGAAATTTTCAAACTCTATTCGGCACTCGCTTTCAAATTTCTGTATAAAATGGTCGCGCCAGCGCAGGCGGGACAGGAAGTTGTTGAGGTCGCGCTTATCCGTCACCAAATGCCGGTGCTGCCAGCTGTACTGATATGCTTGCCGCAGACTGATGTTGCCCCACGCCAGATAGGGTGAAATCCGGCTGCAGGACCGGCGGCTGGCCAGTGGCTTGGAAATCAAACGAGAGTAACCGTTGATCCTTTCGCCTTTGAAAAAGCTGCGCAGGTACCGCCAGGCATTGCGTTCACCACCGGGCTGAAAAGTGGCGTCAGGCTCCTGGTACGCTTTGGGGAGGGGCGGACCAGCGAGCATCTTTTGTAAAGCTTCCGGAAGCTCAATCAAACGGAGCTTATCGGCCGGAAAGGAAGGTACCGGAGACTCAATGTAGTCATACCACTGTTCCCGCCACCCCTCCCGGTTGGGGCGCCCTCTTTGCACACCTGAAAATGGAACCTCCTGCCAGTTGATACCCAGTTCTTTGAACCATTTGGCACAGGCAATATCCCGGTCAAAAGTAGCCTTTACACCGATTTCCTCATGACTGTAAATGTTACGAACCTGATAGTAGGTGCACAAATCCTGGAACAACGGTAGTACTTCCCGGTGCGCGATAAGCAGAGTGCCGGGCAAGCGGGATTCCATACACTGCAGAGATTGCCAGACGAAGCGCCAGTGCCGGTCGCTGTAGTCGGCATGCCGCAGCAAACCGGGCTCAAAACAATAGAGTAACAACAAGGGCCGCCCACCTTTCGCAGCTGCTTCCAAAGGCGGATGATCGTGAAGGCGCAAGTCGCGCTTCAGCCAGACAATGTCTATTTCGGGTTTTTCCAAATTCACAGTGATTTAACAGCATTGCCCCGGTTTTGTTATCGTAAAGCAGGATGGCGTAGAGCCGGGTTTTTAAGTGTTTTTCGGTATAGGAAATTTTTTACAACCTACAGACAAAGCTGTAAGTGTTTGAAAAAGAGTAATTTAGGGTGTTTTTGGGCTAAATTTTTTCATATTTCAAATAAAAGTTCAGCAAAAAAGTCCGTTGGCGGGAACCTTCACCTTTTATTTTAATGTTAGGGTGGTTGTTAATCCAATATTAATTCTGTTTTATTTTTCAAAAACCATACACTGTGTGGTTTAGGGAATTTGTATTTTAGTCAAAAATCCATCCTATTCATGAAATGGCGAAAACTTAACGGCGAAAGAATTGAGTTGCCTATTAAGGAAGCGGTAGAGCAAACGATTCTTCGGGAGAAAGCTGCCGGGCACCGCCTGAAGGTCTGCATTGGTTCCGATTCTCAGGTGCGGGGTACGCACATTGAGTTTGCGAGCGTCATCGTTTTTCTGCGCGAAAAGAAAGGCGGCTTTATGTTCATCCACAATACGCGGGAGCGGGCCGGTATGGGGCTGCGCGAGCGTATGATCACTGAGGTAGCCAAGTCGGTAGAAGTGGCCTACAGCCTTTGTGACTTGCTGGACAAGCACAACGTGGAACTGGAAGTCCATGCCGACATCAATACCGACCCGGAGTTCCAGTCCAATGTGGCACTCAAGGAGGCGATGGGCTACATCCTGAGCATGGGCTTTGTGTTCAAAGCAAAACCTAATGCTTTTGCCAGTTCTTCCTGCGCCGACAAAGTCGTATAATCTAACCCGGGTTACTCGCCCGGGTTATTTTTTTCGGGGGTCATCAAAGGGTACAGCCTTTAATTTAGGTTCGGGTACCGGTTGGATTTGGCGCTCAAATGCCACCATTCGCTGCTCCAGTTCCCGGGCTTTTTCCGGAAAATCTTCCATCAGGTTCATGGTTTCGTTTGGATCCTTTACCAGGTTGAACAACATCGGGCCATGCGGTTCCAGGTGCTGCCGGTAAGGATTGTCCAGAACCGGGCGCATGTATTTCCAGTCGCCGGACCGTATACTGCGCAGGCTCTCATTAAAATAAAAGAAGAAGTCACGGCTCTGCGGTTCCCCGCCCTCTAACAGCCATTCGCTGATATCCTGGCCATCATAGGGGCGGTCCTCGGGCAATTGTCTGCCTGTGAGCCGGGCAAAGGTAGGCAGCCAGTCGGTCATGAGCATGGGCTCACCGATATCCTGTGCCGGTTTGATTTTGCCGGGCCACCAGGCAAGAGTCGGAACTTTGACCCCGCCTTCATAGGTAGTTGCTTTGTGCCCCCTGAGCCCACCGGTCTTCCCCCCGCCTTTTGCTGCAGGTCCGTTATCGCTGCTGAAGACGACCAGGGTGTTTTCTGCGATTCCAAAATCCCTTAAAGCCTTCAGTACTTCCCCCACGCTGCGGTCCAGTTCCTGCACCACGTCCCCGTATTTGCCGTAAGGCGAAGTTCCCGCATACTCGGCAGAGACATGCAGGGGTTTATGTGGGAAGGTGTGCGGGATATAGAGAAAAAAAGGCTGCTCCCGGTGTCGCGCGATGAAGTTGATTGCCTCAGAGGTGTACCGTTGGGTAAGCGTAGGCTGATGCGCGGGCTGACTGATGATTTTACCATTGCGCATGAGGGGCAAAGGCGGGTCTTTGCGGGGCTTCCACTCCATATCGTTGCTGTACGGAATGCCGAACCAGTAATCAAAGCCGTGCTCCATAGGCAGGAAAGGCGGCAGGTGCCCCAAATGCCATTTGCCAATGATGCCTGTTGCATAGCCAGCTTCCTTGAATAGCTCCGCCATCGTGTATTCGGTACTATCGATGCCCTGAAGACTATTGGGGAAAAACACCCGGGTAACGCCGGAACGCACCTGATAGCGGCCCGTCAGCAGGCCCGTACGGGAAGGAGAGCAGACCGGAGATGTCACATAGAAATTGGTGAATTTTATGCCTTCTGCCGCCATCTGATCCAGGTGAGGCGTGTGGATGGAGTCCGCGCCGTAGCAGCTAAGGTCGCCGTAGCCGAGGTCATCGGCGTAGATGAAGATGACATTTGGAGGAGTAGAACCCGGACTTTGGGCTTGTCCGGGGATAAACCACCATAAGGCAGTCAGAAAGAAAAGGATCCTTTTAATTTTCATGGTAGTTCATTTTATAAAGCACAAACTGCGCTGCCCGTTTTTTGTAGGGCCGTTCTTGATGGTTTGCGATGGTCTACGGTTTCGGGCAGGAAACGAACAGTACTCCGGAGCATAGATCAGGATATTAGTCCCGAAATGATGTAAACATATTAGATTTTATTAATGTAGGTTTTGTATAGACCATGGATTAGGATTTTTTGCCAGATCAAAGAGCGCCCGGAACCTCGTAGCCTTAGCTACGAAGGTGAGGACGTGATGCAGAGCTGGCGAAAAAGGCAATTCAGGGGCATACAAAATTTACTTTAATAAAATCTATTCTTAGTCTAAAGAAAGGAAGGTTTCCACAACTACCTGTAATGATCAGTCCGTTAAACAACCAATATTTTATATCTTTCCTGCAAAAACCAGCCCCTATGACTCCATTTATCGCAGAATTCATCGGCACCTTTTTGCTCATTTTACTGGGCAATGGTGTGGTCGCCAACGTTGTGCTTCAAGATACGAAGGGGCATAGCGGGGGATGGATTGTTATCACGGTAGGCTGGGCTATGGCGGTCTTTGTGGGCGTCCTGGTGGCGCAGGATTACAGCGGTGCGCACATCAATCCGGCGGTCACCGTTGCTTTGGCAGTTGGTGGTAAGTTTGCCTGGTCAGAGGTTGGGGGCTATGTGCTGGCGCAGGTACTTGGGGCGGCTGCGGGTGCAAGTTGTGTGTGGCTGACTTATATTCAGCATTACCGCACTACAAAAGACCCCGTACTCAAGCTGGCCACGTTTAGCACCATCCCGCAAATCCGCCACAACGGTGCGAACCTTTTTTCAGAAATCATCGGCACATTTGTGCTTCTGATTGCCGTATTTTTTCTCACTGGCCCCAACATTCCGGCAGGTGACCCGAGCCGTCCGGTTGGACTAGGTTCTCTGGGGGCATTGCCCGTTAGCCTTGTGGTTTTAGCCATTGGTCTTAGCCTGGGCGGCACCACCGGTTACGCCATCAATCCGGCCCGTGACCTGGGGCCACGTATCGCACATGCGCTCCTGCCCATTCAGGACAAGGGTAGCAGCAACTGGGATTATGCGTGGATACCTATCGTGGGACCGCTGGCCGGCGGTGCTTTTGCGGCCTTGCTGTACGGGATATTACAGGCATAGATATATTGAATGACAAAACCCCAGATAATGAAAACAAGACAAATATTGATTGCCCTTCTAATCTTGGGCGGAACCACCTTTTCAAATGCTCAAAAAGATACTGTGGCGGACTCCCGGCCGTTTTTAGAACGGTTTTATTTAGAAGGACATTTGGGTTATTTCCTGTTCTCTGATATGAGCTATGTAGGGCTGGGTTTTGTAATCAGGCCACGGCATTATCTTGGGTTTGAGTATGTACCGGTTTTGAGGTCTTACAGCATTAGTACAGTCAATACCGCAGTTGATGGTTGGGGTATGCAGTATCAATACCGGGTCCGGAAGTGGTACTTTTCAGTAAGTGGGGGCGTGATGAGTAAAGGTTATCATATTACGGACGACCCATTTATTGTTGGTCCTGCTGAGCGTAGGACACCGTTTCCTTACTATCGTGTGGCAGCAAAACACTGCTTTTGGAATTTTCTTTGCCTGGGGTGCCAGATTGGTGCGTGTGGTCCTTACAAAGTGGTTGCCTACGATGAAACAGGTAACGGTTACGAATGGGAAACAGGTGTACGTTCCCTTACCATCTCCCTTGGATTTCTTTTGGAAAATTCCCCGAATACGCTTAAGAAACAATGGAGAAAGTCAAACTAAGATTAATGGGGACGCTGTTTTTTGAACCCTCTAAAAGTAAGAACCATGAAAACAAAGCGGCTAATGATAGGTGCTGCTATTTTGGCCACGTCCCTGAATTTTCTTCATGCCCAAAGCGATGAAAAAAGCGACCGAAGGCCCTTTGCAGAGCGTATTTATGGAGAATTTAGTGCCGGGTGGCTTTTGGTTGACCTGTCGAACACGATGTCAAATCTTGCGGTAGGCTACAGAATAACGCCAAACGTTTATCTGGGCATAGAGCACATACCCGGATTTAGTAGCAGTAATATGGGGCGTGGCTACAGTGTCTATGATGGTTGGGGGTTACAATCTCAACTCCGGCTGGGGAAATGGTATGCTTTCGCTGGGGTTGGATATTTAGGTGATGCTGGTTATGGAGACGACGGGCCTCAATGGATCGTCTCTGATGATCCCCCTGGCGATTTTTCTTATTACCGGTATGGTCTGAAATATTGTTTTAATCAATGGTTCAGTCTGGGTTTCCAATATGCAGAGAGCGACCATTTTACAGGTTATCGTACGAACGATCGACCGGAAATGGGAGAGCCTGTCTCATACTGGAGCCATCAGGTAAAATGTCTTACTTTTAATATCGGAGTTATGATTCAGAAGATACCCAAGAAGAAGGTGAAAGATTGAAAATGCAGATTTAGGGTTAATCCTTTTGTTTTACCATAACATCGTAAGGTCCATAAGTGCCTTTTGCTCCTTCAGGCCAAAAGCAGTGAAACCAGGCGTCAAGCCGATACTGCCCAGCCCTCAGCAGCAGGTCGTCAAAAGAAAAACGCTGGGTGATACTGTCCCGGACAATCACTTCCCGTTGCTCCGTCCCCACTTTTAGGTTGAGGCTGCCATGCCCGGGCAGGCCTTCATGGAAGAACAACTCAAAGTCGTAGCTTCCGGACTCCGGTACCTCCACGGTCCAGTAGCCATGTCCCATAGGGCTGTCCCACAGTTTGGTGGCGGGCCCTTTCCAGTCATTTCGGTTCAGGCGCACGGGGTAACCCTCAGGAGTATGTAAGGCTACAGGGTGATCTCTGAGCAGGGCGGGAGCTACTTTCATTTCTGCCTGCCAGTCCAGGAAGCGTTCGGACAGTTGCTGAACGACCTCGGGATATTGCTCACTTAGATCTTTGGTTTCGAAAGGGTCTGTTCGCAGATCAAACAGCTCAAAATCATCCGGCGCCTTTTCAAACCGGTACTTGCCCACTAACTTAAAGGAATCTGTCCGTACGGCCATATTATGAAATCCCCTCGGATAACCCCGCTGCCACTGGAAAAACAGGGTGCGACCGCCGGCTACAGCTGCCACTTTAGCGGTAAGGGCAGGCAGAAAGCTCCGGCCATCCAAAGTCGCTTCTGGCGTAGTGCCCGTGAGTTCAGCCAGGGTGGGGAGGACGTCTATATGGGCGGCAATACCCGGTACGTCACGTGGATTACCGAATTTCTTTGGAAAGTGCCAGAAGGAAGGCACCCGTATGCCCCCTTCGTACACCGATCCCTTGCGCCCGTAAAAGCCAGATTTGTAGCGGATTTGCTGTGGCCCGTTGTCCGTCAGAAAAATGAGGAGGGTGTTGTCGGCTACACCGGCATCTTTCAGCGCTTGCCGGAGCCGGCCTACATTTTCGTCAATATTGGACACCATGGCATAGACCTTGCGGGCCGCTTCAATATCCTTCGGCTTCATCCGCTCAAACTCATTGGACCCCTGAATGGCGAAGGTGTCGAAAGGGTAGGGCATGTCCCGGTAGCGTTCGTAGGCTTCCTCCGGCACTTCCAGCGGCGTATGGGGCGCATTAAAAGCCAAATACAGGAAGAAAGGCTGATCGCCTCCGGTTTGGACAAAGTCAATTGCGGCATCTGTAAAAACATCGGAGCAGTAGCCCTCAGCCTGCACCACTTTTCCGTTATGTTCCAGCAGAGGGTTGAAGTAGCTTTGCCCCTTTCGGCTAAAATTTTCGTAGCGGTCACCGGGTTGCTCCAGCCCTCCGGCAGCATGCACCAGTGCCTCATCAAATCCCTGATCGTTGGGCCGGTAGGGATAGTTGTCTCCGAGGTGCCATTTTCCAAAAACACCGGTGCGGTACCCGGCCGTTTTGAGTAGTTCGGCGATGGTTTGCTCCTCTGCTGCCATCGTTGCGCCCCCGGCGTAGGTATCATAAACTCCGGTACGTAGCCCATATCGCCCGGTCATAAGGCTGGCCCGGGTAGGGGCACAGACTGGCGAGACGTAGAACTCAGTCAGTCGTACACTGTGCCGGGCCAGGCTATCAAGCACCGGTGTGTGAATCAATGGGTTGCCGTGATAGCCCAGGTCACCATGCCCCTGATCATCGGTGAGGATGAGGATGATATTGGGCCGTTCGGGCGTGTCTGCTTTCGGTTCAGGGCGAAGGGTAAAGCCGGCCAAAAGCAAGGTGGGCACAACGAAAAAGATCAGATACTTCATACAGGTTTATTTTTCAAAGCGCAGCCAGCGGCCACTGTAGCGTTCCAGTTCTATCGGTGCTCCTAATTTAAGGGATTCGCCGGTAATGGCATCGGTAGCGTTCCGGTACTTGTAGTCGAAGTCCAGTTCGACCTGTTTCGCTTCTCCATCGTTGAGGAGGAAATAATGGTCTGCTTCCGGCGATGCCATACGGTAGACAATTGCGCCTTCACACCGGTAGAATGGCTGGTAATCAGCAAGGGTATGTCTGATTAGCCGCTCTTCTGCTGCCGTTTGGCCCGGCTTGAAGCAGTCCATAGAGGCCTGAAATCCGAGAATGACCGCGGTGCCTTTGCCCAGTTTGTTTTCAGTGATTGCCGGGTCGCCGGTGTGATAATGCTCGACTACTTCAGCAGAAGTCGGCGTCATATCGAGGGTGAAGCCCTGCAGAGGCTGTCCTTCCAGCCGGTAGTCCATGTTGATACCAGCGTATTGATAATCATTTATGGTTACGCCAAACAGCTTTTCAAAGGGGGTGCCTTTGTCTGAGTAGAGCAGGGCACCATTCTCATCATACCAGGCAGAGGGCATGTCTATGACTACCCGGCCTCCATTCTCTACATATTCAGTGAGGATACCAATGATCTCCGGATCAATCGCGATCACAAACGGCAGATAGATGGCGCGGTAGCGCCCGGCAAGCCCATCGCGGAGGTCTGAAGGTGTTACATATTCGTAAGGCACATTATGGTTGATGAGTGCCCGGCTTACTCCGGTGCGGGCATCAATCGGGAGTTGCTTAAAGATATCTCTTCCCTGTATGGACATCGCTGCCCAGTAAGCTTCGTTTTCCCAGTCGGTGTACACTCCAACAAAAGGCTCCTTGTGGCCCTGCCAGATTTCATCACGGTACTTTTGAGCGGCTTTGCCTATGGCACCAGCGCGGATGGCCTTTTCGGTTACTTTATTGTGGCGGTCAAGCAGAGCGTATTCCCCGGCTTCCCATCCAGCGGTGCGCATGCTCCATGACCATAGCCCAAACCCCTTGTAGCCAGCTGCCAGATAGGTGAGCATGAGCTGTGTGATGATACCTTCGTCCACGGTAAAGCCATTGCCACCTTTGCCGCCACTGAACTGCTGCGGGCCACCGGTAGACTCCCAGGTAGCCGACCAGCCGCCTTTGAAGTAATCGTGGGTGAGGGCGGCTTGCATGTAAACGGGGCGGGTGATCTCATGCTGTACCTCATCGAAATGCCAGGCCAGGTGGATGGAAGGGTAAAAAGAGCCGTTGGGGGTCATCAGCTCCGCAATGCCTTCCATATCGACGCCCCGCCAGGAAAAGGGCAGGAACATACCCATTTCACCTCCGGCCCGATAGGGTGGCACGGGGTCGAATGCGTTGTGGCGGTCAATTTTATTTTCCTGCGTCCATTTCAGGCGCATATCGGCTTTGAAGCGGAAAATGTCGCGCAGGTGGCGGTACTCCTTATTCGGAATCTGTTCCCAACGCTCGTTGAAGTCGGCCCAGGATGTAAAGGGCTTCCCACCGGGCGCCAGCAGTACATGGTGCATATTGTAAGCGTAGTTGAGGCTGTCAATGCTGCCGTACTGCTTTCGGACCCAGTCCAGAAAGACCGGTTTGATTTCGTCGGGTAGCTTATGCCCTACACCGCCAGTATTGGGATGGGGGATGGGGTCGGGCTCATGCTGTCCGGTAGCTTTGACCAGTTCCTGCCGCCGGAGAATACGTTTCCGGAGGACTTCCGTTTGATAAGCCTTCATCTTAGGATGCTCCCGGGCTTCCTTAATGCTCATATTGGCAGGCAGCTCCGCAGCTTTCAGGACTTCCGGGGTAATCGGTGCCCAGCCGGCTTCTCCGTACCACCATGGGAAGATGCCTTCCTCCAGGGCAATCAGGGCAGCCTCCTCGAAGGTCATACCATTAGGGGGGAACAGCTGTTTGGTGCTGGTGAACCCAAGCTCTTTCATGGTGCGAAAATGCCAGCGCAGCTCTTGCTCGCCCTCTCCGGGACGAGGCAGGTAAACGGCGCCCACTGACATGGGGGCCAGTTCCCGGTAATAAGCTTGTTTTTCTGAGTAATGTAACTGATCATACCGCTCCGTCAGGTAGTCATGCGGGTCTTGTGCCAGAGCACTGCCGGTCAGGAGGCTCGTCGCAATCAGGAGGAAAAGAAGAAGGCTGTGCTTCATTTTTATAATTTTTGAGAGAGGTACCCCGGATTTTGTATTTGTAACGAGCAGGTATACGGTGACAAAGACTCGTTTTGAGCCCCCTTGTTCAAAAAAAATATGAGGCAGGCTTTTTTTCTCCTCTTTACGATGGTGGCTGGAACAGCACTGTATGGGCAGGCCTTTGGCGACCGGGGCTGGGCTTTTGATGCGGAACAGTATGATGCTCGTTTTCCAGATATGTGGCACTGGGCGCAGGCAGGGGTGCAATGCGGCATTCCTGGTCCGGATGATTTTTCGGTGGTAGACACATTAAGGCCGGGAGAGGATCTGCAGGATGCCATTGATAACGCTGCAGAGCAGGGGGGAGGCATCCTGCTGCTGCTGCCGGGGGTCTATCCAATTCATGAAACGCTCCACCTTAAAGACAGCATTATCCTAAGAGGGGCCAGCCGAAGTAAGGTGGTATTGAGCAATCAACTGCGAGGCCCGTTTTTTCCCAGTCCTTTTGATAATATCACGGGCATCCGCTTTCATAATATCCGTTGGGCAGGGCTTGAAAACCTGACGGTTAAGTATGAAGTTGTGGATTTTCAACCGGTGGATTATGATTATTTCGACTACCCCTGGCAGAAAAAGACGTTCCGAAATAACCCCGGGGAGGACTTTCAGTTGTACGTGACGCAGGTCACCTTTGACCATGCCCGGAATTCCTGGATACGGAATTGTCAAATTCTGGATTCAGGCACCGATCCGATTCTGGTGCTGGAATCGGAACATATCAGTATCACAAAAACCCGGGTGGACGGCGCCTACAACAAAGGAGGGCGTGGCAATGGCTACTTTAATATAGAGCAAAACAGTCGCTATGTACTTTTAGCGGAGGATACAGTCAGGGCTATCCGGCACCTGGCTATCCAAAGCGGCGCAAAGTATAATGTGCTCATTAGCAATTACCTTGAGGTGGACGTCAATTTCCACAACGGTGATGGTGGGCACAATCTGGTAGAGGGCAACATCATCCGCATACCCGAGTGGCATTCCTGGCATTGTTTTAGCCGGGGTGTTCCTAAGCATCATCGTCCCCCCGGACCAGGAAATCTGTTGCTCAACAACTATACGCAGTACAAAACCCGTATTCCCGGCAAACGCGATAAGATTACCGAGTATGGCGATTCCATCATCTACACTTCAGTTATTCCGGCAGATACGGTAGAAGCCTGGGGACAGCCTCATGTGGTTCACGAATACGGGCCTTTAGACCTTGAACAGATGAGCCACCGTCATCAGGTTTACGAGATGAATCCGTTTTGGGACGATCGAAAGTCGGTTTTGCCAGTTGAGGCAGCTCCGCCCCATGCGAAGACACTCTATCCTGTAATCTACCAGGGGGCGTCAGCAAGGTGCTGGTAACTTTTAACCCGGCCAGTCTACTGCTTTATTCTCCCGCATGGCATCAATTGCCATTCGCACACACTTGGCGGTTGTAGCACCGGTCCTGACGTTGGAGACGGGCTCACGGTTGTCGCGTATGCATTCGTAGAATTCCTGGAAAGCATAGTGAGTGCCGCCCCAGCCTTCGGTCTTGTGCTCAAAGCGGATGGCGTATTTATCCTCTTTGGCGCGGTTGAGGGTGGCGCCGGAGACGCCGTCAACCATGCCTTTTTCTTTCTTATTGAGGGGCTCGAAGTAGATCCAGCCTTCGTCTATCCCCATTTCTATGGTGCCCTTGCTGCCCCTGAAAATCATCTGATACCCTTCGTGCGCATTGGAAGTCAGGGAAATACAGTTGACTTTCATGCCGTTCGGGTAGCTGAACATAGAATTGACGTTGTCAAACGTTTCCCTGCCGTCCTTCCAGTAGTCGATTCCGCCAAAACCAACGGCTTTTTCCGGGTGAGTGTCCAGTACCCAGTTGACAAAATCAATTTGGTGGGAGTGCAGCTCAGCCGTCAGCCCGCCGGAATACTCGGTATACATCCGCCAGTTGATCATGCGCTCGTATTTGGGTTTGGGCACCGGGCGCCGCCAGTCACCATTCCGGTTCCACTGAATGTAAACATTCGCGATATCGCCAATTTTGCCACTGCGGATGAGGTCGGCCACCCGGAAGTAAAGGGGGTGATAGCGGTATTGGTGCCCAACAAGGAAAACCTTGCCATTAGCCTCTACCTCCTCCACGAGCCGGTCTGCTTCAGACGTTTGGTAGGTCATGGTTTTTTCGCAGTAGACATGCTTGCCTGCCTGTGCAGCTGCCACAGCCATCTCATAATGCATAGACAGGGGCGTGGCAATCAGTACAGCGTCCACATTCGGGTCGTCCAGCAGCCTGCGGTAATCGGTATAAGCTTTAGCCTTTTGATCAGCATTTTCCATGGCGCTGTCCAGCCGGAAGGGCAGGATATCACAGCAGGCTACTGTTTTGAATTGCGGTATGCTGTTCAGTAGCCGGATAATCCCTCCGCCCCTTGCTCCGGTACCAATAACCCCGAGCTGTACGGTCTCGTTTTTGGAGAATGTGCCGGAGGCCATGCTTAGGGAGCCCAAGGTGAGCCCTGCTGTGGCCATGCTGCTTTTTCTGATGAAGTCTCGTCTATCCATTTGCTTCAAGTCTGTATCTTTGGTTACAATAGTAGGCATGGTTTGTCCTCTTTTGAAATCAGGGGCAGGAACAAAATACATCCAAGGAAAAGACCAAGTGTCCTGCGCTATGTTACCCTGACTGGTCTCAATTTGACCCTTAAACAACAAAATAATAATGAAAAACCGAATTCAATTACTGGCATTGTTTCTGAGCGTAAGCGGCGGGCTGAGTGTTGCTCTGACGGCCCAATCTGACGAGGGTTGGCGGGATTTGTTTAATGGCAAAGACCTGAGCGGTTGGGAAAAACGTAATGGGTCTGCGTCGTACAAGGTACAGGACGGTGTGATTGTAGGGGTCACGGAAACCCAAACGCCGAACACTTTTCTGTGTACCAAAGAAATATTCAGCAATTTTATTCTGGAGCTGGAAATGTGGGGCGATGCAGCGATCAATTCCGGTATTCAGTTCCGTAGCAATAGCCTACCGGAGTATAAAAACGGAAGAGTGCATGGCTATCAGGCAGAGGCTGATCCCAGTCAGCGGGCCTACAGCGGCGGGATTTACGACGAAGGGCGGCGTGGGTGGCTCTACCCGCTCAGCCTCAATCCGGAAGCCCGGACAGCCTATAAGTTGGGGCAGTGGAACAAGTACAGGATTGAAGCGGTGGGCAATGAACTCCGGGTGTGGATCAACGGAGTGAATACCGCTAATGTCGTGGACGACATGACGGCTTCCGGCTTCATCGGGCTGCAGGTGCATGGGATAGGGAATGACGAAGAAAAAGCCGGGCGGGAAATCCGCTGGCGCAATATCCGCATCAAAACGGACAACCTGGAAGCAGACCGCTGGCCAATGGCGCCGCACGCGATGGAGCTCAACTACGTTCCGAATTCCCTGACGCCATATGAAATCAGCAAAGGCTGGCGTATGCTTTGGGATGGCAAAACCAATGAGGGGTGGCGCAGTGCCCGGGCAGAGGACTTCCCCGAAAAAGGCTGGGAGATCAAGGAGGGCGTACTTACCGTTCTGGAGTCCGACGGTGGAGAGTCCACAAACGGCGGGGATATCATCACCCGCGATAAGTTCAGCAGTTTTGAACTGATGCTGGAGTTTAAAATCACAGAAGGGGCCAATAGCGGCATCAAATACTTCGTTGACCCGGAGCTCAACAAAGGGCCCGGTTCTTCCATAGGGCTGGAATACCAAATTTTGGATGACCAAAAGCACCCCGATGCCAAAAAAGGGGTAAAAGGCAACCGCACGCTGGCCTCCCTTTACGATCTGATCCCGGCTGAGAACCTTTCGGTAACAGGCCGGAATAAGCCGTTTCGTGGGGTTGGGGAATGGAATCAGGCCCGGTTGATTGTCAAAGAAAACCACATTGAGCACTGGCTGAATGGATTCAAGGTATTGGAGTACGAAAGGAATACGCCTATGTACCGGGCACTGGTAGCATACAGTAAGTATAAAGACTGGCCGGACTTTGGCGAGCTGCCTCAGGGGCATATCCTGCTACAGGACCATGGCAACCGGGTGTCTTTCCGGAGTATCAAAATCCGGGAGTTCTAATGGCATATAACGCCTGTTCAAGAGCTGGTCTGACCGCTCGCATTTAAGAGGGATGAAGCGACTAAAAAGGATAAGCCGCAGCGTACAGTTGTCTGCGATTTTTTTTAGGCATGGCTAACGTAGCCGGTCAAATATGCTAATTCTACGTTAAATCTGGCATTCAATCAATATATTCGCGGGATGTTTGGTTGAACGTAGTAGATGGAAGATCAAGGACAAAAGCAACCGCAGGAAGAACAGCCTCAGCCCCGCTCGTGGCTGCGACTGCTTTGGCTATGGGCCAGGCGCCTGACCGTAGGGCTTATCCTGTTCTTCCTAATCCTGTCAGGCGTGCTTCAGATCCCTGCTGTACAAAACTACCTGGCAGACCGGGTGACCACCGCGCTTAGCGACGCCATGAAAACTACGGTCTCCATCGACCGTCTGAATATCAAGTTTTTGGACCAGCTGGTGTTGGAGGACTTTTATGTGGAGGACCTGACGCCGGGCGATACGGCCATCTTCAGCAAATACCTGTACGCAGATTTCAGCCTCAATCCGCTCGTTTACCTGCGCCGGGGGCTGGTTATTGAAGACCTTGCCCTGGACAGCGCCACTGTTAATATCCGTAAGGCTGCAGATGATGACTACAACAACATGCAGGTGCTGCTGGGCCGCCTCTTCCCGCCGGATACCTCGTCTGCCACAGGCGAAAAGCGGCCCTTCTATCTGGATGTGCAAGGGCTGACCCTCAGTAAAATCCGTTTCCTGAAAGAAGACAAAGCGAGAGGGCAGGACATGGATATCTACCTTGCTGAAGGATCCGCTGTATTTGATGAGTTTTCCCTGCCCGACCGGACCCTGCATGCCGAATCCGTCATCCTTGAAGGCCCCTATTTTCGGGTTGATGAGTACGATTATGTCATTTGGCCTCAGGATACGATGAGCAGCAATACGCCAACTGCTGCCTCCCCCTTGCCCTTTTTCGCTACCATAGGCGAGTTTGTGCTGAAAGATGGTAAGTTTTCCCTGCATAACTGGCGTAATGATCCGGAAAACGACGGGCCTGTGGACGAGCTCAACTATCAGCACATGGATGTTTTTGATATTAATATCGGTATCAATGAATTCTCCTTTTGCTCCGATAGCCTTGATTTTTCCGGGCAGGTAGAGGAGTTCAACCTTCGGGATTTAAGCGGATTCGTGCTGGAAGACCTGACTGTAGGCAATGGCCGGGTCTGGAACAGGGGGCTCGAGCTTTATGACCTACAGTTGAAGACACCCTACAGTGATATCGGGGACACTTTGATTTTCAGATATGACACCTACGAGGCATTCAAGTCCTTTCCGGATGAGGTGGAAATGGAAGCCCATCTCAGCAATGCTTCCGTTACTTTGAAAGATATTATGACTTTTGCGCCCAAGCTTAAGTCCAACGCTTTCTTCTGGGATAACCGGGACCGTAAACTGTACATCGACGGGCTGATAGAAGGCACAGTCAATGACCTGGATGCTGAAGATATGTACCTGGCCCTGGAAAACCGGCGGCTGGTGGCGCAGGGAGATTTGAGGACCCGTGACCTTACCTACCCGGACTTCCGGACCATTAACTTCCAGCTGGACGAGCTGCGGACCAATATGACAGCACTTCGGCAACTATTTCCGAAGTTTCAGCCTCCGGAGGCCTTCGACCGTCTGGGGTGGCTTTACTTTACCGGCCGCTTTGATGTCCTGTTTTCCGATTATATTGCTTATGGAACGCTCAATTCAGCCCTTGGGCGGGCCGAAATGGATATGAAAGTCCGTAACCTGACCGGCAACCGCGCTGAGGCTTCCTACAGTGGAAGCTTGTCTCTCGTTGATTTTGACCTGGGCGGCTTCACCCAGAATCAGGACCTCGGGCTTGTGAATTTCTCATCCAGTGTGCGCAACGGTAAAGGGCTGACGGCAGAAACGGCGACCGCTGACCTCAGTGCCGAAGTGCAAAGTTTCATCTACAAAGGCTACAACTACACCAATGCCAATCTGACTGGGCTACTGAAAAAGAACCAATTCTCCGGTGACTTTCTGATTCAGGATGAGCATATCGACTTTTCGTTTAACGGGCAGGTAGATATGACGGATAGTGTGCCCCGGTTTAACTTTTTCGCATCGGTGAATCAGCTCTCGTTATTGCCGCTTAACCTTAGCCAAAAAGATATCAATTTATCCGGAGATGTCAGTCTCAACCTGCAAAACAGTACCTTATCTGAGCTGGAAGGCCGGGGGCGTATAAAGGGCGTGGAAATTCTGCACCGCAATCAGGATACCATTCAGGTGGATTCGGTGGTCTTTGTTTCTCTGTTTGAGCCCGGAGGGCGAAAACGGTTCAGCGTAGCCTCCGATTTGGTGAACGGCTACCTGCTTGGGCAGTTCGATGTACTGGATATCGGGCCTGCCCTTATGGATTACCTGGACCGGAACCATCACGGCTTCTTTGAGCGACTGGGCATGAAAAAGCCACGGAGGCAGCCAAAGGGGAATGAATTTATTTACGATTTTGATATTGTGGACACAAAAGGCGTCCTGGGATTGTTTGAGCCCAGGCTAGGCCCTCTGGAAGGGGTGGCACTGAACGGCTACTTCGACAATCAAAAAGACAGCATCACGGTGGAGCTGCGGGTACCCCGCTTCCGGTTCGGTAATATTGAATTGAATGATGCTGGTCTGTTCGCAAGGCTCGTGGACTCGGCAGGCTCCATCAATTTCAGGGTGGAAGAGCCGGTGCTGAATGATAAACGCCGGTTTGCCCCGGTTCATGTACTAGCTGACCTGGACCGCGACACCCTGGATATCGGTTTGGCCTATCAGGTAGAAGGTTTGTCTATGCTGGACAACCTTAATCTAAACGCGGAGCTCTACCTGCTGGACAGCCTGAACTACCAGTTGCGCTTCAAGCGTTCCAACCTGGTTTTGTTGCAAAAGTTATGGGAGATTGAACCGGATAATTACATCACTTTCCGTAAAGGTTATGTTAGAACGGAGCATTTCCGTCTCAAAAATGAGGATCGGGTCATTCAGCTCCGGTCAAAAGGAGAGAAAGGGCTGCAACTGGCCTTGAGTAATTTCGACTTTTCTTTCATTGATGACATCTGGGAGTATGAAGAACTGGATTTCGGCGGGCCTTTCAATATGATAGCCGAAGTGGATAATATATTTAAGATGGAAGGGCTCAATGCTACTGTTATGGCAGATACCTTCCGGGTGAATGACGATGACTGGGGAGCCCTGCGCCTGGATGCGAATGCAGCTGGCCTCAAGAGCCGGTTTGAAGGCTATCTGGCAATTACCAAAGACACCTCGCAGCTCATTGCGGAGGGCTTTTTCAATCCGGAAGATACCCGCCGGGCACGCAGGGGAGGAGATAGCGAAAAAGCTCAATATTTTAGTATCGATCTTGATGTCACGAGTTTTCCGGTAAACATCGGAGAATACTGGCTGGAGGGCACTATCAAAAATACGGTGGGGTACTTCGATGCCAGTGCCAGTATTTTTGGCTTTCCCGGGGAGCCCCATATTGACGGAGAGATCAAAGTGCGTGATGGGGCGACTACCATAGATTTCCTGCAAACCCGCTACTACTTTGATGATGCCCGGATAGAGGCGAGAGACTTCCTTTTTGATGCCTCGGACGTTGTGGTCAAAGACAAGTACGGCAACACGGCTACCATTACCGGAGGCATTACCCATAGTTATCTAAAGGACCTGGGCATTAACGCTGAAATCAATACTGATCGTTTTCTGGCGCTCGATACAGACAAAGAGGACAATGACTTATTCTACGGGCATGCCCTGGGAGATGGAGAAGTCACCTTCAATGGACCGCTACGGAAAATAGACATTTACGTCAACGCCACGGTAGGAAAAGATACCCGCCTTGTGATCCCGGTGAGCTACGGTAGCAACGCTTCCGAGCTAAACTTTATCAACTTTAAGAAGCAGGAAGCAGAGGTGCCTTTGGACCAGCAAAGCAACACTGAGCTGAATGGCGTAAGCCTGGAGATGGATCTTAATATAACAGAAGAAGCGCAGGGCGAAATCATTTTTGATGAACAGGCCGGCGACATCATCAAGGGGACAGGGAGGGGCAATATCCGTATTTTGGTACCCCGAAACGGGGAGTTTGAAATGTTTGGAGATTACAATATCGAACAAGGAGAGTACCTCTTTACCCTGTACAACGTTGTTAACAAAGACTTTGACATCAATCGGGGCGGGGTGATCTCCTGGTCCGGTGATCCCTTCGAAGCCCAAATTCGGCTGGAGGCAGAGTACGCTGGTTTGTCTACGCCGGTTGCCAATTTTATACAGGAATACCTTATTGATGCGCCCGATGACTTAAAGCAGGGCGCCAGTCAGCCCACAGAGGTGGAACTGACCATGGAGCTCCGGGGAGATTTGCTGCGCCCGATTATCAATTTCGATATTGATTTTCCAGAGCTGATCGGCGGTCTTAAGACGCTTACCGACAGTAAGCTCCGGATACTGAGGCAAGATCCCAATGAGTTGAACCGTCAGGTGTTCGGGCTGATTGTGGTGGGGCAGTTTTTACCTTCGGATATTGCTATACAGGGGGCTGATATCTTCTACAATACGGTGAGCGAATTCGTGTCCAATCAGTTGTCGCTCTTGCTTACAGAGTTGTTTTCTGAGTTTTTTGGAGAGCAAAGCGCGCTGTCCGGCATTGATTTCGACATCGCCTACAATCAGTATCAGGCCAACTTTGGCGAGAGCCAGGATTTCCGGCGGGGCGATGAGTTTCAGCTGCGGATGCGGCAGGAGTTTTTCAATGACCGGCTCTCTGTTCTGGTCGGTGGCAATGTTGATATTGGCAACAGTGCCCGTGTGCCGGATGCAAGTGGTACCTTTGTAGGCAATGACCTGGTCATTGAGTATGTCCTCAACCGGGACCGCACACTTAAGCTCCGCATTTATCAGCGCCTGGAACCCGATATTGGGGGGGGGAGCCGGCTAGAGGTAGGCACGGGACTGAGCTATCGGAAAGAATTTGACTCCTTTGGGGAATTCCTGCGCAGCTTCAAGCGGGCTGCCGGGAAAATCCGGGATTGATCATTCAGGAGACCTTAGGCTGACTTTCTTTCGAACATGGAGTTCGGTTTTGCGCTTACAAAGAAAAAAGATGCCGAATCCTTCCATTAAGAATGAAGAACAGTATCAGGCCCTGAGAGACAAAGGCTACAGCAAGGAAAAAGCTGCTCGTATTGCCAACGCCAGCAACACGGGTGAAAAAGGCGGGCAGGCACCTCCCTACGAAGAACGGACGAAAGAAGAACTTTACCAAAAAGCTAAGGAGATCGGCATTGATGGCCGGTCTGATATGAATAAATCAGAGCTGATCAAAGCCCTGAGAAACCATTAGTAAGCTATGAAAAATATTCACCCCGACCGGGTTCACCTGCTGGGTGAGTCCTCCTGCCGTGATCAGGGGCAATACGTCCTCTACTGGATGAGCCTGAGTTTTCGCGCGCACTGGAATTATGCATTGGAATATGCTGTAGGCTTAGCTGAAGCAAGGGACAGCAAATTGATCGTCCTGATCAGCCTGGAGCCCCGGCAGGAACACTTCAATGCCCGCCACCTTACTTTCCTTCTGGAAAGCTTACCGGAAACAAAACAAGCCCTGGCTGACCGGGGAATAAAGTGCATCACGCAGGTAGCACCAATCGGGAAAAGCATAAAAGACCTGACTGCAGAGGCTTTCGCTATGGTGACAGACTGCCCTTATCTCAATGAGGACCGTGACCGGTTAGAGCGCGCTTTGAATGTCGCCCAGTGCCCGGTTACGCAAATTGAGGGGAACCTTATTGTACCGGTTGAAGCAGCTTCTGGCCACAGGGAGTACGCCGCCAGAACGCTTCGGCCTAAAGTGACGGATATCTACCACGACTACCTGGACAAACCTACCTCCAGCAAGCTACCCAAGTCGAGCCTGAATATGTCCCTCAATGGAGAAAACATAAGCGAGCCTGAAAAACTGCTGCACCAAATAGAATTCGAGCAATCGGTCGCCCCGGTTGCTAAATATCATACAGGAGGGTTTTCGGCTGCAAAATCACGGCTTGACCGTTTCCTGCACAATGACCTGGAAGCCTACGAGGATCAGCGGCAGTCCCCAACCCAGCCAGCAGTGACCCAGCTCAGTATGTACCTTTCCATGGGAATGATTGCTCCAGCCTATGTTTTAAAGCGTATTGAAGCCTATCTTCCTTCAGAAAATGCGGAAGCCCTCAGAGAAGAACTGTTGGTCCGGCGGGAGCTGGCCCATAACTTTGTGCACTACACCGCCCGGTATGACCAGCTGAGTGCGCTGCCCGAATGGGCGCAGCAAACCCTGGATGAGCACGAAAGAGATCAGCGCCCTCATCGCTACACCCGCAGTGAGATGGAAGCAGGAGCCACCCATGACGACGCCTGGAATGCCTGTATGAACCGGATGAAAAAGTACGGCTACCTGCACAACCATATGCGCATGTACTGGGGCAAGCAGATTCTGGCCTGGTGCAATACTCCTGATTATGCCCATCAAACGCTTTTGTACTTCAACAACAAGTATTTTCTGGACGGGAACGACCCTAATAGTTATGCCAACGTGCTGTGGGTGTTTGGGCTGCACGACCGGGCATGGAAAGAACGCAAAGTATTTGGTAAGGTCCGGCCGATGAACCACAATGGCCTGCAGCGCAAAATAGATTTGAAAAGCTGGTTGAAGATGGACCCGGCCCGATAATTTACCGGGCAATTGGGCCCCAGAGCGTTTTACCGCAAATTTTCATTCCTGCCTTTAGCAAAGTTTCCCGGGATGCCGAATTGTCCGTTTGACACCGGGCAACGGGTAAATACCCCAAAAGATAGCAGGCTCTTTTTAATTCCTGGACAAAGTAGGTGCCAATGCCCCTGCCCTGATAGGAAGGAGCCACACTCATGTGGATATCTGCATAGGGGGGATTGTAGTGCATCAACAAGCCTCCTTCTGCTACTATTTTTTCATCCATCAATAGCAGGTAATCGCCTGGCGACTCCTTTAGCCAGGGGACGCGTTCAGTAGCCCGCCGCTTGCGGAAGAGGGCACCGGGCAGAAGGTGGTGCGTAACATGGTCATCGGACAAGAGCCAGAGTTCTCCTTCCAGCGTTTCAGCAAAAGCATGGGCTACTGCTGTCAGCAACGGTTCATTTGTCTGGCACTCTACAAACCGCGCATTGGTCTTTTCCATTAGTTTTCTGAAAAAATGAGCCGCGTGCTGCCGGTAGCCGGGGAGAAGGTAATACTCAAAGATAGTGTCCCGGTGCCCCAGCTCTTCCATGCCTTTCACTGCGGCGTAGCCTACCGGTTGATTTTCAATAATGAGGTGATAATAATCTGCCCAGCCTTGGTCATGACAAGCCTCATAGCATACCTGTGCATGCAGGCTTTCCAGAAATAGCCGTCGAAGGGGCAGAATAGCCTGGTATCGGGCAGCTTCAGCTTTAATGGTGAATGGCATATAGGGCGCTTCGGGTTATTGGGGCCAAATTAGTCGATTTTTTCGGATTTCAAAGGTATCACGCACTGAGCAAATAGTATCTGGCCATATTGGAGATGATGAGCAAGAGGTAGCTAAAGAAGCGGGAATATGCTCAGATCATCCGTATTGACCGGGCTATAGATTTAAGATGGAGGCGAAATAAAACAGAGTCGCTGTGCCTGCACTTACAACAATTGTAAACCAGGAAACACCTTGCTTTTGCTGTATCAGAAGCAGCATAGCGGCATATTGTAGCGGTAGCATGTTCCGGGCAAAAGAGAAGGGGTCTTCATATATGGCTTTGGATAACAGCAATACAAATACCAGGTTGAAGAGAAAAATGAGCGTAACAGGCTGAAATAAGCTGCGTAGCCGGGTTTTCCAAAGCTCCAGGAGCCCTTCCAGCGAGATCAGCGCAATGGGCACAAATGTCCCCAACCAGAATAAGGGAAGCGGCAGAGCTTTGATATACCCTTGGGCTATTCCGGCAAAGGGCCAGTCAAAGTGTTTGAGCAGCGTGCCATCAGAAGGGGTGTGCCAGCCCAGAAAGGTGCTCCATCCTAAATAAGCCAAGAAGGGAAAGCTTAGAAGCATGATCCTCTCGTATTGTTTTTGCCGAAGGGCGCTCAACCCTATAGAAAAAGCACCCCCCAGTAAAATGAAAATAACCGTTTCCTTCGTGAGCATAGCGGCAGTGCCCATCAAGGCAAAAGCCCAAAATCTTTTTTTTACTACAAAGTAGAGGCTCAGTAACCCAAAGGCAACACCAAGGTGGTCGGAGAGGTCTCTGAAAAGGCATATCCATGTCCCAATAAAAGCAAGGGGCATCAGGCAATAGTAGGAGGGAGCCTTGAATAGCATGGTGAGCAGGAAACAGATGCCGATGGCTAGGCCAATACCAAGAATGTTGATGAGCACCAGCGCAAATGGCAGATACCCCCCCCTGCCCAAATCCGTTTGCTGCCCAGGCAAGTAAGGGGTAGCCAATGCGCTTGGTACGCAGGACCGGATTATCTATTCTAATCCCGGAAGCAAAAGGCCGGTCCAATGAGTTTTCAGAAGGCGGATTGAAAGTAGCTGTAATCCTTTCAAAAGGGTGGAGTGCCAATGCATAGAAAAACTGGCCGTCGTAGCCGTCATGCGGATAGACCTTTACCTCTTCATTGAAGGCCACCTGTTCGATATTGTTATCGCTCAGAAGTATAAACGCGCTGAAGTCCCGGCCCGCAAAGTGCCAGTACACGGCAGTAAGCAGAATGGTGACCCATAAGCCGGCAAAAACCCAGCAGGAGCTTTTTTCCCGGTTGTGCATATTTTGGGTAAAAATAGGTTCAGTGGGTAAGATATTAAGAAATGTACATAAATACCATCAGTTCCTATTGCTTTTGCAGGCCGTTGAAAAAATTGCTAAACCATACTTTCACTCAGGCGTTACACTCACTCATACACTTCTCACGTGAAATCCGGAATACATGAACCAAATCAAAACGCTGGGCGAACTTAAGCAAAGCGGTTACGAGTCCCGCTCCATCAAGGAGGAGCTGCGGCAAAATCTGATTCAAAAACTTCAGGCTAAGGAAAAAGTATTCGAAGGTATCCTGGGGTTCGATGATACCGTACTTCCCGATATTGAACGGGCTATTTTGTCCCGCCATAATATCCTGTTGCTTGGGTTGCGCGGACAAGCGAAAACGCGGATCGCCCGCCTGCTGGTCAATCTGCTGGATGAGTGGATGCCTGTCGTGGGCGGAAGCGATCTGCACGACGACCCCTTAAATCCGATCTCCCGGCAGGCCAAAGCGATTATTGCTGAGCACGGCGACGATACGCCTGTTGAATGGGTGCACCGTGAGGAGCGCTATGTGGAAAAACTGGCGACTCCGGATGTGAGTGTAGCAGATCTTATTGGTGATGTAGATCCTATCAAAGCGGCTAGTTTGAAATTGTCTTACTCTGATGAGCGGGTCATCCACTTCGGGTTGGTGCCCCGTTCTCACCGCAGCATTTTCGTGATTAATGAGCTGCCTGACCTGCAGCCCCGTATTCAGGTTTCGCTTTTCAACATTCTGCAGGAAGGCGATATACAAATCCGGGGTTTCAAATTGCGCCTCCCGCTTGATATTCAGTTTGTATTTACGGCAAACCCTGAGGACTATACCAATCGGGGCAGTATCATCACACCGCTCAAAGACCGTATTGAAAGCCAAATTCTGACCCACTATCCCAAGACAATCGAGATCGCCCGGCAGATTACCAGGCAGGAAGCCGAGCTTACGGATGCACAGCGGGAAACTACAGAAGTGCCGGATTTACTTGAAATCCTTCTGGAGCAAGTGGCCTTCGAAGCCCGTGACAGCGAATATATAGATGATAAAAGCGGGGTTTCTGCCCGCCTGACGATCTCAGGCTACGAAAACCTCGTTTCCACAGTGGAACGCCGGATGCTGATAAACGGAGAAAGTACAGCCAAAGCCCGGATTACCGACTTTTGGGGCGTGGTCCCTGCCATTACCGGAAAGGTGGAACTGGTCTACGAGGGCGAGCAGGAAGGCCCCTATGGCGTGGCGGTCAACCTGATCGGCAAAGCCATAAAGAAATCCTTTCTTGCCCATTTTCCGAACCCTGATAAGCTCAAGAAAGGTCGTGAAAGCGATCCCTATGGCACTATCCGGGCCTGGTTTTCGGGTGGTAATGAAGTCGAGCTGCTCAATGATTGCAGTGAGAAGGATTTCCGGAAAGCACTGGATGGCGTAGCCGGGCTGCGGAAGCTCGTGGAAAGCCACCTGAAAGTATCCGGGGAAGACGCCTACCCATTCATGGAGCTGGTGCTGCACGGGCTGGCAGAGTTCAATATCGTCAATAAGGATGTAATGGAATCGGCGTTTTCCTTCCGGGATATTCTGGCAAACATGCTGGATGACGATCTTTTTGATGATGAATACGATAATTAATTTGACCTTTTGTTAACCCTGTGTTAACTTAACGGGAGGTTGGAGCTGGCAAGCTGCAGCCTCCCGTTTTTACTTGAGCGGGTTGCAGCAGGAGGCGGTATTTATTTTACCGGTTCCACTCCAAAAGCTCTGCCCGGATTAAGCAACCAAAAAATTAAACCATATGCTATTAAAAATCAATCCTGACAACCCGGAAGGCCGCAAAATCGATCAGGCGGTTGACGTGCTCCGGGAAGGTGGTGTCATTATTTACCCTACAGACACGGTCTACGGGCTGGGCTGCGATATTTTCAATTCAAAGGCCGTAGACCGAATTTGTAAACTCAGGGGGCTAGACCCGGTCAAAGCCCGCCTCTCCTTTATATGTAAAGACATCAGTCAGGTAGCCGATTATGCACAGCAAATTGACAATACCGTCTTCCGGTTGATGAAGAAGCATCTGCCGGGCGCTTTTACCTTCGTTTTGAACTCGAATAATAAAGTGCCCAAGATGTTCAAAAACCGCAAACGGACAATTGGAGTGCGTATACCCGACAACAATATCTGTCAGGCCCTGGTGGAAGGGCTGGACCGGCCTATTCTGACAGCTTCCCTCAAAAGTGATGACGAAATACTGGAGTATTTTACTGATCCGATCGACATTTACGAAGACTTTGGGAAGCAGGTCGACCTGGTTATTGACGGAGGTATTGGCAAAAATCAGCCTTCCACCGTTGTGGATTGCACGGGTGCTGAGCCCGTTGTGCTGCGCTTAGGCACCGGGGTACTGGAGCTCTAGCAGCCTTATCTGTTATAATTTAAGCCGGCACAGTCACAGGTACGTGGCTGTGCCGGTTTGCGTTTGCAATAAGACTTTGTGTTTAAAACGACAAAATAAAGGCTTGTTTGAGTGGTTGAGGTCTTTATCTTTGTGCTTGTTTTAAAACAAACCTGCTGCATGAAATTTAAGCAATTACTGATCCTGCCCTTTGTACTCCTTGGTTTTATCCTCTCCGCTCAACAGAATGGGGGTATCGTCCGTGGGAATATCTATGATGAAGAATCCGGAGAACCGATTATTTACGCCAATGTGTTGCTTCAAGGCACTGACCTGGGTGCGAATACCGACCTTGATGGCTTCTTTGCCATTTCCAATGTGCCGGCCGGTGAATACAAGCTGGTCGTTACCTATCTTGGCTATGACAGTCTTGCCGTTGAGGTGAAAGTCAAGGCAGGCGGAATCGTTTACGAAAGCCTGGTTATGTCACCAAGTGGGGTGGAGCTGGAAACGGTGAATGTATCCAGCAGCCGGGAGCAGGCCCGCTCTGATGTCAAGGTTTCAGAATTGCGCGTCACGGCTAAGCAGATTCAGTCTCTGCCATCTACCGGTGGTGAAGCGGATATTGCGCAGTACCTGCCTGTACTCCCGGGCATCATCGTTTCCGGTGATCAGGGGGGGCAACTGTATATTCGCGGAGGGTCACCCGTACAGAATAAGATCCTGCTCGATGGCATGACTATTTATAACCCTTTCCACTCGATAGGCCTGTTCTCCGTTTTTGAAACAGAAGCTGTGCGGAGCGTCGATGTCCTTACCGGAGGCTTTAATGCCGAACACGGTGGGCGAATTTCGGCGGTTGTAGACATTAAGACCAGAGAAGGGAACAAAAAACGCATGAGCGGACTGGTGTCCGGCAGTCCTTTTTTAACTAAAGCCCTTATTGAGGGGCCCATAAAAAAGTTGAAAGATGATGGCGGGGGCAGTACTTCCTTTATTCTGACCGGTAAGCACTCTTATCTGGACCAGTCCTCAAAGATATTCTATAACTATGCAGTAGATACCACCTTCTTCTCTTTTGCATCTCAGGACACTTCACTGGCGGATGTCGGGGAAATTGGCCTGCCCTATACCTTTACAGACCTGTATGGGAAATTATCATTTGTGGGGGACAACGGAAGCAAGCTCAATGTTTTTGGCTTTAACTTCACCGACCGGTTCGACTTTGTAGGGCTGGCAAAACTTGACTGGACCAACGTTGGCGGCGGTGCTAACTTTACGCTTATTCCGCCCAATTCTAATGTTATCCTGAATGGCACAGTCGCTGTTACTGACTATGACATTTCACTGGAGGAGGCCGATGGCAATCCGCGGCAGAGCGGTGTTAGCAGCTTTAATGCCCTGTTAAACTTCACCTACTTTGGTAACAAAAGCCGCTTTGATTACGGCTTTGACTTCACCGGATTTAATACAGACTTTACCTTCCGTAACTTTATTGGGTCTACCATTCAGCAAAAAAGCTTTACTACGGAAGTTGCGGGCTACTTCAAATACAAGCAACGCCTGGGTAATTTGATCATCGAGCCGGGCATGCGCCTGCACTACTACGCTTCCCAGTCTGAGATGTCTATAGAGCCCCGCTTCGGGCTGAAGTATAACATTACGGACTTCCTGCGGATCAAGTTTGGAGCAGGGGTGTACTCTCAAAACGTGATCAGTACGGTTAACGACCTGGATGTGGTCAACTTCTTTATCGGCTTCCTTGCTGGTCCGGAAGAAACGCTTTTCAAGCCAGCCTCTAACGAGCCGGTGGACCAGCCCCTTCAAAAGGCTATTCATGCTATTGGTGGTGTGGAGGTGGATGTGGGCGATCAGCTTACGATCAATATTGAGCCCTACCTCAAGCGCTTTACCCAGCTTATTAATATTAACCGGAACAAATTGTCCGACTTCGATCCGGACTTTATTACGGAAACTGGCGAAGCCTATGGTATTGACCTGTCCGCCCGTTACCAGGCACAAAATGGGTATCTATGGGCGACGTACTCACTAGGCCGTGTAACCCGGGATGATGGCAATCAGGTGTACCCAACAATTTTTGACCGCCGCCACAATATCAACCTGCTGGGCGTTTACACCTTCGGTAAAAATAAACTCTGGGAGGCAAGCCTGCGCTGGAATATGGGCTCCGGGTTCCCTTTCACTCAGACACAGGGCTTCTACGAGCAGAACGACTTCACCAACCTGCTCTTCACAAATATCCTGACCGGTAACTTTGGCTTGGGCACTATTCTTACGGATGAGATCAACGGTGGCCGCCTGCCTTTCTACCATCGCCTTGACGCTTCTGTGAAGCGCACCATTGAGTTCGGTAAGCATACCTCCATGGATATCAACCTGAGTATCACTAATGTTTACAACCGGGAAAATATTTTCTATGTAGACCGGGTGACCAACAGCCGCGTCAATCAACTACCTATTTTGCCGGCTCTTGGAGTGCAGTTTAATTTCTAGACTACGCCACAGAGCGGAGCCAAAACAGGGCTGCAACCTTCAGTGGTCGCAGCCCTGTTTTTAATTACTCAGTTATCACTTGCTGAAACGTCTTTATTCCTCTTTGGCTTTGTACTTTTAAAAGGTACAGGCCAAAAGGCAGATCAGGCCAGGTGCCTTGATATTGGTTGTCTTCAGGCTGCCAGTTGGCAATCAGCTGGCCGGTTAGGTTAAACAGGCTAATGTCTTCCAGGATAGTACCGCTTTTAATCAGAAAAGGGGCGCCGGGATGTGCCGGATTAGCAGTCAGGATCCGGATATCTGTTTGGCGTGTGGCCGTCTGGGAGGCAATGGGGAACTCTGATTCCAGGAAAAGGACCAGCCCATCGTGGTCAGATGCGCTGAGCGGATTGGCTAAAGAAAGCTCATAGGCTTCCGGGAAGTCCGCATTTCCACGGGCGTACTGCATGCCATTGACGGTGAGGCCATTGAAGCTGCTGGTCAGGCAATGATCAAGGGCCTGTGCATTGCCATCAAAAACATAGGAATACCGTTCGGGCGGAGGAATGCTTTGGAGCTGGTCTGAGAGTGGTGGGTCCACTATGTTCAGCAAAGGGAACTGGGCGCCCAGGCCAGGCAGGCCGGCGATTTGATTGAAGACATCCACATAACCATCGGTAAACTGGAAGGCGTTGAAGTCTCCGAGCACCACAAGATTCCCGGCAGTTTGCAAATCCTGAATCATATTGGCAATGGAGATAGCTTGCTGATGGCGCTTGTTTCGTACAAAACCCGCAGTATTGCCCTCTATCCCGATGAGCGAGCGCAGATGGAGGTTTAATACCTGTAAAGTCACTGGCGGGCCCGTTGGCAGCTCCACTTGCAGGAGCAATGGAGGCCGATCGTGCAGGAGGCCACCACTAAAAGTAAAGGTTTCTTCAGTCCCCAACTGGCTAATCTGAAGATTCGTGAAATGCTCCTTAACCAGGTACCCCAGCTTCAGATCGAGATTGGTGGGCAGCAGGTAGGCATCGTACTGTGCCTGCGGGTTTTGCTGTTCCAGATAGAAAGCCAGGTTGTTGAGCTCGGTGAAAGACCCGACTTCCTGCATAGCCAGGATATCCGGTAGCCCCATTTGTTCGTCTATATAACGGGCAATCTTTTGGTACTTCACTTCAATGTTCTCCTCTTCTTCCAATAGGAAAAGCGCATTGAGAGAGCCTACCGTAAACTCGTTGGCAGCTTTGGGCCGTACCGGCGCTGCATCTGGTCCTGGAGTAAAAGTGTAGGTTTCTGCCAGGACCTTCCAGAACCGGGGCGCTGCTTCAATCATGATACCGGTTGCGCTAACCAGGCTGCCCGTATTGAAAAAACGCTGATTTGGAGCATTAAGCCCATTGGGGTCCATCCAAAAGATTTCAGGATTGCCATCCCACTCTGGTAGCCCTGCTATTCCGGGGGCTTCAATCCCTGGTTCACGGAAGATCCGGTTAGGCCCAATTCGAAGGGGGACGTCTTCAAATGAGCTGCTGGGGCCATTGGCAATCGCTTCAAAGCTTACGCGCATACCCTCCAGGCGTTCAAGGCTGTGTACTGGGGTATAATTTGCAGACGGAAGATTCTCCGTAAGTACGATTGGAGAAGGAAGGGGAAGGTCTGCGCCGGTATTGGTGATGCTTAGGCCCGGGCTGGCGATTATCGTAAGCCCGTCTTCTTCGCGGACAGTGCCTGTGACCTCCACCACATCGCCCGGACTGCCGAAGTAAGACCCGACGATAACGACCGCCTCCGACGTAAGAGCATTGTTGTCATAATCGCTTTCCGGCGCCTGGATGACAAAAAAATTATCACCCCGGGCAGTGACGATATTGCCCTGCAGGGTTATCAGCTGTCCCTGCAGGGGGCTTTCGTTTTCCGTACTCTGCACTTCGTGGATGGCAAAAGCCGGCTGGGCGCGCAGTTTATCTGGAATCATTCCAAATAAGCAAAGCGCCACTAAAAAGGGCGGAAGAAATCTTACCATTTAGACTTAGCTTTGTTCTTACATTTTTACATAGTGCAGCAAGATGCGGGAATGCCATTAGATATTGAATTCAGAGGCTTCCGGTTTACTTCTTGCCAATTCAAAACAGTTGGTTGGTATAGTATTCCGCTGCACCTGCACCTCCAAGTGACTTTTGATGAATACCACCGACCAGAAGACATCTGTATTTGACCGGGCCTATGACCCCGTGATCCAAGCCGCTATAACCTTTGGGGCAGTCATAATTTTTGTGCTGTCTGCAAAGTTAATCAATTTAACAGGGCTGATGGACATTCCTCAGCGTTTCCCCTGGATGACTGCAGCCTCGTTTATGCTGTTATTCGCTATGGGCAACAGTGTGTTTTCTCTGGCTTCTGAAAATATGCTCAAATACTGGGGGCGCAGTATTTACAGCTATCTGGGGCTGGCTGTGCTTTCCGGTGTGGTAGCCTACTTCTCTTCCTCCATGTCTATAGATGAGGCGGGGTCTTACCGATGGATTTATCTGGTCCTTACGGTAGGCTACCTGGTTTTTCTGGGAATGATGGCTTTTATGCGGCAAATTGTGGAATTTGCTCAAAAGGAGGAATGGAACCATCCCCGCATCCGGCGCAACCAGAAGAAACGGGGGCGGGGCAAAGATAATGGGAAGCGCTGATCTGCTACTTCCCGGCCTTTAATCTATGGTTTAGCTTTGAATTTCGCTCCTGGCTTAAATTCCAGTGATACGGAATTGATACAGTAACGCAGCCCCGTAGGTTTGGGTCCGTCTTCAAATACATGGCCCTGATGCCCGCCGCACCGGGCACACTCCACTTCTATTCGGGTCATACCCAACTTGCGGTCTTCTACAAGGTTGACGTTGGATTCCAGTACAGGTTCCCAGAAACTCGGCCAACCTGTGCCGGACTTGAATTTCGTTTCGGAAGAAAACAAGGGTAGTCCGCAACCGGCGCAGAGGTAAACGCCTTTTTCCTTATTATCCCAGTATTTTCCCGTGAAGGCATACTCTGTCCCTTCTTCCCGCAGCACATGAAAGGCTTCTTTGCTAAGGGCAGACTGCCATTCTGATTCGGTTTTTTGCACCGCGTCGAGGGTGTCGCCGTTTAGTCCGATAAGGGGGCCTGCAGCTTCAGTTGAAGTTGTGGAAGCAGTCCGATTTTCTGTGGATTGCGCCTGCCCGCATGCTGTGAGTAGGAGCATTGCAGCCATTATAGTGTAGCAGGATAGTCGTGTCATGGTTTATATGTTATCATTTTTCGTAGAATGGAAACGCAAAATCCGCCCGTGTGTTGAGAAATGGATGTCGCCGGGAGTATATTTGGTACAGTTTTGGGCAAAAAAGTTGGGTGGCCGGGCACTTTGCCGACCACCCAAATAGTGGTGTATCGTCTTGTTACGCTTTACAGGTGGTGCTGTTCGGTTTTGATCCCTTTTCTGCGTATCGCATTTTTGACGGCCGAGGTGACAATACCCGTCACTATCGTCCACGAGATCAATTCCAGCCATGCGGGTTCCTCCGCTTCAATTTTATCAGGTGGATCTTTTCGGTAGACTTTCTGGTAGCCTTTTTCCATCGTTTTCTTGACTATAAACCCGGCAGCAAGTGCTGCGGCTGAAATGCCAAGATGCCTGATATCTTCTTTGGTGATATTCATAAGTTTGTTTTTTTATCCTAATGTTGCGTATTTGGTGTAACGGGCAACCATCATATTAAAGATGCCATAGCCAATCAGCCCGATGGCCACTGCTGCCAGCAGAATGTGGCCGTATTCGAATTTCAACAGGTATTGCATCGCTCCTTTCGTACCTTCGAATGCCTCGGCAGAATGCATGTTGATTACTCTGTACAGGAAAAAGGCAATAAGCGCAAAAACGATGCCCCGGGAGGTGTACCCGATTTTGCCTGCTCTTTTAATATTCTTGTAATGTTGCCCGGGATGCTCATCCAGTTTTTTCATAAATTTCCCGCTGTAGGCCCGGTAGAATTGATAGATCGCCTGGCCGATAACCAGGAGCGCAATTACCCCGATCACGTAAACGCCCCATGACTGTTGAAGCAGCATGCCCAGCGCATCCTGTTTGGAGTCCCCGCCTGATCCGGAACTGCCGCCGAAAAGGGGTTTGGCAAAAGTGTAAGCCAGCAGGCCGTATACGACTGCGGAATAGAAGTACCGAAGGCGTTTGCCGGTCTTCTTTTCATCTTCCTGAAAGATTGCGTCTGAATTAGAGAAGGTTTCATAAAGCCTCCAAAGGGCATAGGCGGCCAGGCCAAGCGCTGTCAGGCCCAGCAAGACAAACCCACCGGGTTGTTTGCGGAAGAACTCGGCAATGCCGGAAACACCCTTAATGTCCCCACCCATGCCAATGGCGAACATAGCGGTAAGAATACCTACCAGTCCATATACCACACCTTTGGTGAATAATCCGGCAGCTCGCAGCCGTTCAATAGTAGAATTTTGGGAGTTTTCCATTTTCATTTGGTTTACCTATAAAAGGGAAACCAACGGCATATGTTTGCTCCCAGCCGGGCCTGGCTTGCCCGGACCAGTGAATTTCAGCATGGAGGGAGCGGGTTATTACTCGCCAAAGTATACTGGGTGGCGGAAGTTGTACTCCTTGATAAAGGCTTTGATTTTCTCTTTGCGTTTCCCCTTAGCCGACTTGTAGTTTTGGTACAGCTCTGCGTCTTGTTTGAAGATTTTTTCCACCTTGCCGGGACGGCAGCGGAAAAATTCACCGCTTTCAAAATCCAGTACATAGAGCTTGCCGGTCCCTTCCTTTCGGGCGGCCTTATACTCGTCACCGGGATTGATAAATGAGGAATAGCGGTCTACCTGGTCAACTTCCTGTAGGAGGCAGATGGCGCCAATGATGTCGAAGCGGTAATTGGTGCTGTAGTACATGGACTGCCCATCGGGGCTGTAGCCAAAAATATCCTCCGGTTTCAGGTAAATGATTTCATTATTCCGGGGGTAGCGGAACTGGTCCTTAGCAAAGAGATACTGGAAGAACTTTCGGTTTTGCGGGTCGATGTCCACGATGATTTCTTCCGGTTTTACCGGGATTTGGGCTTTCCAGTCGGCAAGGGTAGGGTAGATGCCCCGCTCAAAGATAAAGTCAGCCGTATATCGTTCTCCCTTCTGGGCGGTAGCAGTAAAAACAAAGCAGCACATACTGAAAAGAATCGCGGTCCGTAGCATAGGTATTTCAATTTTTTCGGTCATCTGCAAAAGTAACGGTTTAGGCAGGACCAAATTGAGCAAAGGGTGGTGGATTAAGGAAAAATTAAGAACAAAAGTGAATTTCAGCCGGGCGTTCAGCGGGTAAAAGTTGTGCCCGCAAAGCTCTTCGGAATTCGGCCCTGCCCTCTGTGCTGTCCTGCGTCAATTCCACCTCTGCAGCCAGTAGGAGACGGTCAGACTGCCGCTTGGCAGAAAGCCTGCACTGCTTTATATTATCCAGTTGCAGGATTTTGTTCCGGAGTTGCTCCAAATCCAGCAGCTTTCCGGCAATTTTTAATTTTTGGTCTTTGCGGTGCAGTATGGTGAAGTGGCGGTCGTCAACGGTTGAGATCTTGTCCATAAGAGAAAAGGCATGGCCGGTATCGGAATCGATAAGGGTAGCTGCGTCCTGAAAGGTCCAGTAAGGGAAGAGTTCAAACGCGGTATTTGGAGCTTTCCTCAACCCAACGCCTCCGGTTTCGGTAGCGCCGTAGACCTCCGTGAGGGAAAGCCCCCGGCTAAGCAGGGATGCGTACAGCGGGTTCGGTAGTGGAGCGGTGGAACAGACGCCTTTGGACCGGATATTCAGGCCGGGCATAGAGCGCATCAGGTGTGACCAGGTAAAGGGCGTGCCAACGATCAGTGCATTTTCGGAAAGCTGATTCCATTGGACTTCTGAGGGGAAGCAGACCGGGGCTCCCGCAGCCTGTGGAAGCGCTATGGTGTAGAGGTACCCGTAGATACTGGCAGCAGGCACGAGAGGGATGATGCAGGAAAGATTGCCAAAGTGTTCGCGCAGAAAGTTGACCTCCCGGTCTGCAAAAGCCTGCTGATGCGTCACCGTTCGGGCTTCGTCAGTGGTGCCAGAGGTAAAGAAGGTGATCTGGCCTGATTGCTGGCTGCGTGCTTTAACGCATTTCTGTGCCCAGTCATCTACCGCATCAGAAGAAAGCAGGTAGTTCTCAGGGCTGGTCTCCATGATGTGAAAATAAGCATTGACCCTTGCCGCTAAATCCATCACCTGCACGGACTCCAACTGAAGGTCATTTTTCAGGCATTGCCAGGCACGGTAGTCCTGACTGTTTCCGGTGTAAGATAGGCCGGTTATTGGCCTGGCCAGGTCCAGAATAACACGGCGGGCCTGCTCAACGGTCCATTGCATTAGCAGCGTGGGATTTGCAGTGTGAAAACAGCTCCCTCGTCGTTATGCACAGTGACTGATCCGTTATGCCCTTCAATAAATTGCCGAACGATGGCCAGCCCAAGCCCGGTACCGGTGGATTTGTTTTTAGTCACAAAAGGTTCGAAGAGGGTGGCGCGTATTTCATCAGGTATACCGGGGCCATTATCAGAAACAACGATCTGAACGAACTTTGCTGATTCCGACAGGCGCACTTTTATGACAGGCGAATCCACCTTATTGCTATATTTCGCTTTTCCAGGGTAGCCAGTTGCATGGCCAGGGCATCGTTGATGATACCCCTGAGGCTGACGAGGGAGCGTTCTCCGGATTCTGAACCGATGTACTGCCGCTGAATATTGAGCACATCTTTTACGTGGGTGACAATATTCATTTGATCAGTAATGGCTTTTTCCATCTTGACCATATGGTCTTCCTGTTTGGCCTTGAGCCCATCGATCAGCTGTACCATAGCCTGTGCCTTAGGTACCCCAATAGCCTGACTGATTGCAGCCTCGTTGGCTTTTACGAACTGGGCAAGCTTGCTCAGCATAGTAGCGTCATTGCCCTTGGACAGTTGTTTGACTTTGGTCAGGTAGGAACCAAATCCTACGACTGCATTCCCAATATCGTGCAGCACACCAGAGATGACTTCAAACTTGCCACGTTCCACGGCCTGCTCTTGTTGAATGGCAAATAACTCCTGCTCTTTTTTGTAGAGCTCCGTCAGGTCATCGAGGATGAACAGGAAGGATTTTTCGGCTAAGCGGTTGATGGTTAGGATGAGATGCTGTTCTGTGGCGGGATTTTGGCTGCCTTGAGTGACACTGAAACGTTCCTGCTGCAGGATATTACCAGAGGACTTAGGGTAATTGCTCAATGCTTCAAGTGCATGGGGGAAGACGATTGCTAGCAGGTCAAACAAGTTCTCTCCGGTCAGTTGGTTGGCGATAAAGTGAGGCATGAGGTACTGTATGGCCATCGCGTTCATTTCCTGCACGGTGCCTTGGTCATCCGTTTGCACTATACCTACCGGAATCTGGTAGATGATGGAAAGCATTTGCTGGGTTTGGGCCTGGATATCCATGATGACTAACGTTTTTGAACCACGAGGTACATGTTTGGGCTTTCTCCTTTAAGCATTCTGAGCCTTACGGGCGTGGGCTTTAGAACGTATGTGAAAATGTAGTCGATGATTTCATCAAGTGCCGCCTCATTATACTTTCCTGCAACCAGAAAATTATTGGTACAGGGGGCGATTTCTGTAAAGAAATGTTTGCCAATCGCTTGCTGAGGGTCGACACCAGTATAGGAAGATTCGGTGGCGTTATAGGCCAGGACGGTACCGGAATGATCCATTTGGACGACACCGTAGGGGAGGTGATCAAAATTAGCAGTACGCTGCCCGTCCAGCCATTGATGAAGGTCTGGGGCTTCGAAATTGTGCATATTCCAGGAATTGTTTTTTCAGGGATTCAATATAGGAACATATACAGAAAAAAGCTACAGGTGCCAACAGAACTTTAAAATAATTCAATTGGGTTCACAAACCGGGTTCTAAGGATTATATTCGCCATCAGAAAACCTGAAAATCATGTTCCGCACCATCATTAGTCCACAAGAATTACACGAAAAGCTGGGCCGCCAAACCTGGGTAATTATTGACTGCCGTTACAGCCTTGGCCATCCGGATGCCGGGGAGGAGGCTTACAAAAAGAGCCACATCCCCGGTGCGAGTTATGCACACCTCGACAGGGACTTGTCTGGCAAGGTTGTACCTGGAAAAACGGGGCGTCACCCCCTGCCTTCAATCGTAAAAATGACGCAGCGCTTTTCCAGCTGGGGCATCAGCGATGGCATTCAGGTCGTATTGTACGATGACCGGTCCGGGGCTATTGCCGCAAGGCTGTGGTGGATGCTCCGGTACCTGGGGCACGATCGCGTGGCCGTGCTCGATGGCGGATGGCGAGCATGGGAAGCAGAAGGCTATCCGGTAGAAACGGCTATTGTGGGTGCTGGACCACGGGTGTTTAAGCCCCGCGTGAGAGAGAGCTGGGTGGTGGATGCTGACCACGTACAGCGGAGACTGGGCGCTGAGAACTTCCTACTGGTGGACTCCAGAATGCCTGAGCGCTACCGGGGCGAAGATGAGCCGATTGACCCTGTGGCCGGGCACATTCCGGGCGCTACCAACTTCCCTCACACCGATTTAGTGGATTCAGAAGGGATGTGGCTTACACCAGATGAGTTGGAGGAACGCTTTCAAACCCTCGTAGGCAACGATGTGGCCGATGAGATGGTGTTTTACTGTGGCTCGGGCGTGACGGCCTGCCGCAATCTGCTGGCCCACCATCATGCGGGCTTCGGAGATGCAAAGCTGTATCCGGGGTCCTGGAGCGACTGGATTACCGATCCTGAACGGCCGATTGAGCGGAGTGTCTAAGCATTTTCCTGTTTCGCCTTACGGGCTTTTTTCTGCTCGTTGTTGCTTTCGTAAATGCAGTAGTTCTCGTACCGCACCGGGTCCTTTTCTGCCCAGATGTCCTTGCCGATGTTGCAAAGGGTAATCAGCTCTTCGTACAGCTTGTTGCCCTTTTCCACCCGGCGCTCCACGGAAATGTCCCGGTCGGCTACCTTGTCCTGCTGAATATTGACAGACTTCTCAAACTGCCGGGTCGCCTCTGCCACGCGGCGGATGACGTTCTCATTCACACCGGTCTCTGCCAGGAAGTCCAGCTGTTGCCGGGCTACGCGTACCACACGCCGGCCGCAGAAGATCAGCTGCGCATCGGTCATGTCTCCCATTTTGGCTGTACCAAATTTGCGGTAACGCCCGCTCCGGTTATTGTACTTGATCGCTACCCGCGTCATTAGGCTGCGAATGGCAGACTTGAGATTTTCCGCAGCAGCGTACTTCTTCTCGGTAGTGACCATCTGATCGCCCAGTAATTCCTCATCATCGGGCAAATCCCCGAATTTATCGCACATGGCTTTGAATTGCTTTAGCCGCTGCAGCGTGTAGCCATACTGCTCGAACTGCTCCCGGTCCCGGTTGGCATATTTGATGCGCTCCAGGCACTGCAGGTACAGGTCTGCATCCGGAAAGTTGTACTGACGGTTGGTGGATTGCTTCTTCATTTGTCCATCATTTGATGCTAAAGCAAATTTATGTCCTCTTTTTGATAAAAACAAGTTTTTGTTCAAATGAAATGTCTTGGTTTTATTCGAAATTAGCCTTTACTCATCTAGAATTTTCCTGGAGTTTAAAATCAAAAAATAAATTTTTTAAATGCTACCTTAGTGAGGATGAATCCCAGACAATGGTATTGGTGTCCTCTCCGTGGTGCCTGAGTTCTGAGAATTGTCATCGAATAAATGAAAAAACACTATCACCTTACCCTTAAATCAAAACGAAGCACCATGAAACGAATCCTTTACCTTGGGTTTTTTCTAGCGCTATTCGGTTCTCTTTCTGCCCAAACCACTACACAGACCATCCGCGGGACAATTGTCGACAAAGACACACGGCAGCCATTGATTGGCGCTGCGGTACAGGTTACAGATGTTGAGCCTGCTATGGGCACCGTTACGGATATTGACGGTAATTTTCTGTTGGCCAAGGTACCTACCGGTCGGCACCGCATTGAAGCCACTTACCTGGGGTACGAGCCCTACATCGCTGAGGATGCGATTCTCAATTCTGCCCGCGAACTGGTGCTGGAGATTGCCCTGTCAGAGTCGGCGGTCATGGCAGAAGAAGTGGTTGTGACCGCCCGCAGCCATGGCAACGAACCCCTCAATGAGCTTTCCATCGTCAGCACCCGCTCCTTCTCCGTGGAAGAGACACAGCGGTATGCCGCAAGTGCCAACGACCCCATGCGTATGGCCCTGGGCTTCTCCGGCGTGCAGGGCAGCCGCGATGCCCGCAACGACCTTATTATCCGTGGTAATCCGGGCTTCGGCTTGCTTTGGCGGGTGGAAGGCATCGACGTGCCCAACCCGAACCACTTTGCGCGGCGGGGTGCCTCCGGTGGCGGGATTTCAATATTTAGCGTAAGCGTGCTGAGCAATTCGGATTTCTCCACCGGCGCTTTCCCGGCCATGTATGGCAATGCCTTTTCCGGGGTGTTCGACATTCAATTCCGGTCGGGCAACAAGGAACAGCAGGAATATTCCATCCGTGCCGGTATGCTGGGGCTTGAATTCTCTACGGAAGGGCCCATTAAGAAGGGGAGGAGCTCCTACCTGTTCAATTACCGGTACTCTACGCTTGGCATTCTCAATGCTTTAGGCATCCGGCTGGTGAGCCTGCGCGACAGCAATACCTTTCAGGACTTTTCCTTCAAAACCGACCACAGAAGCAAAAATGGCAAGCATATGTTTTCTTTCTGGGGCATGGGTGGGCTGAGCGATGAGCGCCGCGACCCGGCAGAGGGTGGACCGCAGGAATGGCAGATTTACACCGACTACCTCACCCGCGACTTTGATACGGATATGGGGATTGTCGGTTTTTCCCACAGCTATCTGATCGATGACAAATCCTATCTAAAAACGAGCCTGGCGGTACAGGGGCAGCGTATCCTTTACCAGAATGACACCCTCGACCAGAATGAGGTGCCCAGTCTGATCAACGACGAACTGTACTACAATAACCGCTTGACCCTGACCTCCTATTACAACCGTAAGCTTTCTTCCAGCGCCACCATGCGGCTCGGCGCCATTGCCACCCGGATGGGCTACGATTACGATTTCCGTTATCTGGTTGAGGATGCCTTCACCACTTATGTAGATGAGGAAGGCAGTACCCTGCTGCTACAGCCTTATGGGTACGTGCGCTGGCAGTTGCATCCCCGATGGACGGTCAATGCCGGGCTTCACGCTATGTTTTTTACCCTGAATGACACCTGGAGTGCTGAGCCACGGTTAGGGGTGCAGTATCAGGCCGGGCCGGGCGCTACCCTCAGCCTGGCTTACGGTCTGCACAGCCGGATTGTCCCTATGGCGTCCTACTTTACGCAAGTGAACGGAGAACAGCCCAATCTGGACCTGGACCTGGTGAAATCCCACCATTTTGTACTGGGGTACGATCAATTGGTCGGGACCAACAAGCGGCTGCGGGTGGAAGCCTACTACCAACGCCTGTTTGATGTGCCAGTGGCGGCAGATATCAACAGCACCTTCTCCCTGCTTAACCACATTGACGGTTTTGCCACCCGCAACCTCGTGAGCGAAGGCACGGGCACAAACTACGGGCTAGATGTGACCTTTGAGCAGTTTTTCAGCAACCGCACCTTTTATATATTGTCGGGTTCGCTTTTCAGTTTCACCTATGAGGCGCTCAACGGAGAAACCTACAGTACCCGCTTCGACAACACCTTTGCCACCAGCTTTATGGGCGGTAGAGAATGGCCTACCGGGCAGCGGGGCACCATACAGGGCAGTGTGCGGCTGATGTACAACGGCGGTCAGCGCATATCACCGGTGCTGAGCCTGGTGCGCGATCCCAACGACCCCCTGAATCCGATACTGGACGAAGCCAATCCCTACAGCATACGCGTAGATAACTTCTTCCGCCCGGACCTGCGCTTCGCCTACCGCCACGATAATGAGAAGAATGCCTGGTACATTTCGCTTGATGTGCAGAATTTCATCTCCCGTCAAAACCAGGATGTGCTCAATTACAACTTTGACCCCATACTCGGAGATTGGGTATTTGGCACCCTGGGGAGCATTGTGCCTGTCCTGACCTTTCAGCTCGACTGGTAGCCTGACCGCTTCCTAAGACGTGGGGTACTGTGACGAATTAAAGCGGCCCGGAATCTAGATTGGGGTCGGGCGCGGGCACCATTTTTCCTTTCTTTGTAGTGGCAGAAGTGCCATTTGAGCGACAACTTTGCAATAAAGGGAATGCAGGTTGTTAATCGACTATAAAACGTTGCCGGAAATTATTACCTTTAGTACGTATTAATCCCATTTTACAAATTTTTTAAAGGTAAAATTCCATGAACATGAAACAAAAAAACGGCAACAGCGCGTGGACGGAAACGACGGTTTTAACTGCCCAACCCGAGCCACCGTAAGGGTACACCACCTGCAAATGGTGCGATGTACGGTATCCGCCAAAGGCTGAGCAACTTCCGGGTTGTTCAGCCTTTCGTCTTTGGGCTTGCGCCATAATTCTATGGTGCCCTGCTGCTTAAAAAATCCGGTAAGCAATCCCGACGTAGAACACGCTTCCCTTGATATCTAAGCCTTCGATAAGGTTTGTTACAGCCTGTGAATACCGAAGGCCGATCGTCCAGTCTTCAAAAACCTCGTATCCTATCCCCGCATTGACTGCCAATTCAAAGGTCTCGAAATTATCCAGGGCCAGCGATTCCGGCACAGATTCCGTTGAAGATATGGTTATGATGCCCAGCTGCGGGCCCAGTTCACTGTAAAAGTTGCCTTCCACCCATTTCAGCATCACCGGAATGTTGATATACGACAATTTAAAACGGCCATTGCTTTTGGAGTCCTCCCCCTGCAATGACCAAATGACTTCCGGCTGCAATTTCAAAGATTTGGACAGCTTGAAATTCATATAGCCCCCGATGGAGTACCCTTCTTTCCGGTCGCTTTCGGGGATCGCATCATCGCCAATGAGTTCGGCAAAGTTGATGCCGGCCTTGATGCCATACTGAGTTTTGTCCGAGTCCTGAGCGAAGCCCTGAAAAGCGAGGCTTAAGAACAGCACAGCGGTGAGGAGCGGTCGTGTTTGCCGCTGGAAAGAGGCGGGGGTGTGTTTTTGCATGTGTTGGCGTTTTTTGTGAGTAAATATACGGCACCTTCGGTTTTCTTTGCCAGACTTTTTGATGCCAACTGAACGACACGCCCTACTTTAGCGACCAGGAGAAGCTTTGCATAGGCTGGAAACGGTACGAGATATCCAACCACTCTCCGCTCGCCATAGCCTCTGCGAAGGCGGGTGGGCAACGTCATGGCCGTGCTCAATGACCGCAAATACTACAAAGACACGGATGCCGATGACGAAGCAGAGTACTTCGACCCCGTATTCATGGCCGCCACTGATTATTACCCATTTGGTTATGAAATGTTGAGCGCCGCAGCAACAGCCATCAATGCCGCGAAATCCCGGCTATTTGGCGGGGCCGGGCAGAAAGTATAACTTTGGAGACTACCGCTACGGTTTCTCTATTCCAGTTTGGGGTGAAGGGGCCCTAAACTGGAATCCGGAGAATGATTCCGACGGCGAGTTTCTCCGTCCGCCATAGCAAGGCGCAGGCGGAAGTTCTTTGACGCACTTTTACCCGCCGAAGCCCAAAAGGCGAAGATGGGATGATTATGGTTGCCACGAACCTTTGGGGCAGGGGCCCTGAAGGTGAGTCATAACCCGGCGATTGGGCGGTTTTTGAGTGTGGATCCCTTAACCCGAAGCTATCCCTGGTACACGCCTTACCAGTTCGCGGGGAATAAACCGATCGCATTTATAGATTTAGAAGGGCTAGAAGAGTTTGATGCTACATTTATGTTAAATAACGAGGGTTATCTTTATTTATCTAAATGGGATGAAACTGATTGTTCTGCGTCATACAAGGTTAATGTTTTTTTAGCGCATAAAGGAAGCACTCATAGTATCGGAAGCTTGACAGAGGAAGGAGATTTTGATATCCTAAGTGATTATATGATGAGAAACGGGCATAAAAGATCACCTGCATTTAGGAATGCATTACAAGAGATAAGGAGAGGTAATAAACACCCAAATTCTGCTTTCAACTTGAAGTTTGAAGGTAGCAGCGAAATGGCAAGCGGGGCATTTGAGCTTTCAGCTTCTGATATGGTTTTTAGTAGTAAAGCAGAAATTCTGCTAGATGCTGATTTTATGACAGGTGGAAAAAATGTGCTTCCAAAAATTGGCTTCACTTTTATGAGCGACAACCAGATTGGAATGAAAGGGAATTTACCGCTTTTCACTACTGATGCGATTCAAGGAGAGTACGAAATTTATAAGTCTGATGGAGATATTATTGTAGAGACAAAGCTTATTGGAGTGCTCGGAGGAGGAAAGGCAGGGCTAGGGTTTGAACAGATCGAATATTTGAATTTAACCACAGGGGGAAGAGGATATGATATGTTTGGAACTGCCAGATTAAGAGTTTTTGAAATGCAGTTCAATATAGATGCCCTCAAGGAAACCAACCAAAATCATGAGCAGTCTTTTGAGAATGTGACAAAATGGAGAGACGATTTTTTAGAATACAGAAGAAAAATTAACAATTCTGATAATGGAAATAATTAAGTATGTCATATCGATACTCTTATTTTTCTGTTTGGCTAATGCATGTGAGACAGAAGTTAAAGATGTTGAATACAAGAAGAGGGCTGGGACAGATAATTATTTTAAAGAGTATGAAGAAGACAGCTTATATTTTCGGGAGGTGTTTGACGGTTCTCCTAAATCTATTAAGAATAGAGTGCAAACAGACATTTACAGATTATCGAATGGTAGCCATAAGACTACAATCATATATCAAGAAAATGGCCAGGATACATCTAAAATTCTTTCTTACGATACATCAGGCATACTTCGCCGAGCTGCATCTTACAAAGATGGCTCAATGAATGGCAATTACGAAGAATTAGACACACTGGGAAATGTTCTTATTGAAGGAAATATGAAAAATGGTAAAATGGATGGAATATGGAGGCGGTATTATCCTTCGGGGGAAATAAGGTCTAAGTTTACACTCGTAGAAGGGGTGATGCATGGTACTGACTCGATGTGGAATAAGGATGGAATATTGATTGAAGCTTATAAGTATAATTTTGGTAAAGTAGTTGACTCTTATTCTGTACATTAAGAACGTCCACCCGCTGTTCGTAGTTTAAATCAAGCAACGCTGCAAGGAGGCTGCGCCTCCCAGCCTCCGCGGAGCTACGACTGGCGGAGCGCGTAGTTATAATGAAAAGCCATGTCGAAAAGAAAGAGCCTTGCCGGGTTGGCGGGGCTTTTTTCATCGGAGCACCTGCTGCAGCTTGGTTTTTTGGAGGACAGCGTCCATGAGCGCGAAGAGGTGGCCTTTGTCGGTATCGCCGAGCTTCTGGATGTCCACACAGGTTATCCATTCGGCTATGAAATGTAGAGCGCCGAGGTAACTTAAAAGTTGTTTGCGAAATCCCGGCTATTTGGCGGGGCCGGGCAGAAAGTATAACTTTGGAGACTACCGCTACGGTTTCTCTATTCCAGTTTGGGGTGAAGGGGCCCTAAACTGGAATCCGGAGAATGATTCCGACGGCGAGTTTCTCCGTCCGCCATAGCAAGGCGCAGGCGGAAGTTCTTTTTTAAGCGTTTGTCCTCAATTCATTGTCCCTTTTCGCTGTGTGACAAAGTCATTGTATATGCTTTTCAGGAATCTAAGGCAAAATAAAAAGGAAGAACAAATTTATGGCTAATATGAAATAAATTTCCAGAATGAAGATTATCACTCTTCTGCTATTTACGATAAGTTGTGTATGCTCACAGTTATATGCCCAAAAAACCTTTGCCCGTGAGCCGCGTGACCATATCTGGCTTTTCGGTTATGATGGTATTGGAGGGCCGCCCTTTGCAAGCACAGTGATGGATTTTAATACAAATCCTGTTTCTGTTTTTACAGATACCAGGCAGATGAATTTTGATGCAACGAATGCAAGTATTTGTGATACTTTAGGGGAACTTGAAGTCTATACCAATGGGCTTTACATTGCTAATTCGGCACATGACACCATTACAAATGGCAGCGGACTTAACCCAGACCCTTACACTGATGTTTGGATAGAAATCGGGGCTTATCCACTTCAGCAATCAGCTCTGTTTTTTAAAGCTGTAGATGGCTTCCATCTCCTGCATACAGAAATGACAAAATATGAAGAAGAAGATGAATTTGGAAGCCCATATGCAGGTAATAACTTATACTTAACTGAGGTAAAAAGTGGAGAGACAGGCTATGAAGTTGGTAATAAGAACCAAGTATTGGTTAATGACACTCTAGTCTTTGGGCAGCTTACGGGTTGTCGGCACGCTAATGGACAAGATTGGTGGCTTATAGTCCCTGAGTATATGGATAATCAGTATTACTCTGTGCTTATCACTCCTGATTCAGTAGCTTTTGTAAATAAATATGATTCAGATACTATTTTTATTGCTGGTGTTGGTCAAGCAAATTTCACTCCTGATGGATCAAAATACGTACGTTTTAGCTCCTACGGGATAGAGGAAGGGCAGTTTATTGAAATTTACGACTTTGACCGG
>ENA-UENT01000029-UENT01000029.1-marine-metagenome-genome-assembly--contig:-NODE-29-length-118424-cov-5.837505_pt1 | contig 118424 bp, 84 predicted proteins | sample MGYA00237879_ERZ529330 | MGnify/ENA primary metagenome ERZ529330 (study PRJEB26372, sample SAMN05368345) | marine metagenome | biome: cultured habitat; feature: ocean water; material: water; isolation... | reverse complement strand
GCCATTTCCCTAAAATTCGGGATGACTCATGTTTATATTTTGCATCAATACCGACCTACATGTTTCGGCGATACTGACCTCCTACTTCGTACAATGCGTGTGTAATTTGTCCTAAGGAACAAAGCTTCGTTGCTTCAAGTAATTCCTCGAACAAATTCTCATTTGCTACGGCAGTATCCTGCAAGCGACGCAGCGCCTGCTGTGCAGGTTCTTCCTTGGCATTATGAAGCTGCTGAAGAGTCTTAATCTGATTTTCCTTCTCTTCCGTCGTGGCGCGAATAACCTCTTCTGGAACAATAGTTGGTGATCCTTCCTTGCTCAGGAAGGTGTTTACACCGATAATCGGCATCTCACCCGTGTGCTTAAGCATCTCGTAATGCAGACTCTCTTCCTGGATCTTATTCCGCTGATACATCGTCTCCATAGCACCTAATACGCCACCGCGTTCGGTGATACGGTCAAACTCCGTCAGTACCGCTTCTTCTACCAGGTCGGTAAGTTCTTCGATAATGAAGCTTCCCTGGAGTGGGTTTTCATTCTTCGCCATTCCCAACTCATGATTAATGATCATCTGGATGGCTACGGCACGACGTACACTTTCCTCGGTAGGCGTCGTAATAGCTTCATCATACGCATTCGTGTGCAGACTATTACAGTTATCGTAGATAGCATACAATGCCTGCAGCGTCGTGCGGATATCATTGAAACTAATCTCTTGCGCGTGCAAGCTTCGTCCACTGGTCTGAATATGGTACTTCAGCTTCTGACTCCGCTCATTAGCACCATACTTCTGCTTCATGGCCTTCGCCCAAATACGACGAGCCACACGGCCAATAACAGCATATTCTGGGTCTACTCCATTACTGAAGAAGAACGACAAGTTTGGCGCAAAATCATCAATATTCATACCCCGCGAAAGGTAGTATTCTACGAAGGTGAAACCGTTCGCCAAGGTGAAGGCTAACTGTGTGATAGGGTTCGCACCTGCCTCCGCAATATGGTAGCCCGAAATGGATACCGAATAGAAGTTACGTACCTTGTTGGCAATGAATGATGCTTGCACATCACCCATCAACTTCAACGAAAACTCAGTACTAAAAATACAAGTGTTCTGTGCCTGGTCTTCCTTCAGAATATCCGCTTGTACCGTTCCACGAACAGAGTTTAGGGCCTTCGCCCGAAGTTCAGCGTATACCTCTGGTTCCAAAACCTGGTCGCCAGTTAGGCCCAATAGCATTAAGCCCAAACCATTATTTCCTGCCGGTAATTCTCCGTAATAACGAGGGCGTTCCAAGCCCTGATCGTCGTACAGCTCCTTTAGTTTTGCTTCCACGCGATCTTCCAATCCCTGCTCTTTGATGTATAACTCACACTGCTGGTCAACAGCAGCATTCATGAAGAAAGCACAGATGGTTGCAGCAGGGCCATTGATCGTCATAGAAACGGACGTCCGAGGATCGCATAAGTCAAATCCGGAATACAGTTTCTTGGCGTCATCAAGGCAACAAATGCTTACTCCTGAGTTACCTACTTTACCGTAGATATCAGGACGATGATCTGGGTCTTCGCCATAGAGCGTCACAGAGTCAAATGCCGTTGACAAACGTGCAGCAGGCATACCTGCAGAAAGATAGTGGAAGCGTTTATTGGTTCGCTCTGGACCGCCTTCACCGGCAAACATCCGAGTTGGGTCTTCTCCTTTACGCTTAAATGGGAATACACCTGCGGTGTAAGGATACTCGCCAGGAACGTTTTCCTGTAAGTTCCACTGGAGGATATCACCCCATGAACGAAACTTTGGTAAACTCACTCTCGGTATCCGGCTATGCGAAAGGGAAGTGGTATAAGTCGGAACCTTGATATCACGGCCACGAACCTGATATACATATTCATCAGCAGCATAGCGCTGCACTTTCGATTCCCATTGCTCAATCAAGTGCCAGTTATGGCCATCTAGATCTCGCTTGATTTCCTCCGCTAAATCTCGGAGTTCACTCAAACGTTCCTCATCGGCCTTGGCCATTGTTTGCAGCGTCTCAATCGTCTTTTCCAGGTTGTACAACCGATCCGCGATATCTGCCTGTTTCTGCGTCCAGTCATTGTAATTGCGGATAGTCTCTGAAATTTCCGATAGATAGCGAACGCGGGCAGGAGGGATAATGAAGATCTTTTCACTTTCGCCTAGGCCTGCTACTCTGCTTTGTTCAGCAAAGTTGGATTGCGTACGTTCATCTACTTTCTCGAGTAGAGCGCTATACAGTTGGTTTACACCAGGATCATTGAACTGGCTGGCAATTGCACCATATACTGGCATATCGTCCAGCTGTTGGTCCCACAACTGATGGTTGCGTTGGTATTGCTTCTTCACTGAGCGCAAAGCATCCAGTGCTCCACGCTTATCAAACTTGTTTACCGCAATGATGTCAGCAAAGTCCAACATATCGATCTTCTCCAGCTGGGTAGCTGCACCAAACTCTGGCGTCATTACATATAGTGAAACATCAGAGTGGTCGATAATTTCGGTATCCGACTGCCCAATACCTGAAGTCTCTAACACTACCAAATCGTAGCCGGCCACCTTCAAGATATCTACCGCCGATTGCACATGGGCAGACAAAGCCAAATTACTTTGGCGTGTAGCTAAAGAACGCATGTATACCCGGTCTCCCGCAATAGCTGGGCTCACGGCATTCATACGAATACGGTCTCCTAAGAGCGCACCTCCGGTACGACGTTTCGAGGGATCGACAGAGATAATACCCAACGACTTCTCTGGAAAATCGCGCAAGAAGCGGCGAATCAATTCGTCTACCAAACTTGATTTACCGGCACCACCCGTACCCGTGATACCAAGTACTGGAGTAGCCATCTGAGCGGCCTTTTCCTGCACTCCTTTCAACCAAGCAGCATTCTCCTCTGGGAAGTTTTCCGCGGCCGTAATCAAACGTGCCACTGCAGTTGCTTTCCGAGAAGTGAACTCTTTCACCTCACCGTTGACCTGTTCGCCTAAGGGGTAGTCCGCTTTTTCCAGCACATCATTGATCATACCCTGCAGGCCGAGTTCACGACCATCATCTGGAGAATAGATCCGGTCGATGCCGTAAGCGTGCAGTTCTTCAATTTCCGATGGAAGAATGGTTCCTCCACCACCACCGACAATCTTAATGTGGCCTGCACCCCGCTCTTCTAACAGGTCGTGCATGTATTTAAAAAACTCATTATGCCCGCCTTGATAAGAAGTAATTGCAATGGCTTGCGCATCCTCTTGGATGGCAGTCTCGACGATATCTTGAACGGAACGATTATGCCCCAAGTGGATAATCTCAGCACCGCTGCTTTGCATAATTCGGCGCATAATATTGATGGCGGCGTCATGCCCGTCAAACAGGCTGGCTGCAGTAACAATACGCACTTTATGCTGCGGTTGGTAGGGAGCTACTTGCTGCATAGTTTTGGTCTTGGTTAGGACTGGTTCACTCACTCAACATCCAAGTCAAGCAAGGGGTTTATTTGGTGCCGCAAAGATACGGATTTCGGGGATGGTTGGATAGTTTGAAGGTTAGATTGTTTGGGGGTTGGATGAGTTGTCTTGGTGAATTTAGTTGTGTTCGTTCTTACATGCCCTTATATGCCATGAATGGTTCACCCTAAAAACAACAATCCCGAAGCCGACTGCTGTCAACTCCGGGATTGTATATTCCGACTGTGTCGGATATCAGATCATCTGTTGTTACAGCATTGGCGCGATTACCAGTGCTACTACAGACATCAACTTCAACAGGATGTTTAGTGAAGGACCAGAAGTATCCTTGAATGGATCACCTACGGTATCACCTACAACAGTTGCTTTGTGTGGCTCAGAACCTTTGTAGTACATCTCGCCGTTGATCTCAACACCTTCTTCGAACATCTTCTTGGCGTTATCCCAGGCACCACCAGCATTAGACTGGAAGATCGCCATCAATACACCACAAACGGTTACACCTGCTAGTAGACCACCCAGCATTTCTGCACCGCCAGCGAAACCAACGATTACTGGAGAAACTACAGCGATCAAACCAGGAACAACCATCTCACGGATAGAAGCTTTGGTAGAGATATCTACACACTTGTCATACTCAGCTTTACCGTCAGCAGCTTCGAAAATCTTCCTGTCAGCATCGCTCCAATCGTCAGAGTCCTTACCCTCATTCTTCTTCATTACCTCAAGAGCAGCCTTCAACTCAGGAATAGATGCAAACTGACGACGTACCTCCTGGATCATATCCATTGCAGCACGACCTACAGCGTTCATTGACAATGCAGAGAACAAGAATGGAAGCATACCACCCAACAACAGACCAGCCATTACTAGTGGCTTAGAAATGTCAATGCTGTTGATTTCTGCAGTGGTCATAAATGCAGCGAATAGTGCCAATGCGGTCAAAGCAGCAGAACCGATAGCGAAACCTTTACCGATTGCAGCAGTAGTGTTACCTACAGCGTCTAGCTTGTCGGTACGGCTACGCACTTCAGATGGTAATTCTGCCATTTCCGCGATACCACCAGCATTATCAGAAACAGGACCGTAAGCATCAACCGCCAACTGGATACCTGTATTAGAAAGCATACCTACCGCTGCAATAGCGATACCGTACAAACCAGCAAAGTGGTGTGCACCGATGATAGCAGCTGCTAGGATTACAATAGGAATAGCAGTAGACTGCATACCTACGCCCAGACCAGCAATGATATTAGTAGCAGAACCAGTCAAAGACTGATCAACAATACTCTTAACAGGCTTAGTGCCTGTACCAGTATAGAACTCTGTAACGATACCGATCAAAAGACCAGAAACCAAACCAAAGATTACTGCATAGAACACACCTAGCGCAGAGTAGTCAGTACCCTTGAAGTTCCAAGTCTCTGGAAGCATTGTGGTAACAATAAGGTAAGTAGCAGCCAACATTAGGATGGCAGACAAGAACTCACCACGGTTCAATGCCTTCTGTGGATCACCACCTTCCTTAACTTTCACGAAAAAAGTACCGATGATAGAAGTAACGATACCTACACCAGCTAGTACTAGTGGTAGAAGTACAGCGTTAAGACCTTCGTACTCATTGGTAGCCTCGTATCCAGTGATACCGATGAAAGCAGCACCCAGTACCATAGTACCGATGATAGAACCTACGTAAGACTCGAAAAGGTCAGCACCCATACCGGCTACGTCACCTACGTTGTCACCTACGTTATCTGCAATAGTAGCAGGGTTTAGTGGGTGATCCTCAGGGATACCAGCCTCTACCTTACCTACCAAGTCAGCACCAACGTCGGCAGCTTTGGTATAAATACCGCCACCTACACGTGCGAACAATGCGATAGAAGATGCACCGAAAGAGAATCCGGTGATAACGGTGATCACTTTATTGATGTCCCAACCCATGCCATCATAAACGATGAACAAAGTACCAAGACCAAGTACACCCAAACCAACAACACCGAGGCCCATAACAGAACCACCAGCGAATGCTACTTCTAGTGCCTGACCCAAGCTGGTACGAGCAGCATTGGTGGTACGAACATTTGCTTTAGTAGCAATACGCATACCGAAGAATCCTGCCAAAGCAGAACACACAGCACCTAGAACAAAAGAAACAGCTACCAGCGGGCTAGAATCCTCTGCGCTAGCTGTTACGCCTAGCAAGATAGCTACAGCGATCACAAAGATGCTCAGTACGCGGTACTCAGCTTTCAAGAAGGCCATGGCTCCATCAGCAATATTCTTTGCGATGCGACTCATGCGCTCTGTACCTTCTTCTTGCTTGCTTACCCAAGAGGAGCGCCACGCCATAAACAGCAAGGCGAGAACTCCGAATACGGGAATAGCGAACGTAATTGATTGACCCATAATTCTACTGTTTAAAAAAAGTCGTCGTTTTGTTAATAAACGTTCAAAAAATAAAGTCGACAGTTTAGCTAAAGCCAACTCATAAGCGACCATCAGGGAGCAAAGCAGGCGATTTTCGCTAAACTGCTAGGTCGATTTATTTTTTGAATATTATTTAAAAGGAGAGGCCTCCTCACCGGGTAGGTGACGAAGCCCCTTGGTATTATCTTTCTGCGGGAAAAGGCAGGCTAAGCCCACTAACATTTGCCCGTTGATTATTCAATTTAATTTTGCTTTGGTTTAGCAGTGCGCAAAGGTAAGCAAAATGTAGGAAGTTAGTGTCATTCCTGCCTTAAGTGTTCTACTGGGTTGGCGAATGCCGTTTGTAGCGTATGATAACTGATAGTCAGTATACTTACCAAAAGGAGCAGTATAGCAGGAACGATAAACAGGATTGGCCCGATCGGCATACTGTACGCGTAGTTCTGTAGCCAGGTCCTAATCATCAGATAAGCCAATGGTAATCCTACCAGGTTTGCAGCGATAATCAGCCAGGCAAAATCCTTAGTAAACATGAGCACAATATGCGAGAGGGAAGCACCCAGCACCTTTCGGATCCCCATTTCTTTCATTCTCCGCAATGCATTAAAGGATGCGAGACCAAACAGCCCTAGGCAAGCAATAAAGATGGCTAAGCCACCGAATAAAGCCATGATGTTGCCAAGTCGAAGATCTGCTTCGTACTGTGCTTGAAAAGCTTCGTCGAGAAAGAAATGATTGAATGGATTGTTGGGGAAAAACTGATCATAAGTGGATTTCACCTTGGCAATTGTATTTCCTAAATCACCGGTCTGGATACGCAGCGAATAGAAATCCTCTGGAAAATCATCGTATAAAACGACTATTCCTCCTTGTTCCTGTTGCAGAGAATGATGATGATAATCTTCTACTACACCAACTACCTTGCGACGATTGCGTGGAATATCCTCTGAACCCCACAGAATGTACTTGCCGATGGCATTCTCAATTGATTGGAAACCCAGCTGTCTTACCGCTTTTTCATTGAGGATGACCGAACGATGGGATGTATCCCGATTCATCTGAAAATTACGGCCCGCTAGTAGTTCAATATCATATGCCGGAACAAAATCATGATCCACTAAGACAAAGTTCAGCATCAGGTTATTGTCCTTAGATACTCCCGACTGCCGAACGCCCGACAGCGTCGCTGTGTACTCACGTGCAGGGATCGTAGTTGTAGCCGTGAACGACTGCACCTCCGGCAACTGCTTTAATGTTTCTCGCATTGGGTTGAAAGCACTCGCATAATCCTCACCTGCTACTCTTGGCCCATTAATGACCAATACTTGCTCGCCACTAAAACCAAGTTCTTGTGATTGCATAAACGATACCTGCTGGTACACCGCAAACGTACCGGCAATAAGCATTATCGAGGCCACAAATTGAAAAACAGTCAGTCCGCGACGTGCCCACAAGCCAGAAAGCTTGGTAGAAAGCTGCCCCTTGAGCACATTGGTAGGCTTTACACCAGAGACCAGAACTGCTGGATACAAACCGGAGAACGTGACCCCTGCCAGGAAGATCAAGCCAAAAGATAGCAACTGCTCCTGCTTAAAGAAACTCCCGTCCACGGAGTGCCCCAGCAAACTTTCGAAATACGGGCGTCCAATTGCAATTACCAGCAACGCCAGCCCTAAACTCATCACATTCACAACAACCGATTGCGTAAAAAACTGAGCAATCAACTGTCGGCGCTGAGCCCCTACTACTTTACGGACTCCCACTTCTCGGCCACGCTCAGCCGCTTGGGCAGTAGCAAGGTTGATATAGTTAATCCAACCAATGAGGAGAATAGCTATAGCCACTGCTAGCAAGATCGAAATGATTTGATTGGAGCTGTTTGCTCTCAAATCGTCTTCTAGCTGAGACCCCAAGTGAATATCTGTTAAAGGGACTAGATAGCTGGCTGTCTCCTCGGTATCATCAGGAATGTACTTTGCAAATATTCCAGGAAATTTCGCTTCCGTCGCACTTGGGTCCGTGCCCTCTTGCAAGCGAACATATACCCAGAAATTACTCCAGTTCCAAATGCCATCATTCTCACGGTAACGACGAATATTCCGATCACCGTTCGCCACAAGATTGAATTGGAAGTGAGAGTTTGGTGGCACGTCGACAACTGCATTGACAGTCAACTCTTCTCCATCATTGTACTTGAGTACTTGGCCTACTGGGTTTTCTTGGCCAAAGTACCGTTCGGCTGCTTCCCGAGACAAAATAGCAGAGCCAGGCTCATCCAACGCTCCTTCCAGTTGCCCAGTTACCACTGGAAAAGAAAAGAAGGCAGGAAAGTTGGAATCTGCTAGAAACATACTTGTCTCTGCATAATTATTCCCGTTGGCTTCCACCACAATTTCTGCAGAATGGAGGGTACAGAAGGCTTCCACCTCCGGCAATTCTGCCTCCATTCCTTCCCCCATACCATAATAGTTAGCAGCATAACGAAAACGTTCTCCGCCCGAGGCAAATTCGGAATCGACACGGTAGATGCGATCTGCATCAGAGTGAAATTGATCAAAGCTCCACTCGTAGCTTAAATGTTGCACAATAAGTACATAAGCCAAAAGGCCAACAGCCAGGCCTACAATATTAATGAGAGCGGTAGTCTTGTAACGGCCTAAGTGCCGGAATGCTAGTCGGAGATTCGTGCGCCACATAATACATGGTTTTGGATTCTACCCTTATTACGCAAGCAATATGCCAGCAGAAACAACCAACTGGCTTTCAACGACTTACCAAGCAAATCTTCCTGTGAGAAACATGCGAATACGCACAATAGTGTTCATTTTCGGACAATCGCTACCAAATTATCGGGGCTTTTTACGCGAAGAGCGGCTAGCCTTTTTTGGCTTCGATGGCTCGGCTGTCTTAGAGGAATGACGGACCATCTTATTAATGGCTTGAATCTCCTGGGCTGTCAATTCTCGCCATTTCCCTTTCTGCAGTTCTCCCAGATCCACATTCATAATCCGCACGCGCTTCAACTTGAGTACCCGATAATCCAGATACTCGCACATGCGGCGAATTTGTCGGTTTAATCCCTGAACCAGCACAATACGGAAAGTTGCTTTGCCCACTTGCTCCACCAGACACTTTTTCGTGACCGTCCCCAGAATAGGAATACCACTACTCATACGCTGCACAAAGCGCTTATTGATCGGCCGATCAACGGTGACGATATATTCCTTTTCATGCTGATTTCCTGCCCGAAGAATCTTATTGACGATATCACCGTCGTTAGTCAAAAAGATTAGGCCTTCGGAGGGTTTATCTAATCGGCCAATAGGAAATAGCCGTTGCGGATAGTTGATATAGCTGATGATGTTCTTAGGCTCCCGCTGGTCTGTGGTGCAGACAATCCCCACTGGCTTATTGAAGGCCAGGTAAATGGCTTTCGGTTTTGCCTTCAAGGGTTTTCCGTCTACTAGCACCTTATCACCGGGCATCACTCGGTTTCCCTTCTGGGCTATTTCTCCATTGAGCGTAACACGAGCTTCCTCAATCATCCGATCAGCCTCACGGCGGGAACAAACGCCCGTGCTACTGATAAACTTATTCAGACTAATTGACTGGTCGTTGGGAGTGGCCAAAAGATGGAGTTTAACTGACTGCAAAAATAGGAAAGTTCTTGGGGTCTTCGCCCGCGAGCAAAGCGAGCTTACCCCACGAGCGACAGCGAATCCCCCCGCGAACGCCAGTGAGCTTCTACCGTGAGCGAAGCGAACACTACTGCGAACACCGTGAGCTAAAACCGTGAGCCGAAGGCGAACTCCCACGGTGAGCGAAGCGAACCCCTAGTAACTCATCTCATCCAACTCCACCTTCCCAGCAAAAGTTTTGTACACGAAGTAAGTATACCCTCCTACCAACGGAATACCGATGGCGGCAAAGATCAGCATAATACCAAGCGATTTTTCTGAAGATGCCGCATTGTATACATCTATACTATAGGTAGGATCTAGCGTAGATAGCAGCATTGTGGGGTATAACTCAATGGCAACCAGCACCAACAGAAAGGCAATACTCAAAGCGGAGAAAAAGAACGCCTGCCGAAATTTTCGTTTAGCCGAAAGGCGCGGAATATTGGCAATAGCCAAAAAGGTTAGAACCGGTACGATAAAAAGTGCCGGTTGTGATTTAAAGTCATCAGACAAATGTGGAATATAGATTAAGGTGTAAAGGCTGGTGATACTGAATAGGATTACAAAGGCGATAATCCCTCGTTTAAGTAGGACAGTCAACTTGGCGTATAAGCGCCCCTCCGTCTTCATCAAGAGGTAAATGGCGCCATGCATCATGAAGAGCGCCAAGGTGGTAAAGCCAACTAGAAAAGCATATGGATTGAGAAACTCCAGCCAAGAACCCGCAAACTCTTTATCTGGTCCGATATCCATGCCCTGAAGCACATTACCAAGAACAATGCCCAGGGCCAGCGCCAAGGCAATACTAGCCACGCTGTAGGTTGTATCCCAAAGCTTGCGCCACCATTTCATTTCTTCCTTACTCCGGAATTCTATACTAATTGCTCGCAAAATTAAGAAGAGCAGGAACAGCATAAAAGGAATATACATCGCCGAAAAAAGGGTGGCATATACATGCGGAAAGCCCGCAAACAAGGCCCCTCCACCAATCACTAACCATACCTCATTACCATCCCAAACCGGGCCCACTGCATTGAGCGCTATGCGCCGACTTTTTTCTTTTCGAAAGAACAAGTGCCAAGCACCTGCACCAAGATCAAACCCATCTAGAATAGCGTAGCCTGAAAAGACAGCCCCAATCAACAGGAACCACCAGCTCGGATAATCAATGCCTAGGAAAGTTGCCATGACGTAATCATTTTGTGGTGTACTCTAATTGGTTCTCTAGTTAATTGACCATTGCTTTTTGCCGGGGTCGTTTATCCATCAGCTTCGGCTCCTCAGGACCATGCTTAATCTTCTTATTGAGTAGGTATACGAATAACCCAAAAAGCAAGACATAGACGATGGTGAACATGATCAGAGAAAACAGCACTTGATTCGCCGTCACCACTTTTGATAGTGCATCTGAGGTTCGCAAATGGCCATAGACTACCCAAGGTTGCCGCCCCATCTCTGCAGCAAACCAGCCTACCTGATTAGCGACTTGTGGTAATAATACTGCCCCAACGAAGATGCGTAGGAGCCAGCGATGATCAAACAGACGCCCACGCCACCACAGCCAACCTGCGTATAAGCTTAGGCCAATGAGGATCATTCCGATAGCCACCATCAAATGATAGAATTGAAATATGGCATTGAGCGCCGTTGGCCGTTCATCCTCGGGGAAATAGTTGAGGCCTTTTACCGGCTCCTCAAAATCCCAGTGCGTGAGGAAACTCAATCCGCCAGGTACTTTGATTCCGGTTACCTTTTGTTCTTTCTTATCTACCCAGCCCACCAGGTACATATCGGCCACCGCCAGGCTATCAAAATGGCCTTCAAGCGCTGCTAGTTTTGCTGGCTGGTTCTCGGCTACGCCTTCGGCCGAGCTGTGCCCAGTAGCTAACTGAGCCAAGGAAAAGACGATCGCTACCCCTAACGCGATCTTAAAAGCCTTCTTGGACAATTCAACATGCTTACCCTTCAGTAGATAATAAGCATGGACGCTAAGTACAAGAAATGCTCCCGCCAGGAACGCGCCTATCCAAACATGCAGCAAACGATCAACACTGGATGGATTAAAAACCATCGCCCAAAAATCTGTGATCTCCGCTCGAGCCTCTACCCCTTCGCCGACGATGTGATAACCAGCTGGCGTTTGCTGCCAACTGTTTGCTATCACAATCCACACCGCAGAGAACATGGAGCCCAACCAAACCCCAAGTGTGGCAATGAAGTGGACCTTTGAGCTTACTCGATTCCAGCCAAAGAGCAGTACCCCGAGAAATCCACTTTCCAGCGCAAAGGCAAAAATCCCTTCCGCCGCCAGGGCACTACCAAAGACATCTCCAACGTAGCGTGAGTAGGTAGCCCAATTGGTGCCAAACTCGAACTCCATGACAATACCGGTAGCCACACCGATACCGAAAGTAAGTGCGAATATTTTGGTCCAGAATCGGGCCAAGGTTTCATACACCTTATTCCCCGTCCGTAAATATTGCCCCTCCATAATGACCATAATCAGGCCCAAGCCGATACTTAAAGGAGGGTAGATGTAGTGGAAAGCAATCGTGAAAGCAAATTGTATGCGCGCCAGAATTTCAACGTCCATATGCACCGCTTTTTGATCAAGGATTTAAAACACCATCTCCGCTTTTCTAATATAAGGATGGTTTCATAATTAAAACACCACCAAGCAATGTGGCGCTTCAAGATAGAAGCAAATGCTCCTTTCTTTAAACCTATTCTGAATTGCAGGAAAGTAGCCCTCTCAGCAAAACTCTTCTGTGTCTTAGATCACAGTCGGGCAGGATTAATAGATGTACATTTAAACTTATGAAGGTATTTTCATATTTTTATGCGGCTTGCGAGTCCTTGATCAAAACAAACCAACTAAAAAATGACGATTGAACAAATTTACACTGGCTGCCTAGCCCAGGGAGCCTACTACATTCAAAGTGGGGATGAGGCAGTAGTTATTGACCCCCTCCGCGAAACTCAGCCCTACCTGGAGCGTGCCGAACGAGGCAATGCTAAGATCAAGTACATCTTCGAGACCCACTTCCACGCCGACTTCGTCTCTGGTCACTTGGATTTGGCCAAAAAATCGGGTGCACAGATCGTCTATGGTCCTCAGGCAGAAACGGCCTACGAAAAACACCTAGCCAAGGATGGCGAGGAATTCAAGGTCGGAAAACTCACCTTCAGAGTAATCCACACGCCTGGCCATACTCCCGAAAGCACTACCTACTTATTGCTAGATGAGAACGGAAAAGAACATGCCATCTTCTCCGGCGACACCCTATTTATTGGCGACGTAGGTCGCCCAGATTTGGCTCAGAAGAAAGGTAGCCTAACCAAAGAAGACCTAGCAGGTTGGCTTTATGATAGCCTGCGCAACAAAATCATGACCTTGCCCGATGAGGTTATCGTATATCCAGCTCATGGTGCGGGTTCCGCCTGTGGAAAAAACATGAGTTCAGAAACCTGGGACACTCTCGGTAATCAAAAGCGCACCAATTATGCGCTGCGGGCCGACATGACCAAGGAAGAGTTCATCAAGGAAGTGACAGACGGACTAATGGCACCGCCGCAATATTTTGCTAAGAACGCCAAGATGAACAAGACAGGTTACAGCAGTTTTGATGACATCATGGCGAAAGGCGACACACCGCTTTCTCCTCGCGAATTCGAAACTGCAGCCAATAGTTCAGAGGCGCTCATCTTGGACGTACGCCCTAAAGCGGAATTTGTACAAGGGTTCATTCCTAACTCCATCTTTATTGGTCTGGATGGCAGCTTTGCTCCTTGGGTAGGCGCACTAATTATGGATTTACAACAACCAATTCTATTAGTTGCACCAGAAGGCCGCGAAGCGGAGGCGATCAAACGCCTGTCACGAGTAGGCTACGACAATACCATTGGCTACTTAGCCGGAGGAATGAAAGCCTGGCGTGAAGCGGGTTTTGAAGTAGACGCAGTAGAGTCTATTTCTGCAACCGAGTTCGCTAAGACTTTCAAACAGAATCCTGACTTAGACATATTGGATGTACGCAAACCTGGAGAATGGGAAGGCGAGCACATCGATGGTGCTCATCATTTTGCCTTGGACTATATCAACCAGCAAATGAACGAGGTGAGCCCGAACGAAAAGTACTACTTACACTGTCGCAGCGGCTATCGGTCTACCATCGCTGCTTCAATATTGAAGGCTCGTGGTTTTGATCAATTGGTCAACGTTCAAGACACCTTTGATGCTATTCAAAAAGCAGGTGTCCCGATCACCGATTTTGTTTGCCCTTCAACGCAGGCAAAATCATAATTACGCCACTGCATTTGTAACCATTCACCAACAAACATGCTACGACTATCGCTCCATTGGAAGTCGATGTCGGACAGTGAAGAAATAAGCCAACTAAATGAAATATGGATTTGTAATTGACAATCGCAAGTGCATCGGTTGTCATGCCTGTACCACGGCTTGCAAGTCGGAACACCAAGTTCCGGTCGGAGTCAATCGCACCTGGGTAAAGCAGGTTGAAAAAGGAGAGTTTCCGAATTCTCGGCGCCTGTTTTCTGTTATGCGCTGCAATCATTGCACGGACGCTCCGTGCGTTGAAATCTGCCCTACAGAAGCATTATTCTTCCGCGAAGACGGCATTGTAGACTTCGATAAAGATCGTTGCATTGGATGCAAGTCCTGCATGCAAGCTTGCCCTTATGATGCCCTATATATTGATCCACAGACCAATACTGCAGCTAAGTGCAATTACTGCGCACATCGCATCGATGTAGGCTTAGAGCCGGCCTGTGTGAACGTCTGCCCGGAACATGCGATCATCTCCGGGGACATGGATGATGCTACTTCTGAGATTTCACAGTTACTGGCTCGCCAACAGGTAAAGGTTCGCAAACCCGAGAAAGGAACAACACCGAATCTCTTCTACATTGACGCTGATGAGGCTTCGCTCAATCCTTCCGCTACACCCAATACGGGTGAGTACTTCTGGAACGCCCAAACATTGGGTGTGGGGCATTTCGCTAAGGAAGCAGAAAAGATGGCCTTCAGTAATGATGACGTTATTGCCGCCGTACTTGAAGCAAACAACCAATACACCACCGCCGGTGAGGTAGCCAAAGAAGGCCCAAAGAAATCGATCGACGTTCTGATGGGTAAGGAGGCCCGCCGCATCTACGACACCCCGAACAAGGGTATCCTTTGGGGCTGGGAAGTTTCTGGCTACGTATGGACAAAAGCAATCTCCGCCGGTGTCTTTTTGGTACTATTCCTAGCCAGCTTTTTTGGCTGGGCAGAGCCTACTGCAGCTACCGAGTGGTGGACATATGGTCTAGGACTTTTATTCCTCACTTTGACCGGTGTCCTACTCATTATGGATCTCGACCAACCTACCCGCTTTCTATATGTGCTACTGCGCCCACATTGGGGCTCATGGTTAGTGAAAGGAGGCTACACCATTACCGCCTATGGTGGCTTGTTGACGCTACTTGCTGCTGGCTTATACTTTGACATTCCCGCCATTAAGCAGTTTGCCGGCTGGCTCACTGGCATCGTGGCTGTTATTGTTGCTATCTATACCGCATTTCTATTTGGTCAGGCCAAAGGCCGCGATTTCTGGCAAAGTCCAACCTTAGCAGTTCACATGTTGGTCCACAGTTTTATGGCAGGTGCAGCTGCGCTAGCCTTAGTTTCAGCTTGGAGCGATACTTCTGCCGAATGGCTCAACTACCTGGGCATAGTTATGATCGTAGGTATTATCGTGAATCTACTGACAATGGCGGTAGAGCTTACGATGACTCACCCAACAGTAGACTCTCACACCGTTTCGAAGATGATTACCAAAGGTCGCTACGCTAACAAGTTTTACTTGGGGGTTGTGCTACTGGGCAACCTAGTACCTCTAGCACTGTTAATGCTGGGCCTTGGCAACTGGGCACTACTAGCCGCTAGTGCTGCCGTACTGATTGGCATTTATTTCACAGAACACATTTGGGTAGAGGCACCGCAGCGCATCGCCTTGAGCTGATAAACTATAATCATGAACAAGAAGAAACATACATTCGTAGAGCGCATGGCGGAAAAGTTGGGACTCATCCCCAACCTGCACCAAGAGCGTGACCCCGATCTGGATCGCCTGACACCAGAAGGGCAAATGACCAGTTATCCGCCCATGGAACAATGGGACGACTGGACGGAATACGAAGCAACGGAACACCCCAAACGCGCTAAGCGCAACTACCGGATCATTCCCACCACTTGCTTTAACTGCGAGAGTGCCTGTGGATTGACCGCATACGTAGATAAGGACACCAACCAGATTCGCAAATTTGAAGGAAATCCTTATCACCCTGGCAGTCGGGGCCGCAACTGTGCAAAAGGGCCAGCTACTATCAATCAAATCACTGATCCGGATCGCATCCTCTACCCATTGAAGCGTGTAGGTAAGCGTGGCGAAGGCAATTGGGAACGTGTAAGCTGGGAGGAAGTGCTGGATGATATTGCCGGACGCATTCGCAAAGCCCTGCAGGAGAAAAGAAATAATGAAATTGCCTACCACGTCGGTCGGCCGGGCCACGAGGGATATGCTAATCGCGTATTACAAGGCTGGGGTGTAGATGGCCACAACAGCCACACCAACATCTGCTCCTCTGGCGCCCGATTCGGTTATAACATCTGGTATGGCTATGACCGCCCATCTCCGGATCATGCCAACGCCAAATTCATCCTCTTGATTTCGGCTCACCTGGAGAGTGGACACTATTTCAACCCACACGCCCAGCGAATCATTGAAGCAAAAATGAAAGGCGCCAAACTCGCTTGCATGGACCCTCGTTTGTCCAATACCGCGAGCATGTCTGACTACTGGCTGCCTACTTATCCGGGATCAGAAGCAGCCGTGTTACTGGCCATGGCGAAAGTGATTCTTGATGAAGATTTATACAATCGTCCATTCCTGGAAAACTGGACCAATTGGAAGGCCTATCTCCAAGCTCGCCACCCAGAGGCGCCAGCAACTTTTGAGACCTATATCGAAAAGATGCGCGAGGAGTATGCCGAATATACACCCGCCTTCGCGGAACAAGAAAGTGGCGTAAAAGCTGAACGCATCGTAGAAGTGGCGAGAGCGATTGGTGACGCTGGCGAACAATTCGCTACCCACAACTGGCGAAGTGCCGCTAGTGGAAATCTCGGTGGCTGGTGCGTGTCCCGTGGCTTGCACTTCCTGAATGTGCTTACCGGTAGCGTCGGCACCAAAGGCGGTACCTCTCCTAATAGCTGGAATAAGTTTAAGCCTAAGTTCTTTGACACACCTCCTGGACAGAAGTTCTGGAATGAATTACACTTCCCGAATGAGTACCCATTGTCGTTCTTCGAAATGAGCTTCTTATTGCCGCACTTCCTAAAAGAAGGACGTGGTAAAATGGACGTGTACTTTACCCGGGTCTTCAATCCAGTATGGACTTACCCGGATGGGTTCAGTTGGATGGAAATGCTAGCTGATGAAGACCTTGTAGGCATGCACATTGCTATGACGCCTACCTGGAATGAGACTGCCTTCTTTGCAGACTACGTCTTGCCAATGGGGCACTCTTCCGAACGGCACGATCTTAATAGTTACGCCACCCACGCCGGTACTTGGATTGGCTTCCGGCAACCGGTACTTCGTGAGGCAGCCCGCCGTGCTGGACAAGACGTAACATTTACCTACGAAGTAAATCCAGGTGAAGTCTGGGAGGAAGATGAATTTTGGATTGAACTCAGCTGGCGCATTGACCCTGACGGCAGTCTGGGTGTACGCAAGCACTTCCTTTCTCCTTATCGTGAGGGAGAAAAGATCAATATTGACGAGTACTATCAGTTCATCTTTGAGCATACCAAAGGCTTACCTGAGGCGGCCGCTAAGGAAGGTATTACTGAACTCGAGTACATGCGTAAGTATGGTGCCTTCGAAGTGGAGAAACACGCTTACTCCAAGCATATGACTCCACTAAAGCCAGAGCAGCTCAGCGGTAGTCAAACCGATCCGGAGACAGGTGTTATCACTAAAGATGACAAAGCCATTGGCGTCATGGTCGACGGCCAGGCTGTAGTCGGATTTCCTACGCCTTCGCGTAAAAATGAATTCTACTCACAAACGATGGTCGATTGGGGTTGGCCAGAATACGCTACCCCAACTTACATCAAGAGTCATATCCATCCGGATAAATTAGATCACGAAAAGGGAGAGTACTGCCTGGTACCAACCTTCCGCTTACCTACCTTGATTCACTCCCGTTCTGCGAATGCGAAGTGGTTAACGGAAATCTCCAACCGCAACCCAATTTGGATGCACCCAGACGATGCTCAACGCTGGGGTTTTAAGACTGGAGATCTCGTTCGACTCAATACTGACATCGGCCACTTTATCGATAAGGTTTGGGTTACTCAGGCGATGAAGCCTGGCGTCGTAGCCTGCTCTCATCACTTAGGGCGCTGGCGCCGTCGTCAGGATGCCGGAAACCGATGGGCCACAAATACCGTCAACATCGAAAATGATGGTAAAGGTGGCTGGAAGATGTCTACTGTTTCTGGCATCAAACCATTCCAAAGTGAAGATGCCGATAGTAAACGAATCTTCTGGACAGACGGTGGTGTACACCAGAACATTACCCATGCTGTTCATCCTGATCCGATCAGCGGTATGCACTGTTGGCACCAGCGTGTACGTATTGAGCGTCCGCGGGAAGGTGATGAATACGGTGACATCTATGTGAGCACTGCCAAGGCGCACGAGAACTATAAGGAGTGGCTCAAAATGACCCGACCTGCGCCCGGACCGAACGGACTGCGCCGACCGCTTTGGTTTAAGCGTCCACTGCGACCTCAGGAAGAGCTCTATTACTTGGAACAAGAAATTCCAGAGAATCCTGTAGCTTTAAAGTCAGAGTAATCGAACAATCAGGATCATGAGTAACGAATGCAATGTACGCCGCTGGGATCTACTGAAAAGCCAGTTGCAGAATCTAAAAATCGGGGAGGTGGAGCAGTTTTTGCAAAGCCACCCCGATGCATTGCTCATCGATTGCCGCCAGTCTCATGAGTTCAATATGGTTCGGTTTCCACAAGCCATACACCTCGATTATCTCGCCTACGAATTCTGGGAAAAGATCAGCGCCCTCCCTAAAGACGGGGTCTATCTCCTCTATTGCAATACTTGCCGCCGAAGTACACGTGCCTGTACGCTCATGAAAAATGGCGGCTTCCCTCATGTCTACAACCTTGATGGTGGTCTTAAAGCTTGGATTGAAGAAAAAGGCGATAGTGCCTTAGTAAGAGGCGTCTAACTTAGAAAGAGCTAATTATTCCCGAACGCCCTCCCGTTCCCGAGCGTCCCCCGACGCGAGGATCCCCCCAACGCTCAGACATCCCCAGCATCCTCCCCCCCTTGTGATCGCCATCACTGACAAGCACCTCTAAATGCCGTTGTTTTGTATTTGTATTCAAGCTTAATCAAAAACAAGCAACGACTTAACATGAAAATCGAGCAGATATATACAGGTTGTCTGGCACAAGGCGCCTACTACATTGAGAGTGAAGGAGAAGCAGTAATCATTGACCCACTGCGCGAAACGCAACCTTACCTGGAGCGTCTAGCAGAATCAGGTGCGCAATTGAAATACATCTTTGAGACGCACTTCCACGCCGACTTCGTTTCTGGTCACCTGGACCTAGCGCAAAAGACTGGAGCTACGATCGTATATGGCCCAAACGCAAGTACCGACTATGACATTCACCAAGCGACAGATGGTGAAGTATTACAAGTTGGCAAACTAGCATTCAAGGTGCTCCATACGCCTGGTCATACTATGGAAAGTACAACCTACTTACTGCAAAATGAGCAGGGTGAGGATTATGCCATTTTTACTGGCGACACACTATTCCTAGGTGACGTAGGTCGCCCAGACCTGGCCATTAAGCAGGGGAGTATTACCAAAGAGGATCTGGCAGGCATGCTCTATGACAGTCTACGAGAAAAGATCATGCCGCTGGCGGATCATGTGATTGTATATCCTGCACATGGAGCTGGTTCTGCTTGTGGCAAAAACCTAAGTACTGATACCTGGGGCTACCTAGGCGATCAGAAGAAGAGCAACTACGCATTGCGAGCAAACATGACCAAAGCGGAGTTTATCACAGAAGTAACAGCCGGACTTACCCCTCCACCCCAGTACTTCGCTAAAAACGCCATGCTGAACAAGACTGGCTACGGTAGCTTTGACCAGGTTCTTCAACGTGGCTCTGTAGCCCTAGATGCCGACACATTTGAGCAACTGGTAGAATCGGAGGAAGCATTGATGTTGGATACTCGCCACCAAGATGAGTTCGCGAAAGCACACATCCCCAATTCGATCTTCATTGGTATTGACGGCAGTTTTGCTCCCTGGGTAGGCGCTCTCATCAAAGACTTAGCCCAACCCATTGTATTGATCACTCCGGAAGGCCGAGCAGAAGAAGTGGTAACCCGCTTGGCCCGAGTAGGATACGACAATACTCTCGGTTACCTGGAAGGCGGAATAGAAACATGGAAGGCCGCAGGAAAGGAAGTAGATCAGGTTGGTAGTATCCTCGCTGAGGATCTTGCCAAAAAACTGGCTAATGACAGTACACTGGAAATCGTGGACGTTCGCAAGCCCACCGAATTCCTCGCACAGCACGTGGTTGGCGCTACTAATCTGCCACTGGACTACCTCAATAAAAACATGGACCGCCTCGATCGTCAGCAGACTTACTATCTGCATTGCTTGGGTGGATACCGATCAATGATTGCAGCCTCAATCTTGCAGGCTCGTGGTTTTAGAAACTTAGTCGACATTAAGTTGGGCTGGCGCGCGATCGAAGCGAGTGCAATTCCGAAGACGGACTACGCATGTCCAACGGGTATGACACAAGAAGCAATCGATGCAGCAGTAGCTGCAGTGATATAATGATGCCAAAAGCAAACGCATCATCATAAAGATTCAATGGGTGATTTTATGTTAGTGGATACGGCATTGTCGATAGTTACGATGCCGTATCTTTTTTTATTCAGACAGATAGATATGACTGATGCTCGCACGCTTACACATATGGATAGATTGATGTTTTCTTCTATTTTTGTGCTATGTCCCACGGGAGCAAATCACACTTTGCACAACACTTAGCAGCCATTTTCATAATCGATCTTGTACTGATCGTTATTATGACGTTGTGTGGTTCTTCCAATTTAGTGGCTCAGCGCTGGTCAGAGCAAGCCAAGAAATACAGCGTTGACGATGGTCTTCCAACCCTGGATGCCTATCATATTATTCAAGATCAAGACGGATTTCTTTGGATTGGTACGGATGTAGGTGTAGCACGTTTCGATGGCTACGATTTCACTGTACTAACGATGCGGGACGGCATCCCCAACAATGATGTAATTCGAATAAGGGAAGACCATCAAGGAAGAATTTGGCTAAACTCTATCGGGCCACCTTGCATCCTTACTGAGGATACACCGGAGGTAATTCAAATGCCAAAGCAAGATGTCAACAAATATGGCTTTGACCTCTTAGAAACTCCAGAGGGTGGCTTTTGGCTAAATTACGGTACCAGCTACCACTACCTGACACCAGAACATCGATTGGCTCCCTTACCGGAAGAACTAGCTGGTCCAAACACTGCGGCTGTTCGAGGTATTATCAAGCCTTATGCCGATACCATCATTGTGTACAGTGGGACGCAATTGCACTTCACCCATAACACTAAGATTATTCGATCAATCGATATCCCGTCTGAAATGCAAGACGTTCGGGATTTCGCTTATTACTATACTCCTGATGGCATATATTTTGTCAATACCGATGGCTTACATTACTGGTCTTTTCACGACGATCTAATTCAGCTCCTGGACGATCAAGTCAGTATTGGTCTTGATATAGAAATTATCGGAAAGCAGCTGTTTCTACTCCACCCAGATTTTGGCCTAAGGATTTATGACTTGGAAAATGAAACGGTGCAACTAAGTCAGCATTTTAATCCTTCCAACTTCTGCAATTCGTTCCTCATTGATCACGAGGATAACCTTTGGATCACCTCCCTTGGTGATGGCGTTTACTTTTATCCCCGCCAAATCGTGGAGTCCAATGCCACTGTTCTACCGAAGGATCACCAACGAATCAATAAACTTCAACCCTACAATGGCCAGCTTCTGTTAGGCACCTTTAATGGGCGGATTTATTCCTATGACCCTGAAAATCGGAGTACAGAACTCTGGATTGAATCGAGTGTTCCTAAAAACAACATCTTTGACCGTGTCATGGATATGGTTGAACTTCAGAATGGACAACTATTAATAGGAAAAGATACTGGGCTTTATGAATTAAAGAATGATTCTCTGCGCAGGATTACCTCCTTCGCGGTAAAAGCACTCAACCTTGACCATGAGCAGAACCTAGTGATCAATACAGGAAGCGGATGTTATTCTCTAGATAAAGATATGCTCCAAGCCTGGCTTGAGACACCTCCGCGAAAAGGTCCTGAAAAATTCAAGGGCGTAGTCAAAGTGTCTTCCGCCAGAGGGTATTCCTCTTTTCGCTCAGCAGATGGCACTATTTGGACGGACAACACGGACGAGGGCTTGATCTCTTACATCGACGGAACTACTAAGTATTGGAAAGACCGCAGTAGTATCTTCAGTGTCCACATTAATGACATGGTCGAACTTGCCGATTCTACTATGGCATTCGCTACCCATGGCGAAGGTTTAATCTTATTGAAGAATGGAGACTTTTGGGTAATCAATGAAGTAGAGCAGCTACCGAGTAATATTGTAAATGCACTATACCTAACCGAGGGAAAACTATGGGTGGCTACCAACCGAGGTGTTGCACTGATTGAAGACATCGACCTACCTCGACGACAATTTCATATCAACGTATATAACCGAAGTGATGGCCTACTGACAGAAGATATTGCCGACCTTGTCACTTGGGACGATCAACTAATGCTGGGCACTCAACTCGGATTAATCACACTACCGCTAGACCAGCAACGTGCCACAGAGACCCAACCTCGCATCACGCTTGAAGGAGCTAACGCCAATGGCTATCAAATAGACCTCAACAAGGAGGTGCAATTAACACACGACCAGAACAGCATAAAGTTTCAGTTTCTTGGCATCTCCTTTCGAAGTAAAGGTAAAATCCGCTATCGCTATCGCCTTAATGGTTATGATCGCGATTGGGCGAGTACGGCAAACCGCGAAGTAACCTATCACAACTTATCTCCCGGTCAATACATTTTCGAAGTCAATGCTGTAGACTACAAGGGTCAAGTCAGTGCACTACCAGCTACACTCTCTTTTCATATTGAACCACACTTCACACAGCGCAGTGGTTTCTGGTTAATTGTAGCAGTGTTGCTAATTGGCCTATTGGTAGGAGCTATACAAAGTTATTTTAGCATTAGAGAACGAAACGTTCTATCCAAGCTAGTAGATGAAAAAACCGCTACTCTTGATCGTCGGGTGCAAGAGTTAGCACGCTCAAACGAAGAGCTCGAGCAGTTTGCCAGAGCAGCGTCTCACGACCTCAAGAGCCCCCTTCGGAATGTGGCTAGTTTTGTCCAGCTACTCGATCGACGGGCCAAGGAACGCTTGCAGGACGACGAAAAAGAATTCATCGACCTCGCCATACAGGGTGTCAAGGGAATGGAGCGAACCATTGACGACCTCCTAACCATCTCAAGGATTGATCAACAGGAAAAAGATCAGGAGCTGCTTAACTTTTCAGACATCGTAGAAGAAATCAAGCAAGCCAACCAATCACTCATCGAAGAGCAAGAGGTCAATATTATCCAGGAGACCACTTTCCCTAATGTGCTATTTAGCAAGGTAAATGCCTACCAATTGCTCCAAAACCTCATCCTCAACGGCATTAATTACCGTTCGGAGGACGCTCCAATTATTCGCTTAGCCTGTGTTGACCAACCACGTCATTGGCTATTTAGCGTAAGAGATAACGGCATTGGGATAGCGCCCGAATTCCAAAAGCAAATATTTGGGTTGTTCAATCGCCTACACCATAGCAAGGATATACCAGGCACAGGTATTGGGCTCACCATCTGTAAAAAGATCGTCGAACAAAACGGCGGACAGATGGGGGTTCATTCAGAAGCGGGCAAAGGATCAACCTTCTATTTTAGCATTCCAAAACCTCGTTAGGCACTGCCTTTATCCTTCTAAGCCTTTCGGCTAAACGTTCTGCTGCCTGTATCTCTTGAGTCAAAATCTCCATGTGTTCTGAAGAAGCTTTTTGACGATGCATACACAAAGAGCCGTCAAACAACTCCCTGATTCTCGCTTCTAGCGCTACCGCTTTCATCCCTGTCTGATAAGTGGGTATACTTAACTTTCGGTGAACATCCTCTACCAAAAACCGAAGGCGAGTAGCATAATCACCTCTATATCCCGTTTCTGTCCGTTCGATTTGGTGAGCAGGAAGAGCGAAAAAGACACCACCGTCAACTCTATGAATTACCCCCGCTACAGGATCAAAAATCCGCGCATCACCCGTAACTGATTCATGCCCGGTTTCCAATCCATACACATGCAGGCTCAAGAAGGGCGTTTCGGAAGGGTTTCCCATCTGATGGATAAGGTCATGATGTACAGGCAGAATACTTCCTGGTACTACCCTCCAGCGTGCAGTGGTTTCTAGCACGTTATCTGCAATTCGGAAAGTTGCGTGTTCTGCTGGCCCAAAAATCTGAACCGCCCCCCACTGCGCATGACCATGATCATGGATAGCCGAAAAGTCTCCAGGCCGCCAAGACATCAGCATGATCTCAAAACCTGCATCCGCAAATATGAGCTGCCGACCATAACTATCTTCCACCGGATGATCGAGGTTCGTCCAAGGCGCTAGGTCTGCTGCTTGTACCTGGGCTTTTTCTAGGAGTCGCACAAGGCTCATAGGGTTCCTGTTTTTGTCAACCTTTAAGCCGTCAATAATGTATTGAATAGAACTTGGAAGAAAATTTGGGGACTGCATAGATCAATTTTCTGATTTTCCTCAAAGTTCTTCCCTCTCCATGACATCACCTGTGACCTGCATCACTGATCACACTCCTGAGAGCCTGTACTTTTGTATTTATAACTTTCCCCGTAGAGCGTCTTCTATCGAAGCATCGGTTATCTTAGGCTACTACAATGGGGTAAAACAATGATTATGAGCACAAAGCAATCATTCAAAGAGCTAATAAATAGCGACCAGCCAGTCTTGGTAGACTTCTTTGCAGAATGGTGTGGCCCATGCAAGGCAATGGCTCCTATTCTACAGGAAGTAGCCAGTAAAACCCGTGGTTCAGCTAAGATCATCAAGGTCGATGTAGACAAAAACCCTACCTTAGCTAACCAATTGGGCATTAGAGGTGTACCCACCTTCATTATGTTCCAAAATGGCGAAATCAAATGGAGACAATCGGGCATGCAGTCCGCCAATGCATTGATCAATGTACTGGAACAGGCTTCTGTCTCCTAATTCGCACATACCTTCTACTATAATCTACATATCAATAATCAATGGCTATTGTAACTCTCTTCGCCAGTCCGCTGGAATGGATTAGTCAGCCATGGCACTGGTCAATTTCCGGTGTCGCTATTGCTGGCATTCTGTTTCTCATGACCTGGATGGGCCGCAGTTTTGGCGTCTCCACCGCCTTCCGCAATTTCTGCACTATGGCGGGCGCTGGCAAGAAATACGACTTTTTCGATATCAACCTGAAGGATGAAAACTGGCGCTTAGCCTTTGTCTTGGGCGCCGTACTAGGTGGCTTCATTGGAGCCCACCTGCTTACCAGCCCAGAAGCGGTTGCCATCTCTTCAGAAACCATTACTCATCTGAAGGAAAACTTTGGGATTAGCTATCCGCAAGGAGGTGGCTTTTTGCCAACAGAAATCTTCAATTATTCTAACCCCAAAGGTGTCATCCTAACCATAATCGGTGGCTTCCTCGTCGGCTTTGGAGCACGGTATGGCCGCGGCTGTACTTCTGGGCACGCTATTACGGGCTTGTCCCACCTACAGCTACCATCGCTGCTCACCGTTATTGGGTTCTTCATCGGTGGCTTGCTGATGACTTGGGTAATCATGCCTCTCATTTTTTAAGGGGCTGGAATAACATTTTCCTTTCAGAAAGATTCAAACAATGCGACTTCTAAGTTTCTTCATAGTTGGTACAGTATTCGGAATTGTCATGACAAAATCTGAGGCTGTTTCCTGGTTTCGGATTCACGAAATGTTCCGCTTCGAAAGCTTCCACATGTATGGCATCATTGGTACGGCAGTAGTATTGGGTGCCATTATCATTGCAGCCATGAAACGCTTCAAGGTAAAAACCTTGAGGGACACCATGGTGGGTTATATGCCGATGCAACTACACGTTCCTCGCCACTTATTGGCGGGTAGTATTTTTGGTTTAGGTTGGGCGCTGATGGGTGCTTGCCCCGGGCCTATGTTTGTCATGCTCGGTCAGGGCTTTGGCATTTTTGCACTGGTAATACTCAGTGCTACCTTGGGCACTTTTGCCTACGGGGTTGTTAAAGATCACCTACCTCACTAACCAACTTATCACTTAATGGACATAAAACTGCTGTCGCTAATCTGGTTCTTGTCCATGACCACGTCTTCGCTTTGGTCGCAGACAGATTCTTTGAGTACAAAAGATTGGTGGCAGCAGATAGACATTCAACCGGTAGCCATATTACAGGTTTGGAGCTCTTATACTACTGGCCAACAACTTTATGATGAGGTCAGTGAAAGCTATGAGCAGGTAGGAAATCGGCTCAATTTCCAATTGCGGCGCTCCAGGCTTGGCTTGAAAGGTAGCGTAGGAACCCGAATGAAATTCAACCTGCTAGTAGCTGCCGATCTCGTTGGCCGAGATGTACTAGCTGGCACAGAAGGTGGAGCAAACAATGGTCCTTGGCTGCGCCTGCGCTTGTGGAATGCGTATGCTTTATGGCGCTTGATTCCGCAACGAGAAGGTCTACACTTGAGTATTGGTTTTCAAGTGCCACAACTGGGGCGAGTAAGTACTGCATCAGCCTTCCGAACGCCTTCGATGGAGAAACCATGGTCGCAGAACTACTTGCGTAGGCATTTGGTCGGAACGGGCCCTGGTCGTTCAATAGGCATACAATTCGGCGGGCTTATTCTAGCAAATGATTCTTCTTCTAAATGGAGTGGACGCTACGATATTGGCCTATTTAATCCAGCAATGAATACACTGGGTGGAAACAGTATTGGCCAGCAAACTTCTCCACTTGTGAGTATGCGCTATCGGCTTTCCTATGGCGACTTAGAATCCACCTCCTATGAGCTTACTACGCCAATTACTTTTCAAGGAGAGCGCTGGGGAGCCAGTCTAAGTGCGTCGGGAGCTTGGCAAGGGAAAAACGACTTTTTCCAAAACAATCACGCACTCGGAGCAGACGTACTAATCAACTTGGGATGGTGGACAGTTGATGCTGAATGGTTTCAATTGGGCCGACAAGAGCTGGACCAACCAACTCGTAGCTCCGATTGGGCCTCTGCCCAAACGGGCCATCTGCGTCTCAGTAAGCTTTCCCCAATAGATGACTACTATATGGAAACTACCCTCACCTACATTTTCTTCCAGGGCGCCATGAGCGTACAAGAGCAGGCACGGGCGCAAACGACCCAGTCTTTTGGCGGAGAAGAATGGTATGCTGAGGCAGCAATCAATTGGTATTTCAATAAAAATTTGAAACTTAGTGGTAGTTATACTTTCAGGGATGGATCTCCTGGCGCCCACGGCCCTGGAGCCACCTTTAACAACTACCTTTTTCAGTCGGGCGCAGGCCCTATACAACGCGGCAATTGGCTAGGACTAGGCCTAGTAGCTATTTTCTGAAAAACGAGCACATAAAATGACCTTTGAAACCGGAGATATCACCACCATCCTGCACCAGCACTTTCCACAGATCGCTGAACGCAGTCTTCAAGAGGAGATTGCCGAAGTAGGTAAGATCATGCACTTTAGAGCAGGAGAAGTTATCATGGACTATGATAGCTATATCAAACTCGTGCCACTGATCATTAAAGGCAGTATTCGTGTAAGTAAGGAAGACGACCTTGACGGACGTGAAATCCTACTCTACTTCCTCAGCGCTGGGGATACATGTTCGATGTCCTTCAGTTGTTGTATGATGAATAAACGAAGCGTCATTCGAACCGAGGCTGTAGAAGACACAACCCTGATTGGTATCCCAATCAAATACGTTGATCAGTGGATGACGAAATACCAAAGCTGGAAGAACTTTGTAATGCTGAGTTATGACAACCGCCTTATCGAAATGGTACGGGTAATTGACAGCATCGCCTTCAGCAATATGGATAATCGCCTGCGAGAATATCTGGAGGCTCGGGTGGAGTCTACCGGCTCGGCTGTTATTCAAGCCACTCACCAAGAGATTGCGAATGATCTTAATGCTTCGCGCGAAGCTGTTTCGCGCCTACTCAAAAAAATGGAAAATCTTGGGGTGGTGCAATTGGGTCGAAACCAAGTAGAATTGTTAGGCAATTAATGCCGCTCAACTTGTCATCGCTGTACCTATGCCGGCATGAATGACTAAAGTGATCTTCATCACGAAATTCTTGCCTTAATTGACCGACCTTTGTGCCATAATCATCAGAGATAATGGGAATAAAGGAAAGGATTCCGGCATTGAGCTGGCTCAAAACATATTCATCAACTGACTTCCGGGCAGACCTTGCTGCAGGGCTTACCGTTGGCGTTATGCTGATACCGCAAGGCATGGCCTACGCTATGATTGCTGGTTTGCCTCCGATCTACGGTTTATACGCCAGTACCCTTCCCCTCATTATTTATGCCATTATGGGTACCTCCCGGCAATTAGCCGTGGGGCCAGTAGCTATGGTCTCACTGCTAACGGCTGCGGGAATTGGCATCCTCGCCGAAGGTGGTACCGAAGCTTATATTACGCTGGCTATCATGCTAGCTTTCATGGTTGGCGCAATCCAGTTCCTCCTAGGGCTTTTCCGGTTAGGCTTTTTGGTCAACTTTCTTTCTCATCCCGTCATTAGCGGATTCACCTCCGCAGCAGCCCTTATCATTGGTCTGAGTCAGCTTAAGCACTTGCTTGGGATTGAGATCGCTCGAACTCATCACGTTCACGAAATCATCATTCAAGCGGTAGAGCGCTTTGGCGCTATTAATTGGCTAACTGTTGCCGTTGGTATCGGTGGTATTGGATTGATTCTGGCCGTAAAACGCTGGAGCAAATCTATTCCGGGATCCTTACTAGCGGTGGTCTTTGGGATTCTAGCGGTTTGGTTATTGGGATTGAATGAGCAAGGCGTAAAAATTGTTGGGGACATACCTAGCGGTTTACCAGCACTGGTTCTTCCAAGCTTCAGCTGGGCAACTATTCAGACGTTACTCCCGGTTGCCCTCGCCATATCTCTGGTGAGCTTTATGGAAAGCATTGCTGTAGCAAAAGCCATTCAGGCAAAACATAAGAATTACGAGGTTGTACCTAATCAGGAACTAATAGCATTAGGCATGGCCAATATTGGTGGTGCTTTTTTCCAATCTTACCCGGTAACGGGTGGTTTCTCTCGAACAGCCGTTAATGATCAAGCTGGCGCTAAAACGGGAATGGCCTCTATTTTCAGTGCGATATTGATCATTTTGACACTGCTATTCCTGACACCGCTGTTCTACTTTTTACCAAAAGCGATCCTGGCGTCTGTTATCATGGTAGCCGTATTTGGTTTGATTGACTACAAAGAAGCCTTTCATCTTTGGCATACGGATCGTTCGGATTTCTGGATGCTCATTATCACCTTTGTGGCGACCCTCTCCTTGGGCATCGAGCAAGGAATTGGGATTGGAGTGATCCTGTCGCTTGCAATGATCATTTTCGAAACCACACGTCCACATATCGCCCAATTAGGGAAGGTACCTGGCACGCATTTTTACCGCAACCAAGAGCGATTTGAGCAAGTGGAGGTACGCCCCGATTTACTCATCGTCCGCTTTGACGCTCGCTTGTATTTTGCTAACCTCAATTTCTTCCGCGACAAACTCCGGAAATGGATTACGCTCAAAGGCGAAACCCTGGAAGCAATCATTCTTAACGCCGAGAGTATCAACAGCCTAGACAGTAGTGCTTTGCATTTCCTGGAAGAGCTGGCAGCCGAACTACGAGCCAACAACCAACGCCTGCTTTTCTCCGGCGTAAAGGGTCCAGTACGCGATAATCTAGCTAAAGCCAACCTTATTCAGAAAATTGGTGTAGATCATTTCTTCATGAGCGTCCAAGAGGCGGTAGATTTCTTCGATCAGCAACGGCAAACGCCGACAACAAAGCAGCAATACCCGGAATTTACGCTCCAAACCAATGTCTGACGGTTCAACTAGCGAATACGACCCTTCGCCCGTTTCTTCTTTTAGTTGACCGTCACTGCTTTTACCTTTGTCCCGTACTCTTTTAGATCATGTATCTTTAGTACGTTGACGAAGTGACTGTTATGTTAGAAGCAAGAAAATATGTTGGGTTTGATGATCGGCTATTCGTGTTGTTCGGACTGCCGCTGACGAGCTTTTTCATTCCCCAGATATTTTTTCAGTTATATCCATGGGATCAATGGTCGGTATTTAAAGGCGAATGGTTACAGGCATTCTACTTTTCCCTAAGCTTCTGGGCACTTTTTCGCACACTTATGGTGTATATGCGGAAGCGGTTTCCCGGCTTCAACAACGCCAAGAAGCGAATCAAATGGATGGTACTGATCTATATCATTGCAGTCCCCATTGTAAACGTTCTTTTGGTTATAATTCTCAATGTCTGTGAGGTAAAAGACAACTACGATCCCAATCCATACCAGGCTTACCTCACTACCTATGCCGTCTCATTTGCGATCATAGTACTATACGAGGCTATTTACTTTTATACTCAACTGAGAGAGTCCCTAACGGAAAAAGAGCAAGCGAAGCAGGCCCAAATTCGCTCGGAATTACAGGGATTGAGAAATCAGGTCAACCCTCATTTTCTGTTCAACAGCCTCAATACCTTGATGCATATCGTTGGGGAAGATCAGGACTTGGCAAAACGCTATCTGCAGCGACTCTCCAAGGTATATCGTTACATCCTCGAAAGTCGGAGTGAGCCGTTGATTACATTATCCAATGAGCTTGCCTTTATTCGAGCTTACAACTTTCTGCAAGAGGAGCGATTCCGAGGTAATCTCCAAGTTGACATCCGAGTAGACGAGGCCTTTGAAAACTACAAAATCGTTCCACTCAGTCTACAGATTCTATTTGAGAATGCGATAAAACACAATATTATCAGTCGCAAGCACCCCTTGCTGATTGAGGTTTTTGTTAATGAGCACTTACAGCTAGTGGTTACGAACAATCTTCAACGCAAACGCCAGGTGCTCGACTCTACACAAGTTGGCTTAGAAAACATTAGTAAACGCTATGCTTATTTCACCGAAAAGACAATTGAGATCCGTGAAGATGAGCAACATTTCACCGTAGCACTTCCCTTAATTCACCCCACAAAACCAACAGTCTATGAAAGTGCTGATTATTGAAGATGAATTTCACGCCGTTCAGTATTTAAGCGGTCTTTTGAAGGAGCTCATTCCTGATTTAGAAATTCTGGCTACCATAGATACCGTGGAAGAAGCTGTAGAGTGGTTCCAGGCTAACCCAGCCCCCGCTCTAGTCTTTATGGATATCCAATTAGCGGATGGTTTGAGTTTTGACATCTTCAAACACGTCGAGGTGAGTGCTCCGGTTGTATTCACCACCGCTTTTGATCAATACACACTCCGGGCCTTCAAGCTTAATAGCATTGACTACCTCCTCAAACCTATTGAAAAGGAAGAACTGGAAGCGGCTTTAGCAAAGTTCACCAAATACCATCAAGTACAACCTACCACCGATTGGCAGAAACTGCTGGCCAACTTACCCATACAACAGCAAGATGCTTACCGCCAGCGCTTCCTGTCCAAGCAAGGCAAGAGTCTTACTTATCTGCTCAGTGAGGATATTGCTTATCTCTACAGCGACGAGGGAATAACCTTTGCAATTGACCGGAACGGAAAGCGATTTGTTCTCGATATCACCATTGACAAACTCCATGGGGAATTGGATCCAAAGGACTTCTTCCGCATCAACCGTGGGCAAATCGTCAACATCCAATCCATCCAACAGATTGATAGTTGGTTTAGCCACCGGTTAAAGCTAAAAGTTCAGCCCACTAACGAGGCGATCGAACATGTGGTAAGTAGAGATCGAGTAAAAGACTTTAAGGCGTGGTTGGATCACTAAGCACTTTCTAATAAGCGCGCAGGTCAGAGTATTGCCCGAGGGTAATCACCTGCCAAGCATCCAACACGTGCAGCACCTCTGCTTGATGAACAGCCGCCAAAGCAATCAAGGCATGATCATCCGGCGTATCTTTTTCCTCAGCGGGTAGAATAGAACGACCGTAGAATTCCGGAAAAGCTTGTGGGTTATCCACTACCATAGACCGAGCTGCGTTAGACCAGACCTCAAAGCCAATTCTAGCTTCATAACACAACTTCTCCAGTTGCTGAATATGCTTTGCTGAAACGTTATGTAGCAAGCAGGAATAAGTACGGTAGTGGGAACGTTTCACCTGACCAAGCTCAGCGTATACTGGCACTCGCCGATTATCTACAATGTGGTGACCAACTGCTTTGCGTTCGTACAGTACTTCGTCCCGAAACCGAAAACCCGATGCCGGATGAGGAATACTTAAAATACGAGCTCGAGCGGGATCAATTGCCGACATCCAAAGGATTTCGAAAGTGCCATCGTAAGTTAGGCGTAGGCCTTCCGGCTTGCCCGACAACTCACTTAATCCAAACTTACTCCAGACACTACGAGCTACGCGCCACTTCTTCAGTGCCGTGGCAGCAATAGCCAGGCACCACCATGCTTCGCGGAGTTCAGGTAAAAAAGCCACCGTTTTTTTGAAGTAATAGAAGGCAGGTTTCCATTCACGGCGTTCGTGATAGATACGTCCGAGCGCTAGATAAGGGGCTGGCCACTCAGGTTCAAGCTTAATGACGCGCTTGTACAACTTCACCGCATGATACACGTCTCCAAGTTGGCCGTAGCGTTCGGCTTCCTCAAATAGTTGCTTATGATCTGGTGGTATGTACATACTCCCCCCTCTTCTTCTTTGGTCGTTGGATTATTGAAAACGCCTTGGCAGCGCTTCTTGTTGCAAAGTTAGGCGGGAGTACGCTATTTGGCAAGAGGTCATTAGCGATAATCTTTGTTGCCCTGCTTACCTTTAGGGCATGGAGACATGGCAAATTTGGATTGATACTGGTGGCACCTTTACTGATGGAATTGGTAAGGATTTACAGGGCAACTTACAACGAGTCAAGGTACTTTCCAGTGGCTGCCTGCGTGCTAGCATTACCAGTTCGCTAGATGACCATACTTTCGAACTGGATTATCGCTTTCGAAATGACAGGCCCGATCTGCTGCGAGGCTATCATATGCGCCTCCTGGATCACACCCAACAACAATGGGAAGTGCGGTCGCTTGAAGGAACAAAGCTGACGCTAGCAGAACCATTTAATGGGCAGTTTCCTATAACTGTTGAATTCAGCGCCAATGAAGAAGCGCCCGTTTTGGCCACACGTTTACTAACTCAAACTCCACTACACGAGTCATTCCCACCACTACAACTAAGACTAGGAACGACCAAAGGCACCAATGCACTACTCGAACGAAAAGGCGCTAAGGTAGCGCTACTTATCACTAAAGGTTTTGCCGATCTACCGTACATAGGCACACAACAACGGCCCAATCTTTTTCAGCTTGACATCCCGGAGCCCGCGCTGCTGCATCATCAGGTGATCGAAGTAAATGAACGCTTAGCTGCTGACGGCACAGTACTACAGCCATTAGAGCCATCAGAAATAACTAGAATCCTCCAAACCCTAGATGCCGATGCTGTAGCCGTAGCATTATTACATGCCTACCACAACCCTATACACGAACGTCAGCTGGAGCAAGCGTTAAGTGAGGCGGGCTATATCTACAGTAGCATCAGCCATCGCCTCAGCCCTTCGGTCAAATTGCTGACTCGTACACAAACTGCCTTAGTAGACGCCTATTTGGCTCCTATAATTGAGCAGTATCTAGGACGAATCCGTAAAAGCATTTTCCCAACGGTACTCACTAACCAGCAGTTTCTAGTAATGAGTAGCGCTGGTAGTTTACAAGCTGCCCAGCAATTTACCGCCAAGGACAGTCTTTTGAGTGGTCCGGCGGGTGGTGTTGTAGGGGCCGCACATATCGCAACTCAGCTGGGGGTAAAGAAAATCCTAACTCTGGATATGGGTGGCACTAGTACAGACACTGCCCACTACAATGGCCAACTCGATTATCGTTTTCAGGTTCAGGTAGGTGATGCTACTGTTCTCAGCCCAGGGCTTGCTATTGAAACGGTAGCAGCCGGTGGCGGCTCCATTTGCATGGCAAAAGATGGCAAATTGCTCGTCGGTCCCGAAAGCGCCGGAGCTGATCCAGGTCCTGCCTGCTACGGAGCAGGAGGCCCCTTGACCATTACTGATGTCAACCTATTACTGGGAAAGTTTACTCCAGAAGCGCTAAGCTTACCCCTGTCTTATCAGGCCGCTGAAGCTGTACTAGAAAAAATACGTGAGGACCTCCTAGCACAAAGCGGACACGCTTATTCAGCCGAGGAGCTGTTACGTGGTTTTGAGCAAATAGCAAATGAAAAAATGGCAGCTGCCATCCGGCGAATTTCAGTTCAGCAAGGATTTGATCCAAGAGAATATGCCTTGCTTGCCTTTGGCGGGGCAGGAGGCATGCACGCCTGTGCAATAGCAGAATTACTTGGGATTGAAAAAGTCATTCTCCCACGCGACGCGGGCTTGCTGAGTGCTTACGGGATGGGGCATGCAGGTATTGAACGCCTTGGCGAAAAGCAAGTATTACAAAAGTGGGAACACCTGGATACACCACTAGAAGAATTGATCCAAAAAACGTTTTCCATAGCTCGGGATCAACTTCTACAGGAAGGATTTGAGAATGTCCTGTCTACTCCTGCAAGAGTACTTCTTTATCTGCGATTCTCTGGCCAGGACACCCCTGTAGAACTTCGCTATGAGAATGGCTTACAAGTGGCCGATTCATTTAGAGCCTCCTACCAACAGCAATTTGGATATCTACCTGAAGGTCGCGACATCGAACTGGAGAGTATCAAAGTATTTGCGGCAACGAGCGTCCCTACTTCCAAAGCACTTTCGGCACCACTTGCTACACCGACAGCTACTAAAAAGAAGATTTATCGTTGGGAAGCGCTAGCAACTGGCTTCCAAAGCTCAGGGCCTGCAGTTCTTGCTGGCAAACAAGCAACAGCCTATGTCCCTGCCAACTGGCAAATGACCCTCTGGAATGAAGGCCATGTAGTTCTACAGAAGCAAGCAGCCACACATCCAACGCCCACCGAATGGGGCGAGGCCATCGAACTAGAGTTGTTTACTAATCGCTTCACCGCTATTGCCAATGCAATGGGGTCGCAATTACAACGCACGGCTTTTAGCGTAAACGTAAAAGAACGGCTTGACTTTAGTTGCGCTCTTCTAGACGCCAAAGGCTACTTGCTTGTCAACGCTCCTCACATTCCTGTTCACTTAGGAAGCTTAGGAATCTGTGCGCGGCTTTGTCTTGAGCACACGCCCATGAAGAAAGGAGATGTTCTCATTGTTAACCACCCAAAATACGGTGGCTCGCACTTACCAGACATTACTTTATTGCAAGGAGTCTTTCTTGACTCAGGTCGTTGTGTCGGTTACGTTATTAACCGGGCCCACCACGCTGAGGTAGGCGGTAAGCGCCCAGGTTCTATGCCTCCAGACGCACAGAACCTTGAAGAAGAAGGTGTCGTTTTCCTTCCGCAATACTTGGTAAAGGAAGGCATACCACAATGGGACCTAATTGAAAAACACCTCATCGGCAGTGCTTTCCCAACTCGAGCGCTCGCCGAAAACATGGCCGATTTACGAGCAGGTTTAGCAGCCCTAAAAACAGGAGAGCAAGCTCTTTTACAAATGACTCAGAAGTACGGCGTCGACAAAGTAGCGTACTACATGGAAGCATTGCAAAGCAATGCAGCGCAAGTGCTTTTGAATAAACTGGCCTCGTTTAAAAGCACTAAACTATACGCGAAAGAAGCACTTGACGATGGCCACACAATAGAAGTAAGCCTTCACTTTGATGGAAACCAACTGGCTGTCGACTTCATTGGCACCTCCTCTACTCACCCAGCCAATTTCAACGCCAATATCTCGATCGTCTATAGTGCCTTGATGTATGTATTACGCTTGGTCGTAGCTGAGGATATTCCACTTAACGAAGGTCTTTTACGACAAGTAAAGTTGATCTTACCAACCGACACTTTCCTCAATCCAAATTTCACTGATGCACCAGCGGAATGTCCAGCAGTAGTAGGCGGCAACACGGAGGTCAGCCAACGCATTGTTGACACTTTACTCAAAGCCTTTGGCTTGGCTGCTGCTAGCCAGGGTACCATGAATAACTTCCTTTTTGGAAACGAAAACTTCGGTTACTACGAGACCATTGGTGGAGGAACAGGTGCCGGCCCTAACTTCAACGGCCGATCGGGAGTCCATCAACATATGACCAATACGCGCATCACAGACCCAGAAGATCTGGAAAGGGTCTTTCCCGTAAGACTACATCAATTCTCCTTAAGAACTGGATCTGGAGGCACAGGGCAATGGAAGGGTGGTGATGGTTTGATTCGTGAGATAGAAGCCCTCGTTCCTCTGGAGATAACATTGTTGACACAACGGCGAGCAACTGGCCCCTACGGACAAACGGAAGGCGAGGCGGGACTTCCTGGTGCACAATACCACATCAATAATCAAGGTGAGACCAAGCAACTCAAGGGTGTCGCAAGCCTTTCTCTAAGTACCGGAGAACGTATTCGTATCGAGACTCCAGGCGGCGGCGGATGGGGGGCGAGTTGAAAAAAATCCCTACCTTCCGAAAAGAAATACTAGCAACAATTTAATGGAAGCCTCACCGGTGATAATAATTGGCGCCGGCCCAGCCGGCCTAGCAGCTGCGGGTCAGCTCAGCGAACGTAATATTCCGTTTTTGGTCTTGGAAAAAGGTGAAGGGGTCGCTCAATGCTGGCGCGATCACTACGACCGTCTGCACTTACATACCGTCAAAGAACTTTCACACCTGCCGGGCGAAGATTTCCCGGAAGACTATGACCGTTATGTGCACAAGACTGACCTAGTCGCGTACTACGAAAACTACGCCAAGACCAGAGGTATCGAACCAATCTTTGGTAAATCCGTCGCCAGCATTGAAAAGGACGGTAGCACTTGGAAAGTTAGCTGTGAGGATGGCTCCAGTTATGAAGGGCAACAGGTGATTATTTGTGCAGGTATGAATCGGATACCTTTCCGTCCGCACTTTCAAAACGAAGAAGATTTTGTTGGTGACATTGTCCATAGCCACGACTATCAAAACCCGGGCCCCTTTAAGGGCAAACGCGTATTAGTCGTTGGAATGGGAAATAGCGGCGCAGAAATCGCTTTGGATCTCTGTGAGAAGGGTGTAGAAACCTACATTAGTGTCCGAGGCCCAGTCAACATTGTACCACGCGAAGTATTGGGTAACCCTACGCAGGTAACTGCTTTAAAGATTGGCAAGCTACCTCATTGGCTTGGGGATGCACTCGGCTTGCTCGTACGTAAGTTCACCGTTGGCGACTTACCCAAGTATGGAATTGAGCTGCCAAATATCTCGCCGGCCCGTCAGCTCCGTGAAACAGGGCAGACACCGGTAATCGACTTGGGCACACTCGACTATATCCGTTCTGGTGAATTGAAAGTCCTACCCGGGATTGAGCATTTCAGCAGTACAAGCATCTTGTTCACCAATGGCGAAGAGCTACGCTTTGATGCAGTTATTCTTGCCACCGGCTTCCGGGCTGCATTGAGTGACTGGCTAACTTTGAACGACGAGAATTTTGATTCACGAGAACTCCCACTTTCTCCTGTTGGCACAGGGGAGTACGAGGGGCTCTACTTCCTAGGATATAATAACTATGCACCTGGTGGTGGTCTCGGAATTATCCGTCATGATGTACACCAGATTATTGCTGCTATCGAAAAATCAATGGCTGCTGCCTAACCTCTCCTTTTATGCGTTTTAAAGATCAAGTTGTATTTATCACCGGTGGCGCATCAGGCATCGGTAAAGCTGTTGCTTTCGCTTTTGCCAAAGAAGGCGCTCGGATTGCTATTGCTGACTTACAGCAGGAATTAGGAGAATCAGTAGTCAAAGACTTACAAGAAAAAGGAATAGACGCAACCTTCGTTGTATGTAACGTTGCAGATTACAATGCCGTTAAGGCTGCTGTCCAGCACTGCTATCAGCACTTTGGCAGGCTAGATATTGGCTTGAATAATGCCGGTATTGGCGGCCCAATGGCATCCACCAGAGAAATGGAACTCCAAGATTGGGACCGCGTAGTAGCCGTCAACCAAAGCGGTGTCTTTTACTGTATGAAGGAGGAGCTCGCCGTTATGGAAAAGCAAGGAAGTGGGTGTATCGTCAACGTTAGCTCCATCGCCGGCTTGCGTGGGCTGCCTCGACAAATCGCTTACACTGCCAGCAAACATGCCGTTATTGGCATGACCAAAACTACTGCATTGGAGTATGCACGCTACGGCATTCGGGTTAACGCCATCTGCCCGGTCTTTACCAATACACCTCTCGTGGATCAGCTCTTTGCAAGTGTGGAAGGGATAGACCAAAAGCTACTGCGTACTATTCCGATGCGCCGCTTTGGAGAAGTGGAAGATATCGTAAATGCGATTCTTTGGTTGTGTGACCCAGCCTCTAGTTTTGTTACTGGACTGGCCTTACCGATCGACGGTGGGCAGAGTGTGTAGTGCGGCTAGGATTTCCCCGCTACTACCACTACAATTTCGCCTTTGACTTTGTCCTTGCTTGCGTAGTAGGCCTTCAGCTCGGCTAGTGTATCTGTACGTACTTCCTCAAACATTTTAGTCAATTCGCGGGCCACGCAAGCCTGTCGATCCGCACCGCAGTGCTCAATTAGTTGGTCTAAGCACTTAACTAAACGGTAGGGACTCTCGTACATCACGAAAGTGACTGGAAGCTCGGCCAGGTATTGCAGACGAGTTTGCCGACCCTTTTTATGAGGGAGAAAGCCTTCAAAGTGAAATTTATCCGCGGGTAAACCAGAAGCGGTCAAAGCAGGAATGACTGCCGTTGCACCCGGCAATGCCTCAACTTGAACTCCTGCTGCAACACAAGCTCGCACTAGTAGAAAGCCCGGATCACTAATACCCGGACTTCCAGCATCCGTTACCAACGCCCACTCCGCACCTGCCTGCAATTGCTCTACGAGACTATCCGTCACCTTGTGCTCATTGTGTGCATGGAATGCTCGTAACGGAGTCTCAATTTCGTAATGTTGAAATAGGCGTTTGCTCGTCCGAGTGTCTTCGGCTAACACCAAGGAGACCTCCTTCAAGACGCGAAGCGCTCTCAGTGTAATATCTTCTAAATTACCGATAGGAGTAGGAACGAGGTATAACTTGCCAGACATGAGCTATTTTTCTTGCCGCCAAGATACTGCGCTTAAGACAATTGCTAGTGTTCGCGGATCCAATTCAACCATTCTGCGTAGATCGTATCGAATACATATTCTGACGAAACTACTTCTCCCTCCTGATTAAATGTGAGCTTATTCAAGCCGTGGTCATGGTTTTCAAAGGACCTGAATTCTAGATTACTCTTGCCTAAGCGAATAGCCTCAAACCGCAAGAAGTTCATATTTGTGACTTTGCTATCAGCTGTGCCATAGCACACCAAGACAGGAATATTTAACTGCAACAAATCATTTATGGCTGGTGAAGAAAAAGAAGTCCAGGCACGATTAGTGTCCCCTTTTTCTGTCGCAGTGGACAATGGGTCCTTATTCTTTTCCTCCCACTCCTCAAATAGCTCCTCAATATTATGGCGAGCAACTTCCATACTTTGTGTGCCAGCGAGAGCGGCTTTTTGCTCTGCGTCAATTTTCTCGTAAAAACGCCCCAAGGGATCGGCAGAGTAATAGATTAGATGAGTGACCAAATCGCTAGTTGCGGCAAATCTGGCACCTACTCGTGCACCTTCGGATCCTCCGATTACAATGACCTCCTCTATTGGTTTCTTTTCCGTCCAATATTCCAGCACCGCCTGAGCTCGTTCGACATAGTAGTCTAAATGATTACGCTCCTGATAGGCTCGGGATGGCGCTTGCGTAACTGGATCAAGACTGAGATTTTGATCACTTAGTGCACTAGCCTTTTCCACAATTGGAACACCAGGTTTAGGGATAATGCAGAAGTAATACTCCTCATGATAAGTCCAGTAATCGATAGGGAAGGCCCTCATGAAAGCGCCATCCGCATCCTCGATAAACAAAGGCATAGGCAAAGACCCCTGTAAGTATATGACGAGCTTGCGCGGATCAGCATCACGCCCTCCTGAAGACACTAAAAATGATAGTGTATCCTGTTGGAAAGGAATTTGATAGTCGAAGAAACCTGTTTGTTGAGGAAGGTTTTCAATCTGAGTAATTACACTCAAAGGCATCATTAGCCCACCCAGCAGAGCAAGGATAGATAAAACTTTCATTGAGAGGCGTTTTGCTATTAAATTTAGCACGCCCCCATTGTGAAAAAGAAGATTACACCGTCCTTAACAAAATAATAACCCGGCTTATTTTTTGCTACCCACCACAGGATCACTCTGCCGATTAGCCTTGTAACGCCCCTTACCAAACTTCGTTCCGTTGAAGCTCATAGTTGGGCGTAGACGTTCCTGTTCCTCTGCTGGCAAGTGTGTGAAATCTTGACACTCAGAAGAGCAGCAACCTTCGTGCTTTTCTGCACATTCCTCACATTGAATAAACAGGATATGGCAAGCCGTATTGGCACAGTTGGTGTGGCTATCAGCCGGCTTACCGCACTGATGGCATTGGGATACAATATCCTCGGAGATCCGCTCACCCAGACGTTCGTCGAACACGAAATTTTTACCAATGAACAAGTTATCTAAGCCTTCTTCCTCACACTGTCGGGTATATTCGATAATACCTCCGTCGATCATGTGCACCTTATCGAAACCTCTATGCAGGTAGTAAGCACTGGCTTTTTCACAACGGATTCCACCTGTGCAGTACATGACAATCGGATTTTCCTTGTCCTTCTCCAGCATATCCTCAATGATCGGCAGTGATTCCCGGAAGGTCTCGACATCCGGGCGGATAGCGCCTTTGAAATAACCCACCTCGCTTTCGTAGTGGTTTCGCATATCAACCACTACCGTATCATCTTGCGATAGTAGTTCGTTGACTTCCTTAGCAGACAAGTGCTTGCCACGCTTGGTCACGTCGAAAGTATCATCATTCAGACCATCAGCAACGATCTTGTCTCGCACCTTGATCTTCAGCTTATAAAATGACTTACCATCATCATCGATAGCGATATTCAGGCGAATATTATTCAAGAACGGAATACTGAACATCGCTTCCTTGAAAGCTTCGAAGTCTGCAGTAGGTACAGAGATTTGTCCGTTGATTCCTTCTTTGGCAACATAAATGCGGCCGTATACCCCTAATTTAGACCAATCGCGGAAGATTTGGTCCCGGAAAGCTAAGGGATTCTCAATGTGATGGTATTGGTAGAATGATAGTGTGGTTCGCGCCTCGGAACTATCCTCCATACGGCGCTTGAGTTCCTCGTTGTTCACGAGGTTGTGCAAACGTCTAGACATAATTTTTGATGTACGTTTCAGCGAAAGACTCCACATCAGCATACACTTTGTAGAGTGGGCAAGTTGCAAGCTTGCTGCCTTAGTACGAGGGCAAAGATACGGACAAAACCGTCAGATTTCCTTCAAATTTGAGCTTTGGCACGGTTTTGGACAACAAAGTAATTGGGAAAACAATTTTTATACTACACACTTACATCGACAACAGGGCTTAAGGCCAGGTTTGATCACACTCACACAGCAGGTTTGATGCTTGTAAACGAGCGGACGATTCGTACTGTCTGGCAAGTGTAACATTCGATGCAAAAAACTTATTTTTGACATCATTCGTTATACTATGCATCGGATTTGCACAATTTTTAATGCTCCTTTGGGTTAATTACAGAAGATCATCCGAGGTATCTTGACACCACTTTTCGCGTCTCAAGAATGTATCCTGCAAAAAAAGCAATATGAAATCAGTAAAGTCCATCTTATTCTCCCTGGCGGCAGTCACGATGTTGGCAGCCTTCGTTTTTCCGCAGTTGAGCGATGAGCAGAAAGAAGCCGTTCTCTTACAGACCTTGGTTCGCGGGATGGAACGATACCACTACAGCCCCCAAGATTTAGACGATAACTTCTCCGGAAAGATATATGACCTCTATTTGAATTCCATCGATGGAGGCAAGCGTTTCTTCACCGCTAAAGAAGTTGCTCAATTAGAGCAGTATCGCTTAGAGTTAGACGATCAAATTCAGAATAGTGAGTTTGGTTTCTTCAACATGAGCCAAGAATACCTGACCAATGCTCTAGAGCGTGCTCAAGGCTACTATCGCGACATTCTCGCTTCTCCGTTCGACTTTTCAAAAGGAGGTACTGTAGAATTGGATGGCGATAAGCGCGAGTATGCTTCAGATGAAGCAGCTCTTTATAACTACTGGAGCGACTATCTTAAATATGAGACGTTAGGCCGCTACGCTGATGCTGTTGAAAAGCAAGCAGAAGGTGATGAAGACCTGGCTGGCAAATCAGAGGCTGAACTGGAAGCAGATGCACGCGAAGAAGTGCTAAAAATGTTCGACCGTTGGTTTGATCGTATGATGAAATTGGACCGTGAAGATCGTATGAGCGAGTACCTAAACGCCTTCACAGGTGTTTTTGATCCGCATACGAACTACTATAAGCCAATTGACAAGCAGAACTTTGACATCCGTTTCAGTGGTAAACTGGAAGGAATTGGTGCTCGCCTGGTAAACGAAGGCGACTATACCAAAGTCTCAGAAATCGTAGTAGGTGGTCCAGCCTGGAAAGGCAAGGAGCTAGAAGCTAACGATATCATTACGAAAGTAACTCAAGACGGTGATGAGCCCGTAGACATTAAGGGTATGACTCTGGATGATGTGGTTTCCAAAATCCGTGGCGACAAAGGAACCATCGTAACCTTGACTGTAAAGAAGGTCGACGGTTCTGAAAAGAATATTAGTATCACTCGTGACATTGTCATCCTAGACGAGCGTTTTGCGAAGTCTTTGATTATTGATGGCAATGCTGCTGGTGAGACGATTGGCTACATCTACCTGCCAAGCTTCTACGCAGACTTCCAAGACCGTAACGGTCGCCACTGCGCAGATGATGTAGAGGCAGAAATTCAAAAACTGAAGAATGTTGGAGTAGACGGCATTATTCTGGATCTACGTAACAACGGTGGTGGTAGCCTCCGGGACGTAGTGAAGATGTCTGGCTTCTTCATTGAGCGTGGACCTATTGTACAAGTAAAGTCACGCGACTACGAGGCGGAAGTATTGATGGATGTAAATCCTGAAATTCAGTACGACGGCCCACTAGTAGTTATGGTAAACAACTTCAGTGCCAGTGCCAGTGAAATCCTAGCAGCAGCTTTGCAAGATTATGGCCGCGCTGTAATCGTGGGTAGTAACTCTACTTTCGGCAAGGGTACTGTACAGCGCTTCATCGACCTGGATCGCACACTACGCGGTTTCGAAAATGTGAAGCCACTAGGTCAAGTAAAATTGACCACTCAGAAGTTCTACCGCATCGATGGTGGTTCTACTCAACTGAAGGGTGTAACACCAGACATCGTTCTTCCTGACAACTACGCCTACATCCAAACGGGTGAAAAGGAAGAGGAGAACGCGATGCCTTGGACTGAAATTGCTGCTGTAGATTACGACCAAAACGTACTGGAGCTAACGCACCTGGAGCAAATTGCTGCTCGTAGTAAGTCTCGCATTAGCCGCAGCGACATTTTCGGTAAAGTAGAATCTAACGCTGCTCGCATGCAAAAGCTACGCGACCTGACGGCTTATCCGCTAAACCTTGCAGACTACCAAGCACTGGAAGCAGCTCGCGAAGCAGATGCTGAGCGCTATAAGAACCTCTTCGACGAAATTGTGAACCCAAGTGCTCGTAACTTGGAAGTGGATCTAGCAGCGATCGAAGCAGACGAAAGCAAGAAAGCACGTAATGATGACTTCGTGAAGTCTGTATCTAAGGATGCTTACATTCGCGAGGTACTATCTATCATTCACGATATCATTGAACTGGAAGGTGTAGCGATCAACGACTAAACCTAACAGTTTTTCTAAACGTAAAAACCGGTCAGCATTCAACTGCTGACCGGTTTTTTATTTTACCACATCATCGATCTATGATACTTGAAGCCGCCTACTTATCCGTTCGCCCTGAGGCAGACCTCGCCACATTTGAGGCCGATTTCAAATTAGCAGGTCAATATATTTCTTCTATCAAGGGCTACATCAGTCATAGTTTACAGAAGTGTTTAGAGGTACCCAATCGTTATCTGCTACTCGTTCAGTGGGAAACACTAGAAGATCACACCATTGGTTTTCGGCAATCTGATACTTACCAAGACTGGAAGGCGTTGCTGCATCATTACTACGAGCCCTTTCCTACCGTAGAACATTTCACGGAAGTAAGCTAGTGATTAGGTAGACAGAGATTTCCAAAAAACAACCTTGTCCTCACCTGCTGCATAAAACGCTCGAATCCTAGCCTCCTCGGTATAGCCGCATTGGTGGTAAAATTGACGAGTGCGCTCAAAAGCAGGCAAGCCCGAAGTCTCCACGATAAGAATGCGCTCACCTCGCTGACCTAGCTCTTTCTCCAAATAGGTCATGATGTGGCGACCATAACCCTTGCTTTGCAGGCTAGGATGCACTGCAATGAGGTATAAATTCCAAGTACCCTCTGTCATTTGCTCTGGTGCACAAAAGGCTACAAAGGTGGGTGTATCCTCGTCGCCCGTCAGCCAGATACTCTGATCATGCCCATTGAGATAGCCATCAATCATACCATCGAGCAACTCTGGTGGAAACATCTCTGTTGCCGCAATAACCGTCTTAAGGTTAGGTATATCTCCTGCCTCTACTGGCCTAATAGTAAACTCATTCATTTTCTAACTACGTTTCATAAACTAGTATGCCACAAAATTAGGCAGGTACTGGCACTCAAATTTGTAAAGTGCTGCTATTGTAACCCGTCGACGGATTGAGTCCAAACATCTTTAGATAAGCACGGCTAAAGTGGGCCGCATCGAAGAATCCTGCGAGGTAAGCAGCATTTAGGAGGTTGATTTCCTGATCTAAGCTATTGGCGATCGCATATTTCAGTCGTTCCCAGATGATAAAGTTCTCAAGCGAGGTTCCCATTTGCGCTTTGAATAAATGAGAAAGTCGGCTTGGAGAAAGATGGACGTGAGCGCTCAGTTGAGTACGGTTGAGCGTATGTACACCCACACTGCTACGGATAAATTCTACACATTCTTTTATTCGGCTATCGAAATCTACAGGGTAAGGATCAGCCATTTTAAGTGCACCCAATAACGCATCATTAAATTCAGCGAGCTCTTTTTCTGACAACTCTATCACTGGGACCGTAGATAGCCTGGCAAAAACGGGATGAAGTGGCGTAATAGCGGATATACTCTTCTCAACAATCCAAACCTCACACACTGCCTCTTTGCTTGCTACACTATGCTTAACATTTGGCGCGATGATGCACCCTTTGGTACTTTTAATGGTTTTATCACCCACAGTCACATCGATCATTCCACTACGCACTAATAGCACTTCCAGTGCTGGATGCTGATGCTCTGCTGCCTGCAAATGCTCTTCCACAAAAGCATAGCAACCTCTTTCTGTATCGAAGGATTTGACAATCATCAAGTCGAATAATAATAGAAAGGAATGTAGTGATTGTAGGTCGTCGAAGATAGGAATATGACGTCCCTAAACAAAGAAAGCCGCGTCTCTCGGACGCGGCTCCATACAACAAATCATAATCTCATGAAAAAAAGACGACCTAAAATTCTTTGGTCACTCGTGTTATGACGTCGCTTTTTCAGCTAAGTCACAGGTGAGTGTTTATATTGAAATAAATAACCTTCAGTGTGGGTGGTTCCCCGCCTTCGCGGGGAACCGTTTTAAAAACTTTTGGGATTATGCTTACTAGAACCAGTAACGTTTACTGAACTAGTAATTTACCTGTCTGAACAACCTGCCCTTTACTTGCTACTTCTAGGAAGTAAATGCCGGCAGGCAAATTGTTGCGATGTAGTGTATGAGTCGTTCCGCTATCAAATTGTTCGCGGCGCAATTCACGTCCAGAAGCATCTCTAACAGTTACCTCTAAGGCGTTACACTCACATCCTTCCACCACCAAAGTAGTGGAGTATTGGAATGGATTCGGTTGAACCCGTATACTGATTCCGTTGCTAACCGGTGGTTCGTTTAGGTCTACTGCCAGACATGATCCGGAGATAAAGTCTTCACAGTTGACCACATGACGAATCGGATTGGTCAGCGATGGAACTATGTAGTCAAAGTAGACGGCAGCACGATTTTCGATTACTGTTCCGATGGGTAAGTTTGGTTTTTGGGATAAAGTGAACTTTACAAACCCTCGGTAATCAGCTTCTGAACCACTGCCGTCTGCTGGTAGCAAGTTTAGATCGTTGAACGTAATCCGTAGTACCCCGCCGCTGTTCATTTCGTGTACATAGGGATGACTTGCGGGCCCCACGGCTAAGCTGGAGAAATCCAGCGTTTCAGGAATGGTATCCCGAATAACCAAACGATCTAGTGTATCACTTCCGACATTGGCGAAATAAATTGTGTATTCAATATCGGTGTTCCGTTCAATGATGGAATCTTGGTAGCCTCTGGGATGGCCTAACAAACGTGTTGCCTCCTCGGAAGTGCTTACTACTATTTCTTGAACATCTATGTCAATTGCAGCATCCTGATCGTTTTCAGGAAACTGGGTCACTTGACCCGTTGTATAGTTCATCTGACCTTCTTGTGTACAACCCTCCACCGCTACGGTAGGATAGTTGTTGCCAGGATGGCCATCAACTTGCTCAACTACTGCCCGATAAGTTGATCCCACTTCGTTAGCAGGAATCCCTTGTTCGGGGAATATGAACTCTTCATCAGGGATTAGGGTCGGAATTCCGTCCGGCATCTCTAAGAAGAGAACCTGATCTTCGATGACGATTAAGTCTTGGGTTGTCGTTGTAGGTGCATCGCCTACATTTTTTGCCGTGAAGAAAATCTTGTTGTCTTCACAACGGCCTGTCAACTCAAGACTAGACATGTCCCAGTTGGGATCCAATTCGCAAGGTTCGTTCGGGTAGATGGTTGCAGTGAAAACTGCTGCTTGTAAGTTTTGAACATCACAAGCTACATCTGCCGTCACCATGAAGCTGCCACAATCAAGCGGTAGCATGTCTCCAAGTTGAACGATGATCGTATCATCGCTTACCTGCGTAAATGGTACGTCTGCGTCTACAAAGGTCAACTCCTCGTCCAGCGCGATTTCGATGAAGGCATCCTGTGCTACTCCTGATCCATCGTTGCAGTACTCAATCAAATATTCAGTCTGCGTACATTCTACTAATGGTTCTGTCGTAGCATCTACTGCCATGTAAGCACAAGCATCTTCAGCCGTGCGCACTGGGAAGTTGTAAGTCAGCGTGTCATAGTTGACCGTGAAAGTCACCGGAAAATTAGAAGGTGAACATACATCCCAAGCATCATTGCGATTTAGAAGGGTTACTATAAAATCACCCTCACTTACTGGAATGCTGTAAAAACCATTCTCGTCCGTTGTGCCAATGAAGATTTGCTCTTCTCCCTCTACTTGGATCAACCAATCTTTTAGAGGAATATCATCATCTTCCAGTGGATTACAGCCGTCTTGCGACCATCCCACTCTACCTTGCAAGAGGTTGGTGTAGTAGTTTCCTTCTTCGCTAAGTCTGATGACTGAAACATCAAACCCAAAGATTCCACCAAATCTTGCTCGCGATCCTGCTACTAGCAAGCTTCCGTCGATAGCTTCTGCAACATCTTCGCCGAAGCGTGTGTCGTAGAATTCATCTCCTATTATTCTTGACCATAAAATCTCTCCCTCAGAAGTGAATTTTACGAGTAGAATGCCAGGATCTGTATCTGGAAGTGAAGCATATCCGGTAGCTACATAGTTACCATCAGAAAGCTCCAAAACCGCATTCAGTACATTGTCAGCTGGACTCGGCTCAATTTCACGTGTCCAAAGTGTATCTCCGTTGAGATCACTCTTCATTATTAAAGCTTTACCGAAGTTCCGAGTCGAACCTACAATCATCAAGTGATCGTCATTCGTGCGGGTTACATCAGTAACACTTACATTTTCTTCATCACTCCCTGCATAAACGCGAACTGAAATCAAACTGCCGGTTGCGCCTACACGGTAAATGGCGATGTCATTATCATTAAAGTCCTGCCCGTTTTGATTTGGGCCATTCTTTACGTTCGCAGCAAATGTGAAACCATTTTCAGTTTCAACCAGTCCTTCACCGCCATCTGTATATGGGGTTCCGTAGGTTTGCCGCCATTCTTCATTGAATTCTGAATCCAGTTTCAACAAGAGAATGTCGTTGTCTTCTTCTGAAGCAGACTCTGTGTACCCAAGAATTGCATATCCTCCATCGGTAGTAGGAATGATCTTGGTTCCTCCCTGGAATAAGCCTCCATTGTTATATCGGCGAGACCACAATAGGCGCCCGCGATAATCAATGTTCAGCAAATACACTTGAGAAGGTGTTCCTGCTTGGGTGCCATCCACTTCATTAATCGAGCCAACTAAAAGATGCTCTCCATTTTGTGTAGGAAGTACATCGTTTGCTCTCTCAATGTATCCTTCATCGTGGGCGGTTTCCCAAACCAGAGTGCCGTCTACATCTGTACGAACAATATATATGTCATCATCATTGTCGCTGCCAAACGACTGACTAAAGCCTATTGCCAACGTTCCTTCATCAATGGTGGGAACAATTAAGAGACCATCGTCTTCCAATTCTCCACCGAAGGTTGCTTCCCATCCCTGTGCTGACGCTAAGCTGCAAAAAAGTACAAGTAACAAAGCTGTTGCAAAGCCTTGCCCTACTTTCGTTAGCTTATGAGCCATTGCTCGTTTCATCAGCGCTTGGATTAGGTCGTTTGCTTTCGTTGACATTACAAAAGTGTAGCATTGCCCGGCGGAACGCAAAGACAAGAAAACGCATTTGTTGAAAAAAATAAGTATTTTTGCGAACATGATCTTCTATAAATAAATGAAATCCAGGTACTTACAAAAAAATACTTGTTGAAAAAAAGTTTTTTCGTTTTTATGAAAAACTCCGCAATTATTGCCGTCTTAAAGACTTTAGACAAGAAAGAGTGCCGAGAATTTAGCAAATGGCTCTCCTCCCCTTTCTTTAACCAACGACAGGATGTGCTGGATTTGTTCCAGTATTTAATGGCCGCGAACCACTTGAAGGAGGATAAGTTTTTGGAGAAAGAACGAATTTACCGAAAACTCTTTCCAAAGGAAAGTTATGACGATGCTAAGATGCGACAAACCATACACTTCTTACATCGACAGCTGGAGCAATTCCTCGCCTACAAGGAAATAGAAAACGATGAGTACACCTATTCTGTTGCCTACTTAAAGTCTCTGCGTAGACGAAAGGTCACCTCCGTATTTCAGAAGAAGTTCAATGCTCTCCGCCGAGCAGGCCTCGGAAACAAAGCGCTTGACAACGATGGCTTAAGAAACTCCCTCACGCTTTATGATGAGTATTCTTCTTTCCTGGGAGAAATAGATCGAACTCGTGATATTCGCCTGCAAGACAGTATTAATGCCTTTGACGCACTCCTCATAGCGGAGAAACTGAAGTTTGCGTGCCACACCCTTTCTCACCAGCAAGTTTTTAAAACCGAGTACAAGAGCCTTTTCTTAGAGGAAGTTATTGGTGCTGTTGAGAGCCAAAAGGAACTACTCGAGTATCCAGCCATTGCCATTTACTACTACCTATACCTGATGCAGAGCCAGCGAGAGGCTGATGATTATTACTTCGCCCTAAAGTCTACGCTACAAGAACACGCTCAGGTCTTTTCCACCATAGAGCAGCGCGACCTTCGTCTGATGGCGCTCAACTATTGCATCCAACGAATGAACCGCGGTGCAGCTCCGTTCGTACGAGAAGCTTTTGAAAGCTACCGAGATGCCTTCGAGAGTCAGTTTATCTTAGAGAATGGCGTTTTGTCCAGACGTACTTATCTAAATGCTATTCTGATCGCCTTGCGCTTAAAGGAATTTGAATGGGTAGAACATGCTATCAATACCTATACAGAGTTTATAGAAAGTGGCTACGAAGAAGCATTCGGCAGCTTCAGTATGGCCAAATTGGCTTTCGAAAGAGAGGACTACCCCTTGGCCCAACGCTTGTTAATCCATTTTGACTCGAATGACATCTTGATTAGCTTAATGGCCAAAACGCTACTGCTAAAGATCTACTATGAAGAAGATGAATATGATGCGCTAGACTCCTTACTGGAGAGTATGAAAGTTTATCTCAAACGAAAGGAAGTACTTAGCTATCACCGAGATGTTTTTCAAAACATGCTGACCTACACTCGAAAATTGGTGCGGGTTAATCCTTTTGACAAAAACAAAAGAACCGAATTACGCACGGAAATAGAGCAAGCTACGCCCCTGGTAGAAAAGCCCTGGCTCTTGGAACAAGTTGACAAAATGGGGTAAGACCAAACAACCTTTACGCTGCTGGACAGTTAGGTAACTGCTTCCATAAAGAAGTGGTGACTAAAAGGAAGATGTTATGTCCAATGATCAGCGCCTACAATTGCGGCCTCATATAGAAACAGCTGCTGTGTCGAAGGCCGACGAACGTTTTTTACACGAGACGCTCCGTCCAGTGCTCAAGCTGCAGAATGAATTATTACTGGAGATAACCCGACACTTTTTGCAGAAGCGGAAAGTGAAGCTTTCAAAAATGAGTCCTGCTCAGCGAGATCAACAGATACAGCACAGCATCGGCAAAGACAATCGGCTCCGGGGGTTACTATTTGGTTGTGTCCTTGGTCAACTTACTGAAGAAGAGTTATCGTTCTATTTAGCCAACGAGGGAGAAACCAATCGGCGCATTACTCAGCTTCTAATCCAACGTTTGCAAACTCAAATGGAACGGCTACTCTAATCCCCTTCTGCATAGCGTGCGCTAGCCGAGGATAACAATTGGGCCATTCGTTTACGTAAACGAGGAGGAGATAACACCTCCAAGCCCGGGCCAAAACCCAGCAAGAGCCGTTCCAGCTCAAAGTTGGGGATGACTTGAATCTCAACAACGACACTTCCATCCTCTAAGCTCTCCAGCGTTTGCTGCGAGGCGTGAAATGGCTTGGTGATTACATAAGGCGCATTTCGCTTATCTATACTTAGGCGAATTTTTGAGATACGCCTGTTATTCACCGTTACACCAACTACATCTCGGTAATATTCTTCTGGATCAAATCCTGGCTGCGGATAGAATGGTAAATCCGGATAAGTGATCGACTGAATGCGATCGAGCGCAAAACTCATTACGTGCTGCTCTCGCTCCTTTGTACCTATCAAAAACCAACGATTATTGAACTCACGTAATAGAAGCGGATTAATATCCACTAAGCTCGGGGCCTGCGCCCGAAACGACTGATAGGCCAAACGCACAACCTTCTCCTGTCGTACCGCTTGAAATAATTCCTCCAGGTACTCAAGGCCACGAAGCCGTTCATTAGACTCTAATAAAATTGCCGTCCGTTCCTTCCCTCTTCCAGTTTGAACTTTGTCCTCAAGCTTCTGGACCAGCCCACCAAGCTCCTGTAGATGTCCAAAGCCTTGAAATTGTTTGAGCACGGCTACAGCTTCTCCTAAATGATCTAAGTCCGCTTCTGATAATGACCCTTGTAAGATTCCGTAATCTGGGTCTTTATAAGTGTAGTACTTCCGGTCTACGACAATAATGGGCGCTTCATAGCCGAGCTTATCAGAGCGCATCACTTGTATGTCATACTGCACAGTACGCCGGCTCACAGGACGGTCTATACCCTCATATTCATAAAGAGCATCGGAGCAGGCATCAATCAAGTCCTCCAATGTCCAGCGCCTGGCACGATTGCGCAAGCACTTATCAATGGTTTGGTAACGGATTAAGGCAAGACGGTTTAAAGCCATGTACAATTATTTTCCTGCCGGAAAATAGGGCTTTAAAAAGCTGCGCAAAAGAAATGCGTAGTATAAAATTGAATACTTAAGCTGTTCTTCGCAATTGCTGTCTGAGTGCAGTCACTTCATCGCGATACTGAGCAGCGGAGATGAAGTCGAGCTCTTTGGCGGCCTTTTTCATCTTCTGTTCTGTTGCAGCAATGGCCGCCTCCAATTGGTCGCGCGTCATGTATGCAATCACAGGGTCAGCTGCCAAGCTTGGCTTTTCAGGCTCTATGTAAGCTTGCTCCACCGCACGTACGTCAAGGATAGACTTCTTGGCAAGAATCTCCTCTCGACTCTTACGTACCGTTCTTGGAGTAATACCATGCTCTTCGTTATACGCCATTTGAATGGCTCGGCGGCGGTTCGTCTCATCAATGGTGCGTTGCATGGAATCGGTAATCTTATCTGCGTAGAAGATGACCAAACCATTTACGTTACGTGCCGCACGACCAGCCGTCTGCGTGAGGGAGCGTTCGTTCCGTAGAAAGCCCTCCTTATCTGCATCAATTATTGCCACCAAACTCACTTCTGGTAAGTCTAGCCCTTCCCGCAATAAGTTTACCCCAACTAGAACATCGAATTCCCCCAAGCGAAGATCACGAAGAATCTCTACCCGCTCCATGGTATCCACCTCCGAGTGAATGTAGCGGACTTTGATCCGAAGTTTATTGAAGTACTTGGTCAACTCCTCTGCCATGCGCTTGGTCAGCGTTGTCACTAGGGTGCGTTCATCACGTTTGATTCGGTTATCGATCTCTTCCATCAGATCATCAATCTGATTGATGCTAGGGCGCACCTCAATAGGAGGATCAATCAGGCCGGTAGGACGAATAACCTGCTCTACCAATAGGCCACCGGTTTGCTCTAGTTCGTATTCAGCAGGCGTAGCACTTACGTACACTACTTGGTTGATTAGACTCTCAAACTCGGTAAAATTGAGCGGCCGGTTATCCATCGCTGATGGCAGCCGAAATCCGAAGTTAACCAGGCTAAGTTTACGTGCCCGGTCACCACCAAACATGCCGCGCACCTGCGGTAATGTAACGTGGCTCTCGTCGACCAACATCAAGTAATCATCCGGGAAGTAATCCAGCAAGCAGAAAGGGCGTGTACCGGGCTTTCTTCCATCAAAGAAGCGGGAATAGTTTTCCACTCCGTTACAGTAGCCCAACTCCTTCATCATCTCCAGATCGAAGTTGGTACGTTCACTGATGCGCTTGGCTTCTAGTAAGCGGTTTTCACGCTCGAAGTATTTTTCCTGTTCATGGAGCTCATCCTGAATATCATTGATGATACCCTTCAAACGTTCCTTTGGTGCTATATAAAGATTAGCGGGAAAAATCGCCGCGTTCTCCATCCGTTCAATGCGCTTACCGCTGCTGATTTCTAGCTTCTCAATTTCTTCGATTTCATCGCCGAAGAAAGTAACGCGATAGCCATAATCCACATAGGGCAGATTGATATCTACCGTATCACCACGAACACGGAAGGTGGCTCGTCTGAACTCCGTTTCTGTACGAGAGTACAAGCTATCCACCAGGCTATAGAGAAAGCCGTTTCGCGAAATAGTCTGCCCCCGTTGAATACGGATAATCCCGCTCTTGTAATCGTCAGGATTCCCCATACCATATATGCAGCTCACAGAAGCGACAATGATAATATCCCGACGACCGGAGAGTAGGTTAGAAGTTGCTCTCAAGCGAAGCTTGTCTACTTCCTCATTAATGGACAAATCCTTTTCGATAAAAGTATCAGAAGAAGAGATATAAGCCTCCGGCTGGTAATAATCGTAGTAAGAGACAAAGTACTCGACGGCGTTATCTGGGAAGAAGTCTCGAAACTCACTGTACAGCTGCGCAGTCAATGTCTTATTGTGCGTGAGAATCAATGTTGGCCGATTGAGCTGCGCAATCATATTGGCCATGGTAAAGGTTTTACCAGAGCCCGTTACTCCTAGTAATACTTGGGCGGCCTCGCCAGTTTCAACACCATCTACAAGTTGCTTAATTGCTTGCGGCTGGTCGCCGGTAGGTTTGAATGGAGATATAAGTTTGAAGCTCACAGCATTGATTTTATTCGCCTAATTCTAACCCAAATTTACCAAAAAAAGTTGCCTCGCGGAACTCCTTTTTACAAAAAAATGTTTTATCTTAAAGTATTCTCAAACCACGTCAAAAACGTGGAATATTCATCACCTAAATCGCTCTTTTATGCAACAGCTTACCCAGCAAAGTGGCTTCCATTATCGAGCCTTCGTTTTACGAGAAGATGATATCTACATCCTGCATAAGGACTTTAAACAAGAGCGAGAATACAGTGTCAATTATTTAGATCTAGGTTTACAGTTTTATCGTAAAAAGGACCACCAACACCGTTTATTGAATTGGCTAGCAGCAGCCACCCTTTCCTTGTGTGGAATCGCCTTTGTACTCAGCAGCCTTCGACTGGCAACCCTTTCTAGCGAACAGCTATTCTACACTGCTGGAATCAGTGGGCTTATCTGGTTAGCAACACGCTTGCGCCAAACGCCATCAACACTCTACCTCTTGGGCGGCGAAGAACAATTGGCGTTTTTAGCAGAACATCCGTCGGAGGATGCATTGCACGATTTCCTTGAGGAATTAACAGACCGTATTAAAGATGCTTATCAGAACCAGTACCTGGACGATCAACTTGATGTACCAGCCGAGGAGCGTCGATCACGCATCCAGTGGCTACACCAGATGAAAGTCTTAACTCGATCTGAAAAAGATGTCTTGCTGGCTAAACTTGGACCGTCACGACAGCAGTCTATCGGTTTCAAGCGAACCGCCTAGTGTTTTTAGAGTCTCCCCATCGCAGCAATTTTAGGCCGGGGTGGGGAGGCTAACTTCTTACCCCCAGAATCGAGGCTAGAGACTAAGAAATACTAAAAAAATCCTCTCTCAAAACGTATTTATTTCGTTTCTCTCCACCTGCTTTTTACAGCTTTCCCTCTCAGATTCGCAATCTATATTACATTTTTCTCCATTCATAGTGGCAGTGTTAATCAGTGCAAAAGCGGTTACAAAACTCGCTAAGTCGTTGATTTTTATCACATAATAACATTTTCATATATATACATTGCTTGGAAACCCGCTAAATCACTTGAAGCTCCCTTACAAGCACGAGACGGATTAATTGGCATTCCGAGCTGCTGGCATAGTACTTGTCTTTTTATGATCCTGAGAGCCATTTGGTGAGCGCGCCTAATCCTTCCCCCCGCTTTGAGCCTGCTACTACATACCCAAACCACACAAATTACTAACCGCCTCCAGGACATATGCAACGTATTCTACTTTCCTTAGTCATCCTTTTGATTGTTTCTGCCAGTTTTGCTCAACAAGATGATCGCCTTGCTAAAGGTGTGATATCCATAGAAGAGGTCAAGGCAGAACTAATGCCTCCACAAGACAATGCTGCCCTCATGGAAGAAGAGCTTGCTCGACGTGGGCCGGCTATCGCTCCTCGCTACGCAACTAACATCTCAGTAGATTTTGCCCCCTCTAAGGATGGGGTTTGGGAATCAACTGCTGATGGCAAAGTATGGCGATTGAGAATTCATTCACCAGAAGCTTATTCTATCAACTTAGGCTTCACTGAGTATTTCATGCCAAAGGGCGGAAAGCTAATGCTCTACTCTCCCGATTATCGGGAAGTCCGAGGGCCATTTACACCAGCCGATAATGAAGAACACGAACAGCTGTGGACACCAATATTAAACGGTGACGAAATTGTTATCGAAGTTCAGCTTCCGGAAGATGTAGCCGATCAACTTCGCCTAAAGCTATCCTACGTCAACCACGCTTTTGAAAACTTTGGCGCATTGATCTCGGGTTCCTGTAACCTGGATGTGATCTGTGGTCAGGCCGACGGCTGGGGCATTGTAGATGCTCACCGAAATATTATTCAATCGGTAGCCGTGATCTCTACTGGCGGTGGCACCTTTTGTACAGGGTTTCTAGTCAACAATGTGGAACAAGATTGCCGGCCATTTTTTATGACGGCCAACCACTGTGGCATCAACTCAGGCAATGCTGCCTCTTTAGTAACCTACTGGAATTTCCAGAACAGTACCTGCCGCCAACCATTTAGTACTGAGAGTGGACAGAACGGAGATGGCCAACTGAATGATTTCAATACTGGCTCTATTTTCCGAGCACGCAGAGCCGCTTCCGACTTTGTCTTAGTGGAGCTGGATGACCCAGTTTCACCAACTGCTAATGCTTATCTAGCAGGTTGGGATGCCAGCGGTGCGGACATTAGTAATTCCATAGCGGTTCACCACCCACGCACTGACGAGAAGCGTATCAGTTTCGAAAACGATCCTTCTCAATTCACTACTTACGGCGGAACAACAAGTACACCTAACTTTACGCACGTACGCGTCGTGGATTGGGATGTGGGTACTACTGAGCCTGGCTCTTCAGGTTCTCCTTTATTCGATCAATCGCAGCGGGTGGTTGGCCAGCTTCATGGAGGTGGAGCAGCTTGTGGTAATAACCTTTCGGATTGGTATGGAGCATTTGCTGTATCCTGGGATGCAGGTGGTAACTCTGCTTCTCGCTTACGCGATTGGCTTGATCCAAATAATACGGGCACACTGACCATCGATGGTCGTTGGGCGAATGATTGTGGGTTTGGCATCAGTGCAACACCAACCAATCAAGAAGTTTGTAAGCCAGATGAAGCCTACTATGACATCGAGGTCAGCAGTGGCTTTAGTGGCCTTGTCACTTTATTTGCTGATAACCTACCTCCAGGCGCTAATGCTTTCTTTAGTCCAACTGATGTAGATCCAGGAGAAACCTCCCTACTCACAATTCAGACTTCCGGGGCAGATCCTGGCGAATACACCTTCACCGTTATTGGTGATGATGGAGGAAACAGTAGCGAGATTACCCTTGGAATAACCATACTTCCAGATCCATTTACACCGCCAACTCTAATCGCACCTGCTGATAACAGCGTTGACGTTTATCCAAACCCAGTACTCTCTTGGGACGGAGACGAAAGTGGAGCTACTACTTATGAGATCCAGATTGCTACTGATCAGAACTTCAGCAATATTGTAGAAACCGGCTTTACGACTGGAACGAGCTACCAGCCGGTTAACGCCAGTACAGGAGCTACACAATACTACTGGCGTGTCCGGGGTATGAACAGCTGCGGTACCAGTACTTTTTCTACTGAATTTAATTTCACGACCGATTTTATCAGCTGTATCACCTACACCTCGGTATTTTCATCGACAATTAGTACAAGTGGCACGCCAACGATTGAAAACGATATCGTATTCAATGAAATGGAGACAATCAACTCCATTAGTGTTGGCATGGAAATCACGCATACCTATGTGGGTGATTTAGATGCTGCACTACTACCTCCTGGCGGCGGTTCTATCCAACTGTTTGATCGCCCTGGTTTCCCCGATAGTAACTTCGGTTGCTCCCAGGACAACCTACGTGTCAGCTTTAGTGATGATAGTCCAAATAGCTCCGACCTTCTGGAAAACACCTGTAACGATTCAGAAACAGGCCCTAATAATCCGGGCCCACCCTACGCAATTGCAGGAAGTTACCAGCCACTGGATCCGCTATCTGATGTAGTGGGTGATAACAGCAATGGCACCTGGACACTACAAGTCAGCGACAATGCATCTTCTGATGGTGGTATTCTTGAAGAATGGTCGATCACCGTCTGCTACGAGATCCCTAGCGAGCCTCCATTCATCGTGAATAACGAAATGTTGATGGTGCCGCACAATACGCAAGAAACGATCACTAACACCTATTTGGAGGCTGGTGATGACATGAGTCCACCGGAAGATCTCACGTTCATTTTGAGAGACATGCCAAATGAAGGAATGCTCTTTTTAAATGGCGTGATGCTGAACCTTGGCGACTCCTTTACACAAGCTGACATTGACGACGGCTTGCTCGTCTATCAGCACGAGGGCGGAATCGTTTTGATGGATGCATTCACCTTCGACTTAATGAATGGGGCTGGATTGATTTCAACGGATCATGTCTTCCAAATTGAGATTATCATTGAACAATTGACCGTGGATTACAATCAACTCACGGAAAACATGTGTAATGGCGATACTAACGCTAGCCTCGAGGTAATAGCTGGAGGAGGAGTAATGCCATACGAATACGCGATCAACGACGGTGAATTCCAAACAGAAAACACCTTCACCGGTTTGGGTGCAGGCAGCTACTTTGTTAGTGTGCGTGACATGACTGGAACCGTCATCAGTACTGCTGACTTCCTGATTATGCAGCCGGATGAGTTGATGGCTACTGCAAGCGTCGATGAAGACGACGTGAGCATTAACGCCATCGGTGGAACACCACCGTTCATGTATCAACTGGAAGATAATGCGCCACAGTCCTCTCCTGACTTTGACAACCTGGCGAATGGTCAGTATACCATTACGGTTATTGACGACAATGACTGCCAAACTACTGTCAGCGTAACGATCGCTGTCAATACGTTGATCATTAGTGCAAGCATCACGCAACAGATCAGCTGCCATGACACTAACAACGGTATCATTATCACCATGGCTAATGGAGGCGTAGCCCCTTACCAATATCGAATCAATCAAGGCAACTGGCAGGCGGATTCTTCCTTCCTTAACCTAATGCCAGGTGACTACACCGTTGAAGTTCAAGACCAGGAAGGGTTTACGCAGAGTAGTAATATCCTGACGTTAATTGCGCCACCAGCATTGACACTAGAGGCTACTGTGGATGAAAATTCCATCTCTTTAAATGCCGGAGGAGGCACACCACCGTTCACTTATCAAATCGAGGATGAGGCACCTCAAGACTCACCAGTATTTGATGATTTGGCAAACGGAACGTACACGCTGCAAGTAATTGACGCGAACGGTTGTACTATGACCGTTGAGGCAACGGTTTCTGTAAACACACTAATGGTTAGCGCAAGCCTGACAAATGACATTAGCTGCCACGATGCAAATGATGCGATCATCAGCGTAAGCGTGAGCGGAGGAAGCATGCCATTCCAGTACAGCTTAAACGGTGGTGACTATCAAGTCGAAAATACATTTGCTGGTCTAGCTGCGGGCAACTACACGGTTACCGTATTGGATAGTGAAGGATTCACCAGCACAACGAACGTCATTGCGGTGAGCAATCCTGCAGCATTGATGGGGAGTACTTCTGTAGACGAGCAAACCATCACGGTCAATGCGTCTGGTGGTACTGGAAGTCTCACGTATCAGCTCAATGATGGCACACCACAGAGTGAGCCTAGCTTTAGCGGTCTATCAAACGGAACTTACACTATCACAGTTATCGATGCCAATGACTGTATACTGGAGCTAAGTGCAACCGTATCCGTTAACACCTTAATGGTTTCCGCTTCACTAGTGAACGACATTAGCTGCCATGATGCGAATGACGGAATGATTATGGTTTCTGTTAGCGGTGGAATGTCGCCCTATCAATACAGTATTGATGGACAGAACTATCAGGCAGAGAACACCTTCCCTGGCCTAGCCGCAGGAAGCTATACTGTGACAGTGCTCGACAATGAAGGATTTACTAGTACCACAAATGCTATTGTACTCACTAATCCAACGGCCTTGGCCGGAGTATTAAACATTGCGGAGAACGACATTACCGTTTCTGCCTCAGGTGGCACTGCGCCCTTGAGCTACCAATTGAATGATGGCACCCCACAAAGCGATCCAAACTTCTTGGATTTGCCGAATGGCGAGTATACCATTACCATCATCGATGCCAATGGTTGTGAGATGGAACTATCGGCAACTATCGCGATAAACACCCTAGAAGTAAGCGCCGCTTTAGCAAATGGAATCAGCTGCTTTGATGCCAACGACGCAGTAATTAGCGTTACGGTAAGTGGCGGAACACCACCGCTCCAGTACAGCATCGATGGGCAGAACTACCAAGCTGAGAATAGCTTCCCGGACCTTGGTCCTGGCACCTATACAATCACGGTATTAGATAGTGAAGGATTTACTCGCACTACCAATAGTGTTACCATCAATACCCCTGCTGAATTAATCGGCTCCGTCATGGTAGATGAAAACAACATCACTGTGACCGCTAGCGGGGGTACTGCACCACTGTTGTACCAGATCAATGGAATGACGCCTCAGGATGATCCAAACTTTATGAATCTTCCAAATGGCGAATACACCATTCAGGTTATTGATGCTAATGGTTGTACACTGAGCTTCACGGAGACCATTTCTATTAACACTCTGGAAGTGAGTATTGATCTCGTAAGTGACATCAGCTGCTTCAACGTGCCTGATGGGGTTGTGGCAGCTATTGTTGCCGGTGGGACTCCACCACTCCAATACAGCCTGGACGGCGTTAACTACCAAAGCGACAACACTTTTGGCGGCCTTGCTCCAGGAACATATAGCATTACGGTGCTAGACGCGGAAGGCTTCACGCAACAAACTGGCTCCGTGACCCTCACGAATCCAGTTATGTTGACCATGGATGTGATGGTAGACGGTTCTACAATCACGATTGCAGCAGAAGGAGGAACGGGCACTTTATCTTACAGTGTAGATGGCCTAAACTTCCAAGCAGAACCTGTATTCACTGATCTTCCGGATGGTGTGTACCAAGTTACCGTCCGTGACGAAAATGGATGTGCCATAGTCATGCAGGTGATCATCGGTAGCAGCCTCGCAGCCACCTTTGATATTCTAGGAACAATCGGCTGTGCCGGTGATAGCGATATTGAAATTTCTGTTAATGCTAGCGGAGGTACACCTCCGTATGAATACAGCATTGATGGTGGAGCAAACTGGCAAACTTCTTCTGTATTCCCTGGCCTTTCGGCGGGTACTTACGAAGTAGTGGTTAGAGATGCCATGGGCGACACCTTTACCAGTCCTTCTCTTACCATTACAGAGCCCGAACCCGTAGTTCTAGAAGGTGAGGTAGACGGAGATGATATTGTATTGATAGCTAGTGGAGGTTCAGGTCCATACTTGTATAGTATTGACGGCATGAACTTTGTCACTTCTAATGTTTTCAGCGATCTGCCTCCAGGTGATTACACACTTTGGGTAGAAGATGCAAACGGTTGTCAGACTACCACTGAGATTAGCATTCTGGTAGGCATATTCAATCCTGAAGTAGCAGAGCTATCATTGCTCCTCTATCCTAATCCTAACAATGGGCAGTTCTACCTGCGTCTGGAGCAAGAGGAAATAAATGACTTAAATATTCAGGTCTTTGATCCACGAGGGCGCTTGATCCAGCAAGATGTTCATCTTCGGGCAGGGACGGTTTTCGAACAATACTTCGACCTTTCCGCTTTACCAGCTGGTCTTTACCAAATTGTACTTCATGATGGGGAGCGATTTGGCCGAGCCAAGGTGGCGATTATCAAATAACAAAAAGGCGCAGCTGCAAAATTGCAGCTGCGCCTTTTTCATTTCCGTAATGCTAAAGCTTTACGGTAGTAGCAAAACATCCCCTGCATAGGGCAGGACCACCCCATCAATAAATTCTATATCTGCCGACCAGACGTAGACATCACCTCCTAATAGTTTGCCGTTAAATCTTCCATTCCAGGTTCCTTCCGCACTATTCGGCAATAGCTCTGTTTGCTCGTAAACCAAATCTCCCCAACGGTTAAATACACGGAAGTTGCGAATGGCTAATACTTCCGGCCCACCGAAAATTAACAGGCGATCATTGACCCCATCATTATTCGGGCTAAAGGCATTAGGCACAAAGACGTCTCTAACATCACTCACATTAATTTGTAGCGAATCCAAGGTCGTACAGCCATCTTCAGAAGTAACAGCGATTGTATAGACAGTTGTAGTTAATGGCATCGCAAAAGGGAAAGCACAATCGGTGCATGACAAGCCTTCATCTGGTTGCCAAAGGATGTTGTCCAATGGCACATCACTTACTGGCCGGAGTTGAATTTGATCTCCAAGATCTATAATGGTATCCGCACCCGCGTTCACAAAGGGAATGATACGACCGTCTAGTTGAGAAGTAGTATCGATGCGGCAGCCATTGGCATCTTCAATCGTCAGCGTGTAGGCACCAGTTCCTAAACCGGTAAAATTGGCCTCAGCTTGGAAAGCCCCACCATTCAAACTGAATAAATAGGGTCCAGTCCCACCAGTTACATTAAGCACCTCTACAAAGCCAGAATCTCCGCCACTGCAATCCGGGTCACTAAATAGTACATCGGCCTCCAATGAAGGAGGAGCCATCAACGAAGTCTCAAAACTTTCCAGACATCCAGCAGCATCTGTAATCTGAACGGAATAAGTACCAGCAGGAAGAAATTCAAGGCTACCCACGTTTTCTCCACTGCTCCAGAGATAGCTATAAGGCGGCACACCGCCTGCCGGCAGAGCGGTAAGAGAGCCATCTGTACCATCAGGGCAACTCACGCCAAATCCGTTGTAGTCAGAACCATCAATAGTAGCTGTCAATACCGGTGGTTCGGTCACTTCTTGGATCAGAATGAGATCATTACCAAAATTGTCATTGATCGTCACCAAATAGGTCCCGACGCCTAAGTTGCCAATACTTGTATTGGTATTGAGCATCGTGATATTACCACTACCATTGGCCGAGCCACCTAGTTGTTGCCAGCTATAGCTAAACGGAGGTGTACCGTTAGTGACCGAGAATATCACCTGTCCGGTCGACTCTCCATTACACACTATAGGCACTTCATTCACCAAGCCCTCTATTTCACAAATCACCGTTGTGAGGTCGAGTACTACCGTACTATCACATCCCAGGTAGTTTTCCAAAATGGTGGTATGGATATCCGTAGTGAAATAGGGTGTATTACCAATAAAGAGGCTATCTCCGTCGCAGATAACAGCTGACAGATCCGTCTCCCCGGCTTCAAATACTGTGACATCTACAAAAACCATACTATCGCAGCCCAGCGCAGTGGGGAAATTGTATTCATAGAAACCAGCTTCACAGATATCAATATCCTCCGTCAGGGCGAAGCATTCTCCTTCGCAGATTACTTCATTGAGCACCACATCGGGAATAGACTCTACTACAATGCTTCTACAGCTTATCGGAGCCTCATCACAGGCATTAGAGATATTTAGGCACAGTTGATACAAACCGGCCTCCTGCCAATCGATCTCCACACTATCTACCGTGCTCACCTCTACGCCGTTTAAAGTCCAACTGAATTCTGTTCCTCCTTCTACTCCAGGCGTAGTGTAGGTACTAATCACTTCCGGACAAGTATTGGTCGGCCCCTCAATCAAGGGGGCTTCCATCAAAGGTGCAACTTGTGTACTTCCTTCAAGCACATTGAAGGTCCAGTCACAATTATCCCCAAACGCTCCATCCATCACCAGGTAATAATATTGGCCGATCACGAGTGGTTCGGTATTGGAAAACACGCGTGCTGTGCCTTCTCCAACGGGAATATTGGTACCTCCCCAGCACTCTGACACCATGCGAAAATTCTGGCAGTCAATTCCTTCGTAGAGCCCCACCTCCAAGCCAAACCCTTGCTGACAGTTAGAGACGCGAATTTCAATAGATAAATCTACACTCCCTGCGATAAAGGCAATCCACTGCGCATTGTGTACCACTACAGTGCAAAAACCAAAAGGCGCCATCCCAGACATATTACTTTCGTGCCGCCCGGTAAAGCCGTCAATATCACAGATAATACAAGCATCCTCACAAAACGAGGTCATTTCAGGAGGGTCTTCCGTGCAAGGAATGGGTTGGGCAAATACCAGGAGCGGAGCGCAAAAAAGTAGCAGTAGAAGTATTCGTCTCATAAGCAAAGTTGCGAACGACATTCAGTTATTTTCAAGATAACACCACAGGTTAAGATCATGATGCTAGGCAACAAAAGAGGCGTTCTGGGCTTTGGAAGTGTAATATTTGTCGGCCAGTAAGCGACCAAATATTGGTATAACACTCAGCAGATGTCAATTGGACTCCAAAAAACGCTCTTTTTTTCCCAAGTACCTGGAGTACTTTCAATGAGGCACATGAAATGGTGTGCCGTATCATTGCTTTTACTTCAAGTTCTTTGGGTACATGCTCAAGAACCGGTATACAGTGGCGTGGTAAGGGACACCGAAGGTCAGCCATTAGTTTTCGCAAGTATTCAGGTTGAAGGTACGCGCCGAGGCGTATTTACGGATCTAGATGGTAAGTTTTCATTGACGGCTCAACCTGGAGAAAAATTACAGATCAGCTACGTTGGGTATGAGTCAACAAGCATCATCTTAGGGCAGGTAGACATTCTGACTATCGTACTCGAATCCGCAGGACACCTACTTGAGGAGGTGGTAGTACGTCCGAAGGAAAATCCAGCCTGGAGAATTATTCGACAAGCGATTGCGAACAAATCACTTCACGACCCAGCACAGCTTGATGGCTACACTTACGATGCTTATCACAAAACCGTATTTAGCGTAGACAGCTTAGATTCTTCCATTCCAGAAAAACCCGCCAAAGAGAAAAAGCCTACACCTGCTCGAATTCGTCGGGACTCTCTACGAAAAGTGGCGTACGCCAAAGCAATGCGACGCCAAGAACTTTTCCTCAATGAAATGCACTTATGGGTAACCGAAACCCGAAGCCAACACGCCTACAGAGACCCCAACCAATACAAAGAAACGGTCTTGGCTACCCAGTCATCCATGCCCAACGATTTTACGGGCGGCATCAACCCCATCAACTTTCAACCCTTTGGCTTTTATCAGGAGGTCATCCGGATGGAGATCACCGACCAGAACTACGTCAACCCAATTAGCAAAGGCACCTTTGGCCACTATGCTTTCGAAATGGCTGACACCATTATTCATGCCACTGATACGACCTATATCATTCAGTTTGGGCCGTTGCCAAAGAAATCCTTTGTTGCGCTCAAAGGATTGTTATACATCAATACGGATGGCTATGCTATTGAAAATGTCATTGCTGAGCCCGCTGATACGACCCAGACTCTTCAATTTGTAATTCAACAACAAAGTGCTCGAGTTAATGGACGCTGGTTTCCTCAGCAACTCAATGCTGATTTGTTTTTGCAAATGGGAACCCCACAGGTATTCGTCGGCTACGGTTTTCGCAATCGCAGCATCCTTAGCAATGTGAGCCTTGAGGCACCATCGGCTAAACTCTTTAATCACTACCGAAAAGAAAATAATGGCACCAACCAGCCAGTGGTCGATAGCTTGAGATTACTACCACTAGAACAACGCGAAGCGAACACCTATGCCTATTGGGACTCACTGGAAATTCTGCGTCCTGCTTATCGTTTTTTGAAGAGCTACAATGGGATCATCAAGTTTCTGAGTAGTGGATTATGGACTGGAAGAACAATCGACTTAGTAGTACCCGATCTTTGGCGCGTAAATGCTTATGAGGGCAATCGTTTTGGAATAGGGTTAAAGACGAGTCCAAGCTTATCCCAACACTTTTCCCTATATGGATATACTGCTTACGGGCTACAAGACAAAAGCTGGAAATATGGTGGATCCGCCGAAGCACTTTTGTACCGTCAACGGGATCTGCGACTACGCTTTAGTTACTTCGATGACCTAGCTGCACCGGGAGACATAGATTACCTCTCATCGATTAATAATCCCTGGTCGAATTTCAGCGCACGCAACTTAGTGCTCAACCGATTGGATCGGCAAAAACAATGGCGTGCCGAAGTTATCTATCGTCCTCACCCAGCATGGCAACTCAATGCTTTTGGTAGCAGATTAGAGCGACAGTTGACGTATGCTTACAATTATGGAGAAACAGCTCCTGGTGATGGCCAAACGTATGAGCTTTACCAAAGTGGCTTTAGGGTGCGTTGGGCTCCCAAGGAGCAGCTCATTAAGATGGAGCAGGTAGAAGCGATCCTTTTCCCTACCTTTCCTATTCTCGACATCAATGCAGAACAGTTGCATTGGCAAGGTGAGCGTGGTCTCGTTCATCGCCTGAGCGCACGCCTTACCCATGAGCAACGCTGGAAATATCTAGGAACTACAGAACTTAGCATGCAAGCCGGTTGGCTTAGTGCTTCCGTTCCTTACCCCTTCTTGTTCCAGGCGCCTGGAAATGGCGGCAATGGTATTAGTGGTGGCGCAGTATTCAATACAGCGGGTGTTACTGAGTTTGGACAGGACTATTTTGCCTTCCTCTTCCTCACACACCGCTTCGGCCCTCTTCTGGGGCGACCGCGAAGCCGATATTTTCGCCCTGAGCTAAGGCTGGTTCAACAAGTCGGCTGGGGAGAATTGCGAACCCCATCCCTACATCAGGGAATTGAATTCTCTGATATGAGGCACACTTATCTGGAAAGTGGTGTTGGGCTAGACAATGTGCTCAGAATTCCATATTTCAAAGCACTGTACATTGGTCTGGGCGCTACCGTTTGGTACCGCTGGGGAGCTTATCATTTACCAACATTAAAGGAAAATGCCCGCTTTCAATTAACCTTAAACCTATCGGTGTAACTATTGGGTTCTACCAGTCTGCACTAACTGTGCTGAGTAGTGTAAAGAAATCTCCAGCATTGGGATCAACATAGAGATTATCCCAAAGTAAAGTCTCATCACTCATCAGATAAAAGATCCGGTAGTATCCTGGACTGAAATCCGAGACATCAATGGCGAAGGCCGACTGATTCACCGTATTGGTTTGGACGATATTCAAATCACTCACCTCATCGGCCGAATAGGTATCGTTGCTTAACTCTTGTTGGAAGTTGATGTCTGCATAATCCGTGGTAGCACTAGCAGCAAAAATCCAATATTGTCTTACTTGGAGGTTGGCACCTCCGAAATACTGAATATTGGCTGTGTTAATTGCTGGTACGGGATATATATCTACCTCGCCGGAAAAGGTGTTAGGGTTCCCTAGAGAACCTACAGGTGCCGCATTAAAGTCACGGGTTTGTAAGCCCGTAACAATTTCTAGCGCTAATTCCTGGGTATAGGGATCCACTACCATTTCATCATCCTGGCAGGTGGCAAAAAGAAGCGCAAAGGTCAACAGGAGGAAGAGGTGTTTCATGTTTTTCTATTTAGAAGGTGGCTTACGCCCCTCAATCACAGCCTCGATCGTTTTTCGGTCCAGCAGACCAAGTATTCGGCCGTAGTGATCCATAACGGGAAAGGCGTAAAGCTGGTATTTATCCAATTTTTCGGCGGCACGCAAGAGGTTTTCTTCTGGATGCAGGGCCTCCCATGCTGCTCGTCCTACGACTGCTGTTATTGCATCAGTGGTATATTCATCTAGCTCCTTACTCAAAAGGGCTGCCTTATCCGTTACCCCATGCGGGTGTTGCCATCCATCAAGCAATAGAATTGGCTGATCAGGCCAATGAGCAATTTCTTCCCGAATGGTCTGCAAAGAACAGTACGGAGAAAGATACAATCGGCGAAAATCAGGCGAGACGTAGTCCTTGACTAGCGCATTAGATAAGCGTTCCCGGCGTCGTTGCACCTGAATTTCCACCCAAGCCAGGATAAAGACAAAGATGGCTCCTACCCCGAAGACAATATCTCCAAAGTGCACTGCCGCGGCCATAAGCAGAGCCGCACCAAGCATACCAACCCGCCCAGCAATAATAGTGGCCTTTGTTCTTGAGAAGTATTTACTCAATACCGCTCGTAATACCCGCCCCCCATCTAACGGAAAGGCCGGAATAAGATTGAATACTCCCAATAGAAGGTTCAATAGAAAAAAGACTACGATCAGGTATTCCCAGGTGGCTGCGTCAAAGACAATGATGTTTCCTTGCGGATTAAGGAAAAATTGAAAAAGTAAGCTCAGGTTTTCGTTTCCGCTCCACCAGATGACGGGGAAAAGCATAGCCGCCAGTAAGAAATTCACCGCGGGCCCAGCCAATGCAATACTTACTTCTTGCCAGGGATCCTCCGGCATGCGTTCCAGAAAGGCTCCCCCGCCGATGGGATAGAGGACAATCTTCTGGGTATCGATATTCCAGCGTCGAGCTACCAGAGCATGGCCCAGTTCGTGCAGAAGAACCGCAAGAAAAACCGTACCCACCCAAATCAACAGCCACTGGAAGTTGTCCCAGCGAATACCGTTTCCCGGATCCCAGCTATCATACAGCAGCCATAGCCCCACTAGAACAAAGCTCCAGTGAAATTGCAAGGGTATACCTGCGATGCGGCCTAGCTGCCAACTACTTTTCATGTATTGTAGATGCGTTGGTGCGCGTTATTGGTGCGCTTTGCGTAAAACGTCAAGCTAGTTACGAAAGTTGTCGTTCTAACAAAAATGGGGATACAGATTTACGTGGATAGACTCAGATTTTTCATCCAAGTTTTCTCCTACAAATCTGCATCCCCAGTATATCAAACGGCGAATGCCGCTAATTTCTAGTGACTATGTGCTACAGGCTCTTCCATTGAAATATATGGCTGGCCACTCAACACACCGCGACTGATAACAATCTGCTGTACCTCACTAGTACCCTCGTAGATCTGAGTAATCTTCGCGTCGCGCATTAGGCGCTCTACGTGATACTCTTTAACGAAGCCATATCCACCGTGAATCTGTACCGCTTCTACCGTGTGCTTCATTGCCACTTCAGATGCGTACAGTTTAGCCATGGCACTGGCTTGATTGTAATCCATTCCTTGGTCCTTTAACCAAGCGGCACGGTATACCATCATCTTAGCTGCTTCAATATCCGTTGCCATTTGCGCTAGTTTAAACGCAATAGCCTGGTGCTTGGCAATTGGCTTACCGAAAGCTTCGCGCTCCTGCGCATAAGCTAGAGCTAGTTCGTAAGCGCCACCAGCGATACCCAAGGCCTGAGCAGCAATACCAATACGGCCACCAGAAAGGGTCTTCATCGCAAACTTGAAGCCAAAGCCATCTTCACCGATACGGTTTTCCTTAGGCACCTTCACGTCAGAATACATGATGGTGTGCGTATCTGAAGAACGAATTCCGAGTTTGTCTTCCTTAGCACCTACCGTTACACCATCCCAGCTAGTTTCCACGATAAATGCATTGATACCACGGTGCTTCAACTCTGGATTGGTTTGGGCTATAACCAAGTGCAGGCTTGAAGAACCACCGTTGGTGATCCAGTTTTTGGTACCATTAAGGAGATAGTGGTCGCCCATATCTACAGCTGTGGTGCGCTGCATAGTGGCATCACTACCTGCTTCTGGCTCACTCAAACAGAATGATCCAATCCACTCTCCAGTGGCTAGCTTTGGTAGGTACTTTCTTTTTTGCTCCTCCGTGCCGTAGGTTTCAAGTCCCCAGCAAACCAAAGAGTTATTGACAGACATCAATACGGAGCAGGAGTTGTCCACTTTCGACATTTCCTCCATCGCCAGCACATAGCTGAGCGTATCCATACCGCCTCCATCGTAATCTGGATCGACCATCATACCTAGAAAGCCGAGTTCACCCATCATACGCACTTGTTCCGTGGGGAACTCCATCTTGGAATCGCGCTCAATTACTCCAGGTTTTAACTCCTTCTGAGCAAACTCGCGGGCAGCTTCCCGTACGGCCAAGTGTTCTTCCGTTAATGAGAAATTCATAACTGTAGATAAATTTATGCTTGGTTTAATTTGGTTAATCTGTTTTCAATTGCGCGCAGGCGTTCCCGCTTTTGCACAATGACGGGCTCAACAGCACGTTCAGAACAATCTGTCAAAGCACATCGTTCACAAGTTCTGTTTACATCTCGAGCTTGGATAGCAGGGTCATCCAGCCACTTAATTTGACGTTTAACATCGGCATTAATCAATAGGCCGAGCGTAACACTAATGTTTCGCCCTTGTGCATATTGTCCGCCCAATCGGCTGCTATTCTCGCTCTGCCCAGGACGTGCCAGCGTTATGCATAGATACTCATCTTCCGTACCCAGAAAACGCGAGCGCTGGGCTCTTACAATTGTACTTACGTACTTACCATCTTTCTGCATTTCTGCTAAGTCCTGCAACAACGACAAGCTCACCCATCGGCGGCAATAGTGCTCCAAAATGGCGTTGCCGTGCGGGTGGTGCCGTTTGCTTAAATGCAGTTCACGATCTATTTCAAATTGGTCGTTCTCCGGCTCATGCAAGAAGCGCAAGAAGAACAACTTGGGCATATTAAAGAAACGAGGGATAATATTCGTCAGGCGATGGTAAAACATTTCTGGGCTAGCATCATAACTTTCCATGATGCTTACAAAAGCCTTCGCATCCCATTTCGGAGCATTGAAAAACTGCTCCAGTTTTTTGATGAATGGATTCAATGGCAAGTGCAGTGCTACTGAGAAATAAGTAGCATAAGCATGGTTGAGCACTTCCTCAAAAACTCTTGGCCGAAGAATACTCGAAGTGTAAGAACGATCCTTGAGTTTCAGTACATGAAAACCAATCTCCTTTCCGAACTGAAATGATTGCTGCATCGACGAAAGCTTACTTGTCAGTAGCAGCTGTCGGTCTTGCGGTAGGAACACAGAGCGTAGACCATCCATCTCCGGATAGGCATCCAAGCCACCCGGCACCACCTCATAGTCATACTTGTCTTCTAGGATATTTGCTAGCAACTGCGGCGAGAATGGACGATTGCCCGGTAGCTGATGCTCCTCAACAAAAGCGGTCGCTGCATCTTCAATGTGCTGGAAGTAGTTATTATTAAGCTCCAAAAATGCCCGTAATGCAGCAAAAAAGAAGTTCTCTTCCCGTAAGGCATATGACCGTGACAATTCTAGCAGAGTAGAGATAAAAGCACCAACTCGCAGTGGTGCACTCGCGATGATCTCGGCTACCTTACCCAACTCAATACCGAATAGGTCTAGCGGTAATTCATTGAGGAAGTTAGATTGCAAGAGTTCTTTGACAGGAGCCAGATTGGGGCCCATTTCTGTGCTCAGTAATTCTTCCTCCTCGACCTCCAACGTTGAAGCTAAAACCGTAATCTTATCAGCCTTGGGAAACTTCTTCCCTTTCTCAATTTCATTCAAGTAAGAAACCGACATACCGGTAGCCTTAGCCAATTCGGCGAAGCTCAAACGCTTCTGCTGACGTAATTGCTTGATTTTAAGTCCAAAAATTATTCGCTGGTAGGGTATTTTTCCATTCATACTCCACAAAAATACGCCCTTTTTAGCGAATATTCGCTGCTATTTCACATAATAATTAGCCTCGCTGATCCAGATACCAAACGAAATCTGTTTTCTTTGCAGTGAATTCCAGATTTACCGTAACCAACTCCGACTTTTCGACCCCAACCAGTTTGTATGCAAGTTGATTATCAAGCACGCTCCCACGAATTTTCACAACAGGCAAAATCGCTTACCCAGCGCTATGAGCAGTTGGGTTGGATACGATTAATTGCCTTCCTTACCCTGCTGGCGATTATCATCCTTGGTTGGCGAGAAACACCTTGGTGGTCCGGGGCGCTTATTACTGGCTTAGGCATCTTTGCCTTTGCTCGTTTGATTAAGTGGCACGGCAGAATTCAGGCGCAAGCCTTGCACCTCCAACACTTGGCTCAAGTGAATGAAGCGGAACGCAAAGGCCAGGAACACGACTTCAGCTCATTCCCAGACGGAGAAACCTTCATCGACGCGCAGCATCCCTACAGTTACGACTTTGATATCTTCGGGCCTTTTTCGCTGTTCCAGATGATGAACCGGGCCAGCACGCTGATCGGGCAAACGCGTTTAGCAGAGTGGTTGAAAACCGTGGCGTCTCCCGCTACAATAACAGAACGACAGGAAGCGGTACAGGAACTAGCTACGCAAACAGACTGGCAACATGAGTTGCGGGCCTACGGGGCAGCACTCTCAGAAGAATCCGGACAGATCGAACGACTCTTCCGCTGGTTAGAAGAACCTTATGTCGTCTTGGGCCGGCCGAGGCGAAAGGCAGCCTTGTGGGTTGCCCCCATACTGTTTGTTATCGCAATGGTTTTGTGGATTAAAATACTTCCTTGGTTTTTGGCCCTGCTATTGCTGATTCCTGCTGGACTTTGGCTTCGCAGCAGCTTGGAGGAAGTACAGAAGATGCATAACCAGACGGGCAAAGTGGCGGACACCTTACGCAAGTACGCTCAGCTTATTCGTCACATCGAAGGAGCTGAATTTAAGACCAGTCGCCTGCAGCAACTGCAACAAGTATTCACAGCTGGTGAAGAACAAGCATCAAGAGCTATCGACCGCCTGGCCTACCGGGTAAGCCAGTTGGATGTACGTTATAATGCCTTCGTCTTTCTTCTAGAATTTTCAGTGGTATGGGATTTGCAACAAGCCTACCGCATGGACCTTTGGAAAGACAAGCACAAAGCACAGCTTCCGCTTTGGTTTGAAGCTTTGGCCGAGCTAGAAGCCTTGGTAAGCTTTGGAAACCTCTACCTCAAAAATACCGACTGGAGCTTCCCTATTGTACAAGAAGAGCGCCAACTTTCTGCCAAGAGCTTGGGGCACCCATTAATCCCTGCCGACAAACGGGTAGCAAATGATATCAGCATGCCTACAGAAGGGCACATGCACCTGCTTACCGGCTCTAATATGGCTGGAAAAAGTACCTGGCTTCGGACGGTAGGAATCAATATTGTTCTGGCCTTAGCCGGAGCTCCGGTTTGCGCTAAGGAGCTACAGCTTCCTCCTTTACAGGTTTACACCAGCATGCGCACACAGGATGCCTTGCACGAAAGTACCTCTAGTTTTTATGCTGAACTGAAGCGCCTGAAGTTTATCATTGAAGCCGTTGAGGATCCGAGTATAACCGATGGTATACCCGTTTTCTTCCTCCTCGATGAAATTCTCAAAGGCACCAACTCGCGAGACCGGCATACCGGAGCAAAAGCCTTGATTCGACAGCTCATCGCTAGCCGAGGGGCAGGCTTAATTGCTACACACGACCTGGAACTAGGTGCTTTAGAAGCCGAAGCTGAAGGACGGATCGAAAACTGGGCCATCGAAGTAGACATTAAGGATGGTCAGTTATTTTTTGACTACAAGCTAAAGCGCGGCGTCAGTCAGAGCTTTAATGCTACGCTCCTCATGCAACAGATGGGAATTAAGGTTTAGTAGAAGATTCGAGCCCTCACATCGAAAATTGAGACTACTTCCAGGCGTTTAGGCTTATACTGAATAGTAATAACCTAAGCCTTTATACTACATGTCATCATTGGATCTTCGCATTGAAGATATTCTTGAAACAGCTGTCTATGAACTAGATACTGTTATTAGTCAAGAACACGCAGATCAAATTGTAGAACTACTACGCACCAAAGACAAAAGGAAATTAGACGATCGGGAGATCAGAAGCCGTTTGGCACTTTGGTACAAAGAAAGAACGCTAAGAAACCGAAGAATCAACTTTCGCAAGCTTGATTTCGATTATACCATCGAGTGTGCCGCCAAGCTAGAAACAGTCACTCTAGAGGAAAAGCGCAGCATCCGTCGAGTAGATCTACCTTACTGCAATCAAGAAATTCCTACCGCACCACATGAAGACCTTTGGGCGAAAGCCCCACTAAAAGACTTCCGAGAAGAGGAGATTTCATGGGTGAGAAGTGGAAGCCACCGTGTAGAAGACTGCCATAAGTGTCATCGAACTGGTGAGGTCAGGTGTAAACGCTGCAATGGTTCTGGCGATGAAGAAGATCGCTGCATGCGGTGCCACGGAAGCGGTAGAATCGACAAGATTGGAAGTACGCGTGGTAGTGAAACACGCACCTGCACAAGGTGTCGCGGTCGGGGAACAACCACCAGCAGGTGTAATCGATGCCGAGGCACTGGAGATGTCACTTGTCCAACCTGCGACGGCGAAAGAATCCTCTTTACTTATGAAGAGATCGTGGCTAAGACTGATCTTCAGTCGGAACAGAAGCTCGTTTCAAACCTGGAGCACCTTAACGTGAAATGGCTACCTCCGTCTTCACTCATCAAGCTAGACCACAGCAGTTTCCCTACTCCTGAAATAACCCCGGAGACTACCTCAATAGAAGTAGGAAAACAATATCAGCTGAGATTTTTCGACGTTCACCAGATCAAGTTTTGGCACAAGGAAGAAAGAGAAATCCTCCTCCTTGACAAAGAAGTATACCCCATTGACGGAAGCTACCTTCGCGACTGGAGAAGCATCATCTACCTTGGTGTAGGACTAATATCCTTAGTCGTTGTGCTCTACCTGTTGATTAACTATCTAAACAGTTAAGTAACAGCTCACGCACTACCGAGAATACAGCAGCTTTAGTGCCTGACGCTTTCCTGCTTGTTCCAACTGTACTATGTACATACCATTAGGTGTCCCTTCTGGTAAAACGATGTCAATCATCCCTGCATCAACCTGTGGGGTAAAGCTGGTATTCCAGATCAATTGTCCCTGCAGATTAACGATTCGCACGGCACTTGCACTGCTATTTAACCCTTCCCAACGAAGTTGGGTGAAACCATTCGTAGGATTTGGCGACAAGCGGAGACTGGCTCCCCATACCGGTTCATCAGCATTTACGAGCGGAGCACTAACCAAAGAGTCCAGCGGGTACGTAAGAATAGAACGAGCAAAGCTACCAGCCACCAATTCATTGGTGACAAAGTCGACTTCTAGGTCCCTTACTGCAATCAGCGGCATATTCTCACCAAGGCGTTGCCAGCTGTCACCAGCAGTTCGGGTACCATAAACCCCACCATCAGAAGCCACAAATATGAGACTGTCACCCGTTCCAGGATAAACGTAGATATCATTAACAGCTAGGTCTGGTAAGTCACCGGCAATGTTAGTCCAGGTGCTCCCTCTGTCATCAGATCGAAACACCAGAGCGCTAAAGTCATAGTCTTTATACGCAGACATCGTAACATAGACTTTGTCCGTATCATCAGGCGAAGCCTTCACCGAAGAGATATAACGATCTGGCAAGCCTGCATTAATTGACGTCCAAGCTAAGTCTTCGCCGCGCCAAACATTACCATCCGTTGTTCCAACGAATAGCAATCCCTGCTCTAATGGTGACTCATCGATACTGGTAATAGAGTGATAGCGCGGGTGCAGGACAAGACCATCCGTAAGATCTTCACTGATTGGCTCATACAATGGATCGGTACTATCAAAGCCCTGGTATACGCGATAGGTTCCAGTGTACAACACATCAGGGTCATGGGGGCTGAGTATATACTGCATATCCCAATTGCGCCGGTCATTACCCATGATTCCATTTCGAGCGCCGCTCCAACTCTCCCCATCATCTAAGGTGACAACAATGCCACCGTTCTGGGTTTCCGCAAAGAAATGCCCATCATTAAAGGGGTGGAAGCGCATCTGGAATCCATCGCCACCATAAATCCGAGGCCATTCTTCTGCTAGGTTATCCCCGCCAGTACTACCATTATCTTGAGCACCACCGTAGACGGTACCCGGACGATGTGGGTTGACTGCTACACGATAGAATTGAGTCGTTGGAATATTCTCCAGGTCACTCCAATCCGCCATATCATTTTCGCCTTTATACAAGCCTCCATCTGTAGCTAAAATGGCTGCCCCGGCACTGTTCCATTGTAGGTCATGCTTATCTGCATGAACAGAATACTCAAACCATGGCGGTGTGGAGCGCGCCCAATTTTGGCCACCATCAGGGCTTCGCCACAGATCCACCCCTAGAATGTAGATATCATCTGGATTCTCTGGATGAACACGCACTTTGCCAAAGTACCATCCAAAACCACCAAGAGCACTTGGCGAGATAGGATTAACGCTAGCTGTATCCAACACACCTTCCCAAGTAAGGCCACCATCCATAGTTTCGAAAACATCGAGCAATTGGCTGTTCGTTCCCACGTAGGCGGCGTACAAATGCAATGGATCCTGCTGGGTCATGGTCAGGCCAATACGGCCTTGTTCATCGGTAGGTAAACCACCACCTAATTCGGTCCAGTTGTCTCCACCGTCAACCGACTTAAAGACTTTTGCATTGGGGCCATTAACAATTGATTCCTGATTGTTTCGAATGCGATCCCAAGAGGATGCGTAGAGTATATCTGGATTTTGATGATCCATGACCATATCTATGATACCCGCTTGCTCACTAGCGAAGAGTACTTGCTCCCAGTTTTGGCCACCATCGGTAGTGCGGTAGAGCCCCCGTGCATCGTCGCGCTCAAATGGCGCTCCCATAGCAGCAGCATAAATGATATCACCGTTAGTTGGGTGTACACGAATCTGCGTGATAATATTCAAGCCACCCCAGCCAATATTCTCCCAAGTATCACCACCATCCGTCGAACGATAGATACCATCGCCAACGATGAAGTTGCTACTAATATTCGGATCACCGGTACCAACGTAAATGGTATTCGGGTCGGAGGGGTCAAAGGTGATATCGCCGATACAGAGGAACGTCTGCTGATCAAAAATGGGATCCCAGTTTTGGCCACCATCGGTAGTACGCCAAACACCACCTCGGGAAAATCCGACTAGCATCGTGTCATCATCATCCGGATGGACCGCGAACGTATTAATTCGCGCGCCGATGTTTGCAGGACCGCGTGTTTCCCAGTCTAATTCAAAACCAGGCCAATCACCACGTTGCAACTCAGCCATCTTGGCTTCAGCGAGTCCTCGTGCATGTTTCTTATAACTGATTTGCCCATCGGGCCACCCCTTAGCCAGAAAGGCTTCTTCAGCCGGCTTGATGGTTGCTGGGTCTAAATCTCCTGAAAGTGGATGAGTTGCCTCTTGCTTACAAGACCATAAGCTTAGGCATAGGAAGAGCACGGGAAAGTAGTAGCACTTTTTCATTACTAGTCAAAAATTTGAGCGGATGTGTAAGGATTGTTATCCGTAAAACTATTGTAGCATTAAAGTTCATGATTTTCCGTGGAAACAATTGTTAAGTAGTTGGCAAAACGCACATTACCAGATTCTTAAAAAAATCCACGCCTAAGCATTGCTTCTTTTTAAGCAAATACTTACCTTTGCGGTCGCTAAAAAGCCAAGTAAACAGTTATTTGGTGTTAGCGTCAACATATATAGTCGCCCATGCTAAGGCTTTGGCGACGAAACGGCGTGGTAGCTCAGCTGGTTAGAGCGCGTGATTCATAATCCCGAGGTCGGCGGTTCAAGCCCGCCCCACGCTACTAAAAGGTCTGGACATTAGTTCAGGCCTTTTTTCATTTCTAGAAGGATAGTAAACAAAAAACATAGGTCCCTTGCCTGAGTCAGCAATTTATTGAGCATCCTTCTCTCCCCCTTCATCGCATTAGCAGCGCCTCATTACTTCGTTAAATGGCATGTTCTTTTCTCAACAAATGCCTAACTTCCTGATAACACTACACATATAAGTGATTATCAAAGCGGGTTTTACACCAAAAACATCGGTACGTTTTGCTAAACACCACAAAAGGAAAGAACAATGGGAAACTCACCTGCTAGTCAACCGATATCTCTTCCAGATACTGGATTTGTCCCTTTGAAGGCCATTCAGGAGCATACGCGAGACGACAATACCCCCTCCCATTATCAGGCAAAATTTAGCATTGCCAAACTAATCGAGGAACTAAAAGGCAAAAGCCAGGAGTTGCAGAACAGCACGTTAACCCAGACCATCGAACAATTAGAAAGAGCGCAAGAGAAGTTTCAGAACTCAACAGAAAGCTGGGATGAGCTTTGCAAACAAGAGGAGGTCGAAACGCTAATGGTCCATATTTTTCCATCTTTTTTCTTTTCCGGACAAATGGGCTTTGTCAAAGCTCCTTTTGAACGGTATGTATTCCGATTCCAAACGGAAGCACTACAAGAGTTACAGACGGATGACCAATGGGAAATGAAGGTCGATCCGAAGAAATTTATGGCGGTGGATATGCAGACGATTCTCATGGCTGGCACCGCTATCCTTAATCGATTTTACAAGCAAGAAGTAAACGTTTTTGCCGGCGAAGGAATGGTCATTAGAGATCGGGACACTAAAATAGAAAAGCACTATCGCTTTGATGTACAACTAGACTACCTGAAGGTTAAGCTCCTAAAGCCACTCAAAAAACTAAGCAAAAAGCAGATCCATAAACTGCTAAACAACTTATACGACAAGGAACTGTGGCTGGAATACATCCCACCAGCGAACTTCCTTTTTGAGGGCTTCGTTATAGGGCTTATCTCAGACACAACTCAGGCAGAGATTCTTTCCACTATGAAAGAGATGGCTGCCAATGAGGGCGGGAAAAGTGACCATGAAGATGATCTCAACTATTTGCAACTATTAGCCCGGTCTTACCTGGACATGCCTGAGTTAGCATTTGGCACATTGCAAACTCTTTATCGGCCCTATGTCGAGAGTCTATCCTGGTCGCTGTTGCGTAAGTATGACGGGCTCATGGTTCGACAAGCACTGGCTGACCCCCAAAGTGCATATGGCTCCGTGATGCAGTCTGAAAAAGCTATTGTTGTCGAAGATCTCGAAAAGCAAGAGCAACTTTGCGCGCTCGAACAGGCCATTATGAAAAAAGGAATACGGAGTCTTTTGCTGGCCCCGCTCAAGGATGAAGAAGACAAAATAATTAGCATATTCGAATTAGGCTCTCCCTATCCATATCGTTTCAGCCAGGTCACACTATTGCAATTAGAAGAGTTCATCTCGCTGATCGCAATGGGGTCAAATAAGTTTATTTCCGAAATGGAAAACTCTATTAGCCTGACGATGCAGCAAGAGTTTACCTCAATCCACCCTAGCGTGGAATGGAAGTTTCGAGACGTAGCCAGTAAGTGCTTCTGGGAAAGAAGAATTGAACAACAACAAAGCACTCCCGATCCGATCGTCTTCAAAGACGTCTACCCGCTCTATGGTCAAGCTGATATCGTCAGCTCTTCCAAACAACGCAATGAATCTATTCAGGCGGACCTTATTGATAATCTTGAACGGATACTCCAAGTACTGGTTAGCTGTAGAGAAGCGGTACACTTTCATTTACTGGACATTTATGCAGAGAAAGTAAAAGGTCATTCGCAGAGGCTGAAGCAAGGAGAGATGGCCTCGAGCGATGAATCTATTATCGTAGAATTACTCACCAAACACATCCACCCCTTACTCCGGCAGTTAAGATTTCGTTTTCCGCAACTGCCTCAGCAAATGCTCGACGAGTACTTTGACTATCTCGATGCAGATCTAGACATTGTTTATCGTTCGCGAAAGGCATACGAAGACAGTGTTACTCAACTTAACTCGGCTATCAGCCACTTCTTGCTCCAGGAAGAAGAAAAAATGCAGGAGATCCTTCCACACTACTTCGAGAAATTCCAAACCGATGGCGTGGAGTACAATCTATACCTGGGTCAATCCCTACTGGAAAACGGAGAGTTTCACGACTTTTACCTTCGTGATTTTCGCCTTTGGCAAATGATTCTTATGTGTCAAATGACTCGCCTGGTAGAAGAGGAATCAAAGAAGATGCCTGTGCCACTAGCCACTGCTCAATTGGTATTTGTTTTTAACAGCGCTTTGAGCATTCGATTTGAAATGGATGAAAAACAATTCGATGTAGACGGCGCTTACAACATCCGTTATGAGATCATCAAGAAACGCATTGACAAAGCCTACATCAAAGGAACAAATGAGCGCCTAACACAAGCTGGAAAAATTGCCATCGTGTGGCTACAAGACAAAGACCGGCAGGAGTACCAGGAATACCTGGACCACCTTGTTCTAAAGGGTTATATCCATCCAGATATTGAGGATTTTGAGTTGGAAAAAATGCAAGGAGTGGAGGGCTTAAAGGCAATACGGGTAACTGTAACCTAAGTGGAGTATAGCCTTTGACGTATTGCGCCAGTACAACTCTTTCCCAATAAGCTTTAGTATCTTGTAGGAATAAGCCTCCTACCAAGACATTCCTTTACAACACCCATTTTAGTATGAAAAACATCAACCGTCGCAGATGGCTACAGACTGCTAGTATTGCAGGTTTGGCCGCAGCCTTTTCTCCAAGCACCGTCCTCGGACAAGAACGACCCTTAATTGCCGAAACGAACCCTAGTTATGACTATGCTAAACTCAATTCCAATGAGAATCCGTTTGGACCTTCAGCAAAGGTAAGACAAGCAATGATCGATGCCTTTGACATGGGGTGCAGATACCCGTATGGAAAGATGAATGAGTTGGCTGAGATGCTTGCCAAGAAAGAAGGTGTAAGTCGAGACCACATTGTAATGGCTGCAGGCTCCACAGAAGGCTTAAAAGCAACTGGCCTGACTTACGGTGCAAATGGTGGAGAAATCATCACTGCAGATCCCGTCTATAAGTCATTACTCACTTACGCTGAACAGAATGGTGCCTATATCAATCGAGTGGGCCTAACAAAAGACATGGGGCATGACTTAGAGGAAATGGAGCGACGGATTAGCTCGCGCACATCTTTGATCTTCCTATGCAACCCCAACAACCCATCTGGAACTTTGATTCCGAAACAAGAGCTATTGGATTTCTGCAACACCGCCTCTGATCGTACAATTGTCTTTTCGGATGAAGCATATTATGATTACATCACGGAGCCAGACTACCCTTCGATGGTAGCGCTTGTGAAGCAAGGCAAAAACGTGATTGTCTCTCGTACTTTCTCCAAAGTATATGGACTGGCTGGACTACGTGTTGGTTATTTGGTAGCTAGGCCAGATATCGCCCAACGCGTTCGCGAAAACGTAATGGCTAAAGCCAATATGATGGCCATTATTGGAGCCATGGCAGCTATGGATGATCAGGAATTTTACAACATGAGCCTCCGTAAAAACAAGGAAGCAAAAGATCATATCTATAGCGTGCTCGACGAAATGGGACTTAGATATGTTCCTTCTCACACCAACTTTGTCTTCTTCCATACTGGCCGAGACATCCAGACCTTGATCCCACAAATGCGCGCGAAGAATGTTGCTATTGGACGTCCATTCCCACCACTCAATGATTGGTGTCGAATCAGTACCGGGACCATGCCAGATGTGGAACAATTTGGTGTAGCACTACGCAAAGTATTGGGCTAAGGCGCAGCACCCTCACTACAACATATAGTAGGCATTAAACTAGTACGTAGCCTAAGCCAGATTGGTTTAGGCTACTAGAATATTGTCGCTTGATTGTTGAGACAGGGTGAAGACAAAGACGGTGCCACCGTTGCTACCCGCCTCTACGTAGATATCCCCTTGGTGCATCTTGACTACCTTCTTGCAAATGGCCAGGCCGATGCCGGTTCCTGGAGCAAGTTCTTCGCTCAAGCGCTGGAAAGGCAAAAAGATTTTCTCGCGGTAAGGTTCTTCAATCCCAATTCCATTATCCGCAAAACGGAAGTGCCATTGGCCCTCCTTCTCGGTACAGGAAATGCGAATTTCAGGCGCCGCTTCACTCCTGAATTTGATCGCGTTGGAAGCCAGATTTTGAAACAACTGGATGAAGGCCGTCTTATTGCCAAAGACCGTAGGTAAGGGTTCGCAGATGATTTGCGCACCGTGGTCCTGTATTTCCTTTCTTAGGTGCAGTTTCACCAGATCGAGCACTTCATTTAAATCTATATCGGCGAAGTACTCGCTGCTGCGTCCAACTCTGGCATAATCCAATAGCGCCCGGATCACCTTGTCCATTTGAAAGGTACCCGCGATTATGATGTCTACATATTCGTTGGCCTCGTCATCCCATTCATTCTGGTACTGCTCTTTCAGAATTTGCGCAAAACTCGAAATGGTCCGCAAAGGGCTTTTTAAATCGTGGGAAACGATATACGAAAACTGCTGTAGCTCTTTATACGACAACTCAAGTTTACGGAGGTTTTCTTTTAGCAGAGCAGTATTATTTTCAATGATTTTTTTCTGCTCAGAAAGCTTAGCATTAGCCGCTCTGGTAATCGCTTGATTCTGCTCAAGATCGCTAATCGTTGCGTTAAGGATATTGATGGCAATCGACTTATCTTTTTCAATCCTCCGCAGCCTGAAGTCTTGTCGTTCCAGTTCTTTTTGTAGGATTTGCCGCTCCTTTTCACTGAGTGAATTGAGGGAATCCACCAATTCCATGATCTTGCTTAGTGCCATTGCTACTTCTCTTTAAGAATCACTAATGAACACGTCTCATTATGGAATTCGCAACTACCTTTCCCGCTATCGCCAAACTCACCGTAGGTAAGTAACCCAACCATGGGTTTTGCCCACTGCTCGTGAATACCCTTGACTTCATCTTCCAGCATCGGGCCAAAAGCGCCGTGGCGGCCTTTGCAGGAAAAAAGAATCAAAGCATCAGCTTCCGGGAAGTCCTTTTGTAGTAGACTAAATTCACTTATGGTTTGCTCAATTACTTCAAAACCTGGAGAGTTAGAAAAACAGAACTGTTCACCCTCTTCTACGCCGGCAGCCAAGGTAATGGACCGACTATCCTTATCCACCAACATCGGTGAACGCAGCACAGAATAACCTTCTTTTCGCAGTAATTGTAGTGGGTAGTTGGTTTGAATAGTGACCAGCTGATCTATTTTGTTTTGGCTTTCAGAAAAACCAAAATAGCGGATAAAGACATCATAGGCAGGCTCACCATTGATCTCGTAAATCACATTCCCTTCACACTTAGTAATAGTGTTGATCCCGCCAACAGGTTTCCAACCACTAATGGCCAGGCCCTTCAATAGTACCTTATCGGTATCAATTGCCAACATTGCCAGCCCATTGCCAGAGGCAAGTTTGCTGCTAAAAGCAATCGTTTCTTTAAGTTCTAAATCATCACCCGCCAGACCACCATAAATCGGTAAATTTTCTCCTGCTCCGTCTTGTAGACCGTTAATGATCGATTCGGCATTGACCGTTAATCCACCAGATAAAATCAATAGTGCTGGGTTCTTGAATTGCTTCTTTGCCCGCTCTCCCAAGGCATAGGCCTTCTCATATACATTGTCTACCTGGTGCTCGAGGGTTTCTACCAGGTAAGTGTCACGAGCTAAATCCAACAGTAAAACAGCAATGGAATCTTCATATAAACAATCATCAACAATTTCTCCAGCAGTTGTACATCCAATAAGATCGATATCATGCTCCGTGAAAAGAGCTCGGATGCGGTCTAAATCATGCTGTACCGAACAGAACACCATCGCTAGCGTAGGCGTTGCCGCTGCACTCACCTTTTCGAGGGCTCGTTCTAATTCTGTGGCATCACGACAGAGAAAGGAATGGGTCCACATAAGTAGTTTTTTAGATCATGACGATTCAACGTAGGGTACCAGTAATCATCTCATTATTTACGAATCGCTCCTTTCTACTACTGGATAGCTTAGGCAATAGGCACAAACCTACACCTCCAAGAGAATGCGATAAACACGCAACAGCAAAAGAAGAAGATTCAGATGATTAACGGGGCTCTCTCCACAAATTAATCAATTTGACAAGCAATGTCAGGGATTGATTCTTGTTTTTTACGGGTGCTCTCCTTTATCATGTGCAGAGAGCTACACAAACAATCATTCTCTTATACGGCGAGGAAAGGGATAAGTTTTGTTTACACTTAGACTTACTGTATGGTAGTTGCAAAGGATAGCAAATCAGCTTCTCCAAAAGCAGGGGCCATCAATTGCATACCGAGTGGCAAACCAGTGCTTCCATGCGTACCACTTGGCAGGCTAATTGCAGGAATACCCGCCATATTCGCCGCCACAGTATAAATATCGGAGAGATACATAGCAACTGGATCATCCAAACTTTCGCCCAACGGCCATGCAGGCGTAGGGGTGGCCGGAAGGCAAATGAAGTCGTAGTCTACAAAAATGCCATTTAACTGCTCTACCAACAACCGACGTACTTTTTGAGCGCGGGCATAGTAGGCATCATAATAACCAGCACTTAGCACAAACGTACCTAACATGATACGCCGTTTCACTTCTGTACCAAAACCTTCGGTACGAGACTTCTGATACGTTTCCAGCAGGTTCTCAGACTCGTCGCTGCGATGACCGTAGCGAATGCCATCGTAGCGAGATAGATTACTGGACGCCTCGGCGGTAGTGAGTACGTAGTAAGCGGAAATGATATAATCCAATAGATCGAACTCTACTGCCTCAACTTCGTGCCCTGCAGCCTTAAGGCTATCGAGAAAAGATTGCGCATTGGCTCTCACTTCTTCATCAAGTCCGGGATGCTCTAAAGCAGGTCGGATATAAGCCACCTTGGATGGCTTACCATCATTCTTTAGGGTACTATAAGCAGGGACGGCTTCCGTACTAGCTGTACTATCAAAGTCATCAGCACCTGCCATTATTTCCAATAACAATGCTGCATCAGCAACACTATTGCTCAGCACACCAATTTGATCAAAAGAGGAACCGTACGCCAATAGGCCATGCCGAGAAATACGCCCGTAGGTAGGCTTCAAACCAATCACACCACACAGTGCAGCAGGCTGGCGAACTGACCCACCCGTATCACTACCAAGAGCCACCAGGCAAGTATCCGCTTGAACGGCAACTGCCGCGGCCCCAGAAGAACCGCCAGGAATACGCTCTGGATCAGCTGCATTTCGAGTAGGTCCGTAATAGGAAGTCTCATTGGTGGAGCCCATTGCGAATTCATCACAATTAGTCCGGCCAATGATAATTGCGTCTTCCGCTAACAATCGCTGAACAGCGGTAGCAGAAAAAAGCGAAGTGAAACCATCTAGGATCTTTGAACCTGCGGTTACTTTATGATCCTGATAGCAAATCACATCTTTGATGGAAACCACCAAGCCCGCAAGGCGCCCCAATTCTTCACCATTTTGTCGGCGTTCATCTTGGGATTTTGCGATGGCTAAGGCTTCTTCTGCCCAAACTTCCACATAGATATTAAGCTCCTTGCTGGCTTCTATTCGATCTAAATAGTTCTGCACCACATCTACTGTAGTACAAGTGCCATCAATCAGCTGTGATTTTACCTCTTGATATGTCGAATACTTGGGCATGGGAATCTTCTTATGACAAGCGTTCAATTAGAGCTTCTACCGTTAATTGCTCTTGTTCGCCGGTCTCCATATTCTTTAGCGCTAACTGTCCCGTCTCCATTTCATTATCTCCAATCAAGACAACGAACGGTACTTGACGATCATTAGCGTATTTCATTTGCTTTTTCATCTTAACCGGATCCGGGTATAGATCGGCATTGATGCCTGCTGCCCGAAGTTGATTCAAACAACGAAAAGCATAACGATGACTAGCATCATCAAAGCTGACGAAGAGCACCTTTAAGGCTGCACTATCTTCCGCCGGGAAAAGTTGTAATTCTTCTAACACATCATAGATGCGCTCTGCACCGAAGGAAACGCCCACTCCGGGCATGTTCTTCAAGCCGAACACACTGGTCAGGTCTGCATAGCGGCCACCGCCACCTATACTTCCCATCTTCACATCAGGATGTGCTTCGGTATCTACATTCACCTCAAAAATGCAACCGGTGTAGTAGTTAAGTCCGCGAGCCAGCGTAACATCAAATTGTAATTGATTCTGGAATTCATAGCCTTCCAGATATTCCATTACCGTTTTGATTTCGGCAACACCTTCCTGGCCTGTTTCACTGCCATCTAAAGCGGTAGCCAATGCATCAACGTCTTTGATTTCTAGAATAGAAGTAATGCGCTCGATAGCAGCATCGCCGATACCGCGATTACTCAATTCATTCTTAACGCCATCTAAGCCGATCTTGTCTAATTTATCAATAGCGACCGTCATCGTAACCATTTGCTTAGCAATGCCTGCAACTTCGGCTATACCAGCAAGGATCTTGCGGTTATTGATTCGGGTAATGGTCTTGACGCCAAGCTTGCCGAAGACTTCATCGTAGATCTGCACCAATTCTGCCTCATAGCTCAATGAGCTAGAACCTACCACATCTACATCACACTGATAAAATTCCTGGTAGCGACCCTTCTGTGGGCGATCCGCTCGCCATACCGGCTGAATTTGGTAACGCTTAAACGGGAACGACAAATCGTTCTGGCACATCACCACAAAGCGGGCAAATGGCACGGTAAGGTCGTAGCGCAATCCTCGCTTGGAAATGCTTGGGATCAATTTATTGGAATCACCCGCTTCAAGCGCTGCGGCATCTGCCTTCTTCAGGAAGTCGCCATTGTTAAGCACCTTGAAAAGGAGTCGATCTCCTTCCTCCCCATACTTGCCGGTAAGCGTACTCAAATTCTCCATCACCGGTGTTTCAATAGCCTGATAGCCGTACTTCACGAAGACAGAACGGATGGTATCGAAAATATAGTTACGACGGTTTACCTGCTGTGGCAAAAAGTCGCGGGTTCCTTTTGGAATACTAGGTTTCATAATAAATCAAGATTACCCGACTAGGCAGAAGCTTCGTCGGGTGAGATCAAAATCAAAATGGAACTAGGTCACATTTTGAATGAGTGGTTAGGGCATTGAAAAGAATAGTGCGACTTAGACATGGCCCGCACATCGGCAACCAATTTTAGATCACGCTGGTAAACTGCTTTAGGAAACGTACATCGTTTTCAAACATCAAGCGGATGTCGGTGATATTGTGCAACAACATGGCTTGGCGCTCGATTCCCATACCGAAAGCATAGCCTGTGTATTTCTCAGGGTCAATGCCACATTCGATTAGAACGTTCGGATCGACCATTCCACAACCTAAGATTTCTAACCAGCCAGTACCTTTGGTAATGCTGTAATCATGCTCAGTTTCCAAGCCCCACCAAACGTCCATTTCGGCGCTAGGCTCCGTAAACGGGAAATAGGATGGACGCAAGCGAATCTTAGCAGCACCATACATCTCTTTCGCAAAATAGTACAGTGTCTGTTGCATATCCGCCCAGGATACCTTCTCGTCGATGTACAATCCTTCTACTTGATGGAATTGTGCATGAGAACGAGCTGAAATCGTTTCGTTCCGGTAAACACGCCCCGGAGCAATGATCCGAATAGGTGGTGTTTGGCTCTTCATGGTACGTGCCTGTACCGAGCTGGTATGTGTCCGTAGTAAACGTGCGCCACTACCAGGTGCATAACCCTTGAGGTAGTAGGTGTCCTGCATATCACGTGCCGGGTGGTCTTCCGGTGTATTCAGTGCCGTGAAGTTGTGCCAATCATCTTCAATTTCTGGGCCCTCAGCTACGACAAAGCCGATACGCTCAAAGATGCTGACAATGCGATTCATAGTAGCAGAGATCGGATGGCGAGACCCCAAGCCGAGAGGTTCACCAGGAGCCGTTAGGTCAATTTCGCTCACTGCCGACTCTTCGGCAGCAGATTCGAGCTTAGCCTTTAACTCTGCAAACTTAGCTTCTGCTGTTTGCTTGGCTTCATTGACCAACTGGCCGTATTCTTTCTTACGCTCATTGACGACATTACGAATCTCGCCCATGAGTGGCTTGAGCTGATTTTTACCCCCTAGGAAGCGAATGCGGAACTGTTCAAGCTCCTCTACACTTGACGGTGCGGCCTCCTTGATGGCGCCAATCATCTCTCGTACTTTATCGAATAGCTGTTCTGCCATGATACTTTATAAATCTAAACTTCAGAAGCACAGCCTAGCTCAACCGCGCTTGCTATTAGTTATTCCGCAGAAAAAACAGAATCGTCTGTTGTTTTCGTGCTATAATGAACAAGTCAATAAAAAGAATAATTCCCTGATGAATTCACTTTAGTGACGATAACCATCATTCGCTACTCTTTGGGTTGAAGTGCCGCACAACATTGATCAGAATATAGATCAACACAATAGGTGCGAGTGCCACTTCACGCCAGATCAACAATAGGACCAGCGCTGAGCCCGCAAAGATAAACCGCAGGGCGTTCCCCTCCCAACGGAGTTGCTTAAATTTGAAGCTAAACATGGGTATTTCGGCCAATAAGAGGTAGGAAAAGAGTAAAACGATGGCGTAGAGCACTATTTTTTGCGCTATCCAGTCGGAAAAAGGTGCAAAATCATGCGTATGTATCATTAGTAAGCCCAAAACAAAGAGCGTACATGCGGGAGTGTTTAATCCTATAAAACCTTCCGTCTGTCGTTCGTCCAAGTTGAATCGAGCAAGACGCAAAGCGGAGGCTCCCGTAAGGAGAAAAGCAGGAAAAGCAAACCAGTGAATACCTCCTTGGAGTGCTGTGCTATAATCTGGAAACTCACTCAACACCAGTAAGGTGTAAAGAATAGATCCTGGCACCAGGCCAAAGGAAATGAGATCAGCTAAACTGTCCAACTCTTTGCCCTCGGCAGATGTTACTTTGAGCGCACGTGCAGCTAATCCGTCGGCAAAGTCCGCCAAAGCCGCACCTGCCAACCAAGCAGCAGTAGCCAAATACCACCCTTGCCATAGACTAAGCAGGGCCGCGCATCCACAGAGTAGATTGAGAATGGTGATCAGGTTGGGTATATGTCGCTTCATGCTGTAAAAGTGATAAATAAAAGTTAAAGTGGCCTTGCCGGACAGCAAGTCGCCTGACAATTGATTCTTATTTAAGGAGTTGAGGTGATGATTTAGTGTTTTCAGACGTTATTGTAAAACCCACTGTCGCCAAAGATGATTACTATGCGCAAACTATACTTACTCAGTGCTGCCCTTTTATTGGCCACCACCGCAGCTTGGGCACAACCCGTTAATGACGAATGTGCCGACGCCATTGTTCTAGACGATCTAGTCCTTTGGTGCTCCGTTCCGGACGCCTTTACTACGGTGAATGCAACAATATCGCCAGAAGACAACCCTTCGTGCTTCCCGAATAACCAAGATGTATTTGATGTTTGGTTCACCTTTACGGCCATCGCACCAGTTATTAGCATCAGTGTTGCGGGGGAGACCGACCTCAATGATGGGGGTACGATCATGGATCCTCAGTTTGCGCTGTACGAAGGCACCTGTGGAGACTTGGGCGACGCGATTGCTTGCCGATCGGATAACGCCAACAACGATGAGGTTACGGTTTTCCAGTCCGGGCTCTCGATTGGGCAAACCTATTATATTCGAGTGAGTGCTCGTTTTGCACAAACTGGAACTTTCCAACTCTGCCTGAACAACTACAGCGAAGTACCTGAACCAGACGGAGATTGCCCAACAGCGGTAATCCTGTGTGATAAGTCACCTTTCTCAGTCGGTTTCCTGGCAGGTGTTGGTGATATCCCTAATGAGATCGGAGACGTAAGTTGTAATGATGCTTCTTGTCCTTTTGATGAATCCAGTAGTACTTGGTACAAATGGACTTGTGATGAATCCGGACCTCTAGCCTTTACGTTGACGCCGCAAAACCCAGCAGATGACCTCGACTTTGTAATCTATGAGCTGCCCAACGGATTGGATGACTGTACCAACAAACAGGACCTGCGCTGTATGGCATCCGGCGAAAATGTTGGTGCGCCTGATGAGGAATGGGCTCCTTGTACAGGTGCTACTGGCCTAAGCGTGGCAGATCCTGACGACTCAGAGGCGTGCGGGTGCCAACCTGGCGACAACAACTTTGCGCGTGCAGTAGACATGGTTGCTGGCCGTAGTTATGCACTCGTTATCAATAACTTTAGCCAATCGGGCGCTGGATTCACGATTGAGTTCGATCAAAGCCCAGGCACTGGTACCTTCGTCGGCCCAGAGGCTAATTTCACTTTTACCCCTAGTGTAACTTGTGTAGGGGAGACCGTCACTTTTACAGATGCTTCTAGCTTTATCGGCAACATTGATTCCTACGAGTGGGACTTTGGCGAGGGTGCTGAACCACGAACCATTACTGGAGTGGGGCCACATCAAGTAATTTACAGCACTCCTGGCCTTAAGCCTGTAGTATTGGAAGTTACTTCTGAGAGAGGTTGTATCGTAACCCGAATTGATCTAGCAACAGAAGTAGTGTGCTGCGACGATCACTTCACCGCTAGTGCAGATGTAACGAATGTAGATTGCCCCGACAGCACCAATGGTGCTATTGACTTTAGTGTCAGCAGTGGGTTTGGTCCTTTTGGATATACTTGGAGTGAAGGCAGCCTGTCACAAGACATTGGCTCACTATCTCCAGGCACGTATACGGTTACGGTTGTAGACGAAGCTACTTGCGAAGCAGAATTCAGCTATACCGTACAAAGCCCTCCTCCCTTCACCTTCGACACGCTGGTAGTTATGCCTACTTGTAACGGCGGCGTCGACGGAGCAGTAACGCTGGTTGTAAATGGAGGAACTCCCCCGTATGAGTACAACTGGCAAGGTACTGGCTTTGGTCCTGACAACACCTTAAGTAACATTAGTCAGGGCGACTACACCGTGGAAGTGCGCGATGCAAATGGCTGTACGTTCACTCAGATCCTACCCGTCCGGGAATTGATACTTACGCTTGATCCAACAGTACAAACCATAACGCCTCCATCCTGCTTTGGCTTTAGTGATGGATCTATCGTAATTGCAATCAACAACGGTCTTCCACCATACGAATATGATTTCAACGATGGCAACGGATTCCAGACAAACAATACGTTGAGCAATATCCCCGCTGGAACCTATCAGGTACAAGTGCTTGATGCCAACCTATGTAGCGGTTTCTTCGAGCTGGAAGTGGTGGACTACCCGCCACTTAGCCTCGACTTTGATATTCTAGATGTGAGTTGCTTTGGTGAGAGTGATGGAAATATTAGCGCTATCGTCAATGGAGGTTTTGGAGACTATACCTACAACTGGAGCAATGGTCCAACCACAGTTGATAACAACGGCCTTCCGGCTGGAAGCTACGACTTGGTAGTAAATGACGAAAATGGCTGCCTTATCAACGGCACAGCGGTGGTGACCGAGCCTGACAGCCTAGGACTAGCAGTAACAGATATTATTGACAATATCTGCTTTGGAGAAAGTAACGGTAGCATCACCGTGGAAGCCGTTGGTGGCACACCACCTTACGAGTATAGTGTGGATGGATTTACATACCAGACCGACCCTACGCTTGCCGGCTTGGCTGCTGGTAGCTACACCGTTACCGTCCTCGATGCAATGGGGTGTACGGCTACAGCCGATGCTAGCATTACACAACCCGTAGAGTTATTGGTGGATGCCGGGCCAGATCGTTTCATTGTTCTGGGTTATGACACCCTGGTAAGAGCTATATCGAACTACAACCCGGTAACATACAGTTGGACGCCAATGGATTCGCTTAACTGCTTGAATCCAGATTGTAGCTTTATTCAGGTGAACCCAACAACGACCACTACTTACGAGGTATTGGTCACCAACGAAAATGGTTGTACCGCTACAGACTCAGTTACGATTCGAGTCATCAAGGACCGACCAATATTCATTCCGAATGTATTTAGCCCGAATGGTGATGGACTCAACGATGGCTTTACGGTATTCAGCGGCCCGGGCCTACAAGAGGTGGAGAAACTGCAAATCTTCAGTCGCTGGGGAGAATTAGTATTTGAGGCGAACAACATCCAGCCTAATGATGAAAGCCTGGGTTGGAACGGCCGATTTAACGGTGAGCCTGTGAATCCAGGCGTATTCGTCTATATTGCTCAGCTGCGCTTTGCGGATTTGGAGGTAGTGCAGATGGAAGGAGATGTGACGGTACTTAGGTAGACAGAATAGAGTCTTTTAATGATCTCCAAGTGTAAATGATATTTCCACTTGGAGATCATTTCTTTGAGCACTTGAGGCAATAGCGTTCTAAGGATGGCTTAGTTATAAGTAAGCTGCAGTAAAACCCCTTCTCCAAATTTCCATTCTGCTTCTAATTGAAACCCGCTACTACTTAGTAATTCCAGGACCTCGTCTCGGCTAATAGCTACCGAACATACATCCCCGTCAGTATCAAGCTCTGGAACCGATTCATAGACGAACAGCTGCCCACCAATTTTCAATGAAGCTTTGATGGATTCCAACATCTCCTCAGGAGCCTTGAAATGATGTAGCGTATTTCGAACGATTATTTTGTCCAGCTCAAAGCCTTCCAACTCCGTTGAACGGCGTCCACCCTTTACGGCTTCAACTCCAAACTGTAAGGCCGCTTCATCCGTTCGCGAGAGTTTAGCGTTGACGTACTCGATGAAGTCTCGATTTAGCTCATTGATGTAGATTTCCGTTTCCGGATTCAGAATTTTGAGTACGATACACAACACTCCTCTACCTGCACCTATGTCTGCAATTTTTTCTCCTGCTGTGAGATTATAAGTATTCAGCTCTTGAAGAAACTCCGCGTCCGGATCAAGTACAAAAGGATATTCCCATTTTAAAATACCTAGCAATAAGAGATCCAATACATCAGCATTGTTTTCGATAACACGTAGATCATCTTCGGTAAAGGTATCCGAGATGATACCAGGGCTATACTCTTTGGCCTTCTTCTTGATAAACTTATAGGACCAGCCTTCTACTGCTCGAGCGATCAGCACATTGAATGTAAAATCGATCTGCTTATACTTGCTAGCACCTAGCGAATCCCAATGACTAAACAGGAGTCGTAGCTCCTCAATAGCGTCAACATCCTTCGTTAAATGATAGTCTCTGTGAGCAGCTAGCTTCTGCAACCAATCTTGGGGAATTATAATTGTATCAGATTGGCTTTTTAAACTGGAGGAAAAACCAATCAACAAGAGGAGGGTAACAATAAAGTTGGAGAGACGCATTTACCTACAGTCTTTTCTTATTGCTTCGGCGTGCTATTGATGATCGTAAGGAATACCAACATCATTCGCTCTGGCAGGCTGGCGTCCAATTCATCCACGATGAGCCACTCTCGCGGGTCACCTTCATAGGCCGTGTACATTTCAAAGAAGCCGAATTTTTCGGTATCGATCACCCATTCATCCAAAACATTGGCATAACGGGATTGCCATTTGTATTGGTGGCCTTCTGGTGTGCTTATTCGCCACTCCCGCATATTATCTCGCCACATTGTCCGAGCATCGATAATTAGGTTTTCGCCTCGTACCTCCCATTCATCTACTCGCTCTGGCCATTTGGTACGTATTTGCCCAAACCATTCACCGATCCGGTACTCCCACTGAGTCCAATCTCCTCTACTATTCCAACGTAAACGCAGGTGGCCTTCCTCGCCTTCCACATCGGTATATATAATCCACTCTTTGAAGCTATCGCTCCATTGCGTAGCTACCGCTGTCAACTGCTGAGCACCTACACACATGGGTAGGAAAGTCAGTACAAGGATGGAAAAAATCGCCTTCATGCGGTCACGAATTGTAGAACGGATTAAAAAATTGCGGGTTTCCGAGGGGTTAATTTATTGTGAATTTTCTATTTTTGGATCACACTACGATGCTTTTGGGCAAAAAAAAGTCGCCGCGTTTAGGCGGCGACGGTAATGGACTAGTATGAAAAAACGCTCAATAGTATCTTTATAAGGAAATTCCCTTGTGTCTTTGGATGCAGGGGAATTTTTTATTGCTTGTTTCTATCCTATAGACGTCTGAACAAGCAAAACCGTTGCAGGATTGAGAAACATTTAACAATTTTTTCACACAAATAAACCAGATCCTGCAGCGGACTACCCAGAATTCTATACCAACAGCATATAAAAGAGGTTAAAACCGCCAGAAACAGCCCGCCGAAGCACCCCTAGGCTGTTAGCATTGCTGCACCAAAGACGCCGGCACTATCCCCCAAGAGGGGCCGTAAAATCGGTGTATGAAGCTTTGGGTTGAAAAGTTGGCGCTCAATACTAGCCACACCCTCCGTATAGAGTAAGTCTACTTTGGACAACCCTCCTCCAATGACAACAGCCGTAGGATCCAAGATGTCAATTACATTGGCAATCCCTCGACCAAAGAAATGAATGAGTCGTTCGACACAGGCTATTACTAAAGGGTCTTCTGAACCCGCCTTATAAGCGGTGATGATATCATGTAGTTTTCGATCTTCGCCACTTTGCTCCCGATAGTAGCGTTCCATACCCGTCCCCGAGATCACCGTTTCCACGCAGCCAACTTGTCCACAATAACATTCTCCTCCAGAAGCATCGAGGTAGCTGTGCCCCCATTCACCACCAATACCCTGAGCACCATTCCAGATCCTTCCATTAATCACAATTCCACCACCTACGCCGGTGCCCATGATCACACCAAAAACGATATGATCACCATTCGAATATTCTTTGGCGGCCCCCAATTTAGCTTCTGCTATCGCAAAACAGTTCGCATCATTAGCCATGATAATGGGGATACCCAAGGCATTTTGAACATCTACATCAAATGGCCTGCCATTGAGTACCGTGGTGTTGCTGTTTTTCATCAGTCCTGTTGGTGGATCAATAGCTCCGGGTGTACCGATGCCTACCTGCCGCACAGGCATATCCACTTCAGCACTCACCATGTCTAGTACTTTTTTGATCTGCCCTACTATGTGATCATAACCTTGTTCGCGCTCCGTGGGTACTCGCAGGCGACTAAGTACTTCACCCTCGCGAGTCATCGCTACAGCTTCAATTTTAGTGCCCCCTAGATCGATGCCAAACAATATGTCTTTTACGTCCATTGTGTCGAAAGTTTTTATTTTTATTCCCCCTCTTACCCTGATGCCCATTTGCTGCAGGAGAAAGATAAATGCTTTCTGAAAAATCCGTTTATGAAACAGGCAGATTATATCATTATTGGAGCTGGCTCAGCAGGCTGTGTTCTGGCCAACCGTTTATCCGCTGACCCTGCCAACAACGTCGTTCTGCTAGAAGCAGGTGGACCAGATCGCAACCCTAATATCGCTATCGCAGGTGCCTACGCCAAATTGCATCGGTCCTCCGTAGATTGGGCACTGTGGTCAGAGCCGCAGAAGTATGTCAACAACCGGCGGATGTTCCTCCCCAGAGGTAAAACACTAGGAGGCAGCAGCAGTACCAATGCCATGGCTTACGTACGTGGGAACCGAGCCGACTACGACCATTGGGCTGAGCTCGGGAATGAAGGCTGGGACTTCGAAAGCGTTCTGCCGTATTTCTGCAAATCTGAGGATAACGCCCAACTGAATGGTCAATACCATGGCCAGGGTGGTCCACTCCATGTAAGTTATGCCGAGCAATTCCAAACGCCCTATTCACAGGCCTTCTTAGATGCTTGTGCTGCAAACGGAATACCTACAACTGATGACTACAATGGGGCCGTGCAAAATGGCTCCTCCCGTTTTCAGTTTACGATCAAAAATGGGCGCCGACAAAGCACAGCCACTGCCTTTTTGAAACCGGTCATGAACCGTCCGAATCTGAAGGTTATTACCGGTGCCAAAGTAGAGTCTATCCTTATTGAAAATGAAAAGGCCACGGCAGTAAAGGCCAAAATCAAAGGACATTCAACACATTTCTCGGTCGACAAAGAAGTAATCCTTTGCGCAGGAGCCTTTCATAGTCCCCAAATTCTGATGCTAAGCGGTATTGGTGACAAGGAAGAATTAGCACATCACGATATCGACTGTAAGGTGCACCTTCCCGGAGTTGGCAAAAACCTGCAGGATCATCTTTTTTACAGCGTTACTTCTTCCGCCAAACAGCAGGCAGGACTTAACCATGTCATTGCCCCGATCCCACAGCTGTGGGAGGCCGTCAAGTGGCTGTTCCAAGGAAAGGGAGCACTAACGATTGGCCCATTGGAAGCCGTTGCTTTCTTTAATAGTGAAAACTTTGCTGACCGGGTTAATACTCAGTTTCATTTTGCGCCCATTCAAGTGGGAGCAAACTACGACTATGACTTATACGATCTAAAGACTTTCCCCCTTACGGATGGCTACACCATCCTACCGAGCTTGCTTTTGCCGGAAAGCGTAGGGTATGTTGGCCTCCGAGATAAAGACCCCAATAGTACACCGCTAATACAGCCAAATTTCCTCTCTGAAGAAGCCGATCTAGCCCACCTCATTAAAGCCGGCCGGAAAGCGCTGGAAGTAATGCAGGACAAAGCCTTTGATCCTTACCGAAAAGAGATCGTTTATCCAGCAGACAGCAGTTCTGATGATGCCTGGGCGGAGCACATCCGCAAGAGCCTGGAGACCATCTACCACCCTGTAGGCACCTGTAAAATGGGGCAGGATGAAATGGCTGTAGTTGACGCTACACTCAAGGTACACCAAGTAGAAGGATTGCGCATTGCCGATGCTTCAATCATGCCACGAATTGTAAGTGGTAACACCAATGCACCCGTAATTATGATTGGAGAGAAAGCCGCCGACCTTATACTGCATTAGACTGGCAATTGACAAAGTTTTCCCGTCTGTCTGTATAGAAGTTCTTACTTTCACTGGCTGTTGAGGGTAAAGCAATTAGGCTTTGCACCACAATTATTTTATCTATCAATTTCTACCGAAATAACCGCTGTTTTTTTGCCGTATGGCATTATCAATCCAGCATGTAAGAAGTGTTAGTTATGAAAAATTTGCTCGTAGCACTATTGTGTTTGCTGACCATTCAAGTATTGGCTCAAGAGAGCCGAGAGGAAGACCCTCGCATTAAATATGCCAACACCATCACTACAGAAGATTTACACCGACACTTAACCATTCTGTCGGCTGATGACATGGAGGGCCGTGAAACGGGTACCGAAGGGCAGTATAAAGCTGCACGATATCTGGAAGAAATCATCAAAGGCTATGGACTACCCGGAGTGGGGCCAGACGAGACTTACTCGCAGGCTATTTCTTTTATTTCCGAACGTTGGGACAAGATTGAGTTGGACATCAACGGGAAATCTCAGCGACACCTCTGGGACTACTACTCTTACCCATCCAAAAATGCTGATCGTACTGAAGTGCGTGCTAATGAAGTGATTTTCTTGGGCTACGGTATTGAAAGTGACAACTACGACGACTATGCCGGCGAGAACCTTGAAGGTAAGACTATCTTAATCATTGATGGAGAGCCAAAAAACAATGACGACGTTTACTACGTAAGTGGTACTACTGAAGCTTCTGAATGGTCAAGCGATGTAACGCTTAAATTAAAGGCAGCTAGAAGCCATGGTGTGGAGACCGTTATTATTTTAGACCCTAACTTTCAACGCAACCTTAGCAGTGCGCGTAAGATTGCACTGGATAGCCGAATGCACATGGGCTTTAGTGAGGAACCAGGAGAATATTACAGCAACAGCATTTATGTTTCTACCGAAACAGCCCGCGACATCTTGGGTTCCTCTTACAGCAGCGTAGTAAAAGCACGTCGCAGAATAGCTAAGAAAGGAAAACCTCGTTCTGTGGTGATCTCCACTAATATCCGATTGCTTCAGCAAAAGCGCGTCAAGCAGCTCCTTGGAGAAAACATGCTAGCATATGTTGAAGGCACTGATCTCAAAGACGAGTTGGTTATTGTCACTGCCCACTACGATCATATTGGGCGCCGCGGCAGTTCTATCTTCAATGGCGCCGATGATAATGGTTCGGGCACCTCTTCCGTATTAGAAGTAGCGCAAGCTTTTGCTCTGGCTAAAGAGGATGGTGAGGGGCCTCGTCGCAGCATGCTATTCATGCTTGTCTCTGGGGAAGAAAAAGGTCTACTAGGATCTCAGTTTTACGTAGAAAACCCGCTATTCCCACTAGAGAATACAGTGGCCAACATCAATGTAGACATGGTGGGCCGCGTAGATGACAAACATGCCGACAACCCGAACTACATTTACGTAATTGGGTCAGATCGCCTGAGTACAGAACTGCACGAGATTAATGAGAGTGCTAATACTCAATTTACTCAGTTGGAATTGGACTACACCTACAATGCTGAGGATGATCCAAACCGTTATTACTACCGCTCAGACCACTACAACTTTGCCGAGCGCGGCATTCCAGCAGTGTTCTACTTTAATGGTACACACGCTGATTACCACCAAGCAACTGATACGATAGAAAAGATCAACTTTGAGAAAATGCAGCAGATCGCCAAACTAGTCTACCACACCGCATGGGAGCTAGCCAATCGCGATGAGCGCATTAAGGTAGACGTAGGTGTCCGTCCGTAAGTAGTTGTAATCTACTGACCGAGTACGCGTCGAATATTGCGTTGTAAATCTGTAAGTCGAGCGTTGATCAAGAGGTCGACTCTTCGGTTGCGTTTGCGCCCTTCGCTAGTCTGGTTGCTTTCCAGCGGCGTGTACTCGCTCTTCCCTGCTGCCATCACTCGGTTGGATCCTAGTTCGCCTTCGCCGGTGAGGTATTTCACAACGCTTACAGCTCGCAGGGCACTGTACTGCCAATTGTCGAGCCCCTGACGCGTAATGGGCTGGTTATCGGTATGGCCTACAGCGAGCACTTCCATTTCTGGGTAGTTCGCTAGGGTGTCAGCTACTGCCTGTAGCAAAGCCTTACCATCAGTGGTAATCGAGCTGGTGCTATTGCGCCTAAATAGTTGATCTTCGCTGATGGATAAACGCAATTGATTGTTAGTCACTACTACCTCCCAGCCTTCTTCAATGGCCAGGCTATCAAAACCACTTCGAAGATCGTTTGCCAGTTCATTCAGTCGTTTTTCATCACGCGCTAGGAGTGAACCAACATCATCCAACTGTTGCTTCCTGGAAGCTAGCAATTGATCTTTTTGCAGAATACGATTCCCAAGATTTTGGCGAGTAGAGGAAGCATCGCTACTTAGTTCATCAATCTCCAATTGCAGCACGTCTAATCGGTCCTGCAATTTGTCTTGAGTAAGTAGTAGCGCATAATTTGCGCCGCGTTCAAACTGCAAAGCATCACTTAGGGTATCGCGTTGATAAGCCAATTGAGTAGCCTCATATTGTAAAGAATCACGCACACGTTGATGATTGGTTTGAGCAGCCTGGAATGTTTTCTTGCTTATACAACTGCTTAGCACCAAGCCCATCAAAAGGAGGTAGTAGTAATTCATCATAGGAAGATTTCTGTGCGTAAAATACAGAATTAGACCTAGTACAGGTAGTAGGTAAATGCTAGGTAATACGAAGTGGCTCTACTTCATCAGCAAAATACCCTTTTCGATCTTCCTTCAAGACAAACCGCACATGATCTCCTGCTTCGACAGGCTTACATAGATTTATGGTTCGAAAGCGAAATTCCTCCCGGGTATCAGGTACCCGAACATAACCGTAACCTTTAGCCGGGAGATAAAAAACGATTATGCCTTGCATCTTCATTTCGTCCGCAATATCAGTTGAGTATTACTTTGGTGATAATTGGTTGTGCTCCCACTAACTTGGTCTCCAACCAATATAAGCCTGGAGGGAAGTTACTCACATCAACACTATTTTGTGCGGGAAGCGGCCAATTTTGTCCGGTTATCGCTATCAATTGTAGACTTTCAATTAATCCGTCTGTTTGCAACTGCATTTGACCACGTACCGGATTAGGTGCTACTCGAAGCGTCTTTTCTGATGGGATGTCTGTCGTACTGGTAACGCAGGCCAAGGCTTCAATTTTCTGCCACAATAGACTGTCAAAATCAGAAAGTGCTAGCAAACCTTCACCAGCATCATTCCCCAGACGTACGACAACCAAATCCTGTGAAGGTACAACGTATACTTTTTGGTCGTTCTTCCCAAGGCCAGCAAACATATCATCAGGAGCCGTAGGAATGATGGAACCTTCAAAATTGAACTGCAGCCTAGGCTGTTGGAAACTTTCCTGACCATTCAACCACCACAGATATCCATAAGCCGGATTGAGATCTTGCGACGGAGTTGTCATAGCAGTCAAATAGGACTGATCCCCTAGAATGCTATTTACCCCCCATTGGCCATTCCCCAAAATCATAAGTCCAAAGCGAGCCATATCACGAGTACGACTAAAGAAAACCCGGTTATAATTCAAAGAAATATACGCACCAAGGGCACCAATTCGATTACCCACGCGGGTATTGAAGAACTGATTGAGCGTCTGCCCGGAAGCTGCTTCAATGACCGCCCCCAATAAGGTGTACGGTGCATTGTGATACGCCCAACGGGTACCCGGTTCTGCCAGGTAAGTCAGGCAAGCTGGATCTGTACAATCTACATCGACAGCAATATCATTCAAACCAGTAGTCATGGTCAATTGGTGGCGAATAGTGATTTGGGATTCTTGCTCAGGAGATAGCTGCGTCCAACCTGTCCCCAGATAGTCGCTCGTGGGGTCATCAATGGAGAGGAGCCCTTCCTCTTGGGCAATACCCACTAAAGTGGCCGTAAGACTTTTGCCAGCCGAAGCCCAATACCAGATGCTGTCCTGTGTGAATCCATCGTAGTACCACTCCAATACGATACGCCCTTCCTTGAGTACGATAAAGGATTTGGTATCTCGTTCATCCAGGAACTCTTGTAGACCATTAAGCTCGTCTTCGCACCAGCCTAACTCTTCTGGATCGGTTGTTTCCCATGCACCGAAGGTGGGTGGGAAGTAAAGCGATTGGCTGTAGGATATCCCTACAAGAAATAAGAGAAAGACAGTAATTCTCCAACTCATCTTTTCATGGTATTAGTACTCCGAATATTCTTTAGACCATTACTACTAGAACATGTTTAATCCGTCTTTGATTTTTGCAGTAGTTTACTAGCTACTAACGATAGTAAAAACAGCTATTAATTTGGTTTCCCCAACTGGAGGCCCTAACATAGCAATGTCAGCCGTTTATTGACAAGCTCTTAATAATACTAGATATGCGATCCTTTTTGCAACAACGATGGCGAAGTTTTGGCTATGCATTTAAAGGTATTGCAACCCTTTTCCGCACCCAACCACACGCCTGGATACATCTGGTATCAGCCCTTATTGTGGTGGCCCTCGCCTATTTTTTTGACGTAAAACCCTGGGAATGGGTAGTTTTAGTCCTCTGCATCACACTAGTTTTGGCTGCTGAAGCGTTAAATACCGCGATTGAGTTCCTGACGGACCTGGCATCACCAGATTTTCATCCCTTAGCGGGAAAGGCCAAAGACACGGCTGCTGCTGCGGTATTAATCTGTGCGATGGGAGCGGCAGTGGTAGGATTCCTGATTTTTGCCCCCTACTTATTGTCTCTTTTCTAGATCCGCGAAACTAAATCCCTCACCCTCCATTATCGACCTTAGATATTTAGCTTGTAGACAAGTAGTAATGCTTGTTATTGACCTGGATTAACCCTATTGCAAAAGCTACTCTACGACACTATTACTCGTTAATCTGATTTAGAATAATAGCACATGCGTCTACTAATCACAGCTTTGCTGCTGTTCCCCATTTTATTGCAAGCCCAGATGCAAGTCGGCTGGCGAACTGACAACTACGCAGGCATCAATAGCGCCTTGCTCAACCCAGCGCTTCCTAGCCGAACTCCCTACAACTGGGATATCAATCTCGGCGAAGCCAGTTTCTTCCTGGCCAACAACTATGCTTATCTGGAAAACACGAGTATATCTGCTTTATTACGACAGCGAAACTCCGACGTGGACGTGTACTTCCGACAGGATCTTCCGACTGATTTGCCTGCCGAACAAGAGACCCTGGTCTATGACTTTTTCCAAAACAACAGCTATTACGCTGAGCAGTTGGTGCAGATTATGGGCCCGAGTTTTTCTGTACAAATCACTCCTCAGACACGCATCGGATTATTTACACGCTGGCAAACGATGGGTCAGGGACGGAATCTTGATGAAGACCTCGGATATTATCAGTGGAATGCTATCCCTAACTTCCAAGAGTTTTCCCTCGATGACGCGCGCATGGCTATCGCAGCATGGGGTGAATTAGGGTTGAATGTAAGTCACGCAATTGAAACTGGTGGCGGAAGTTTGATTCTTGGCGCTTCCGTCCGTCGTCTATGGGGACAAAGAGCCGCTTATTTTGCGAGTCGTCGCCCCTTTGCTGTTAGCAAACTACCCGAAAACAGTGGCTTGGAAGGCATAGACTTTGAGATCGAAGCAGGCTTTACAGAAAATATTACTGCCACTGAAGATTACGAAGATAGCCCCGGCAAGGGTTGGGGTGTCGACATAGGCATGCTCTATCGCGTAGACCTGGGTGATGGGTTCTATCGTTGGGAGTTTGGCATGGGACTACTAGACTTCGGAGGAATGCGATTTACAGAAAGTCAACAGCACATCTTTAATTCTTCTGATCTCGCCACCACCTTAACGGACAACTATGGCAGCTTTCCTGCAGAACAAAGTGTAGCTCTCGCGGCTCAACAGTTAAGTGATGACGTTTTTGGTGATAATGCTGCCTCTCGAGTAGCAGATGAGTTCACTCTTGGCCTACCAACGTCATTAAGCCTTCAAGCCACCTATCGTTTTCAAGAGTGGGCTAAAATAGAAGCAGTATATCTAGCCGGAATTCGAGTAGGCAACGCGAGCTTAAACCGTAATAGCGTATTCGCAATCGTACCACGTGTAGATCGCCATTGGTGGAGTTTTGCTTTGCCAGTTTCTTTGTATGCGACTGATCAGCTACGTCTAGGCATGTCGGCTCGTTTGGGTCCAATCTTCCTCGGTACCGATCAGTTGGGATCCTTCTTCCGAAAAGATCAGCTCAGTAGTGGCGATTTCTATATCGGCGTAAAGCTATTCCCACTTGGACAGGGAGGCAATGGCAATGGTAAGCGCGCCAAAAACAAAGGACGTCGTGGCCGCGGACGAGAAGTAGAGTGCTACAAGTTCTAGGCGGATACTTCCGCAAAGGAGTCATTTCAAACTTTGTCCTACTTTTGCCCAATGATCTACTTCATTGCTGTTGTTGGTGCGTTTGTAGCAGGAGCTATTAATACCCTTGCGGGAAATGGTTCTGCGATCACGCTTACGATATTGACAGAACTCCTTGGCCTTCCAGCCACTGTCGCTAATGGTACAAACCGTGTGGGCGTGCTTACTCAGAGCATGGCGGGCACATGGGCCTTTTATCGCAACGACCGCCTAAACATTAGCAATAGTGGCCTATACATTGCCCTTACTACTATAGGAGCACTGGCAGGTATTTATGTAGCCCTTATTGTCAGCAACGAATCCTTCAAGCAGGTTTTCCGTTTCCTATTGGTTCTCATGCTTTTTGTCATTCTTGTGAAGCCGAAACGCTGGCTACGAGAAGATACTGAAGCACGTGCACTCCCGCTTTGGATTAGTGTGCCCGTATTCCTAGTATTGGGTTTCTATGGTGGGTTTATTCAAATGGGAATGGGTGTGTTCTTCCTGGCTGCTATGGTCTTGGTAGCACACTACAACATCATCGATAGTAATGCGGTGAAAGTAGCTGTTGTAGCACTTTACACGATCGCCGCCGTAGGCATCTTTGCTTGGCAAGGACTCATTGATTGGAAGATTGGAGGCCTGATGGCTATCGGCCAAACAGCTGGAGGCTACTTGACAGCGCGTTTCGCTGCCACCGACCCTCGCGCCGGCAAATGGGCCTATCGAATACTCGTAGTGGTTGTCATCTGGGCCATCGCCCGAATGTTCGGGATCACGGGCTGGCTATGGGAGGCCCTTCTCTAAGAAAAATGCACCACTACTTCAATCAGTAATGGTGCATAACCTTTCTTATCCTGTTTCCTATCGTTGGTGATAGAACACAATGGAAGCTTTCGCCAAAGCATTCGCATTGAGGTAGTAGCCAACAATAGCCGGGCTCACGGTGTCATCAATTCCCAGCTTGTCAGTTTTCAATGCATAAACCGTCACTATGTACTGGTGCAAGCCATGTCCTTCCGGAGGGCAAGGGCCGCCATAGCCGGTTGTTCCATAGTCAGTCTTGGCTTGTATTGCAGTCTCCGGCAATAGCTTCATTGCCGGATTTCCTGCACCACTGTCCAACGCCATAACATCGACTGGGATATCAAATACCAGCCAATGCCACCAACCACTACCAGTGGGTGCATCAGGATCATACATAGTTATAGCAAAGCTCTTCGTCCCTTCCGGAGCGTCTTTCCAAGACAAGTGCGGAGACACATTCTCGCCTTCGCAGCCAAATCCGTTAAAGACTTCGCGTACGGTAGCTTGGCCACCCAGATCATTACTCTGTAGTGTAAAATTCTGAGCAGTAGCTAAAGAAAAAGAGGCGAAGAAACTTAGACTAAAGAGGAAGTATTTCATCAAATTTCGTTTTGGTTATACTTCGCAAATTAGTCGCTTAAGGAAGGGGGTGGTTAGCGCTAAATGTTCAAAAAATGTCGCTAAAAGTCCAGCTTAGATACAGGGAACTTGTACTTTTTCAAGACTCAATTTGAGAGTAATACTTAGTCATCTGATATTACGCTTGGCAGGTGGTGTTCGCGCTATCGCGCTCACGGTGGAAGTTCACTGACGTTCACGGTAGAAGCTCGCCAGGCTCGCGTTTACGCGGCTTCGCCGACTGTGTCGACACTACAGCGAACGCTAGCGAGCTTCAAACACGAATGCCCCGATAGCTATCGGGGGAGCACCACCTACTAAGAGTAGCCTGAGACGATCAAGCTCTACTCCTATCATACCTTTAACAAGAAATTAGATGTACCCTCACTGACGATTTAAGAATGCTTTCGGTGACTGCCCAAACTCCTTCTTGAAAGCCTGCGAAAAGCTGGAAAAATTCTCAAATCCTGCCTCTTCATAAACTTCCGAAGGGCTTTGTTGATAATGGGTAAGTAGCAGTTTGGCTTTCTGTAAACGTTGCTTTTGAAACCTGCGCGCAGGCGATTCTTGATAAAGCTCTCTAAACTTTCGCTTAAAGCTAGACAGACTCATTTTACACAAGAAGGCCAGTTCATCCAAACTCAGCTTGTTATCAACATTAGCTTCGATTATCCGCTGAAAGCCCGCATCCACATCACTCACTGGGCTCGACATCAAGAATGCAACTATTTGATCTCCATATTGGCTCACCAAGTAAAGCAGTAGCTCTTCCACCTTTAAAGTCCATATCGCTGATGCTTTGGTGGAAGGCTGCGTCAACAAGACTTTGAGGGAGGCAATGAAATGGCGGACAAAGTCGTCAATTGGCAGCTGAAGAAACTCTGGTGATTGCACAGCAGTGTCTAGCGCAAGTTGGTGTTTTGCTGCAAAGTCATTTAGCAGGTCTGCTTCAAAAAAGCAAAGCAGACTTTGATACTCCTCTCCGACCTTGAAGCGTTCGGTCATTAAGCAATTCGTAGGCTTTAGGAGTAGGAAGCTATCGGCATGAACGGTGGCTTGATCACCAAGAAGATGTACGAATTTTGTCCCTTCCAATAAGAAGCTAAATAAGAAAGCCTGCAGGTGTACTTTACTTTTAACGACCTCTTCTGCACTTCTGTATGGATAGACCGTAACAGAGGTATTAGAAACGCATTGCGAGCGCCCCCTAAAGTCATCTGGAAGCTGGACAATCATTAGATTAAAGGAATTAAGACGCCAGAGATGGCTCGAGTTCTTCTGCCTCGTAGTACACCTCAGAGCAGTTTTCTTCTACCAAAATCCATTGCGCCATTTGCTGAAGCTGAGCCGCACTAACTCGACGGTATAGCTTTGCCTCCTGGTTGATCAACTCTGCGTTGCCAAGGATTTCAAAAAAGGCCAGATTAATTGCGCGGTTCAATACGTTCAATTCTGAAAAGATCAGCGTGCTTTCCACTTTGTTTTTCACCTTTTCCAGTTCGCGCGTACCCAGACCTTCATTCTTCAGCAGCTGTAATTCTTCCCAAATCGCAGCACGAGCCTCCTGGTTGCTCACTCCAGCTACCGGTTTAGCTTCGATAATTAAAAGTCCCGGGTCTATGGTTCCTGAAATATAGCAATCGATCGATGAGAATAACTCTCGCTCTTTTAGCAAACGCTGATACAGGCGCGAAGAAGGACCATTGCCCAACACATCCGACAGTAAGTCTACCGCATAGAAATCTCTGTCGACACGACTTGGAATATGGAAAGCCAGATAGATCGCATCCGTTGGTGCCTGCGCGTGCAGAATGCGCTTTTGCAACAATCTTTGCGGTGGTTCAGGAGGTAGAATTCGTTCAATGACCGCGCCCGTTGGAATCTCAGCAAACCACTTCTCGACTAAGGCTTTCGCATTATCAAAGTCTACTTGCCCTGCGACAACGAGTACTGCGTTATTGGGCTGATAAAACCGATTATAAAACGCCTGCACATCCGTCAGAGAAGCTTCGCTTACATGCTCTGGCACCTTGCCGATGGTCGGCCATCGGTACGGGTGTACTTTATACGCCAAATCGGCAAGATGATGCCATACGTCTCCGTAGGGTTCATTCAAGCAAGTTTCCTTAAACTCCTCTACTACAACCTTGCGCTGAATATCGAGCTTCTTTTCTGTGAAGCGCATGTTCTGCATGCGATCGCTTTCAAGCCAGAGTGCTACCTCCAGGTTTTCGGCTGGCACTACATTGTAGTAGTTGGTGATGTCATTATTAGTAAAGGCATTATTCTCACCTCCAGCCATCTGTAGTGGCTCATCAAAATTAGGAGCCGCTTGAGTACCGCTAAACATTAAGTGCTCAAACAAGTGAGCAAAACCCGTCCGGTCCGGAGATTCATCTCTTGCCCCTACGTAATAACAAATATTCACGGTCACCATGGGAGAGCTCTGGTCTTCATGCACGAGTACCCGGAGGCCATTATCCAAAGTGAAGCGCTTATACTGGATCATGTCTTTATAATTTGACGGAAACAAATGTGCCTTCTAGTTGAGGCCAAGGATTAAGGAAATCACTTTAAATGGATCGTTCCATTCCCTAATCCCTGGCCAGAAGTCACCTTTGTTTTTTCTCCGTCTCTTTGTATTTCCGTCAACCACCAAGATGCCAATGATTTGCATCTCTTAGTTGAAACTACTGCAAAGCTAAGCAATTGTTGATGCTAAGTACCCGTCAAATAATGAATTCCCGACCTCAAGCTTCTAGTTCCGAAAAACGACTGCCAAGGCATTTTTTCAAACTACAAGCCTAAATCAAAAAGAGGGAAGGCAATTTTTGACAAGAACTATTATGCAAAACGCTCTTTACTATCAAATCGTTTGCTGGGGAATGTGTTCCCTGATATTTAGTTGTCAGGCATCGACCAATAAAACGGAGCAACTGAGCCCGGAAGAGGTGGAAATAGAGGATCAGAATGGTTGGGTACTTACAGTAGCGGCCGATGGTTCAGGCAGTCTGCATTGTACTGCATTACGACATCAAATTGTGCAGTGGCCTTCGGGTACATTTCCTTTTGAGCAGGTACGTCTACTACCGCGTTTTGAGCCTCAGGTGAAGGATCGCTACCCTTTCCGCTGGACGTATCGCCGATCGCCAGAAGCGGAGGTACGACAATATAGCTTGCCAGACACCTCCTGGGCGGTACGATGGTTTAGACTAGCCCATGATGCATTACTACATCCGCAGAAACCGAGTGCCGCTCACCGTCAACTGCGAAGACAATGGGAGCTGGAGCCACCGATCGGCGTAGAAAGCAATTAAGAACACTGGACACCCTAAAGAATCTGGTAGTTTATGACTAGCGGGAAGCTCTTTACTAGTAAAGACTTCCTGCTACTTTATTCCCCCAAACGCGAAAGGCCCGCTTTGGCTTGTTGATGGAGTCCGGTGCGATAATCAGATGGTCGCAACTGCAGGCATAGCCTGAAATAGCGAGCAGCAGCTGTCTTTCGAGCCCGTTGTTCTTCAATTAAACCTGCTTGCAGCGCGGCATTGCACGCAAAAAAGGCCTCGTGGTTCCGGCCGCGTTCGATGGTTCGATCATAGCTATCGATAGCATCATCAAAAGATTCCTGCCCGTGTAGAATACGCCCTTTTCTGTATACGTACTCTAGCTGATGCTCAAACTGACTAAAACTGCCCTCCGTACGCGTATTTAGGGTAGCCAGGGCGCGTTCATAATAACCTCCATCATAGAGGAGGCGAGCCTTCAATAGAACAACCGGTGGTACCTGCCCTCGCTCTGCTTCACGCTCAGCATTTCTATCCCCTCCAGCGGCGGCCGTACCCCTCTCTTTCAACAACTCCATGTAATCCCGATAGCCCTGTGGGCGCCCACTCAATAGCTCTGCCCACGCAAGCTTTTGATACGCTTCCTTGATATAGTGCCGGCCACGTGTATTTCGCAAGAAGGTCAAAAGATGGCGCTTTCCGCTGGTGTCAAGTTTACGAATCTTAGCCACCCCGAGCATGTAATCGAGATAAGGAAAGGGATAAAACCCACTTCCCCTGGGAGCTGCCTCCATCCAACGGATAGCTTCATCATTATGCCCAGTACGCATCGCTACATTAGCCAAAACGAAGGCGTGAAGGGGCGTTTCTGCCGGGCGCAGATCTGCTTCTTCCAGGGCCGACCAAGCTGCATCCGGGCGACCATCGAGGTGCAGTAATAAGAAAGTATACAAAACTTGTGTTTCCTGTCGAAAAGGAAAGTATTCTGTTCGTGCAGCTCGTAGTACAAACTCTACTTCTTTCTTCCCCTGCTCGACCGTCCCCTCCAAGCTACTCAAAAGCTCCAGAGCCCAACGATAGTTATCTGGCACCGTACCTACAGCTGCGTGAAGAATGCCCAGATCTTTCTTATTCCCCAAAAAGTCCGGGAAGCGTTCCTGATTGCGAAGCAATAGCTTGTGAGCTCGATTGATATCAGTAAATGCTGAGAGGTATTCCTCAAAACGAAACTTGAGCAGCGCCCAATGGAGTCGAATCTCAGCTTGTACAAAAAGGTAGTAAGGAGAATTCTCGTCGCCAGCTTTTACTTTTTCCAGCCTGCGATCGCGGTTGACCTTCATCCGATTATACGCAGCTTCATCTTCTGAGACATAAATCGTGAAGAAATCAACATAGTTCTCCAGATGGTATGCCACTAGATTATCTGGCTCTCGAAGCTTAAGACGAGCAATTAATGATTGGGCTTCCCCCAGGCGCAGCTCAAACACTTTTTTATAGATCAACTGCGCAGCAGAGTTATAATCAAAATAACCTTCAGCCCTTACATTGCTGGCAGAGAGCAGCACCATACTTACGAACAGAGGCCAAAATGAACGGCGCATAAAGAAGGGATTATTGATTATGTAGTAGAGTCAACAGTTGCACACATAGCCAATACTATCAAGCGATACTTTTTATTGTGGTAAAGCACTCAAAGCTTAATGGCATAGCCTCAAAAAAATCATCCGGAACCTTGACAATGTCAAAATCCCGGATGAAGTGTAGTATGGTTGAAAGGTCAAAGACCTTAATCAAAAGTCCTATTCAGCCTCAACAGCTTTGCCAGCAGTCACGTCATCTACCAAGATGCGGCCACAGTGCTCACAAGCGATGATTTTCTTACGCTGAGAGATTTCCAACTGGATCTGAGGAGGAATACGGTTGAAGCAGCCGCCACAAGAGTTACGTTCTACCGTTGCTACGGCCAAACCATTGCGGTAGCTCTTACGGATCTTGTCGTAAGACTTAAGCAGGCGCTCTTCAATTCCCTTACGCGCTTTTTCGGAAGCCTTCTTGAGCTTATTCTCCTCTTTCTCCGTCTTCTCGATAATCGTGCCCAGCTCTACTTTCTTATCCTTCAGCTGATCGGCTTTCTTATCCATACGGTCGCGAGCAGCAGCCAAAGTTTCGTTCTTAGCTTCTAGGTCACGCTTAACTTGACCAATCTTCTTGTTGGACAACTGAATCTCCAGGCGCTGCATTTCTTGCTCCTTCATCAGTGCCTCGTATTCACGATTGTTCTTCACGTTATCCATCTGCTTGCTGTAACGCTCTAGCAAGCTCTCTGCCTCGTTGATGTTGCGCTCGTGCTGCGCCATTTCCCCCTCCATATCATTGATCTGGTTTTCCAGACGGCCGATACGGGTATTCAACCCTTCGACCTCGTCTTCCAGATCACTCACCTCCATAGGAAGCTCGCCTTTCAGGACCTCTAACTCGTCGAGCTTACTGTCGATCGACTGAAGGTTAAACATATCCTGAAGCTTCTCTACTACTGTTTTTTCGGTTGCCATCGGCAAAAGTATTTATGGTATTTGGAGTACAGCGCTTGTTGAGATTCGAGCAAAATGGCCGGTTAGAGGCGCAATTTTTAATCAATTCAGAGCCCCACAATACTCAACAGGCGCTTTAATATTAAAGGTAATTAACGGGATTCGTGTTCACTTCCGTTAAATGAACCGCAAAATTACCAAATTTTTCCCGGATTATGGTAGCTAATAAATCGATCGTAAACTGTTCACTTTCAAAGTGCCCGACATCTGCAATGACGATTTTACCATCTGCATCGAAGAATTCGTGGTATTTGTAATCAGCAGTGATAAAAACCTGAGCACCAGCAGCTATTGCACTCTTAAGGAGAAAACCACCAGCACCACCACATAAGGCCACTGTTTTTATGGGCTGATCACGTAGTGCCGTGTATTTCACGCAACTGACCTTCAGCTGTTCCTTCAGCCTCTTCAAAAAGGACATTTCCTGCAATGGTCGAGCCAATTCACCCACCATGCCAGAGCCGACCAAGGGGTTGCTGTTACTGATACTTGTATAAATTGCTTCCGCACTAGAAAGGCTAGCAACTGCACGTTTTATGGCACCACTCAAATGCATTGGATAAGTGACTTCAAGTTGGATACTAACGCCTCCTTCCGGACGAGCGCCCACACTCAACTGCCGTACTGCAGCATCAGGCGATTGTGCACCTTCTCCTGCCTTTTGAATGGCCGCCTTAAGTTCATCTGCCTCCGTTGCGGATACCCACACCGTTGCTTGACGCATATTAGCTTTTGGCGCCAAAATGCGGGTATTCTGCAGGCCTAAGCGGTTAGCGATTTCCGCATTCACACCCTGTGCATAGACATTGTCCAGGTTGGTATGAATTGCGTAAATGGCGATATCATTACGAATAGCGGACATGACCACCCGCTCTACGTAAGTTTTCCCTGTAAAGCGTTTTAGTCCTTTAAAGACGATCGGATGGTGAGCCACTACCAGGTTACACCCTTTGGCAATCGCTTCCTCAATTACGGCCTCGGTGGAATCCAGACAGGTAATTACGCCTGTACACTCTTTCTGAGCGTCGCCCACGATGAGTCCAGCATTATCATAGCCCTCCTGATAGACAGGTGGTGCCACAGACTCTAAGTGTCCGATGATGTCCGCAATCTTGATCATGGCTTAGCTTGATTTTATCTTGGCTTCGATAGCGCTGGTACTATATCCCTCGACAAAAGGTAATAAAGCTACATCTCCTCCCCAACTTCTCACTTCGGGCGCACCGACAACTTGGTCCTCGGTATAATCTGCCCCCTTAACTAGAACATCTGGACGGAGCTGTTGGATTAACTCCAAGGGTGTATCCTCCGGAAAAAACACCACCAAATCAACAAAAGAAAGGCTGGCTAACAAGAGTGCGCGAGCGTTCTCATCCATAATAGGACGATGCTCGCCTTTGAGTTTCTGCACAGAAGCATCGGTATTCAAACCAATGACCAAACGGGCACCAAGTGCTCGAGCCTGGGCCAAATAGTGCAAATGCCCTGGGTGCATTAAGTCGAAGCAGCCATTGGTGAAAACGACTTTGCCTCCGGCAAGGCGCCAGCCTGCCAAAGTGGCTTGGGCCTCCGCGGCAGACTGAACCTTACTTTTGATCGAGTCGATCATACATTCAATTTCGCATCGAAGTTAACCAACTGCACAAAACGCAGCATACGGTCGGTGATCATGTCGTCATTCAATTCCTTTAGACGCTCCGTACTGAATTTCTCTACACAGAAACTAGCCATCGCTGAACCGTAAACAACAGCCCGCTTGAGGTTGTCAAAAGACAGATCATCGGTAGAAGCCAAATAACCCATTAGTCCTCCAGCGAAGGTGTCACCAGCACCGGTTGGGTCAAATACTTCCGCAAGTGGCAGGGCAGGAGCAAAGAATACTTCATCATTGTAGAACAACAGCGCACCGTGCTCTCCTTTCTTGATAATTAGGATGCGTGGTCCCATACCGTGGATGACGTGAGCAGCCTTAACTAGAGAGTGCTCTCCTGAAAGCTGACGAGCTTCCTCATCATTGATTGTCAGGATATCGATACGCTTAAGGACTACCTTCAGTTCGTCCATAGCGGTATCCATCCAGAAGTTCATGGTATCTAAGGCTACTAACTTCGGCTTTTTCTTAAGCTGGTCCAGCACACGAAGCTGTACGGCAGGAGTCAGGTTGCCCAGCATCAGGTAATCGACATCCTGGTAGTCGGCTGGTAGGACAGGGTCAAAGTCGGCTAGTACATTCAACTGCGTATCCAGGGTATCACGACCGTTCATATCGTCGTGGTAACGCCCCGCCCAGAAGAATGACTTTTCACCTTGCTTCACCTGTAGACCTGCTAGATCGACACCACGGCTACGAAGATCATCAAGATCCGCTTCCGGAAAGTCGTCACCGATAACGGAAACTATTTTGATGTTTCTGGTGTAATACGAAGCAGCTAGAGCAATATAAGTAGCTGCACCACCAACTACTTTTTCGGCCCGCCCGAAGGGCGTTTCGATATCGTCAAAAGCGACGGTTCCTACAACCAATAGACTCATGAAAATATTTTTTTGAAAAAATTATGCGCAAATATTGCACTTTTTAATGGGACGCTGTAAATTTGCGCTCGCTTCTTTGAAGAAGTTAATACAAAAATGACTTCAAGGAAGAAAAATAAGCCTCCTTAGCTCAGCTGGTTAGAGCGGCGGACTGTTAATCCGTAGGTCGAAGGTTCAAGTCCTTCAGGAGGCGCTCCAAAAGGATCATCGTGAAAGCGATGGTCCTTTTTTGTTTTCAGTAATGCGCTCTAAGACATGATTAACAAACGCCTCTTTTTCATCGTATTTTCACTATATCTATTTACCGCTTGCAACAGTGACGAAGCGGCTATTTCCAATCTTTTCGACGACTACAAGGCCGCCTTGGCAGCAAAGGACTATTCGATTATTTGCTCATCGTTGGACAACAAGTCTATCGATCTGTATAAAGAGATTGCCTATTTAGCGTCAAGAGCAGACAGCACAAAGCTTTCTCGAAAACCAAGCTTTGTGCGCTACGAAGTATTGCTCTTAAGACAAAAGCTAAACCGTGATCAATTGGTTCGACTAAGCTGGGAAGATGTTTGCCAGTTTGGTATCGACAAAATTGATTTCTCAGAAAGCCTTGCCAAAAGCGAACTGGGAATAAGTAAAATCAAGGAAGACCAGGCGGTTTATTATTTAATCATTGGTGGACAGCAAACTGATAAATCGCTATACTTCAAAAAAGAGGGCGACGAATGGAGACTTAATGCAGCCAAAGCCTATTCTATGATCAGCAAGCTATCTTATTGGGGCTCCTTTAATGCAGATAAGAAGGCTGAAAATGCAGCACTTGAGCAAAGTATTATCCGAGATACCGGAAGCCCTTTGAAAGAAAACATCTGGATGGTGCCATCCGATTGGGAGAAGTAGGTACTCACAATGAGTATCTAAACGATTGTATCCCCTCCGCAAACAATCAGCTTGCTTCCGCTATGCGTCTGAATTGATATTCTTCGCTATCTCTGGCTTTCTCTATTCACTAAAAGAACATCATATATACTGATTAATAAGATTCTCCAACAACTCCTGCCTACCACTAATTTGTGGGGGCTCACCATTCTGCTGAGCCATTTTTTCTAACTCAACTAGCGATAGTTCACCATTCTCATAAGCTTTACCAGCAGGGCTATCGAATGATTGGTATCGCTCCTTCCGAATACGATTGTAGTCCGATTCTTGCAAAACCTTATCCGCGATAATCAGTGCACGGGCAAAGGCGTCCATGCCGCCAATGTGTGCATAGAAGATATCTTCCAGATCGGTAGAGCTTCTTCTGGTTTTGGCATCGAAATTAATTCCACCTCCCTGAAAACCGCCAGCAGGTAAAACCACGAGAAAGGTCTCAACGAGTTCATAGATATTGTTGGGAAACTGATCCGTATCCCAGCCGTTTTGATAATCGCCACGATTAGCATCCATACTGCCTAAAAGTCCAGCATCAGCAGCTACTTGCAGTTCATGCTGGAAAGTATGTTGAGCCAGTGTGGCGTGATTAACTTCTAGATTAAGTTTGAAGTCATCATCCAAACCGTACTCTCGCAGGAAGCCAATAACGGTTGCTGCATCAAAATCATATTGATGTTTGCTAGGCTCCATTGGCTTTGGTTCGATAAAAAACGTACCCGTAAACCCTTGGCCACGAGCATAGTCTTTAGCCATGTGTAAGAAGCGAGCCATATGATCTAATTCTCGCTTCATGTCGGTATTGAGCAAGCTCATGTAACCTTCTCGGCCACCCCAAAACACATAATTCTCGCCTCCTAGCTTAATAGTTGCATCTAGCGCATACTTAACTTGAGCTGCTGCATAGGAGACCACCTTTAGATCCGGATTGGTAGCGGCACCATTCATATAGCGAGGATGGGAAAACAAATTGGCTGTACCCCAAAGCAACTTCACCCCAGACTCCTTCTGCTTTTCAAGTGCATAATCGGAGATAAAATCTACCCTTCTTTGTGTTTCTGCAAGGCTATCTCCTTCATCAATTAAATCGATATCATGGAAACAATAATAGGGCACTCCCAACTTGGTAATAAATTCGAAGGCAGCATCCATTTTATCTGTGGCGCGCTTCTTAGGGTCAGCATCCGTAAGCCAAGGAAAATTCTTAGTTGGAGCGCCAAAGGGGTCTCCTCCCGTACCGCAGAAGGTATGCCAATAAGCCACCGCAAATTTGAAGTGCTCAGCCATTGATTTCCCTGCTACAATTTTATTGGCATCGTACCACTTGAAAGCAAGTGGGTTTCTCGAATCCCTGCCTTCGAATGGAATCTGGTCTATTCCTTTGAAATACTCTACTTTACCAGTTATTACACGGCCCATTTTCTGTATCGCTTAAGTTGTTATTAATCTATTTAAATCATCGCCCCAGGCGTGATAGGCCTGTTTGTACACTTCATTATCATCTGCTGGATGGTAGATTTTCTCTACCACATTATTACGAAAGGCGTCATCCATTTCATAAACTTCTCCCAAGGCAACACTACAGGCTTTTGCAGCACCAATACTTCCTGTGGTCTTAACTATTTCGATCGGACAATTCAACAAATTCGCAATCGTAGTCGAGAATACCTGAGATTGGAAGAGATTATCATTTCCAGCCCGAATAACTGCCGGTTGCATACCCAACTCTTTCATAACCTGAAAACCATAGACAAATGAAAATGCGATCCCCTCGATAGCCGCTCGATACACATGAGCATTGCTGTGGCGATTAAAGTGCAAGTTATTGATTTGAGCTCCTGTATTGCGATTACAAAGAACTCGTTCTGCACCATTTCCAAACGGAAGAATTCGCAAACCAGCAGCTCCCACCGGTATTTCGCTCATCATTCTTTCCATATCCTCATAACCAATACCATTTGGCGCCATTTGCTTCTTTAACCAGGCGTACTGGATACCCGCACCATTGATGCATAGCAGTACGCCAACCTTAGGGTTATCCATCGTATAATTCACATGAGCAAAGCTGTTGATTCTCGACTCGTTATCGTAGACCAATTTATCCGCCACCCCATATATCACACCAGATGTTCCTCCCGTAGCAGCGACCTCATTGGGCTTTAACACACCTAAGGACATAGCATTATTTGGCTGGTCACCGGCACGGTAGCAAACAGGCGTTCCCGCTGGCACACCAATGCGTTCTGCCACTTGCTGATGAACCCTACCTTGGATGGAGCAAGTTGGTACAATTGATGGAATAAGGTCTTTCGATATTTTGTAATGGTCAAGGAGAAATTGTGCAATTCCTTGCTCTTGAAAATCCCAGAAGATTCCTTCAGACAGGCCAGAGATCGTTGTGTTGACCTCTCCTGTTAACTTCATATTGATAAAGTCTCCAGGAAGCATGATGTATTTAATGCGCTCATACACTTCCGGCTCGTTATCCATCACCCATTTGAGCTTAGAGGCCGTAAAGTTGCCGGGGGAGTTGAGAAGGTGTGGAAGGCATTTCTGGGCAGTCAGTTTAGCTAATGCGTCATTCCCAATTTCGACTGCTCTACTATCACACCAAATTATGGAAGGGCGTAACACATTCAGTGCCTCGTCAACCAAAACCAATCCATGCATTTGATAGGAGATACCGATTCCCTTCACCTTTTTAGGATCGATATTGTTTTCCTTGAAAAGTAGATGAGTAGCCTGGCAAAGATTTTCCCACCAAATCTCCGGGTGTTGCTCTGCCCAACCTATTTCTAGGGAAATGATATCCATTTCGACCTCAGGATAATGAACCGTAACTACAGGTCTCAAGGATTCAGCTTCAACTAATGAAGCCTTTACAGAGGAACTGCCAATATCGTATCCTAAAAAATACATATGAGTCTAGATATTACTTCAAGAATACATAAATGCCAGTGAGTTTTCCATTTATCCAAGCAAAGACTCGGACTAATAAAAGAAAATTCGCGTTCCCGACGCGGGCTACCCTCTTAATGCTCACCCAGATGATTAGACAGTGAATCAGTCACCGATATTTTATCCGTAAAGCAGCAATTAAACTTTCAAATTCTCCATTCCCGCCTACCAAGAAGAAGTTCGACTCATTTTATAGCAAGAGTTTGGGCAGAAAAAACAACCACAGCAAAAGGAATTGGCAGTGAAGTGAACCCAATTCTCATGACAGCATGTTTTATAGAACATAAATATACAAGACGGGTAGAAGATCGGAATGATATCAGAGATAATGCAGTAAAACAATTCAGCCATCTACATGAGATGTCGATTTTCCGCCTACCTTCGCATCAAATACAGTCTTATGAGTACACATTCCTGGGAGGGTGTATACACCGCTATTGTCACCCCATTTAAGGATGGAGAAGTTGATTATCAAAGCCTGCAGGCATTAGTTGTAGAACAAGCAGATGCTGGCATTAAGGGCATTGTAGCCGTTGGAACTACCGGAGAGTCGCCCACACTCAATATCAAAGAGCACTTGAAAGTAGTATCAGCCGTAGTAGAAGCAGCCGAAGGTCGCATGCAAGTCATTGCAGGCACTGGTTCTAATGATACTCGCTCTGCCTTACACACCACCAAAGAGTCGGATAAACTTGGTGTAGATGGTTTCCTCCAGGTAGGTCCATACTACAACAAACCTAGTCAGGAAGGTCTGTTTCAGCACTTCTCTGCCATTGCAGAAGCGACTGATAAACCCATCATGCTGTATTCCATTCCGGGTCGTAGTGGAATTGCTATCGATACTCCAACAGTAGCCCGATTGCGTAAACGACATGCTCACATTAACTGCATTAAGGAAGCCGGCGGCTCTTGTGATAAGGTTTCTGAATTGGTGCACGAACTAGGTGACGATATCACCGTCCTTTGTGGTGATGATGCACTCACATTACCGTTCATGTCTGTTGGTGCTAAGGGCGTAGTAAGCGTTACTTCTAATCTTCTTCCGAAAGGAATGGTGGACATGGTTGCCGCCGCTTTGCAAAACGACTTCGCTGCTGCGCATAAGATCCATGCAGAATACTTCCCATTATTTGCCAATATGCTTTCACTAGAGCCTAATCCAGTAAGCATCAAATACGCGCTATATCTAGCGGGCAAGATCCCTTCACCGACTGTTCGCTTGCCACTGGTAATGCCTTCCGAAAGGAGCCTAGCAACATTAAAGGAACTCCTTAAGCCGGTGTTATCATGAGAATATTCCTCCAAGGTGCTAGTGGCCGCATGGGCCAAGCCGTGAAGGTTGCGGCCGCAAAAGAAGGCTACGAAATACTCGATAGCACTATTCCTGATACTATTGGTAAAGCTGATGTCGTGATTGACTTCAGTTCCCATGAAGTAACGGCACCTTTGGTAGCTACGGCTGCGGAACACGGCAAGCCTGTCGTAATTGGCACCACAGGACACAACGAAGCGGAGCGGGAAGCAATTCTAAGTTATACATCTCGTATTCCAATCGTCTGGGCTGGCAATTTTTCACTGGGTGTAAATCTGCTTTTCTACCTAGCGGAAAAAGTAGCGGCTACGCTGCCGTTAAGCTATCACCCTGAGATTGTAGAAATGCACCACCGACACAAGAAAGACGCACCAAGTGGAACAGCCGAGAACCTCGTGGAGGCTGTCTTACGGGGACGTCAATGGTCGGCTGACAAAGTCAAACATGGTCGCAGCGGAATCACTGGCGAACGCCCTGATGAAGAAATAGGTGTGCACGCCCTTCGTGGTGGCGAAGTAGTAGGGGAGCACAGTTTGATTTTTGCTGGCCCCGGCGAACGACTACAATTACAACACCAGGCTACAGACCGTCGGATCTTTGCTGAGGGCTCACTGGTTGCTGCACGCTGGATCATTGCTAAACAGCCAGGCCTTTACAATATGCAGGACGTGTTGGAACTTAAGTAGGGATTGGTTAGTTGGTTAGTTGGTGTTGGATAGCTT